>OKIO01000155.1_pt1 | contig 35200 bp, 33 predicted proteins | sample 1611161 | NCBI WGS metagenome assembly OKIO01 (sample SAMN04436714, study PRJEB24849) | human gut metagenome | biome: human gut; feature: NICU; material: stool | host: Homo sapiens | place: USA: Saint Louis, MO | collected 2010-09-02 | reverse complement strand
AATGTGGTAACCCCGGTAGGCCTTTGCGAGGTTTGCACTTATCGGGAAGGGTGAGAACCTTCGACCGAGGTTCGACTCGAGCGAAAGCGAGAGAACGTTGCCGCAGGCAACGGCCCGAAGAGTGAGGCGCGAAGCGACGAATAATCCTTCCCCCACCACCATTATTCACCACAGCAACGTGGTAACCCCGGTAGGCCTTTGCGAGGTTTGCACTTATCGGGAAGGGTGAGGCGCGAAGCGATAAATAATCCTTCAACCACCATCAAAAGTATTACGCTCAAGTAGTTCATACCCCTGGCGGGGTTCCCGAGCGGCCAAAGGGAGCAGACTGTAAATCTGCCGTCATCGACTTCGAAGGTTCGAATCCTTCCCCCGCCACCATCACTTTCCTGTGACTTATTCATTATATCCATCTCGTTTGCACCATATTCTGCCCGTGCAGGGAAGGATGAGAAGCTTCGACCAGGTTCGATTCGAGCGCAGCGAGAAAGCGACCCGAAGGGTGAGGCGCGAAGCGACGAATAATCCTTCCCCCGCCACCATCGCTTTCCTGCGACTTATTCATTATATCCCTCTCGTTTGCACCATATTCTGCCCGTGCAGGGAAGGATGAGAAGCTTCGACCAGGTTCGATTCGAGCGCAGCGAGAAAGCGTTGCCGCAGGCAACGACCCGAAGGGTGAGGCGCGAAGCGACGAATAATCCTTCCCCCGCCACCATCACTTTCCTGCGACTTCTTCGTTATACCCATCTCGTTTGCACTATATCCTGCTCGTATGGGAATTAGCTCCGCATCAAGCGAAACGGTTAACACATTGATGCTGCTATTCAGGTGACGTTACATCGGCGGCAGACGGCGGGTTACCGGCGAGCTTTTTACTATCGAGGTATTACACTGGGCATGCTCGGCCAGACCATCCAGCAGGGTATCAAGCTGCGCAATATCCCGCACCACCAGGCGCATCACAAAGCAATCCTCGCCCGTGACCTTGTCACATTCAATGCATTCTGGCATTGCCTGGATATATTTATCGACCTTCTGCAGCAAGCCCGGTAGCGGTCTGACGCGAACCAGCGCCTGTAGGGTATAACCGAGCGCCGCAAGGTTAACCCGGGCGCCGTATCCCTGAATCACCCCGCGCTCCTCCAGTCGCTTCACCCGCTCTGCGGTACTGGGTGACGTCAATCCCACCCGCGCGCTCAACACCTTGAGCGATATACGCGCATCCTCTGCCAGACAGGCCAGAATGGCGCGGTCGATATTATCAATTAAGTGTTCCATTCGTTTTACCTGATAAATAAAAGCAATACTCGTCTTTTACCTTAGATCATGCATGTCAACCTGTCAGCAGATTAACGACAATATCGGCATCATCACGGAGGTAGAAAAATGGCACATACAGTAACGGGCGTCTGGCAAATGAGTCTGGCGATGATCATTTCGGGTTCGATCGGCGCCTTCGTTTTACTCTCCGGCTTGCCGGTTATCGATGTGGTCTTCTGGCGTTGCCTGATTGGCGCCCTGACCTTACTGGGGTTTATCTCTTTCAGCCGACAGCCGTTCAGCCAGCTCACGCGGCTAACGCTACTGCTGGCGATCCTCGGTGGCATCGCGCTGGTCATTAACTGGCTGCTGCTGTTTGCCGCTTACGCCCGAATTTCGATTGGCATGGCTACCGTGGTGTATAACACTCAGCCGTTTATGCTGGTACTGATGGGAATGCTGACAGGCGAGCGGGTGACGCTGATTAAATGGGGCTGGCTAACGTTGGCTTTTTTCGGCGTGGTCGTCCTGCTCTCCAGCGAGCTGATGCAGGCTCATGGTAGCCAGCTGGCTACGGGTATTGCGCTGGCCCTTGGCGCCGCCTTTTTCTACGCCTTGACTGCGATGATCGCCCGCAAGCTGCGTCCGCTTCCGCCTCAGCATATAGCCTTTATTCAGGTTATCGTCGGGACAATCATGCTGCTACCGCTGGTTCACGCCCCCGATTTCACCGCCGCGTTCCCCTGGCATTACCTGCTGATTCTGGGCATTGTGCATACCGGCATTATGTACCAGTTGCTCTATAGCGCGATTCAGAAACTGCCGACGCCCATAACCGGTACGCTCTCCTTTATCTATCCGCTTGTGGCGATGGTTGTCGATTATCTACTCTTCCATCATGCGCTGACGCCGGTGCAGTTGGTCGGAGGCCTGCTGATTCTGTTTGCGGCGGCGGGAAATAATCTCGGCTGGGGCGACAGGCTGGCGTCTGGCCACAAAAAACCCCGCCAGAGCGGGGTATAATTCTGCCGGACCGGGCGATCAGCGGCGGGCGCGGACTATCTGATATCTGCGCGTCAGGTATTCTACCGGCACGCTCCAGATATGTACCAGACGGGAGAACGGGAACAGCAGGAACAGCGTCATCCCCAGCACCAGGTGCATACGGAAAATAAAGGCGACGCCGTCCAGGTGTGCGGACGCCCCGCCGTGGAACGTCACCACGGACTGTGCCCAGTTCACCAGCTTCATCATTTCGCTGCCGTCCATATGCTGGGCGGAGAACGGAATAGTCAGCAGGCCCAGCGCACACTGGAGAATCAGCACGGAGAGCACCAGAATATCGGCACCGGTCGTGGTTGCCCGTACGCGCGGGCTGAACAGACGACGTTTCAGCAACAGCACGCCCCCCACCAGACACATCACGCCGGAGGCGCCGCCGGCAAACATCGCCATTTTCTGCTTCACTTCCAGCGGCAGCCACGCTTCATACATCCAGTGCGGCGTCAGCATCCCAAGGAAGTGTCCGGCGAAAATCCCCAGAATCCCGATGTGGAACAGGTTAGACGCCAGATTCATCCCTTTGCGATCCAGCATCTGACTGGAGGCGGCGCGCCAGGTGTACTGTCCGTAATCGTAGCGCAGCCAGCTCCCAATCAGGAACACCGCTCCGGCAATGTAGGGATAGATGTCAAAGAAGAACATATTCAGGAAGTGCATTATTGCTGTCCTCCGTTAGAGATATTCAAATATTGCGGGGCCACGGCTCCGGCAAAGCGACGCTGGTGAGCGGCGATATCGGACTCACCGCAGCCTTGATCGGCAAAGAATTTCACCTGTTCTTCTTCCCAGACGGCATCCAGCGCCTGCGGCGTATCGTCGCGCGCTTCATCAGCGATTTTTTCCGCAACTTTCGCTTCATCTAGCGCACTGTTTGCCAGCTTCAGCAGCTGTTCAAACAGAACGGCATAGCGGCTTTCACGCTGCTGCAGACGCGCGCAAAGCAGCGCCAGAATCGGCGCGATATCCTGCAGACCGCCAATGGCTTCGCTCTCCGGCAGCTGCGCGAGATATTCCAGATACAGCGGCAGATGATCGGGCAGCTCGCGGCTGTCGAGCACCAGACCGTGCTGCTCATACTGGTTCAGCAGATCGACCATCGCCTGCCCGCGGTCGCGAGATTCGCCGTGCACGTGCTCAAACAGCAGCAGCGAGGTTGCGCGCCCCCGGTCAAACAGTTCGCTGTAGGCGGCCTGGGCATCCAGCAGATCCTGCGCGGTTAAATCACGCAGGAAGACGCCCAGGGCCTGGGCATCCGCTTTTTCCAGTTTCTCTGACGTAGCCAGAACGTCGAAGAGTTCATTTTGATGCTGCCATAAGTCCGCATCCGGGTACTCAAGCAGACGTGAAACAACCACGAGTTCGATCATGCGTGCGGCTCCGTTTTGCTGGTCACATCCACGGCATCGATGCGGCGGCTGTTGAACAGGTTGAAGGACGAATCAGACCCGTGACAGCCGTCACCGAAGCTAAAGCCACAGCCGTTTTTCTCCGGGAAGGCTTCGCGCGCCAGCTCACGATGGCTGCTCGGCACCACGAAACGGTCTTCGTAGTTGGCAATCGCCAGATAGCGGTACATCTCCTGCGCCTGCGCTTCGGTCAGCCCGACCTCTTCCAGCGCCCGCGTATCGATAACCCCATCGACGGTTTCCGTACGTTTGAAGTGACGCATCGCCAGCATGCGTTTCAGCGCCAGCAGCACCGGCTGGGTATCGCCTGCGGTCAGCAGGTTGGCCAGATACTGGACCGGGATACGCAGGCTTTCGACATCCGGCAGGATGCCGTTGCTGCCCAGTTCCCCCGCATCGGCGGCGGACTGGATCGGCGACAGAGGCGGCACATACCAGACCATCGGCAGCGTGCGATATTCCGGGTGCAGCGGCAGAGCCAGCTTCCAGTCCATCGCCATTTTATAGACCGGCGATTTTTGCGCCGCATCAATGACGCTCAGCGGAATGCCGTCTTTCTGCGCCTGCTCAATCACTTTCGGATCGTGCGGATCGAGGAACACGTCCAGCTGACGCTGGTACAGGTCTTTCTCGTTCTCGGTGCTGGCCGCCTGCTCAATCGCATCCGCGTCGTACAGCAGCACGCCAAGGTAACGAATACGCCCGACGCACGTCTCAGAGCAGACCGTCGGCTGACCCGCTTCAATACGCGGGTAGCAGAAGATACATTTCTCGGATTTGCCGCTCTTCCAGTTGAAGTAGATCTTCTTGTACGGGCAGCCGGTAATACACATCCGCCAGCCGCGGCATTTGTCCTGATCGATCAGCACAATGCCGTCTTCTTCACGTTTGTAGATAGCGCCGCTCGGGCACGTTGCCACGCACGCCGGGTTGAGGCAGTGCTCGCACAGGCGCGGCAGATACATCATGAAGGTGTTTTCGAACTGGCCGTACATCGCTTTCTGCATGTTCTCGAAGTTTTTGTCTTTCGACAGCTTCTCGAACTCACCGCCCAGATCGTCTTCCCAGTTCGGGCCTTTCTCGATCTTGTCCATCCGCTGACCGGTAATCAGCGAGCGCGGGCGCGCGATGGGCTGCGCTTTGCTGTCTGCCGGCGCGTTGTGCAGCGTCTGGTAGTCAAAATCAAACGGCTCGTAGTAATCGTCCAGACCCGGCAGATGCGGGTTAGCAAAGATTTTACCCAGCAGCAGCGCTTTGTTACCCATGCGCGGCACCAGCTTGCCGTTGATCTTACGGATCCAGCCGCCCTTCCATTTTTCCTGATCTTCCCAGTTGGTCGGGAAGCCGGTACCGGGCTTGGTTTCAACGTTGTTGAACCACGCGTACTCGGTTCCTTCACGGCTGGTCCAGACGTTTTTGCAGGTCACTGAGCAGGTATGACAGCCGATGCATTTATCGAGATTCAGCACCATGCCGACTTGTGAACGAATTTTCATTTTACGCTCTCCTGTACCTGGTCATTGCCTTCGCCATCCAGCCAGTTAATGTTCTTCATCTTACGGACTACTACGAACTCATCGCGGTTAGAACCGACGGTGCCATAGTAGTTAAAGCCATATGCCAGGTGCGCATAGCCACCGATCATATGGGTCGGTTTCGGCGTAATACGCGTCACCGAGTTATGAATACCGCCGCGCTGCCCGGTAATTTCTGACCCCGGCAGGTTTACGATACGTTCCTGCGCGTGGTACATCATGGTCATCCCGGCCGGCACACGCTGGCTCACTACCGCTCGTGCGGTCAGCGCGCCGTTGTTGTTGAAAACTTCAATCCAGTCGTTGTCTTCAACCCCAATCTCTTTGGCATCTTCTTCGCTCATCCAGACGACCGGCCCACCGCGACCTAAAGTCAGCATCAGCAGGTTGTCGCTGTAGGTGGAGTGAATGCCCCATTTCTGGTGCGGCGTGAGGAAGTTCAGCGCCTTCTCCGGGTTGCCGTTGGACTTCTCTCCCATCACCGATTTCACCGAGCGGGTGTCGATCGGCGGACGGTACACCAGCAGGCTTTCACCGAAGTCGCGCATCCACTGATGATCCTGATAGAGGGACTGGCGACCAGAAAGCGTACGCCACGGAATCAGCTCATGAACGTTGGTATAACCGGCGTTGTAGGAGACATGCTCGTCTTCCAGGCCAGACCAGGTTGGGCTGGAGATAATCTTGCGCGGCTGCGCCTGAATATCACGGAAGCGGATCTTCTCGTCTTCTTTGTTGAGCGCCAGGTGAGTATGGTCGCGACCGGTAAATTCGCTCAGCGCCGCCCAGGCTTTCACCGCCACCTGGCCATTGGTTTCCGGCGCCAGCGTGAGGATCATTTCTGCCGCGTCAATCGCCGTATCCAGCATCGGCTGGCCTTTTGCCGGGCCGTCCGCCTTGGTGTAGTTGAGCTTACGCAGCAGGTCCATTTCGCTCTGGGTGTTCCAGGCGATACCTTTGCCCCCGTTACCGATTTTCTCCATCAGCGGACCGATAGAGGTGAAGCGTTCATAGGTCGCCGGGTAGTCGCGCTCAACCGGAATGATATGCGGCGCGGTTTTACCGGGAATCAGGTCGCACTCGCCTTTTTTCCAGTCCTTGACGTCCAGCGGCTGCGCCAGTTCGGCGGCGGAGTCGTGCTGAATAGGCAGCGTAACCACGTCGGTTTCTTTACCCAGATGACCGACGCAGACTTCGGAGAATTTCCTCGCGATGCCTTTGTAGATTTCCCAATCGCTTTTCGATTCCCAGGCCGGGTCGACGGCGGCAGACAGCGGGTGAATAAACGGATGCATATCCGAGGTATTCATGTCGTCTTTTTCGTACCAGGTGGCGGTCGGCAGCACGATGTCAGAATAGAGACAGGTGCTCGACAGACGGAAGTCCAGCGTCACCACCAGATCCAGTTTGCCGTCGAGGCCGTTATCCCGCCACTCCACCTCTTCCGGCTTCACGCCGCCCTGCTTGCCCAGATCCAGCCCCTGAATACCGTGCTCGGTACCCAGCAGGTACTTCAGCATGTACTCGTGGCCTTTACCGGAGGAGCCCAGCAGGTTGGAACGCCAGATAAACAGGTTGCGCGGATGGTTTTTGCCGTTTTCCGGCTGCTCCGCCGCAAAGCGAATCGAGCCTTCTTTCAGGGATTTAACGGTGTAATCCACCGCGCTCATGCCAGCTTTTTTCGCCGCATCGGCAATGCGCAGCGGGTTGGTGCCCAGCTGAGGCGCCGACGGTAACCAGCCCATGCGTTCCGCGCGTACGTTGAAGTCCAGCATGTGGCCGCTGTAGCGCGACTTGTCCGCCAGCGGCGACAGCAGCTCCTGCGCGGTGACGGTTTCATAACGCCACTGGCTGGAGTGGTTATAGAAGTAAGAGGTGCTGTTCATGTGACGCGCCGGACGCTGCCAGTCGAGTGCAAACGCCAGCGGCTGCCAGCCGGTCTGCGGACGCAGTTTTTCCTGGCCCACGTAGTGCGCCCAACCGCCGCCGCTCTGGCCGACGCAGCCGCAGAAGACCAGCATGTTGATCAGACCACGATAATTCATATCGAGGTGGTACCAGTGGTTCAGACCGGCACCGACAATGATCATCGAACGACCGTGGGTCTTATCGGCGTTATCGGCAAATTCACGCGCGGTACGAATGATGTGCGCGCGGGAGACGCCGGTAATTTTTTCAGCCCACGCCGGGGTATACGCTTTAAGATCGTCGTAGCTGGTTGCGCAGTTTTCATCGTTGAGGCCGCGATCCAGACCGTAGTTGGCCATGGTCAGATCGTAGACGGTAGTCACCAGCGCGGTGGTGCCATCCGCCAGCTGCAGGCGTTTCACCGGCAGCTTGTGCAGCAGAATGTTTTCCAGTTCAACGCTGGCGAAGTGTTCGGTGCCGTCACCGCCGAAGTACGGGAAGCCAACCTGCGCCACATCGTCGTGGCTGCCGAGCAGGCTCAGGCGCAGTTCAACCTCTTCGCCGGTGGTACCGTTACGCTGCTCAAGGTTCCATTTCCCTTTTTCACCCCAGCGATAGCCGATAGAGCCGTTCGGCGCCATCATTTCACCTTTTTCATCAAAGGCGACGGTTTTCCATTCCGGATGTTCTTCCTGGCCCAGACCATCCACCAGGTCGGCCGCGCGCAGCATGCGGCCCGCGGCGTAATAGCCGTCTCGCTCTTCCAGCATCACCAACATCGGCATATCGCTGTAACGGCGAACGTAGTCGGTGAAATACTGGCTCGGTTTATCGAGGTGGAATTCGCGGAGCATGACGTGGCCCATCGCCAGCGCCATCGCCGCATCGGTGCCCTGCTTCGGCGCCAGCCACAGGTCGCACAGCTTGGCGATCTCGGCGTAGTCCGGAGTAATCGCCACGGTCTTGGTGCCTTTATAGCGAACTTCGGTGAAGAAGTGCGCATCCGGCGTACGGGTCTGCGGTACGTTGGAACCCCAGGCGATAATATAGCTGGAGTTATACCAGTCGGCTGATTCAGGGACGTCGGTCTGCTCGCCCCAGGTCTGCGGGGAGGCCGGCGGCAGGTCGCAGTACCAGTCATAGAAGCTGAGACAGGTGCCGCCAATCAGCGACAGATAGCGCGCGCCGGAGGCATAGGAGACCATCGACATCGCCGGGATTGGCGAGAAGCCGGCCACGCGGTCCGGGCCGTAGGTTTTGACGGTGTAGACGTTAGAAGCCGCGATCAGCTCATTCACTTCCTGCCAGGAGGAACGAACGAAACCGCCGCGCCCACGCGCCTGTTTGAAGCTTTTGGCTTTATCGGCGTCTTCAATAATGGATGCCCAGGCATGCACCGGATCTGAATGCTGCGCTTTCGCTTCGCGCCACATTTTCATCAACCGTTTGCGCATCAACGGATACTTCAGACGGTTGGCGCTGTAGAGATACCAGGAGTAGCTGGCGCCACGCGGGCAGCCGCGAGGCTCGTGGTTTGGCATATCCGGGCGAGTACGCGGATAGTCGGTCTGCTGGGTTTCCCAGGTGACGAGACCGTTTTTAACGTAAATCTTCCAGCTGCATGAGCCGGTGCAGTTTACCCCGTGAGTGGAGCGCACAATTTTGTCATGCTGCCAGCGCTGGCGGTATCCATCCTCCCAGTCCCGGTTGGTTTTTAGAAGCTGGCCATGCCCATCGGCAAAGGTTTCACCCTTCTGTTTGAAGTAGCGAAACCGGTCCAGGAATTTACTCATCGGGTTTCTCCTGTTTGGAGCCTGACGGCTCTCTGATAAATCGACATTGCTGGATTTGCAGCGAAGGTAACGCTATGAAAGAGGGAGAGAATTGATAACGATCAATGCGATAGGGCTTATAAATAGCCCCTCAAGCGACAAATACCTCCGAAGTGGTAGCATTTTCTATTTTTTATCTTTATGTTTTTTAAGGAATTTAATGAAAAATGAGCGATTGTTGTACGTCTGTGGCGTGCGCCAGGGTATTAAGGGGTAGATACCCCTGTCGGCGGGTTGAATTCAGTCCTGACGACATAAAAAAGGGGCGCAATATACATTGCGCCCCGTGAGCAAACAGAGATGGCTTAAGACTTCTGCTTACGACCGTAAACCGCCCAGGTAATCAGAACGCAGGCGACATAGAAGACGAAAAAGATCTTCATGGCGCCAGCCGGAGAACCGGTTAGTTCCAGAGAAATACCAAACGCTTTCGGGATAAAGAACCCGCCGATAGCGCCGATGGCAGAGATAAAGCCCAGCGCTGCCGCCGTATCCGTTGCGGCTTCACGCATCGCCTGCTCTTCATTACCGCCCTGCGCTTTTACGCGTTCCATCGTCATTTTACGGAAGATAACCGAAATCATCTGGAAGGTAGACGCGCTGCCCAGACCGGCGGTCAGGAACAGCACCATAAATACGCCGAAGAAGGCAATGAAGCTGCCGCCGACGCCATTCGTTGGCAGCGTCAGGAACAGCAGGCCGCTGAAGATAGCCATCACCACAAAGTTCACCAGCGTGACGCGGGTACCGCCCAGACGGTCAGAGATAGCCCCGCCCATCGAACGCGCCAGCGCGCCGATAAACGGCCCGAAGAAGGCAAAGTGCAGAATCTGAACATCCGGGAACTGGGTTTTCGACAGCATCGCAAAGCCCGCCGAGAAGCCGATGAATGAGCCAAAAGTGGCCAGATAGAGCAGCGCCATAACCCACAGATGGGCGCGCTTCAGTACCGGCAGCTGCTCGCTCAACGATGCCTTCGACGCCGACAGATCGTTCATAAAGAACCACGCCGCCAGGGTGAAGATAATCAGGAACGGCACCCAGATCCACGCCGCGTTTTCCAGATACAGCATGGAACCGTCCGGCTGCTCGCTGCCCGTACCGCCAAAGACGGCGAAAATAGACAGTGAAACCACCAGCGGGGCAACCAGCTGCATCACGCTGACGCCCATATTGCCAAGGCCGCCGTTAAGACCGAGGGCGCCGCCCTGCTTCTGTTTCGGGAAGAAGAAGCTGATGTTGGCCATGCTGGAAGCAAAGTTCGCCCCGGCAAAACCGCAAAGCAGAGAGATGATCACAAAGACGCTGAACGGCGTAGAGGTATCCTGCACCGCGAAGCCCAGCCACACGCAGGGGACGATCATGATCCCGGTACTGAAGGCGGTCCAGCGACGGCCACCAAACAGCGGAACCATAAAGGCATAGGGAACACGCAATAACGCCCCGGAGAGCGCCGGCAGCGCGGTCAACATAAACAGCTGGTCGGTCGAGAACTGGAAGCCGACCTTATTCAGATTGACCGCCACCGCGCTGAACAACATCCAGACGCAAAACGCCAGCAGCAGACAGGGAACGGAGATCCACAAATTCCGGCTTGCAACGCGGTGGCCGCGCTGCTGCCAGAACTCGGGATCTTCAGGACGCCAGTCGGTGATGACTGAAGTACTGGCCTTCTCCGGTAGGGAAGATTGACTCATAAATACCTCTGATTATTCATATATCCTGCCGCTACCTTAGGGGTTACAGAGGGCGGTAAGTTGATATAAATCAAAGGAAAAGTGGTCATTAAATTGCTTAAAAAAAGCCCATCACCCGAAGTGAGTAGCCATTTTCGCTAAAAAAAGTGTGGTTTTTCACATGGCTGCCGGGTTTAAGCCATCGTCTCCCGCAAACCTACCCACCACCGACAATTAAGGGGTAATCCCTTATGGGTATGGGTATACTCCATGGGATATCCGAGAATAGACGCCACTCCCGGATGGTTTGCCGGTCAGGAGCCACGCACGCTATGTTAAAACGTCTTTTTACCCCGCTTACGTTAGTGAATCAACTGGCGTTAATCGTGCTGCTATCGACAGCGATTGGCGTCGCAGGAATCGGTATCTCTGCCCGTCTGGTACACGGCGTACAGGGCAGCGCACACGCGATCAATAAAGCCGGTTCGCTGAGAATGCAAAGCTATCGTCTGCTGGCGGCAATCCCGCTCACCGAGGGCGATAGCAAGCTGCTCGACGACATGAACGCCACCGTCTTCAGCGAAGAGCTGCAGAATGCCGCCCTCAGAGACGGCCAGGATAGCCAGCTTAAAGCGCTACAGCAGTACTGGCAGCTGGAACTGGCGCCGGGGATGAAACATGCGCAGAATCAGGCTACCGTCGCCACGGATGTCGCCAGCTTTGTCGACCGGATAGACCACCTGGTCACCTCTTTTGATCACACCACCGAGCAGCGCATCCGCTACGTCGTCTGGCTGCAGCGGGTGATGGCTATCGGCATGGCGCTGCTGTTTCTGTTCACTATCGTCTGGCTGCGGGCCCGTCTGCTGCGCCCGTGGAAACAGCTGCTGGCCATGGCCCGGGCGGTCAGCCATCGTGATTTTACCCAACGCGTCCATATCAGCGGCCGCAATGAGATGGCCAGCCTCGGTATGGCGCTTAACAACATGTCAAAAGAGCTGGCGGAAAGCTATTCGGTACTCGAACGACGAGTACAGGAAAAAACCGCCGGCCTGGAGCAGAAAAATGAAATCCTCGCCTTTTTGTGGCAGGCCAACCGTCGTCTGCACTCCAACGCCCCGCTTTGTGAACGTATTTCACCGGTGCTCAACGGCCTGCAGGGGCTGACGCTGCTGCGTGATATTGAGGTGCGGGTGTACGACTTCGAAGATGAGGACAATCATCAGGAGTTCGCCTGTCACTCAGACTTAGAGTGCGATGACAAAGGCTGCTATTTATGTCCGCGCGATCTGCCGCCGCTGCCGGATGCCGGCACCACGCTGAAATGGCGGCTGTCCGATGCCCACAACCAGTACGGGATCCTGCTGGCGACGTTGCCCGTAGGCCGTCACCTGAGTCACGATCAGCAGCAGCTGGTCGATACGTTAGTCGAGCAGCTAACCTCCACGCTGGCGCTCGACAGACACCAGGAGCATCAGCAGCAGCTGATCGTGATGGAGGAGCGCGCCACCATCGCCCGCGAGCTGCATGACTCCATCGCCCAATCGCTCTCCTGTATGAAAATGCAGGTCAGCTGTTTACAAATGCAGGGCGAAAACCTGCCGGAAGAGAGCCGCCAGCTGCTGGGCCAGATTCGCAATGAGCTGAATACGTCGTGGGCACAGCTGCGTGAACTGCTGACGACCTTCCGCCTGCAATTAACCGAACCAGGACTGCGCCCGGCGCTGGAGTCCAGCTGCCAGGAGTATAGCGCCCATTTTGGCTTTACCGTCCAGCTTGATTACCAGCTACCGCCGCGCTTTGTCCCGTCTCATCAGGCTATTCACGTCCTGCAAATCGCTCGTGAGGCGCTGAGCAATGCGCTGAAGCACGCGCAGGCGACCGAAGTGACCGTGACCGTTTCGCTACGGGACAACCAGGTACGGCTGGTGGTTGCAGACAACGGCCGCGGCGTGCCCGATCAGGCGGAACGAAGCAACCATTACGGCTTAATTATCATGCGGGATCGCGCCCAGAGTTTGCGCGGAGACTGTCAGGTTCGTCGCCGGGAAAACGGCGGTACCGAAGTGGTCGTCACTTTTATCCCGGAAAAATCGTTTTCAATCCAATAAGGAGAACCCTATGAGTCAACAGGAACGGGCCACCATCCTTCTCATTGACGATCATCCGATGCTGCGCACCGGCGTCAAACAGCTGGTCAGTATGGCCAGCGATATTCAGGTTATTGGCGAGGCCAGCAACGGTGAACAAGGTATCGCCCTCGCGGAGACGCTGGACCCCGATCTGATCCTGCTGGATCTCAACATGCCCGGCATGAACGGTCTGGAAACCCTCGATAAGCTGCGTGAAAAGTCGCTCTCCGGCCGAATCGTGGTATTCAGCGTCTCTAACCACGAAGAAGATGTGGTCACCGCCCTCAAACGCGGCGCTGACGGCTACCTGCTGAAAGACATGGAGCCAGAGGATCTCTTAAAAGCGTTGCAGCAGGCCGCGGCAGGCGAGATGGTCCTCAGCGAAGCGCTCACGCCGGTGCTGGCTGCCAGCCTGCGCGCCAACCGCGCCACCTCAGACCGCGATATCAGCCAGCTGACGCCGCGCGAGCGGGATATTCTCAAGCTCATCGCCCAGGGGCTGCCGAACAAAATGATCGCCCGTCGTCTGGAGATAACCGAGAGTACCGTGAAGGTGCACGTTAAGCATATGCTGAAGAAAATGAAGCTGAAATCACGTGTTGAAGCGGCGGTATGGGTACACCAGGAGCGGATTTTCTAAGGAGCATCCCGCCAGGTGACGCCGTCGGCCGAGAATTTGACCAGCGGCTCGGTCAGCGCCAGCGCGATCTCATTGGATGAAACGCGCTGACCCGTTTTGTCTTCCACGACCACCGACAGATGCCACAGATTGGTCGCTCCCGGCTCGCTGTTCCAGGCCGGAAGAATCACGCTCCAGCCGTCCGGGCTGCGGGTATCCACGGGAGACGTTAAGCTCAGCGACTGCGTATCGCCTTGCCATTTCAGCGACTTTATCCCATGCAGGCTACGAATTTGCAGCTTCAGCTGAACCGTCTCCCCCGGCTGTAAATCCCACGGCGGCGTCGCCAGGTAGACCGACAGCGATTTACGCTGACGATACTCGACCACCGGTAAATGATCGCGCTCCGGGCTGTCGTAACGACTGCCGCGCAAGGAGCGGCTGACCGCCACCTCATCGGCCGCCAGCTGCTGTTTAAGCGGCACGCCAAAACGGTAGTTCAGATTCAGTCCGACGTTGTTTTGACTGAGCCCGCTTTCGCCCTGCTTATGTTTTGCGGTCATAGTCACTAACGGCACGGGGGTATAGTTCAGCCCCACCGACACCGCCACCGGGTTACGGTAGCCGGTACCGGAATGGAACAGGTCGACGCTATCGCCAAAGTACTGCTCGACGCTGACGCTGGTATTAATATGCTGATAGAACGGTAGCCGCGCCTGGGCGGTGACATCGTAGCCGCTTGCCATCCGCTGTTCCTGGGTCAGGCTGTCGCCCTGCTGCCAGCTCCCGACGGGATGGTAATAGTTGGCCGACAGGCGCAAATATTCGCCCCAGGCTTCGGCACCAAGGCTGCCTCGCGCCATGTTTTCACCCAGCACTTTGTCGTAGAACGAGTTATAGCCCAGCAGCCAGTCGCCCGTTCGCCAGCGCTGTCCCAGACCGATGTTCCCCACCAGATCGTTTTCCCGCCGGGTGACGGAATACTGATTCCAGGTCAGGTAATCGCCGTTATCCTGCAGCGGGATAAACCAGCTGCCCTGACTGCCGGTGAAGTTGCCTTCTTTATCCACCCGCAGATCGACATTGGCGTTGCCCCACGGCGAGAGCCAGTTTTCCAGCTGATGACTCAGCTCATTGCCAAGCTTGCCGATGGCCATCATTCGCGCCTGTTCGCCGGTCGTCAGGCCATTATCGCTCATGCTGGCCTCACCAAACTTTTTCGCGACTTCGGCAAAATGGCGGGCGTCGTCATCCACCTGCGGCGCAATCCCCAGATCCGGCAGCGCCGCCTGTTTTTCACTGAACGCCGTATTTCCCTGCAGAGCACGAGCAGGAACGCCTGCCAGCAGCAGGAGTATTGAAAGGAGTGGGGTCACGCGGTACGACACAGGCATTAAATCGGTTACATTGGCTCACGTAGGATAATGACAGTCTTTAAGTTTACCGTTTTTTTCCCTCTCCCGTAGCCCCAAAGGCAATTCCAGGAATAACCCGAACCTCATGCCCGTATCTGCTCCTCTGCCAGCAGCGCTTTGAGCTCGGGAATACAAGAGCCGCAGTTGGTACCGCATTTCAGCACCTTGCCCAGTTCGCCGACCGTGCGGCAACCGCTGGCGATGGCCTCACCAATCGCGCGTTCACCAATGCTCATGCAGCTGCAGACAATCCGCCCCGCAGGGGCTGTCTCGCCGCTTTTTCTCCCGCCGAGCAGCGCGTGCCGCTGCTCGGGCGTCTGCGGCGGAGAGTGAAACGCATCGGCGATCCACCCGGCATCGATTTGCGGCTCGCCAGGATTGCTCCACCAGCCCAACATCAGCCTTCCCTCATGCCAGGCCAGCAGGCTCCATACTGCCCCGGCCTGCGCGGTTTGTATCTGCCACTCCTGCTGACGACACCAGTCGGTTAGCCATCCCTGCGGAGGGTGTTCTCCGGCTAAAGAGAGATGGTTTACCGCCAGCGCGGCCCGCCGACGCCAGTGGACCGCGACCGGCAGCGGAACCGGCTGGCGACAAAATAGTTCACCGTGCCAGGCGGGACGCCAGGGTGCAATCGCCACCGCCACCTGTTTGCTTTCCGGCTGTCCGGACCAGGGATCCGTTACCGCCGACAGCAGGTCGTTGACCCGCCCCCGTCGGGCAAACTGATTATTCCAGTGCATCGGCACAAACAGCGAGCCGGGACGCTGCCCGCGGCTGACCACCGTTTTGGCCACCATCACTCCATTGCGCGACCAGATTCGCGCCAGTTCTCCCTCGCGCAGCTGCAGGCGTCGGGCATCCGCTGGCGCGATCTCCACGATCGGTTCGGCAATATGCTGCATCAGGCGCGGCACGCTACCGGTACGGGTCATGGTGTGCCACTGATCGCGAATGCGGCCGCTATTGAGGATCAGCGGATAAAAAGCGTCGGTCGCGGCACGCGTGGCCTGGGGCGTCACCGGCACCATGCGCAATTTGCCATCGCCGTGCCAGCCCTGCTGTAAATCAAGACCGCTGCCGCTGCGGCTGACCGGCCAGCGAACCGGCGCCAGGTTGTCCCACGCCTCACGGCTGAGATCCGCCAGCCCACCGATATCGAACGCCCGCTGGCCGTTATTTTCAAACCCCGAAAGCGCGGCATGCTCGCTAAAGACTTCGTGCGGATGGCGCCAGGCAAAGGCGGCGCCAAAGCCGAGCTGTTCGGCCATGCGCGCGATTATCCACCAGTCGGCTTTGGCTTCCCCCGGCGGCGGCAGAAAGCTGCGCTGACGGGAAATACGGCGTTCCGAGTTGGTGACGGTGCCATTTTTTTCTCCCCACGCCAGCGCCGGGAAACGGATATGGGCAAACGCTGTCGTATCCGTCCGGGCGCTCACTTCGGAAACGATCACCAGCGGACAGCCGGCCAGCGCCTGGCTGACGGCAAGGCTGTCCGGCAGCGACACCACCGGATTGGTGCCCATAATCCACACCGCTTTCACCTCACCGCGGCCAATGGCGGCAAACAGGTCCACCGCCGTCAGTCCCGGCGTCTTCGCCAGCCGTTCGCTGCCCCAAAAGCGCGACAGCCGGTGCAGATCCTGCGGCTCAAAATTCATATGGGCGGCCAGCATCGTCGCCAGGCCGCCCACCTCGCGGCCGCCCATCGCATTTGGCTGTCCGGTCAGCGAAAACGGCCCGCAGCCCGAACGCCCGTACTTCCCGCTGGCGAGGTGGACGTTAATAATGGCATTACACTTGTCGCTACCGCTGGCCGACTGATTGATCCCCATGGTGTAGAGCGTTATCGCCCGCGGCGCAGCGATGAAATCACGATAGAACCCGGCGACCTGCTCCATGTCCAGCCCGCAGAATTCGGCCACCTGTGCCGAGTCCCAGGCTGCAGCGGCGGCCAGCGCCTGCGCCTGGTCGCGAAAATCGCCCGTCAGCGCACCGGCCTCGGCAATGGCGCTCAGTAAACCGACAAACAGTCCGCCATCGCTGCCGGGCGCAACCGCCAGGTGGCTATCGGCGATATCGCAGGTGGCGGTTCGACGCGGATCAATCACCACCACTTTCATCCGCGGATTATCACGTTTCGCCTGAACCAGCCGCTGATAGAGCACCGGATGCGCCCAGGCGGCGTTCGAACCCACCAGCACCACCAGATCGCTGTTTTCCACGTCCTCATAGCTGCACGGCACCACGTCGGCGCCAAAGGCGCGCTTATATCCGGTCACCGCCGAGGACATACAGAGCCGGGAATTGGTATCGATATTGGCGGCGCCGATAAATCCCTTCATCAGTTTATTCGCCGCGTAGTAGTCCTCGGTGAGCAGCTGTCCGGAGGCGTAAAACGCCACCGCCTGCGGCCCGTGTTGCTCAATGATTTGCCGCAGCCGGCTACCGGCAACCGTCAGCGCCCGTGACCAGCTGACAGGTTCCCCCTCCAGCTCAGGCCTCAGCAATCGCCCCTCCAGGCCAGTGGTTTCGCCGAGCGCCGCGCCCTTTACGCACAGGCGTCCCAGGTTTGCCGGATGGTGCTCATCGCCGCGCACGCTGACCAGGCCATTTTCCTCCCTTCGTGCCAGCACGCCGCAGCCCACGCCGCAATAGGGACAGGTGGTGCGTATTTCATCCATCAGGAGGCCTCCGCACGCGCCAGCAGAAGCTGGTTCCCGACCCACACCGTGCCGTTTTCGATCTTCACCGGCCAGGCGCGGACCATCGGTTCACCGCCATCGCAGGGACGCCCGTCGCGCAGCCGGATACGATGTTTATACAGCGGCGAAATGACAATCGGCTCCCCGCCGGCATCGCCCAGCATACCGCGCGACAGCACGTTGGCGTCGCTACCGGGCTCCAGGTTGTCGAGGGCATAAACCTGTTCGCCAAAACGAAACAGCGCAATCTGCCGTTCGCCCAGCCGCGCGCCGATCCCGGCCTGGGCGGGAATCGCCGCCAGTTCGCAAATGGCCTGCCATGGCCGGGTCGACACCTCACCTTCGCGGTGTACCGGCGCGATGACCGGCTGAGGCTGACCGCGCAACATTTGCCGCTGCACGGCCTCATCCGGCCGATCGCTGTTAACATAGCAACGGAACAGCGCCAGCCGCTGCGGATCGTTCAGAGTGGTCTGCCATTCACACTGGTAGCTCGCCACCACCCGCGCCATCTCCTGCTCCAGCTCTTCGCCAATCCCGAGGCTGTCTTCCAGGATCACCTCGCGCAGGTAGTCGATTCCGCCTTCGAGGTTATCCATCCAGGTGCTGGTTCGCTGCAGCCGATCGGCAGTGCGAATATAGAACATCAGCAGCCGATCAACCGTGCGGATCAGCGTCGCGTCGTCGAGGTCGCTGGCAAACAGATCGCCATGTCGCGGCTTCATCCCGCCGTTGCCGCAGACGTAAAGATTCCAGCCTTTTTCCGTGGCAATCACCCCGATATCTTTCCCCTGCGCCTCGGCGCATTCGCGGGTACAACCGGAGACCGCCATTTTTATCTTGTGCGGCGCACGCAATCCTTTGTAACGATGTTCAAGGGTGACCGCCAGCGCCGTCGAGTCCTGAACGCCGTAGCGACACCAGGTCGAGCCGACGCAGGATTTCACCGTTCGCAGCGACTTGCCGTAGGCGTGACCGGTTTCAAAGCCGGCCTCCGCCAGCTCGCGCCAGATAGCCGGCAGCTCTTCGAGCCGGGCGCCAAACAGATCGATACGCTGGCCACCGGTAATTTTGCTGTACAGCTGGTAGCGTTTGGCAATTTGTCCGATGGCAATCAGTCCGTCCGGTGTCACTTCGCCTGCCGCCATACGCGGGACCACTGAATAGGTGCCATCTTTCTGAATATTGGCGAAGTAGCGGTCATTGGTATCCTGCAGCGGTAAATGCGCCGGTTTCAGCAGATACTCATTCCAGCAGGAGGCCAGAACTGAAGCCACCAGCGGCTTACAGATTTCGCAGCCGTGTCCCTGACCGTAACGACTAATCAGCTGATCAAAGGTGTGGATATGATTCACGCGCACGAGGTGATAGATCTCCTGACGCGACCACGGAAAGTGTTCGCAGATATCTTTTTTCACTTCCACGCCCTGCGCCGAGAGCTGATATTCCATCACCTGCTTGACCAGCGCGCTGCATCCACCGCAACCGGTCGCCGCCCGGGTACAGCTTTTTATCGCCGGGATATCGCTGGCGCCCGCGCTGACCGCCCGGCAGATATCACCTTTAGTGACGTTGTGGCACGAGCAGATCTGCGCGCTGTCCGGCAGCGCCGCTACCCCCAGCGCTTTTGGCGCGCTCCCCTCCTGCACCGGCAGAATCAGGCTTTCCGGGCGCGCGGGCAGCGCCATCGCGTTCAACATCATTTGCAGCAGCGTGGCGTAATCGCTGGCATCGCCCACCAGCACGCCGCCCAGCAGCGTTTTGTTCTGCTGGCAGACGACAATTTTCTTGTAGATTTGCCCCGGACCATCCGTCCACTGGTAGCTCTGGCTACCGGGCGTGCGTCCCTGGGCGTCGCCGAAAGAGGCTACATCGATGCCCAGCAGTTTCAGTTTGGTGCTCATATCGGCGCCGCTGAAGCTCGCCTCTTCTCCAGCCAACATTGCCGCCGCCGTTCTCGCCATCTGGTAGCCCGGCGCCACCAGGCCATAGATTTTGTCCTGCCACAGGGCACATTCGCCAATCGCCAGCACCTGCGGATCGGAGGTGCGGCACTGATTGTCGATGACGATCCCGCCGCGTTCTCCTACCGTCAGTCCGCTGCCGCGCGCCAGCGTATCCTGCGGACGAATCCCGGCGGAAAAGACCACCATGTCGGTAGCCAGCGTTCCGCCATCGGCAAAGTTCAGCACCAGGCCATTATCACCGCGCGCAATACTCTGAGTCGTCTTGCTGGTGTGGACACCGACGCCAATATCATTGATTTTCTCCCGCAGCATCGCGGCGCCCGGGCTATCCAGCTGGACCGCCATCAGATTCGGCGCAAACTCCACCACGTGGGTTTCCAGCCCCAGCTGTCTGAGCGCGTTGGCGGCCTCCAGCCCCAGCAGCCCGCCGCCAATCACCACCCCGCGTTTTGCGCTGCTGGCGCAGGCGGCAATACGGTCGAGGTCGTCGAGGGTGCGGTAGACGAAACAGCCCTCCAGATCGTGGCCCGGCACCGGCGGAACGAATGGATATGAGCCGGTCGCCAGCACCAGTTTATCCCAGTGGGTTTCATGGCCGCAGGTATCGCGTACCACCCGCGCTTCACGGTCAATGGCCGTAATCGTCTCGGACAGCCGCAGTTCAATTCCGTGCCGGGCGAAGAAATCGCCGTCCACCAGCGACAGCGATTCCGCGCTACGACCGGCAAAATATTCTGATAAATGCACCCGGTCGTAGGCGGCGTAACGCTCTTCGCCAAACACCACGATCCGAAACTGTTGATGCAGGTTACGGCTGACGCATTGCTCGAGAAAATGGTGGCCGACCATGCCGTGTCCGACCAGCACCAAAACAGGTTTTGTCATAGAAAATTCACCTGCAGCGCGCGGCTGCGTTGAAGAAGGATCAAAAAGCCAGTCTGGCTGCGCGGGGGTAGCCAGCAGCGCGGTGAGCGGCGCGGCATTTGCGCAGTCGCCCAGCAGCAAAACAGCCTGTAGTTTGCCGTCGCGGACCAGCAGACGGCGGTAGTGGCGGGCCAGCGGGTCCCAGCTGGTCCAGATCTCATCGTGGTCGCTGGCCTGCGGATCGCCGGCGCTGAACAGCGCGATGCCGGTGACTTTCAGGCGGGTACCGCTATCCTGCCAGTGAAAATCCGCCTCCGGCGTGCCGCATAGCCGCCCGGCCAGCACCTCAGCCTGGCGCAGACAGGGCGCCACCAGTCCCCAGGTCTGGCCGTCAATTTCGCAACATTCGCCAAGAGCGCTAACCCCCGGCAGCGCGGTCGCCAGCTGACGGTCCACGATAATGCCGCGCCGACAGGCCAGGCCGCTTCGCTGCGCCAGCTGAATGTTGGGGCGCACGCCGGTCGCCAGCACTACGCGACTGGCGGCAAACGCCCGGCCATCCTCAAGCACAACCTCATGCTCGCGAATCGCGGCAATCCCGCAGCCGGTGACGCACTGGATCCCTCGCTCCTCCAGCTGTTGCTGTAGCTGCTGACCGGCAAAGGCATCGGTTTGCTGTTCCATCAGCCGGTCGCCGCGATGCAGCAAAGTGACATTGTCACCATGACGTCGTAACGCAGCCGCAGCCTCGACGCCGAGCACCCCACCGCCGATCACGACCGCCGGGCCACCGGTTGCCAGAATGGCGGCCACATCGGCAAAGGTGCGAAATGCGTAGACGTGCGGCAGCGCCACACCGGGCAGCGGCGGGATGAAAGCCTGTGAACCGGTGGCGAAAATCAGCTCATCCCAGGAGAGCTCGCCGCGGGTGGTGCGTAGCGTTCGCGTCGTCATCTCCACCGCCAGCACCGATTCATCGCTGCGTACCGTCACGCCGTGCTGGTGATACCACTCCTCTGGCAGCAGCCGCGTTTGCGCCAGCGTTTTTTCCCCACCCAGTACCGGTGACAGCTGGATACGGTTATAGGCCTGCCAGGGTTCATCCCCGATAATCACTATCTGAAATTTGTCGCCCCCCCGCGCCACCAGCGTCTCCGCCAGCCGGGTGGCCGCCATACCATTGCCGATAATCACCAGTCGCCGCTTCATCGCCGCCCCTTACGCCGCCTTCGGCTGTTTTTCGTAGAGGAAATGGAGAATCTGCTGACGCAGGTGGTGATAACGGCTGTCATCCGCCAGCTGAACACGATTACGCGGCCGGGGCAGGTCGATAGCGAGAATCTCGCCCACCGTCGCCGCCGGGCCGTTGGTCATCATCATGACGCGGTCAGAGAGCAGCACCGCCTCATCAACATCATGGGTAATCATCACGATGGTGGTGTTCAGCGCCTGCTGAATCTGCATCACCGCATCCTGCAAATGGGCGCGGGTCAAGGCATCGAGCGCGCCAAACGGTTCATCCAGCAGCAGCACCTTCGGCTTCATCGCCAGCGCTCTGGCAATCCCTACCCGCTGCTTCATGCCGCCGGAGATCTCCCCCGGACGCTTGTGCAGCGCATGACCCATTTGCACCCGCTCAAGGTTGTGTTCGATCCACGCCTTGCGCTCGGCTTTGCTCATGGTGCGGCGAAAAACCTGGTCGACCGCCAGCGCCACGTTGTCAAAGCAGGTCAGCCACGGCAGCAGGGAGTGGTTCTGGAAGACTACCGCGCGCTCGGGACCCGGCCCGGCGATTTCGCGGTTATCACACAGCAGTCCGCCTTCCGTGGGTAAGGTAATGCCGGCAATCAGGTTCAGCAGCGTGGATTTACCGCATCCTGAGTGGCCAATCAGGCTCACAGTCTCCCCTTCATAAATGTCGAAAGAGACGTTTTGCAGGGCCAGAAATTCGCCGCTGGCGGTATGGAAGCGCTGGCTGACGGCCTGCACCTGAATTAATGGTTTCATAGCGATTCTCCTATTTTTCTTGCCAGCTGAAGCGACGAGCGATCAACATCAGCCCCTGCTCCAGCAGCAGGCCGACGACGCCGATAATGACGATGGCGATGATGATGTTTTCCACGTTGAGATTGTTCCATTCATTCCAGATCCAGAAGCCGATCCCCAGGCCGCCGGTCAGCATTTCAGCAGCAACGATCACCAGCCAGGCAATGCCAATAGAGAGACGCACGCCGGTCAGCACCGCGGGCAGCACGGCCGGGAAGAGAATGCGCCGCATCACCGTCCACTCCGACAGCTGTAAGACGCGAGCCACGTTGAGATAATCCTGCGGAATGCGGCGTACCCCTTCGGCAGTGTTAATCACCATTGGCCAGATAGAGCAGATAAAAATGGTCCAGCTCGACGCCGGCTCCGCCTTCTGGAACAGCAGCAGGCCAATAGGCAGCCACGCCAGCGGACTGACCGGGCGCAGCAGCGCAATCAGCGGATTAAACATGCGGGCAAAGAACAGCGAGCGGCCAATCAAAAAGCCCAGCGGGATCCCCACCAGCGCCGCCAGCCCAAAGCCCACCGCCACCCGCTGCAGTGACGCCAACACGTTCCAGCCGATGCCCATGTCGTTCGGCCCGTCCTGATAGAAAGGATCGGCAAACAGGGTCAGCGCGGAATCGAGCGTACTCAGCGGCGTCGGAAAGCCCTTGCCGTTGATCGCCGCCAGCTGCCAGCAGAGCAACAGCAGCCCCAGCCCGAGCAGGGGTGGCAGGAGCCGCTGTACGGTTTCACGTAGCCAGCGCCTGACGGGCGGCGTCGGACGCCGGACCTGTACCGGTGGCAGGACAATCACTTCGCCCGGCGTTTTTTCTGTGGCAATAACAGGTTGCGTACTGTGCGCGTGTTTCATTTCATGCCCCCTTACGTTGAATCGCGAAGCCGCGGGCGTAACCTTCCGGATCGGCCCCCGTCCAGACCGTACCGTCTATTAATGTGCTGCTGCGCATGAGCGCAGCCGGCGTAGAGATGCCGCCCACCGCCTGCGCCGCCTCTTTCCAGACGTCAATGCGGTTGATGCGCCCGGCCACCGCCTGATAATCCGGGGCCGTTTTTAGTAATCCCCAGCGGCGGAACTGGGTTAAAAACCACATTCCGTCCGACAGCCAGGGAAAACTCACCTCTCCCTGGTCGTAAAAGCGAATCGGGTGTGCGTCCTGCCAGCGCTGTCCCAGCCCGTTGTCGTACTCCCCGAGCATCCGCCCGGTGAGATACTGCTCTTTGGTATTCAGCCAGGCGCGTTTTGCCAGAATGCGCGCTGTCTCTCGTTTGTTCTCTTCCGAGGCGTCAATCCAGCGCGCCGCATCCAGCACCGCCGCGACCAGCGCGCGGGCGGTGTTCGGATTGCGTTCGACCCATTCGCTGCGGGTGCCGAGAATTTTTTCCGGGTGTTCCGGCCAGATGGCCTGCGAAGTGGCTGCGGTAAAACCGATACGGTCGTTGATCGCCCGCGCGTTCCACGGTTCGCCGACGCAAAAACCAACCATGTTGCCGATACGCATGTTCATCACCATTTGCGGCGGCGGCACCACCACGGTGCGTACGTCCGTAAACGGGTCGATACCACCGCTGGCCAGCCAGTAATAGAGCCACATCGCGTGCGTCCCGGTGGGAAAGGTGTGGGCAAAGGTGTAGCTGCCCGGCGCGCGCTGGCCGATCAGCCGTTTCAACCCCCCGAGGTCGGTCACCCCTTTCTCCCGCAGGTCGCTGGAGAGCGTAATCGCCTGGCCATTGCGGTTGAGGGTCATCAGGTTTGCCATTGCGTGCGGCTTGCCGGCGATCCCCAGTTCGAGGCCATACAGCAGGCCGTAGAGAATGTGTGCCGCATCGAGTTCACCGGCGATCAGTTTGTCGCGCACCGCCGCCCAGCTGGCTTCTTTGGTCGGTACCAGGGTAATGCCATATTTTTTATCGAACCCTTTCAGCGACGCGATCGCGATCGGCGCGCAGTCCGTCAGCGGAATAAATCCGACTCGTACGGTAGATTGCTCCGGCTTATCGGATCCTGCCGCCCATGCGCTCTGCATCACGCCGGGCAACAACATCGCCCCGCCCAGCGCGGCGCCTGCCTGTAAAAAATGCCGTCGTGAAATCGAAAATTTATCGCCCATACCCGCTCCAGAACACGCAAAAAAAAAGCGCCCGACAGTGCTGATGCACTGCAGGACGCCTTTATCCATGGACACACAAACCGCCGTTGGCCTGTTGCCCAAAATTGTTTACTGAACGATTTAACGCATTAACCGTTGTCTGCAGGATATTGCAAAACAGATGCCAATGTTCACAGAGGCGGTGTCAGGCCGTTTTCCGCTGTGCGCCGGGCGGCTTCCCGCCGCTCATTGCACCGCTGACAGGCAGCCGCTGCCCAACCATCGTGCATCTACTCCTTTGGGGCTATGGACCACAACGCCTTCACCGTCAGCAGCGCGCGGGCGATTTCCACCATCCTCTGATTCTTATCCATAGCCATTTTCCGCAACGCCTGCCAGGCCTGCTCTTCCTGCATTCCCTGATGAACCTGTGGAGAAGGGAATTATTTGATACTTCCGGGAACAAGAGGGATTAAACGGAAACAACTTGGATTACATGAAGTTAAAGATAAACCTCAAAACAAAGCGATTTGATACCACTTTGTGTAAAATCGTTCAAATCGAAAATAGATTTGATACCGCGTTTTTGAAGCATTTAAATATTTGAATCAGTGGTTCAAGGCCAGTTTAGCACACCTCACTAAAGGTGTTGAGGCCGTTTGATCCCAACGTGCTTGAGGCCTACTGTATAACTAAGCCTCGTAAGCTTCATTGTCGCAATCAAACGACCTTTTTGCTTGAATTGGAGAGGTCTGGGTTGGCTATTTGTTTACTAGTTTTAGATGTCCCTTTTTTCGCTCTCATCATCGCCAATGCACGATGTTTAACATCGTCATCGCTTAGTAGTAACTCTATATTTCGTTCATCCAAAAGATACAAGACGAGCTCGACTCCCTTTCTTGCGAGCAGTGCTGTGAGCTGCTGTCTTTCATCTGGCGTTAAAAACGAAAGCATCTCTTGTAGTCGATCCTTCTCTTGGTTGGGTATTGTTGGTGTTTCTGGTGATTTTGGTGATTCTCGTGTTAGCCCGGCCCCGGCTTTAAGCCAGTCCAGTCCCACGCCTTCGTTATTGGCTATGCGGACAAGGATGTTCTCACGTGGTGTAGGAACGGAGTCACCGCGTCTAAAGTAACTCTTAAGTGTATTAATGTTTATACCCCACGCTCGTGCAGCAGCACTGCGTGATGGATACCTCTGTATTAACTCGTTAATCCGTTCAATGACAGGTTCCTTGTCATCTTCCAGAAAAGCACCTTCAGGTTTTTTTATCACATTTGGTTCCTTTACAATTAACTAGTTGAAAATACACGACAAAAAAACAAAAGCACCGGAATCACCAAAAATACCTTTACGTGGTATTTTTGGTGATCTATGCTTTATCCATGCAGATAACCGCGCAGTTATCCGCGCGGACAACTTTTTAGGATAGAGGAATCATGAGTCGAAATGAAGAACTGAATGCTGACTGGCATCCCGAGACCATAAAGGCCGAAATCCATAAACGTGGATTATCGTTCCGCTCACTATCCCTTCAGGCTGGTTACAGTAAGGATTCTCTGAAGAGTGTGCTGCGCACACCCTGCAAACCTTATCAGCAGATTGTCGCTAATGCGTTGGGTGTAACTCCTGAAACAATCTGGCCAAGTAGATACAGAACAAGCAGTTACATCAATAAGGTGGCCTAAACATGTTTTTTGTCGCTAAAGAGCTTATTGGTGTGCCAGGGTTGCCAACGACCACTAAAGGGATTAGGCAGGCTCTTTGTAGGTTGTCTGCTGGTTCTGAAAGTAAGGTTCGTAAACGTACTGGTAGCAAAGCATTTGAATATCATATCGACTGCTTGCCGGAGATTACTCAGCAGGCATTGCGTGCGCGTCAGATTAAACAGTTGATGAGTAAAGATGCGGAAGTCCTTCCGGTTGCCTCTGCGAAATCAACGGGTAGCAAAATTGCGCTCTATCGTGATCACCCATCCTTGGTTGAACAAAAGCTGAATAAGCTTACATCAGATCAGGTTAAAGCCGCAGATGCCCGTATCGCTCTGGTTTCTGAGGTGTTACGGCTTGGTGAAGTCCCTGGCTATAGTTGTGCAAAAGCTATTCGGGAGATTGTTCGTCAATCGAAGGCCGGGGAGCTACCGCAACGTCTGACAGATATGGTTTCACTGGCCAATGCCAAAAAAGGTAAATCCCGTACATTAAGTGAGATCTCTCTCAAGCGCTGGATGGCTGACTTCAAAAAAGCGGGTACGCCAGCAGAGCGCATTGCCCTGCTTGCACCGGGCAAACGCCAGCGCGTTGAGCCGGAGGAAATCGCATGGTTACCTGATTTTCTGGCGTATTACCGTAATCCTAACGGCGTACATATGACTGAAGCGTATGAAGATTTTGTTTCTGGCTGGTGTCAGCGATATGCCACTCAACCGGAAATGCTGCTATCTATGCCAAGTTATGATGCCGTTCGCTACGCGATGGATAAGCTGCCGGAAGTGGTAAAACAGCATCGTCGGATCACCGGCAGCGAAGCCCGTCAGCTTGAGGGATTTGTACGCCGTGACTGGCTTTGCCTGCCGGTGAACTACGTCTGGATCGGGGATGGTCACGGCATGAAGATGAAGGTTGCCTCTCCCGAGCATGGTAATCCCATTACACCAGAGGTGACATTCATTCTGGACGGGAGCTGCCGATATATTGTGGGCTGGAGTCTGGCTCTATCAGAAAGCGTTATTGCGGTTGCCGATGCCCTGCGTCACGGCATTAAGAATAACGGTGTGCCTTATATCTATTATTCCGATAATGGTGGTGGTGAGACCAACAGCACACTTGACGCTAATATCACCGGTATTTTACCGCGTCTCGGGGTTGACCACCGTCTGGGTATTCCTGAGAACCCGCAAGGGCGCGGCATCATTGAGATCCTCAACAAAACGCTGGGGATGCGTATATCCCGTCAATTTGCCACCTACTACGGAACTGGCGCGGATAAAAGCACCACGCGTAAGGTATCAAAGACCCTTATTGCTGCGCTGAACGCGGTGGATAAGGGGCGCGAGCTGACAGCTAAGCAGGAGCAGACCCTTCGCGATTTCCCGTCATGGAATGAACTGATTGGGGAAATTGAAGCCGGGGTTAACTGGTACAACAATCGCCCTCACGAGTCGCTGCCGCTGAAAGCAAATGGAACACATTTTACCCCAGCGCAGTTTCGTAAGTACAAGCTGGAAAAGGAAAAAACCGAGATTGAATGGCTCTCCGACATTGAGCTTCGCCATATGTTTATGCCGGAGACTGAGTGTTCGGTCAGACGTTGTGAAATTCGCCTTTTCAATAACCTTTATTATTCCGAAGCACTTCGCGAAGAGCATGGTCGCAAGGTCCGTGTTAGTTACGACATTCACGATGCTACGAAGATTATCGTTCGTCGGATGGATGGTTCGCTGATATGTGAAGCCATCTGGGACGGCAACAAGAAAGCAGCATTCCCTGTTACGGCGGAATACTGGCAAAAACAGAAACGCATCAAAGGTATGCGCGAACGTGGCGAGAAGAAGGTGCGCCTGGCCGAGGCCGAAAATGTGCTCACCCTCTCCGAACCAGCAGGGCCGGACTGGCTGGACAACAATGTCTATCGCCCTGTCAGCCGGGCGGTTCCCGCAATGCAGGTTGTGTCTGAAGAAGAGGAATATACCGAGGATGAATATCTGAATAACTCGCTGGATATGCTGGAATCAAATAAGCGTAAAAACGCGATTTAAAACCATTCAAATACCCTTCAAATAATGGAGTGAATTATGTCTGAGGTGATTATTTCCGATATTCGCGAGGTTCTTCGCAACCTTGTCGATGGTAACCGCTTTACTTTTGCTCAGGTTGCCCGTGAAACCGGCTTATCAACCGGTGTGGTCAGTGGCTTCATGAACAACAAATATGCCGGTGATAACGACCGCGTCGAGAAAGCCCTGCAGCGCTGGGTCAATAAACAGCATTCTGCTGCAGAACTGCCGGAGCCGCCGCGCTTTATTGAGACCCCAACCGTTAAACAAATCTGGACAGCCTTCCGCTATGCGCACCTGACGGAGTGCATCGGCGTGGTCTGCGGTAACCCCGGTGTCGGCAAGTCAGAAGCCGCCCGCGAATATCGCCGCAGTAACGATAACGTCTGGATGATAACGATCACCCCTTCATGTGCCAGTGTGCTGGAGTGCCTGACCGAGCTGGCCTATGAACTCGGGATGAATGATGCGCCTCGCCGTAAGGGGCCGCTGGCCCGCGCACTGCGCCGCCGTCTTGATGGCACTCAGGGCCTTGTCATCATTGATGAAGCCGACCATCTGGGTGCTGAAACGCTAGAAGAGCTGCGTCTGTTGCAGGAGGCCACCCGCGTCGGACTGGTGCTGATGGGTAACCACCGCGTCTACACCAACATGACCGGCGGTAATCGTACCGTTGAGTTCGCCCGTCTGTTCTCCCGTATCGCCAAGCGTGTCGCTATTAACAAAACCAAAAAGGCCGATGTGGCCGCGATTGCCGACGCCTGGCATATCACCGGTGAAAAAGAGCGCGATTTGCTCCAGCAGATCGCACAGAAGCCCGGCGCACTGCGTATCCTTAGCCACTCCCTGCGGCTGGCGGCGATGACGGCTCACGGCGCGGGTGAAGCTGTCAGCGAAAGCTACATTCGCAAGGCACTGCGTGATCTGGATCTGGATGTTGATGTTTCAACGTTACTGAGGGGTTAACACCATGATTACTGAACGTATTGCTGAACATGTTGGTATGGCCACCGCTGCGCAGGCATGGCTGCAGGCGCGCGGTAGTCGTGTTACGGAGATGCGGGTGTGGATGCGTCGCCCGTGTCTGGAAATCACCTGTCCGCCGACTGAACTGGTGAACAGGGCTAATCATCTGATTGAACGCTGCCCCACCGGGACCCGTTCCGTGTGGATGGCCACCCTTGAAGGCTGTCATGTTATCTGGAGGTAAGTATGGAAAAGCGCCGTATGTGGACTAAGCAGGAAATTCAGTTCGTTCGTGAAAATGCCGGAAAGCTGACGTCACAGCAGATTGCCGACAGGCTAAACCGCACCCGTCAGGCTATTCAGTCTCAGGCTAACCGCTGGGGCCTGTCGGTTCTTGTTCAACCAGCAGATGCGCATGATGCTTATCTTTGCCGCGAGCTTTATAAAGAGGGACTGACCATTCCGGTTATTGCCGAAAAGATGGAATTAAGTCGCCGGGTTGTTTCGAATATTGTTTTTTCAGAATGCTATTAATTCAGTGAGGCTTTGATGAATACTTTAAATACCATCCCGGAAGGTTACCGGATTAACGCTCAGGGGCATTTAGTTCCTGAATCACAGATTAAACCACTGGATAAGCTGCGCGATGAGCTGGTTATCGGCGTCGTTGAAGCGGCCCGTCTGCAGCGCCAGTCGCTGGTCGAGTTTAAGCTGGGCTCTATGGCAAAAGTCGATGATTTTGTTGACCTGTCAGCAGCAGAGTTTGGCGTCGAATATGGCGGCGCTAAGGGTAACGTCACACTACCCAGCTTTGATGGCCGCTATAAGCTGGTTCGTGCTGTGGGTGAGCATCGTATCTTTGACGAACGCATTCAGGCGGCAAAAAAGCTGATTGATGACTGCATTCATGAATGGTCTGCCGGGGCTGATGAAAAGATTATGGCGATGGTCGATCATGCCTTTCGCGTCAACAAACAGGGCCGGATTGATATCAATCAGGTGCTCAGCCTGCGTTCATTGAATATTGACGATGCCAAATGGAATGAAGCGATGGATGCCGTCGCGGACGCGATTCAGGTGACGGGAACCAGTCAGTACCTGCGTTTATATGAGCGTCAGGATAATGGCACTTATAAGCAGATATCGCTGGATTTAGCCAAACTCTGAATATTCGTTAATTAACTTTAATTAATTTCCGGCGTCAGCGCCGTGGGGTTGCTCACGCCGAAAATCAGTAGGAACATATTATGAATCCGAAAACAAAAGGTATTTTTGAGGCTGCGTTTGCTAAGTGGGGCTTCGATTCTCAGGTGCTGGTACTGGCGGAGGAAGCCAGCGAATTATCAGCTTCCTGCGTCCGTTTTATTAATCACAAGACTGGCAGCGACAAAGTGGCCGAAGAAGCGGCGGACGTCGAGATCATGATTGAACAACTGCGCCACAACGGGATGGGCCCCATGATTGACCATGAAAAACATCGCAAAATGAACCGGCTGGCGAAGATAGTTGGCGTGGAATCGCAGCCTGTCAGCCCCTTTGGTCCGTCCGTTCTGGGTCTGCTGGAGGAAGCCAGTGAACAACTGGGTCTTGCCGAAACGCTCTACCGCGACACCAAAACCAGTAACCGCTATGCCGCCGCCCGCGCCCGTACGGCCGTCAGTCTGCTGATGCAGGCTGCTCAGAAGATGATGCGCGAACAGCAATATGCCGAACGTATGCAGACGGAGGTGAAATAATGGCAATTGATGAACGCACTTACCTGCGAGCTTGCCTGATTGCCGGTGGCCGCAACGAACAGGAAGTTGACGCAGAACTGGAGGAAATCTTCGGGCCTGGACAATTCGATTCAGAGCAATTCAAAACACTGTCTCTAAGTATGCGCCGGGATATCCTGGAAAGAACATCCTTACCAGAAGTGGTTGAGGGGTTGAACCGGATTATTTCTGGCGCGAGTCATAGCAGGGAGTATCTGGCCGCAGCGATAGCAGCCAGCGCATTAGTCAATCTGATTACGTCTAAATATCCAAATCGAGGTGACGACTGATGAGCTTGCGTCCCCATGCTTTCCCGATTGCGACTAAAACGTCCATTGGAGCCTGTTTTGCCTGTTCTTTTAGTTTTTCGAGTATAGGCTGCTGGTTGAGCATTACAGCAAAATCGTGGCCTTGTTGCGATAAACGCACCCGCAGTGGGCGAGTGAGTATCCGTGTGTTGGCAACCACTAAACCGACGGACGCTGGAGTTGATTCAAAATCGACTCCGGTAATTAATTTATTATCAAGCATCAAACCAATATGGAATATAAAGGCCTCTCCGTCGCTAACAGCAGACTCTATTTCCGCGAGGGTGATAAAGGCTTTTGGTGATTCGATGAAAACATTCAACATTTTTTTCATTAAATCCAGGTCTATTTGCATCAACTGTCTCCTTGTTCAGTCTGAAACAACGGTGGCGGTGTTGCAGCACCGCCATTCTTCGGAGGTACGAGCATGAGCCGCACATCCATGATTAAGGTAATCCATATCGCGAGGCGTGATCTACACCTTGACGATGATACCTACCGCTCCCTGCTGGGGGCGGTAGTTCCAGGCAAGTCGAGCTGCCGCGAGATGACCATCATCGAACTGCAGAATGTAATCCAGGCACTGGAGGTTAAGGGGTTCAAAAGCAAACCTCATCGCCGTTCTAAGCGCCGCATGTCTGCCCCGTCAGATGTGAGTCTGAAAATTCGTGCAATATGGAAAACGATGTTTAAAGAGGGTTTTATCCGGGATGGTAGCGATATAGCGCTCGACCGTTTTGTCCAGCGCCAGACACGTATACGTAATGGCGGTGCTGGCGTCTCCAGCCTGGAATGGTTGCGCGGTGATGCCGAAGCGAATTTCCTTGAGAGCCTGAAGCAATGGCACATTCGGGCGATGAGAGAGGCTATGTTAGCGCACCGCGTCCGGCTCCCTGAAAATCCGGTCACCGGCGAAGAAAGCCGGGACTATGACACAATCTGTAGCGCTTACGCTGACGCAGCCAGAAGGTGGATAAAATGAGTGACGATCTCTTTGGCGATGTTCGCGATGACAGTTTGCTGGATCATCTCAGCGATGAAACTGAGAATGTCCGCTTCCCGTCGATTCTTGCTGAACTCAATTCAATACTAAGCCGGGAACTGGCGAGACTGGGCGGCGATTCTTCGCATTCGCTGGAACTGGTAATCGCGATAACCCGGCATATTGGAGGGATGCAAATCTATGTTCCTCGGGGACAGCGGCTGGAGTTTCTGGTACGCGATATGCAAATCTGGCGTGATTACTGTAACAGGGCCAGTGTCGATACCCTTGTTATGCGCTACCACGTCACCTACAAAACGGTGTATAAAGCTATCAGGCGTATGCGCAGGCTGGAGCATAAGAAATACCAGCCGCCACTATTTTAAAGGATCTAAACATGGCAAAGTTGTTGGTTTTATTTTCATCATTACTTATTTCTTTTGGTGTGGCCGCAAAGTCATTGCCAGCTATTGATGATATGAAAAATGGTCTTGATAAAGTGGGCTTGGTAAAAAAATCAACATGGGAAGATGAAAAAAAAGATGGGGTATTTCTGAAATCTATGTCGGCTGTGCCGGGAGTGGTAGCCATCCTCAATGAAGATCAGATGGCTATTTTTATGAAAATTCCTGCTTATGACGATAAAGAAAAGCGCGTGAAGAGTATTAATCAATTATTCGAACGCTGTAGAAAGATGGCTGATGTGGTGATGAAGGGAGTAAGCGATAATCATATAGAGTTAATTGATGACATTATTAGCTCTTCAGCTAAAGTGCCTGGATTTACTGTCAGTAATCTTGTTAAAGGTTTTGAATTTAACAGTATGATAAATATGCTTGGCGATGGTGTGGTGGTTCAGTGTGGTGTCAGGAACACAAAGATTTAAAAAATACACTTATCAATAATCACAAGGAAGCCGGTTAATCCGGCTTTTTTTTTGCCTGTCGCAAAATGGGATTAGTCAGATTTACTTAATCCCAAAGGTGCAGGCATGACAACATCATTTGCCCCCGCATTTTCTCACGCGCTCGCTTTCGTTCTCGCCCGCGAAGGTGGTTATGTTAATGACCCCACCGACAAAGGCGGCGAAACCAAATACGGCATATCCGACAGGCGCGATGGACTTGCCGATGGCAAAACCGACGTCGATGGCGACGGCAAACCCGATACCCGAATTAAGGACCTGACCGAAGAACAGGCCGGACAGATTTATTTCCGCGATTACTGGTATCCGGCTTATTGCACTGACTGGCCAGACGGTATCTCGCTCTTTGTCTTTGATTCCTCCGTGCAACATGGCGCTAAAAAAGCGATCCAGCTCCTGCAGGATGCAGTGGGCGTCACCGCTGATGGCATTGTCGGCCCCAAAACCACCAAAGCAGTAATCGGCGCTGATGCCGAATGGCTGCTGACCCGCTGTTTTCTGCGCCGTTCCCGCTATTACGCCGAGATCATCAAAGCCAATTCTTCGCAGGGTAAATACCTCAATGGCTGGTTTAACCGTCTCGATGAGCTGGCGAACGCCTGTCAGGAGGTCATCGGCGGTCAGGTCTCGGTTCCCCGGAGCTGATCATGGGTAAGGGCTGGGATTCATCGTTACGCGCGGGGCGGCGGGACCGTCTCCGTCAGGAGGTGCTTCACCGGGTTGCCGGTGGACCTCCGCCCGTTCCACAGGACTACACAGGCTGTGACGGCACCCATGCCAGCTACTACCGCAAAGGCTGGGATTCCGTCGATACAAGAGACATCGTCTGGCAGTGCCAGCGATATAAGGAAAAACATAATGTTTAAATTAAATACCGACGGGCTGATTCAGGCGTTGATCCGGGTATTTCAGTCCGGCTGGTCTGTGGTCGCTCTCGTCGGGTTATCGCTGCTGGTCTGTTGTTTCTATGGCCGTCAGGCATTTGTCGTCTGGTGGCTGACTTTCTCCGGTGCCCTGTTAATAGCGGCAAGTATCTGGCTCGGCAACCTGCCTTATCGTTTACGTCAGCCTGACCGCCCGGCCCGAAAATGGGTGTGTTGTGTCTCGTGGCTGATCTGGGCTTTCGGTGCTTTCCTGCTGGCCTTTGCCCCCATCTTTGCAACCAGTCCGGTCGTCATGCTGCTTAACCCTCTCGCCGGGCTGACCGTGGTCATTCTGTATGCCTGGCTGGTTCGTAAGGAGGTAATAAATTGGATCCTGTAACGCTTTCCACTATTGCCTCCGTCCTGCTGAAGGCCGGACCTTCTCTGGTTCGTAGCGTAGGCGGCTGGTTCGGCAGCGACAGTACCACGGCGAAAGCCGCTGATTCGGTGGCCAGCATTGTCGAGACCGTCAACGGTGCGATTAATCCCGCCGACCAGCAGCGCGTGCTGGAGCAGAAGCTGGCGCAGCTGCCGCCCGAGCAGCTTGTCCAACTGGAGGGCCTCAAGGTACAGCTGCAGCAGTTCCAGCTGGAGCGGGACAAAGCGCAGATGGCCGACCAGCAGGCCGCGCACCACGAACAGCAGGAAACCATCCGCAACGGCGACAACGCCACGGACGAATATGTACGCCAGACCCGCCCGCTGATGGCCCGCTTATCCCTCTACAGCAGCATTGCTTACGTGATGATCATGTCTCTGGGCCAGCAGGCTGGCGCGGTGGCCGGTGCTTTTGGCCATGCTTTTTCCATGCCCGCCCCTGACTGGGATATTTCGCTGATGCTGGCGACTCCTGCGCTGGGTTATCTGGGTTTCAGGACACTGGACGGGTTCGCCCGGTACAGCAAATCCAGCAAACACAAGGTCATGGTGGGTAAATGACGAGAGCATTTGATCGCGCCAGCGACCTTGAAATGGAAGAGCGCGAACGGGCTTTAAACAACCATTTAAACCGGGTTAAAGAGCTGCCGGAGAATTACGGATTCTGTA
>OKIO01000129.1_pt1 | contig 41304 bp, 35 predicted proteins | sample 1611161 | NCBI WGS metagenome assembly OKIO01 (sample SAMN04436714, study PRJEB24849) | human gut metagenome | biome: human gut; feature: NICU; material: stool | host: Homo sapiens | place: USA: Saint Louis, MO | collected 2010-09-02 | reverse complement strand
CCCCCGCAGTCATGCGATTGGTCTTGGTGATGCGGCCCAGTTGGCCGCACTCGGTACACATCACGCGCATAGGTTCCCCCGAAGTGGATTAACGGGTTGTGGCAGGCGCTGCCAGAGGGCGCCCCATGCCAAGGCATTGGGCTGTTCAATGGCGGCGAGGTAGTCAGGCAGGTGCATGAAGCGCTGGCAGGACGGGCTGGCCAGCTTGCGGCGTTGGAGCCGCAGGTTGCGCAAGGCGCAGGGGATAGATAAGATGCTCATCAAATCATGCCCTCGAAAGCTGATTTGGAAGCCCCGCTTGGTGTGACAGCACCGTTAAGCGGGGTTTTTCTTTGCCCGTCAGTCAGAGTCCGCAGAACGGTCAGCTTGTGTGACAGGCAATGCGCCCTCTTGTCGTGGTCGGCTCGCTGCTGGCGACACTTCACCAGCTCGACGGTTTCGCGTAATACCAGCGCGCCTGCCATGTTCAGAGCCGCTTGCTCAGTCCATGTTTGACTCATGCCGGACTCCCAAGTCCGAGCCAGGACAACCAGCCATCACGAATTTCACGGGGGCGGCTTTCAAAGGCCAGTTTCATGCCCTCGTTCCAGGCAGGAAGGTAAATCCAGTATTCGGCGGGAGCGGACGGGTTCAGGGGGTTGCGCATCGGCACCACGGGCACCTTGCCCTTTTCAATCATTCCCCGCACTGCGCCCTTGGTCTTGCCAATCATCTTGGCGAACACCTCAACAGGCACCGCATCAGAGGCGTTAATCATGGGTTCCAGCACCAGCGACACGCGCGGGTCTATCTCGGTGGGCTGTTGGCTTTGGGTTGCTGCTGTCATCTGATATTCTCCCTCGTTGGCCCCAGTGGGCCTTAGTGCGCCATAGTGGATAATTTAACTACCACTAGATAGTCTATTATCTACATCTAGATATAATGCTATGGAGATCTAATCACTATGTCAACGAGCATAAGTGAGAAACTTGTCTTAATCAGAAAATCCGAATACATGACGAGGAAGCAGTTTTCAGAAGCAACGGGGGTTCCTGTTGGGACTCTTAATTACTATGAAACTGGACGGTCAACACCACCAACAGATGTGTCTATGAGGATTCTGAATATCCCTCAGTTCACGAAATACACACTTTGGTTTATGACAGATAAGGTCGCACCTGAAGCCGGGCAAATCGCGCCGGTTCTCGCACACTTTGGGCAAGAGGAAGGGGACTCATCCCTCTCCGACCAGAAAATTGGTTAACCCTGCATGAGGCGCTTCTCGACGCCATAGAATCATCGGGATTGAGTTACATCGGAGGGCTTCGCTATGTCGATTAAGAAGCTCGATGATGGTCGTTATGAAGTGGACGTTAGACCGACGGGGCGTTACGGAAAGCGGATCCGGCGGAAGTTTTCCAAGAAGCATGAAGCAACCGCCTTTGAGCGGTATGTGCTGGCGAACCAGCATGACAAAGCGTGGATAGAGAAACCGAAGGATGCCCGGCCATTGTCCGAGCTTATCCAGCTCTGGTGGCTCTATCACGGGCAAAACATGAAGTGGGGGACGATCGCACGTCAAACCCTGGAGCTGGTTGATCGGCTGATGGGTAATCCCTGTGCTTTTCAGATTGATGACAGGGCTATCGCGGTGTTTCGATCTCAATTGCTTACTCAGGGTATCAAGGCTTCAACGGTGAATCGGCGCCTTATTACCCTGGGCGGCATGTTTAGTTTCCTCATTGAGGCCGGGATGTACCATGCCCCCCATCCATTGAGGGACATGAAGAAACTCAGAGAGGCTCCCACCGCCATGAGTTATTTATCCCAGAGCGAGATCATGGAGCTGCTTAGTCGGTTGGAGGGTGATAACCGTAATCTGGCGGTGTTGTGCTTGAGCACAGGGGCGCGGTGGGGAGAAGCGGTCGCACTCAGAGCTGAACACGTCATCAATCAGCGGGTGATGTTTGTGGCCACCAAAAATGGAAAGACGCGTGTGGTGCCAATCTCGGCTGATGTATCGGCACAGCTGGTTGATGGAAGGTCTGGGCGGTTATTCCCGAAGGTGGATTACCGGAAGGTGCGGCAGGTATTACGCGAGGTGAAACCGGACTTACCACAGGGGCAGGCGTCCCATGTATTACGGCACACCTTCGCAACCCATTTCATGGCCAATGGCGGGAACATCATCACGCTACAGAGGATCTTGGGCCATGCGAACATCCAGCAGACAATGACCTATGCGCACTTTGCACCTGACTATCTGCAGGACGCTATCACCTTCAACCCACTACGGGGAGGGATTGGCATTGAGTGACCACTAGGTGTCCACATTTAGGGTCATTTTGCCTTGTGAGATAGGGGCATAATGGTAGCTAAGTGATTGATCCCCGTGCAGCAGGTTGTTGCACGGGGTAGCTCAAAGCCCCTTGCGGGGCTTTTTTACTTGGAATGTCCCGCGCAGCAGGTGGCTGGTTGGAAGGGGCAAGATCGGGTGATGGCCCTACCTGCCGAGGCCAGCGATCCGAGCATGGGCTTCGCGCATTCCCTGTTCCGCCCCGTGGGGGCGCAGATCCATCCCCTCTGCGTAGACGAATTCCACCTCCGCGATGCCCATCAGGCCGAGCACGGATTGGAGGTAGGGGGTGACCGCATCCGTCGCCTGTCCCTGATGCACGCCGCCGCGGCTGCTGAACACCAGGGCGTTGACCCCCTCCACCAGCCCCATGGGGTAGGTGTCGGTGTAACGGAAGGTCACCCTGGCCCGCGCCACCAGATCGAACCAGTTCTTGAGGGGGGTCGGTACATTGAGGTTGTACATGGGGGCGCCGATCAGCAGCAGGTCGGCGGCCTTGAGTTCGGCAATCAGCCGATCCGACAGCGCCACCGCCTGCCGGATGGCCTCATTGGCCGGTTCAGCCCCGCGCAGGGCGTGAAACAACGGGCTGTCGAGGACGGGCAAGTCGAGGGCGGTCAGGTCGCGCACCACCACCTGGTCCTGGTGGCCCTGCTCCCGGCGTGTTTGCAGGAAGCGCTCCATCAACTGGTTGGTGCGGGATGCGGGGCCGTTGAGGCTGGATTGCAGCAGCAGGATCTGGCTCATGAGGGGAACTCCATCTGAAACGTGTGAAGAATGAAGGGAGCTTACCAGTCATTTTTTTCCGCAGTGCTGATAGTATTTCGCCATATTGGTTCCAAAAGGTATGCAATAGATGGCAAACACGCTCAACGGCATCGATCTCTTCGCCACAGTAGTGGAGGCGGGCAGCTTCGCCCAGGCGGCGGAGCGGCTTCACCTCACCCGCTCGGCGGTGGGCAAGGGGGTGGCGCGGCTGGAGCTGCGTCTCGGCGTGCAACTGTTTCATCGCACCACCCGCAGCCAGAGCCTGACCGAGGAGGGGGCGCTCTTCTATCGCCACTGCCTGCGGGCGCTGGAGGAGGTGCGTCTTGGGGAAGCGGCGCTGGCCAGCAACAAGCTCACCCTCAACGGCAGATTGAAGGTCTCCATGCCGGTGCTGTTCGGCCAGCAGTGCGTGGCCCCCATTTTGCTGACACTGGCGAAGGCGCATCCCGGGCTGGCCCTGGAGCTGTCGTTCAGCGATCGCAAGGTGGATCTGGTGGAGGAGGGGGTGGATCTGGTGATCCGCAACGCAGAGCCGCCGGACAGCCTGGATCTGGCGGCGCGCAGGCTCGGGGAGCACGGCATGACGCTCTGCGCCTCGCCCGCCTATCTGGCCGAGCGGGGGGAACCTGTGACCCTGGCCGAGTTACCGGAGCACGAGTGCATCGCCTATCTGCGCCAGGGGCGGGTGCTGTCGTGGTGGTGGCAGGAGGCCGAGGCATGGCGCGAGGTTCAACCCAGAGGGCGGTTGCAGATGGACGATCTCAACGCCATCGCCCAGGCGGCCATCGCGGGCTTTGGTCTCGCCTGGCTGCCGACCTGGCTGGCGCGGCCCCACCTTGAGCGGGGCGAGCTGCGCGAGCTGCTGGCCCGATTGCCGGGTCGGCGCTATCCCATCAACGCCCTCTGGCCCCATGGTCCGCATCTGCCCCTCAAGACCCGGCTTGCCATCGACTGGCTGGCGAGCCGGCTGCCCGAGCGGCTGGCCAGCGTGAACGAGCCGGGTCATCAGCCCCAATGAAAAAGGGCCTGCTGTGACAGGCCCTTTTTCATTTTCTGTGGTTCCGAGGGTCAGGCCTCGGCCTTGTTCAGCCACTCCACCCTGTACTGGGCGCCGGCGCCTTGCGCCAGCTTGGCGCACAGGGGTTTCAAGAAGGCTTCGATCTGCTCGTCCAGCATCCAGGGGGGGCTGATGATGAGCATGCCTGAGCCGTTCATGCCCCAATCGGCAGTCTGGCCGGCCACTTCCAGCTCGGCCACCAGGACGTTGCCGAAGTTCTCCCGCTTGATCGCTTTGAGCATGTCGCGGGACTTGTCCGCCTCTTGCCCGAGGATGGGATACCAGAGCGCATAGATGCCGGTGGCCCAGCGCTTCTGTGCCTTTTTAAGGGTATCGACCACGGCAAAGTAATCTTCCTTCAGCTCATAGGGAGGATCGATCAGCACCAGGCCGCGGCGCGGGGTGGGGGGCAGCAGGGCCACCAGCCCCTCGAAGCCGTCGCGATGGTGGACGGCGACGCGGGGGTCGTACCCCATGTTGGCGCGAAGATCCTCCACCTCGTTGTTGTGCAGCTCCATCAGCGCCAGCTTGTCCTGATCGCGGATGAGGCGGCGTGACAGCTCCGGCGAGCCGGGGTAGTAGTGCAGCTGGCCATCGCTGTTCATCTCCTCGATGACACCCAGATAGGGGGCCATGGCAGACCACTGGGCCCGCTCATCCCACAGGCGTTTGATCCCGTCGGCATATTCCGCTTTCTTCTGGGACCAGTCGCCGCGCAGGTCGTAGAGACCGCCACCGGCATGGGTGTCCAGCACGATGAAGGGTTTTTCCTTCTTCTTGAGGGACTCGATGATCAGGGCCTGGACGGCGTGTTTGAGCACATCGGCGTGGTTGCCGGCGTGAAAGGCGTGGCGGTAGCTCAGCATATGAGATCTCTGAGGGGGCCCTGCTGGGCACCCAGTAACGATAGATAGTGAAACAGGTTGCGGCTGTCGCCGCGAAACAGGGCGAGGGTGCGCAGGGTCTGCAGCAAGACCCCCTGTTGCAGCCGCTCCAGCTCCAGTTCGTGGGCCAGCATGGTCTGGTACTCCTCGGCCCCCACCCGTGACTTGGCCTGCTGGCGCAGGGTGCGCCAGGGGAGCAGCACCGCCTCGGTTTGTACCAGGGCCGGTTGCAAGTCCGTGAGGTCGACCGGGATCCGGAGCAGGTCGAGGTGGTGCAGCAGGAGTGCCAGGTTGACGTTGCCCCCCATGCTTTGCACGTGGAGCCAGTCCTGGCTGCGCTGGCCATAGGCGCCTGTGCTCCATGTCCAGAACTCGGAAGGGGTGGGGAGGGCGTCGGGGCTGACCCGCTCGCTGGCCATCAAGGCTTCATCACGCAAAGAAGGCCTGCTCCATGGTTTCCAGCTCTTCAGAGAGGCTCATCCACTCCAGCTCGACGTGCTCCAGCTCTTCCTTGAGGGGGCCCTGGGACTTGAGCAGCTCGGAGAGCTTGCCCTTGGCACTCTCTTCATAGATGGCGGGATCGGCGAGCTGCTCTTCCACCGCGGCCAGCTTGGCCTGCAGCTTCTCCATGCTGGCCTCGAGCTTCTCGAGCTTCTGGCGCAGCGGCCGGGTCGCTTGCCGGAACTGGGCTTCGAGGCGCTTCTGATCCTTGCGCGCCACCGCCGAGTTGGCGGAGACGGGGCCATCTGCCGGCTTGGCATTGGCCTCTTTCTCCTGCTCGCCGAGCCACTTGTGGTAGTCGTCGAGATCCCCGTCGAAGGGCTCGACCCGGCCGCCGTGGACCAGATAGAAATCATCCGTGGTGGTGCGCAGCAGGTGACGGTCGTGAGAGACCACCACCATGGCGCCCTCGAACCCTTGCAGGGCCATGGTCAGGGCGTGGCGCATCTCCAGATCCAGGTGGTTGGTCGGTTCATCCAGGAGCAGCAGGTTGGGCTTTTGCCAGGTGATGAGGGCCAGCACCAGACGCGCTTTCTCACCGCCGGAGAAGGGGGCCACCTTGTCGAGTACCTTGTCGCCGTGAAAACCGAAGCTGCCGAGGTAGTTGCGAAGCTCCTGCTCGGTCTTGTCCGGCGCGAGGCGCACCAGGTGATCGAGGGGGCTGTCATCGAGGCGCAGGGTCTCGAGCTGATGCTGGGCGAAGTAGCCGATGCTCACCCCGGCGCTCACCTCCAGCTTGCCGGAGAGGGGCGGGTTGGAGCCCGACAGCATCTTGATGAAGGTGGACTTGCCCGCGCCGTTGCGACCGAGCAGGCCGATGCGCGACCCCGGCACCAGGTTGAGCTTGATCTTCTCCAGGATCACCTTGTCGCCGTAACCGGCGCTGAGGTTCTCCATGGCGATGAGCGGGGTCGGCAGAGCGGAGGGCTCGCGAAACTCGAAGCTGAACTCGGAGTCGGCGTGGGCGGGCAGGATCTTCTCCATCCGCTCCATGGCCTTCAAGCGGCTTTGGGCCTGACGGGCCTTGGAGGCCTTGTAGCGGAAGCGGTCCACATAGGATTGCATGTGGGCCATCTCCCGCTGCTGCTTCTCGTACATGGACTGCTGCTGGGCCAGGTGCTCGGCCCGTTGCAGTTCGAAGTCGGAGTAGCCGCCGCTGTATTCGTTGAGCTTGCCGTTCTCGATATGGATGATGCGATTCACCACGGAGTCGAGGAAGTCGCGGTCGTGAGAAATGAGCACCAGCGTGCCCTGATAGCCCTTGAGCCACTTCTCCAGCCAGATGACGGCGTCCAGATCCAGGTGGTTGGTCGGTTCATCCAGCAGCAGCAGATCGGAGCGGCAGAGCAGCGCCTGGGCCAGGTTCAGGCGCATGCGCCAGCCGCCGGAGAAGCTTCTGACCGGCGAGTCGAGCTGATCGCCGCCAAAACCCAGACCGTGCAGCAGCTCGGCGGCGCGGGCGCGAATGCTGTAGGCACCTATGGTATCGAGCTTGCCGTGCAGCTCGGCCACCAGCAGACCGTTGTCATCCGCCTCGGCCTGAGCGAGCTCGGCCTCCAGGGCGCGGAACTCCTTGTCGCCGTCGATCACGTACTCCAGGGCGGAGCAGTCCAGCGCCGGGGTCTCCTGGGCCACGCCGGCAATCTGCCAGCCGGCGGGCAGGCTGAAGCTGCCGTTGTCGATGGCCAGCTCGCCCCGCACCAGCGCAAAGAAGGTGGACTTGCCACAGCCGTTCTTGCCCACCAGGCCCACCTTGTGGCCGGGGTGTATGGTGGCGGACGCGTTGTCCAGCAGCGTGCGGCCGCCGCGGATCAGTTCGATTTGACTGGCAACTATCATGGATGGGTCTGCTTGGCTCGATTGAAGGAGAGAAACTGGCGCGGATCTTACGTGAAATGACACAAATTTGCACTTGAGGGCGGGGGGGATGGCTGCCGCCGGAAAAACGTGTCATAACAGAGACATCTGGGGGGCAGGAGGCTGACCATGTTGATTAAAGAGATCATGACGACCCGGGTCGCGACCGTTTCCATGGATGACAGGCTGAGCGTCATCAAGGAGATCTTCGAGCAGGCCCATTTCCGCCACCTCCTGGTGGTGGAAGAAGAGAAGCTGGTGGGGGTCATCTCGGACCGGGATCTGCTGCGTGCCATCAGCCCCTATCTGGACACGGATGCCGAGATGAACCGGGACACCGAGACCCTCAACCGGCGCGCCCACCAGATAATGAGCCGTGAACCCATCACCGTCTCCCCCGAACGCTCCCTGAAAGAGGCCGCCGGCCTCATGCTGGAGCACCAGATCTCCTGTCTGCCTGTGCTGGAAAACGGCGCCCTGGTGGGCATAGTGAGCTGGAAGGACCTGCTGAGGGTCATGCGCGGCTGGCAGCCGGTCTGACGAGGCGGGGAACATAAGCGGGGAGTCCGTGTCGCCCGGCAGGGCTTCCCTGTTTCTCGCTTTGCTGAAACATTAAACTGCATTCATCAAATTTTTCAGTTCACTTGTGTTGAAAATGTGATTTTTATGGTCATAAGTTCTACCAATGTCATTTCGTGTGACACTATATGTCGCGGCGTCAGCTCGAATTGATGCTTTTATAATTAATCGTTCGCCGCTTCAGTTCCCATCAAGGTTTCCGGATCTACCTTAGGCCATCGGCACATCAACCGATCATCACGACCGAACTCTGGTCTGACAGAGAGTGCTTACACCTGAGGAAAGAACAATGAAAAAGACAGCATTGACGATGGCCATCTCCAGCCTGCTGCTGGCCGGTGGTGCACAGGCCGCCAACGTTTACGATCAGAATGGTACCAAACTGGACATCGGCGGCCGCGTCAACGGCATGTACTACGGCACCGATGACAACGCCACCGAAGGCGATGCCAGCTACTTGCGTCTGCACATCGCAGGTGAAACCAAGGTTGACGAGGATCTGACCGCGTTCGGCTTCGCCGAGTACAACCTGCCGGTCTCCGGTTCTGACAACGACGAGCTGCGTTACGCCTATGCGGGCATCAAGCACGATCGCTTCGGTGCCTTCAGCTACGGTCGCCAGGACGGTCTGTTCACCAAGGCGGTGAACAACTACACCGACGTGCTGCCGGAGTGGGGTGGTGATGGTCTGGGCAAGGACACCGAGGTGTTCGGCACCGGTCGTACCAACGGCCTGGCCCAGTACATGTACAACTGGCAGGGGCTGACCCTGGGTGCCCAGTTCACCGGCAACAACGACCCGCAGAACGCGAGCCGCAGCGAGCGCGTCGGCCCGAACAGCACCTGGAGCCCGAAAGGTTCTTCCGAGGGGTATGCCCTCTCTGCCAACTATGACTTCAACATGGGCTTGAGCCTGGGTGCTGCCTACAACCAGGCAGGCAAGACCGACGAGCAGGCCGAGAACGTGAGCTTCGGCGGCGACAGCGACGCCAAGCTGTTCGGGGTGGGCGCCAAGTACGCCGTCGGCAACCTCTATATGGCCGCCACCTACTCCCACGGTGAAGATCACCTCTTCGTGGACACCGGCTCCCTGCGCGGTTACGCCGAGAAGATGGATGGCTACGAAGCGGTCGTGCAGTACAACATCACGCCGAAGTTCAAGCCCTCCCTGGCCTACCTGCGTACCGACGTGAAGGACAGCGCTCACGGCATCGATGACACCGCGACCGAATACGTCTCCGTGGGTGCCTGGTACAACTTCACCGACAACTTCAATGCCTACGTGGACTACAAGATCAACCTGCTGGACGAAGTGGGTTCCACCGGCAAGAACAGCCTGAACAAGTCCACCGACGACATCGTCGCTGTGGCCCTGCAGTACAACTTCTAAGTCGTCCCGGACGCACTGCACATCCCAGGACCGGCCCATGTGGCCGGTCTTTTTGTTGCTGGCGGACCGCGCTGGATGACAAGAGCGGCACGCCGGGGTTCAGCAATGGCCCTGTGTGGTCGATACCCTTGTTGTCGGGGCCGGTGCGTGGCTGTGCTTGCCATGAGGCAGTGATGGGGCGATGATCACGCCCCGTGGTCAAGATCCTATCTTTCCTCGACGCTTTTCATTATTTCTATATAGGCTTGCGTTGTCCCGACAGGGAAAGCGGGGCTGGTTGGCATGTCGCAGCTCCGGTGCGGGGCAATTTCGGGAAATGGACGTAAGGGCGTTATATGGCGAGCATATTGGATTCAGTGGATCAACGTACCCAGCTTGTAGGGGAGAATCGCCTGGAACTGCTGATGTTCCGTTTGGGTACCCAGCAACTGTTTGCGATCAACGTCTTCAAGGTGCGGGAAGTGGTCAAGCTGCCCCATCTGAACAAGATGCCGGGGTCCCACCACAACATCAGCGGCGTCGCCAACATTCGCGGCGTCTCCATCCCCGTCATCAACCTGCGCGGTGCCATCGGGATGCGTCCCATGGCCATCGATCAGGAGTCCAACCTCATCATCACCGAGTACAACCGCACCATTCAGGGGTTCCTGGTGGGGCAGGTGGCCCACATCGTCAACATGACCTGGAAGGACATACTGCCGCCGCCCCGTTCGGCGGGTCGTGCCAACTACCTCACCGCCATCACCCGCATCCCGGAAGGGGGTGTCGACCAGATCGTCGAGATCATCGACGTGGAGAAGGTGCTGGCGGAGATCATCACCTATGACGTGCGCATCTCGTCCGAGGTGCTGGACGAGGAGATCCTGCCCCAGATGCAGGGACGCCGGGTGCTCATCGTCGATGACTCCAGCACGGCCCGCAACCAGGTGCGCGAGACCCTCGCCCAGCTCGGGCTCGAGGTCATCGAGTGCCAGGACGGCTTGCAGGCCCTCAAGCTGCTCAAGGGGTGGTGCGATGCGGGCAAGAAGGTGACCGACGAGATCATGCTGATGATCACGGACGCCGAGATGCCGGAGATGGATGGTTATCGCCTGACTCACGAGGTGCGCAGCGATCCGCGCATGTCCGATCTCTTCATCACCCTCAATACCTCCCTGAGCGGCAACTTCAACGAGGCCATGGTCAAGAAGGTGGGGTGTGATCGCTTCATCTCCAAATTCCAGCCCGACTTGCTGGTGGACGTGGCCCAGCAGCGGATGCGGCAGATCCTGGGCCGTTGAACCCGGCACGTCGAACCATGAAAAAGCCCCCGCCATGCGGGGGCTTTTTGCTGGGCAAGGGGAAGGACCATGGGCCCGGCCACCGGGCTACTGAGTCAGCAGAGGCTCGACAAAGCGGGCGACCTTGTCGCGGATCCGGGGCTGGGCGGCGGCCGTCGGGTGCAGTCCATCGTTCATCATGAGTTCAGGGCGCAGCACAATATCATCCAGAAAGAAGGGCATCAGCGGCAGGTCGTTGGCCTTGGCAAGATCCGGGAAGATCTGCTCGAACTGTTGCAGATAGCGCGCCCCATAGTTGCGGGGCAGCAGGATCTGGGTCAGCACCGTCTTCGCCTGGTGCGCCCGGGTGAGCTCGATCATCTTGGTCAGGTTGGCCCGGGTGATGGCGGGAGCAAAGCCCCGCAGCCCGTCGTTGGCGCCGAGTTCGATCAACACCCAGTCCGGTTTGTGGGTTTCGAGCAGGGCGGGCAGGCGGGCCAGGCCGCCCTGGGTCGTTTCACCGCTGATGCTGGCATTGATGAGGGTGTGTTCTCCCCCCTGCTGCTGCCACTTTTCATTGAGCAGGGCAGGCCAGCTCTGTTCGGCCTGCATCTGGTAGCCGGCACTCAGGCTGTCGCCCAGTACCAGCAGGGTCTGGGCCTGGACGGACGCTGCCCAGCAGCACAGGCAACTCACGGCAAACAAGAGACGCATCATGCAGTCAACTCCCACGTTCTATTGTCATTACAGGTTCAGGCAAACAGGATACCCAAGATGAGTTCAACGCCCATTATCGCCGTCAGGGGGCTCGGTAAAACCGTTCGCCTCGGTCAGGAAAGCCTCACCATCCTTGAAGGGATCGATCTGCAAGTCAATACCGGCGAGACGCTGGCGCTGGTCGGTGCGTCCGGTTCCGGCAAGTCCACCCTGCTCGGTTTGCTGGCCGGTCTCGATCTGCCGAGCAGCGGCGAGATAGAGATCCTCGGCCACTCCCTCACCCGGCTGGACGAGGAGGGACGCGCCAGGCTGCGGGCCGAGCAGGTGGGGTTCGTGTTCCAGTCGTTCCTGCTGCTGCCCACCCTGAGCGCCCTGGAAAACGTCATGTTGCCGGCCGAGCTGCGGGGGGAGACCGACAGCGAGCCCCGTGCCCGGGAGCTGCTGGCACAGGTCGGTCTGGGAGAGCGGTTACACCACCTGCCGCCACGCCTCTCCGGCGGCGAGCAGCAGCGGGTCGCCATTGCCCGTGCCTTCATGACACGTCCCAGCCTGCTGCTGGCGGACGAGCCCACCGGCAACCTCGACAGCAAAACGGGGGAGACGGTGATCGAACTGCTGTTTCGTCTCAACCGCGAGCACAACACCACCCTGGTGGTGGTGACCCATGATCATGAGCTGGCCCAGCGCTGCCAGCGGCAGCTGGTGATGTCAGCCGGGCGGCTGGAGGCACAGACTGTCATGGCGGCCAGGGTGGGAGAGCTGTCATGAGTCAGTGGAGACAGAGCTGCACCAGGGGATCGTTGGCAGCAGCATGGACGGTGAGGACGGCGTCATGAGTCAGTGGCGACTGGGATTGAAGCTGCTGCGCCGGGAAGGGTTCAGCGGCGAGCTGCGCTGGTTTGTGCTGGCGCTGGCGCTGAGCGTCGCCTGCGTGCTCAGCGTGGCTCTGGTGGCGGATCGGCTGGATGCGGGGCTCAAGGCCTCCGGGCGGGATTTCATCGGAGGGGACAGGGTGCTGCGCTCCGCGACGCCGGCACCGGCAGAGTGGCTGGCGCAGGCGCATCAGGAGGGGCTTGCCGTACAGACCACGGTCAGCTTCAACAGCATGCTGTTTCACGGCGATACCCTGCAACTGGCCTCCATCCGCGCCGTGCCCGGGGATTTTCCCTTCTACGGCAAGCTTGAGCTCACTCCCCAGCGCGCCCCGGCGCCCGGCGAGATCTGGCTCTCCGCCAGGGTGATGCAGCTGCTCGGCGCCAAGGTGGGGGAGGTACTCGAGGTCGGCAACACCCGGCTGACGGTGGCTGGGGAGTTGGGCCAGGAGCCGGATCAGGGGTTCAGCCCCTTCCAGATGGCGCCAAGGGCCTTGATCCACAGCGCCGATATCGAGGCGACCGGGGCCCTGCTGCCGGGCAGTCGCCAGCAGTGGCGCTATCTCGTCAAGGGGCCCCGTGACGCCATCGCCCGCTATGAGGCCTGGCTCAACCCCAGGCTGAGCGCCGGGCAGAAGCTCGTCAAACCCGATGATCAGGGTACCCAGGTGGGGAAATCCCTGGGCAATGCCGAGCGCTTCTTCCGTCTGGCATCCCTTGCCGGCGTGCTGCTCGGCGCCCTGGCCATGGGGATAGCGGTGCGCCATTTCGCCGAGCGCCAGACCAACATGGTGGCCCTGCTCAAGACCCTGGGGGCCTCGCGGCGCACCCTGTGGCAACTGATGGGCACCCTGCTGTTCTCCCTGACCCTGGTGGGGGCCCTGATGGGGCTGGTGGCGGGCAGTGCCATGCAGTGGCTGACCCTGAACCTGCTGGGGGATCTGCTGCCTGCGGATCTGCCGCCCCCCTCCTGGCGACCCTTCGCCCTGGGCCTCGCGGTCGCCTTCTTCATCACCCTGATGCTGGCGTTCGTCCCCTTCCTGAGGCTGCTCAAGGTACCGCCGCTGCGGGTGCTGCGCCGGGAGCTGGAGGCGGGGATCCCTCCCTGGCTGACGGTGCCCGTGGGGCTCATCGGGCTGTTTGCCCTGGTGTGGGGCTTTACCGCCGACATCAGGCTGGCCTGCGGGCTCATCGGCGGCATGGGGGTGTTGATGGCGCTGCTGGCCCTGCTCGCCTCCGTGCTGCTGCGTCTTGGCAGTCGGCTCAAGGGGCCCCATGCCCTGCGCCTGGCCATCAATCACCTCTCCCGTGAGCGGGGCAGTGGTCTGTTCCAGCTGGCGGGTTTCGCCCTGGCCCTGATGCTGTTCGGGCTGCTGTGGGCAGCGCGGGTCGATCTGCTGGAGGATTTTTCCACCCGGTTGCCTGCCGACGCCCCGAACCGCTTCCTGGTCAATGTGGCGGACAGCGAGCGGGAAGGGATCCTGGCCGATCTGCACCAGGCCGGGGCCATCACCTCGGACTTCTACCCCATGGTGCGCGGGCGCCTGACCCGTATCGCCGGTGAGGCGGTGGGGGAGGATGCGGCGCGGGAGGGGGTGGACAGGGAGCTCAACTTCACCACCACATCGGCCCTGCCCGCCGACAACAAGGTCACTGCCGGTCAATGGCTGGCCGGCAAGGGGGAGGTCTCCGTCGACGAGGCACTGGCGGGACGGCTCGGCATCGCGCTCGGCGACGTGCTCGGCTTCACCATAGAGGGGCGGGCGTTCGAGGCCAGGGTGACCAGCCTGAGGTCCATCAAGTGGGACAACATGAGGCCGAACTTCTACATGATCTTCTCGCCGGATGTGTTGGCCCCCTTCTCCCAGACCTGGCTCGGCAGCTATCGTCTGCCGCCTGAGGGGCGAGGGGCAGAGGTGGAACTCATCCGCCGCCACCCCACGGTGAGCCTCATCGATGTGGAGGATCTGATAGGCCGCCTCACCCTGGTCTCCGATCAGGTGAGCCGCGCCCTGGGGTTGATGCTCGGGCTGGTGACGGTGGCCGCCCTGCTGGTGCTGCTGACCCAGACCCAGGCCGGCATGGCCCATCGGCGCCGGGAGCTGCTGCTGATGCGCACCTTGGGGGCGGGCAGCGCCCTGCTCGAGAAGATGCTGCGCTGGGAGCTGGTGGCGAGCGGTGCCCTGGCAGGGCTCTGCGCCGCCATGGTGGTGGAGCTCTGCTCCTTCGGTCTGCAGTGGTGGTGGGAGGGAGCGCAGTGGCAGTTCCACTGGGCCATCTGGGTTGCACTCCCCCTGCTTGGGGCCGTGCTGGTGACCCTGGCTGGACAGGGCATGCGCCGCCAACTGCTGGCGGGTACCCTGAGCGACCGGCTCAGGGGACTGGGGCAGGGGCTGCTCTGATGGCTCGACACATCCCGACCTCGGTCGGGATGTGTCATTGGGTCAACGGGGTGAGTGCAGCAGATTGTCCAGAGCGCCGGGCAGGGCCGGGAAACTGAAGTGAAAACCGGCCTGCTGCAAGCGGGCGGGCAGCACGTGCTGTCCGGTGAGCAGCAGATCCGCCGCCTCTCCCATCAGGAGTCGCAGGAGGGGGGCCGGTACGAAGAAGAGGTGCGGGCGATGGAGCGTGGCGGCCAGGGTCTCGCTGAATCGGCGATTGCTGACCGGTTCCGGGGCCGTGCCGTTGAAGATGCCGTCACACTCGCCGTGCTCGATGAGAAACAGCATGGCCCGCACCAGATCCTGCACGTGGATCCAGCTCATCATCTGGGTGCCGCTGCCCATGGGGCCGCCGAGGCCGAGGCGGTAAGGGGGCAGCATCCTGGGCAAGGCGCCCCCCTCCATGCCGAGTACCAGGCCGATGCGCAGGATGCAGACCCGGGTCTGGGCCGAGCGGGCCTGCTGGGCAAGCTGCTCCCACTGCTGACAGAGACGGTGGGTGAATTCGTCGTGAGGGCTCTGGCATGTTTCATCCAGAGGGGCGTCATCCTGGCGGCCATACCAGCCGATGGCGGAGGCATTGAGCAGCAATCTGGGGGGCGTGCTGGAGAGTTTGACGAGATCCACCAGCTGTTCGGTCAGCAGCCAGCGGCTGTTGCAGAGCAACTGCTTGCGGGACTCGCTCCAGCGTCCGGCGGCGATGGGTTCGCCGGCCAGGTTGATGACGATGTCCACGTCATTGAGGTGATCCAGCCTGTCCAGGCTGTCCAGCAGGGTGACATCGTGGCCGAGCAGCTCGTAGGCCCGGCTGCCCTGGCGGGTCAGCACTACTACTTCGTGCGCCACCTTGAGGTGTGCCACCAGACGGCGGCCGATAAACCCCGTGCCCCCCGTGATCAGTATCTTCATGTCCTGCCTCCCTGACGCTCTAGGGTCTACTCTAGAGCCTGGGTGCCCGATGGACAAGCTCCTGTTTTTATGAGCATTATGATTTTTGTCTCCCAAGACGCCGCCCCCTTTGTCCAGGGGGTTGCCGGGCTTTGCGACCACGGGGGGCGCCGTGGCGCGGCGGTATCAGGGGCTCATTCCGGCTTGCCAAACGGGCGTCAGCGGGTAAACTCGAGCGCTTTTTCGCCATGTTCATGAGGGCGGTTATGCCATTTCGACGTTTGAAGGTGCGTCAATTCTATGTCCGGCTGCTCTGTGCCTTGCTGGCCGGTCTGTTGCCCATGCTCCTTGGGCTCGTCATCGTCATCTGGCAGACCGCCACCGGCGTGAAACAGGATGCGGTGGCGCGCCTGGAACATGCCAGGGTCATGTTCGACCGCACTCTGGACAATGCCCAGTTGGCGGCGTCGGCCCTCACCGGCAGCCTGGGCAGGCCCTGTCTCGAGGTGGTGCAGGGGCTCAGGGATCAGGTGGCCACGGTGCCGGATGTGCGCAGCGTCAACCTGGCCAGGGGAGATCGGATCTACTGCTCTTCTCTCTATGGCCCGGTCGATGGCAGCATCAAACTGGATGACTATGTCGGGGGCAGGCTCGACCTGATGAAGGGCAACCCGGTCACCCCGAATCGCCCCCTCATCGCCTACCGGGAAGAGGTGGGCGAGTTCAGCGTGCTGGTGGGGGTCGACGGCTACTACCTGCTCAACATCCTGGACATGCTGAGCCGCAACTCCCCACTGGGGCTGGTGGTCGGCAACGAGATGCTGCTGCGAAACAGCGAACTCACCGACAAGCTGATCCCCAAGGATCGCAATGGTTATCTCGAGCAGGTCTCGAACAGGTACCCGTTCAAGGTAGTGACCACGGTGTCGGTGGATGAGTACCGTGCCCACATCTGGGACTACTCCAAGGTGGGCGTCATTATTTATCCTCTGCTGAGCCTGCTGCTCGGGGTGGCGGTCTTCTGGCTGATGGGCCGTTCGACTTCGCCGGCCCAGGAGCTGAAACGGGCACTCTCCCAGCAGGAGTTCATCCCCTATCTGCAACCTGTGGTGAACGGGGAGGACGGCCAATGGAGCGGTTGCGAGGTGCTGATGCGCTGGCAACACCCCCGTCAGGGGATGATCTCGCCGGATCGCTTCATTCCCCTGGCAGAGGACAGTGGTCTCATCGTGCCCATGACCCGGCTGCTGATGGCGCAGGTGCGCGAACAGTTTGCGGGCAAGGCGCACCATCTGCCGCGAGGGTTCCACTTCGGCTTCAACATCAGCGCCAGCCACTGCAAGGATCTGAGCCTGGTGGAAGATTGCCGGGATTTCATCAACGCCTTCAAGGGAAATCCCATCAAGCTGGTGCTGGAGCTGACCGAGCGCGAGCTCATCGTGGCGGACGAGACGACGGACCGGCTCTTTGCCGAGCTCCATGCCCTCGGGGTCTTCATCGCCATCGACGATTTCGGCACCGGCCACTCCAGCCTGACCTACCTGCAGACCTTCCAGGTCGACTTCCTCAAGATCGATCAGAGCTTCGTCGGCATGATTGGGTCGGACGCGCTCTCCAGCCACATCGTGGAGAACGTCATCGATCTGGCGACCCGGCTCGGTCTGCAACTGGTGGCGGAAGGGGTGGAGAATCAGGTGCAGGCCGACTATCTGAAGGCCCGCGAGGTGACCTTCCTGCAGGGCTACCTGTTTGGCAGGCCCATGCCCATGAAGGAGTTTGTCAGCCAGCTGGCCGGCCAGGGGCGCTGAGGGGAAAGCGCGAGGCAAAAAAAAACCAGCGACCGGGTCGCTGGTTTTTTTATGGCCGGATGGCTCAGAGCATGCGGGCCAGGGCGCGGCAAAGACGCTGAACACCCTCTTCCGTGGTCGCCTCATCCACACAGGAGAAGCTCAGGCGCAGGGTATTCTGGATCTCGGGGCGCACATAGAAGGGGGCGCCGGGCACGAAGGCCACCTTCTCCTTGATGGCCTCGTCGAACAGGGCCATGGCACTGACGCTGGACGGCAGGGTCAGCCAGAGGAACATGCCCCCTTCGGGACGGGTGTAGCTGACGCTGGGCGGACAGTGGCGGGCGAGGGCGGCTTCCATGGCGGCACGCTGGCGACCATAGACCTCCTTGATCTTCTCCAGGTGAGCGTCGAGGGAGTTGTCGGTCAGGAAGCGGTGCAGCACCTGCTGGCTGAAGGCGTTGCTGTGCAGGTCGGTGGCCTGCTTGGCGATGGTGACCTTCTTGCGCAGCCAGTCCGGCACCACCATCCAGCCCAGGCGGAAGGCGGGCACCACCGTCTTGGAGAAGGACCCGAGCAGCACGGTGTTGTGGGGGGCCAGCTTGGCGATGGGAGGGAGGTGTTCTCCCTCGAAGCGCAGCTCGCCATAGGGGTCGTCTTCCACCATCAGCAGATCGTGGCGCACCAGGCGCTCCGCCAGGGCTTCCCGGTTGGCGCGGCTGTAGGATACACCGCTCGGGTTCTGGAAGTTGGGCACGCCGTAGAGCAGCCTGGCGCTGGAGCCCTGCTCCAGCAGCGCATCCAGCGCGGCCAGATCCAGCCCATCTTCCGCCAGGGTGATGGGCTTGAAATTCGGTTGATAGACGGAGAACGCCTGGATGGCGCCAAGGTAGCCCGGCTCTTCGATGATGAGATCCTGCCCCTCGTTCACCAGCACCTTGCCCAGCAGATCCAGCGCCTGCTGGGAGCCGCTGGTGATGAGGATGTTGTCAGGATTGACGGCCATGCCGTGGCGGCTCAGGTAGCGGTCGGCGATGAACTGGCGCAGCGGGGCAAAGCCCTCGGTGGTGGCGTATTGCAGCGCGGCGGCTCCCTGCTCGCGCAGCACGTCCTGGCACGCTTGCTCGATGGCCTTGACCGGGAACAGATGGGGGTTGGGCAGGCCGCCGGCGAAGGAGATGATCTCCGGATTGGCGGCAACTTTGAGGATTTCGCGGATAAAGGAAGGCTCGACCTTCTCGAAGCGCTGGGCAAAAAACGGCTGCATAGGGTTCTCTCTGACTAGGTGGCGGTCGCTCCATTCAACCGCCAGGTTATCCGTTTGTATCAGATTTCAGAAATGAGGCAATGGCTGTCACAAAAATCCATAAAAAAGGGCAGGTTTGGCACCTGCCCGAATTTTATCGTCCCGACCCCGGCCGGGGGCGCAAAAACCCCTGTCAGGGGGACATCGGGCGGGATGGGGGTCAGAGCCCCGGCGCCTTGAGGAAGCGGATCATCAGGTCGGTGTTGGCCCCGAGCTGCTGCTCAATCCGGCCCGGGAAGAGCTCGGCCATCTTGTCGAGACGATCATGCTCCGTGTGCCAGATCTTGCCCCACTGGGTCTCGCTGTCCCGGTCGCAGGCGCTCTTGGTGGCGTCGTCGTAGCAGTCCCACAGCGCCGGATTGGTGCTCTGGGAGTAGCCGTCATAGCCATCTTCCCCGTTGATGGTGAAGTTGGTGGCCTCCACGTAGGCGATGGGCACCCCCAGGCAGGCGAACGGCGCATGATCGGACCAGCTGCCGGTCTCCCCTTCCGGGTAGCCGCTGTAGCTGGGGTGGATGGCAAACGGGGTGGCGGTCTGCTGGGAGATGGCCAGCAGGCGATCGCGCACCTTGGGATCGAAGCTGTAGCGGCTCGGGTCGGCGCAGTTGTACTCGGCCACGTCGGAGTGGGCCGAGTGGACATAGACGATGTCGCCCCCGGCGATGGTGTCGTAGTTCACCATGGCCAGCAGCTTGGCGACGGCATCGGTGTCGAGACTGGCGGCATAGGCTTTGGAGCCGTTGAGGCCGTTCTCCTCGGCGCCGAAGAAGGCGAAACGCACCGTGTAGGGCAGGGTCTCTCCCTTGAGTGCCTCGGCAACCGCCAGCAGGGCGGCGACGCCGGCCCCGTTGTCGGTGGCGCCTTCGGATCCTTTCTTCTCGCCGGTGCTGTCATAGTGGGCACCGATGAGGATCACCTTGTCGCTCTGACCCTTGAGCTCGGCGACGATGTTCTGGGAGGTTCGGTCTGTGCCGCCCCGGGTGTAGGTGAATGGCTGGTTCTGCACCTCGTAACCCCAGCCAGCCAGGTGATCCTGGATCCAGGCGGCGGCGCGGGTTTCGGCCTCGGTGCCCGTGGGACGAGCGCCTATCCCTTCTGCGCCAGAGCTCAGTTGCACCAGAAACTCATGGGCCTGAGCTGCGGGGGCAGGGGGTTGGGAGTCGTTGTCAGAGGGGTTGCAACCGGCCAGCAGGGCAGGCAGGACGAGGGCCAACAGGGTTTTCTTCATACTGCAATCCTTTGTTGTATATGGTTTTATTTTTCCACGTCAGGATGAACCCGACGTCCGGCAGATTCTGTGAAGGGGGTGGCATTTGTCAACCTTGCCGGTGGATGTGGGCAGTCCCGGGGGATTTGTTGTGGGAAACACTTGCGCCTTGTGCCTATCTTGGGATAATTCGCTCCCCTGTTTTTGCGAACTGATGCAATAACGAGCGATCCATTTATGTCGGCTTTGTTCCAGAGCGATGCAATAACGAGCAATTTACTATGTCTGTGACCCAAGATGTGTTTAACGAAGACGGCAAGTTCATGCGCAAGATCCGCAGCTTCGTCCGTCGCGAAGGCCGCCTGACCAAAGGGCAGGAGAAGGCCCTGGAAGAGCTCTGGCCGGTCATGGGCATCGATTTCGCACCAGAGCCGCTCGACATGGTGGCCCTGTTTGGCCGCGAGGCACCCGTGGTGCTGGAGATCGGGTTCGGCATGGGCGCCTCCCTGGTGGAGATGGCCAAGAACGCCCCCGAGAAGAACTTCATCGGCATCGAGGTGCACTCTCCGGGTGTGGGCGCCTGCCTTGGCACCGCCCAGGAGGCGGGCGTCACCAACCTGCGCGTCATCTGCCACGATGCGGTGGAAGTGCTGGAGCACATGATCCCGAACGGTTCTCTCTCCTGCCTGCAGCTCTTCTTCCCGGACCCCTGGCACAAGAGCCGCCACCACAAGCGCCGCATCGTGCAGCCTGCCTTTGCCCAGGATATCCGCCAGAAGCTTGCCATCGGTGGCGTCTTCCACATGGCCACCGACTGGGAGAACTACGCCGAGCACATGCTGGAGGTGATGAGTGCCGCCGAGGGGTACGAGAACACCTCCGCCACCGGCAACTGGGTGCCCCGTCCCGACTGGCGCCCCCTGACCAAATTCGAGCAGCGTGGCCATCGTCTGGGCCACGGTGTCTGGGATCTGATTTTCAAACGAGTCAACTGAGTCAACGTATCAACTAAGGAGCTATCATGGCCAACCGTAGCCGCCGTCTGCGCAAGAAACTGCGCGTCGATGAATTCCAGGAAATGGGGTTCGACATCAGTTTCAACTTCCCGGTCGGCACCGCCGAAGAGACCATTGATGCCGTGGTCGATGCGCTGATCGACGAGGTGATTGAGCCTCGCAAGCTGGCCTTCGCCGGCTCGGGTCACCTGGCCTGGGAAGGGATGATCTGCACCCAGCAGCTCGGCAAGTGCACCGACGAAGACCGTTCCGTCGTTCAGACCTGGCTGCAAGGCAAAGGGCTGGAGGCCGTGGTGGTCACCGAGCTGTTCGATCTCTGGTACGGCGAGCCGGCCTGATATCTGACTGCCTCCCGGGCAGATAGAAAATCCCGCCGCCGGCGGGATTTTTGTCGGTGGGCTGGCCCCGCCTCGTTTCACGTCATGGAATAGCCAATGGTGTTGTCATCCGAATTACTGGCCGGCATCCTGGAAGAGGTGCGTCCGCTGCTCGGGCAGGGGAAGGTGGCCGATTACATTCCCGCCCTGGCCCAGGTGCCTGCCGACCGGCTGGGGATCGCGGTCTGTACCGTTGAAGGGGAATTGTTCACCGCAGGTGACGCTTTCGAGCCCTTCTCCATCCAGAGTATCTCCAAGGCCCTGAGCCTCACGCTGGCCTTGACCCTCTATCAGGAGGAGGAGATCTGGGCCCGGGTGGGCAAGGAGCCCTCCGGCCAGCCGTTCAACTCCCTCGTCCAGCTGGAGTTCGAGCAGGGTATTCCCCGCAACCCCTTCATCAACGCCGGTGCCCTGGTGGTGAGCGATCTGCTGGAAACCCGGCTCACCGCTCCCCGCCAACGCACTCTGGAACTGGTGCGCCGCCTGTGCGGCAACCCGGCCATCATGGCGGATCAGGTGGTGGCGCGCTCCGAGTACCAGCACTCCGCCCGCAATGCCGCCATCGCCTATCTGATGAAGGCCTATGGCAACTTCGAGAACGAGGTGGACAAGGTATTGCAGAGCTACTTCAATGCCTGCGCGATCCGCATGAGCTGCGTCGATCTGGCACGAGCCTTCGTATATCTGGCCAACCGGGGTGTCCCTCTTGGCGAGAGCACGCCCCTGCTGCCGGCCCGGACCACCAAGCAGGTCAATGCCCTGCTCGCCACCTGCGGCCTCTATGACGAGGCGGGCGACTTCGCCTACCGGGTCGGCATGCCGGGGAAATCCGGGGTGGGGGGCGGCATCATGGCGCTGATCCCGGGAGAGCTTTCCATCTGCGTCTGGTCACCCGAGCTCAACAAGGCGGGCAACTCCCTGGCCGGGACGGCGGCGCTGGAGCTGCTGGCCGAGCGCCTGGGCCGCTCCATTTTTTAACTCTCTTCACTATGCATCGAGACGACATCATGAAACGAATGACTGGACTGTGGCGAAGCTGCCTGACCGCCTTGCTGCTCTGGTGTGCCTGGCCCGCGCTGGCCGCCGAGCTGCCCCCGCTCTCCCTGGCGGATGCCAAGGGGAAGGAGGCGGTGATCCTGGATACCCGCCCGAGCTATTTCTATCAGGGTTGGCCCATGGACGGGGAGAAGCAGGGGGGCCATGTGGCCGGTGCCGAGCTGCTCTCCGCAGAGTGGAAATACAGTGACGAGGAGTGGCCTGCGGCACTCGCGAGCAAGGGGTTGAAGGCCGACAAACCCGTCGCCCTCTATGGCCCCCCTCGCGAGGTGGCCGAGGTGGCCCGTCTGCTGCGCCAGCAGGGCATCAAGCAGCTGTTCGAGCTGCAGGGATGGAAAGAGGCGCCCCGGGAGCACCTGGCACGCTGGCAGCAGCTGGTCCATCCGCTCTGGCTGGCAGACTTGCAGGCAGGCAAACCGGTCATCGCCGCCCCCAAGGGGGAGTGGAAGGTGTTCGAGGTGGACTGGGGATCCCCCAAGGCCTATCTGCTGAGCCACATTCCGGGAGCCGGCTACATCGACACCAACCGGCTGGAAGGGGAGCCGCTGTGGAACAAGGTCTCTGACGAGGCGCTCAAGGCGCTGCTGCTGGAGAACGGCATCCGTCATGACACCACCGTCATCCTCTATGGCCGCAACACCATGGCGGCGGCCCGTGCGGCCCACCTGATGATGTATGCGGGGGTCGAGGATGTGCGGCTGCTGGATGGCGGGCTGGAGGCCTGGTTCGTGCAGCATCTGCGCACCGAGACCGGTCTGGCCAATACCTTCAAACCGGCCAGGGAGTTTGGCGTGGCCATCCCCGCCCGTCCCGAGTTCTACACCACCCTTGACCAGGCCAAGGCCCTGCTCAAGCAGCCGGACGGCGCCCTGGTCAGCGTGCGCACCTGGGACGAGTTCGTGGGCAATACCTCGGGCTACAGCTACATCAAGCCCAAGGGGGACATTCCCGGGGCCAGATGGGGTCATGGCGGGGTGGATGCCAACAGCATGAGCGACTTCCACAACCCGGACGGCACCATGAAGCCCGCCCGCGAGATCCTCGCCATGTGGGACGAGTGGAATATCGAGCCGACCCAGCAGGCCGCCTTCTACTGCGGCACCGGCTGGCGCGCCTCCGAGGCGTTCTTCTACGCTTGGTTGATGGACTGGAAGCGGATCAGCGTCTACGACGGCGGATGGTTCGAGTGGAGCATGGATCCGGCCAACCCCACCGTCACCGGCGAGCGCAAGCCAGGCAACTAAGACGGCAATGCCGAGCAGCGGAAATAAAAAAGCACCTTCATGGAAGGTGCTTTTTTTGTCTGCAAGGCATGGTGAACCGGGATCAGAAGGAGGCCACGCTGGTCTGGTCGTAGAGGCCGTACTTCCTCGACAGCATCTGGCCGCCGTCCCGGGTCAGGGGGACCCAGCTGATGTTGGCGCTGTCGATGGTGGACTTGAACATCATCAGGTCGAACGGGATGGTGATGTAGAGGCCCTTGGTGAAGCTCCCTTCGCCGTACTCTTCTGCCGACACATTGGTGAAGGTGGCAAAGAAACCGGCGCTGATCCCAGAATCAAAGGTCTTGGCGAAGTTGAACGTGGCGCCATAGTCCCCCGCGAGGTAGCGACCCACCGAGATCTGGGCGGTCACCTTGTCCAGAAACGCCGGTTGCCAGTAGGTGGTGACATGGCCGGTGGCGATCTGGTAATCGGCGAGCTGGAGGGTGTTCTCCCAGTCCCGCTGCCTGACCAGGTTGAGATCGGCGCCGATGGCCCAGTTGCGGTTGAAGGGGCGATACAGGGCCTCCCCGCCGACACCGGCATACATCATCTCCAGATAACCGCCATAGGCCTGGCCGTACCAGCCATCGGCAAACTTGTCCATGTGGGTGAGCTGCAGGTTGTTGAGCAGCACATTCGATGACGTCACGTACTCCCGCACCCAGGTACGGACCCGGGGCAGGGCCTCTCCATCGGGCGGCGGCTCGGTGTAATTGAACTTGTCGTAGTTGTTGACGAGGTTGACGAAGACGGTGCTGCTCACCCAGTCGTGCTCGGTCATGTGCCAGTCTGTGTTGGCATTCAACCCGAGCTGGTACATGTAGAAACTCTCGGCTCCCCCGATGGACTGGCTCAGCTTGGGCACTATCTTGAAATCCCATGAGCGGGGTTCGGCTCCATGGCGCAGTGTACCTTCGACGGGGGCCGGTGGCTGGCGGCTGACCTCGATCTCTTGTGTCTGGCCTAGGGGGAGATCGCTGTTGGCACGACGCACGGAGTCGAGATCGACTCGGCTCTCCTGCAGGGGCATCCCCTGCTTCTGCTCGATGATGCGCAGTTCTTTCACCGTGGAAGGCAGGGCATTGACGGCCAGCAGGGTGGCTCGCTGCTCGCTCTGGGCCTGATCCCTGTATCGGGTCTGCTCTGCCTCCAGCGTCAGGGTCTCCTTGTCACTGTAGAGTGAGGCCTGTTGCCAGCCCCCATTGCTGGCCAGCTGGGAAGAGAGCGTTGACCAGTCGACCTGCTCCAGGGAGTCGACCTGGCTGGCCTGATAGGCCGGAACGGGGGGATCCATGACCTTGGGCAGCGACAGGGAAGGGTCGTTGAAGTTGGTATGCCATGTCAGCCCCCACATCAGGGTATTGCCGCGCTGATAGCTGAGGTGCATGTCGAACACATCGTAAGGCTGGTAGACGATGCCCACATTGATGGGGGTGCTCTGAACGATGGCCCCCGCCGACTCGTGACTGTAGTCGTTGCCCTCGTATTCGAGCTTGAGCCTGAGGGGCTGCCAGGGGGTCTGGTACTCTATCCCTCCATAGAGGGCCGCCGGGCCATGGAACAGGCTGCCGAATTCAAACTTGCCGCCGCTGCCCGAGAAGCCGTCATCGCGCTGACACCAGCCTTCACGGACTTCACAGAAGGGGTTCTTGATGTTGCCGCTCTGACCCATGTTTCCCCACGCCATTCCCAGGGTGAAATCAAGGTTCTTGTAGCGTTTGCTGGCGACGATGTATTCGCTGTCAAAGAGCCCGGTCCCCATCACATCGCGCAGGCCCACAGAGACCTGTGGGCGCCAGGTGGATTCGGTCCAGAGTCGGGCTTTGACATCCAGCCCCTTGTCCTTGTAGGTCTGGTCGCCACTGAAATTCTCGTCATTGCTGTAGAGCCGGGTGCGAATGTCGGTGTATCTCAGGGTGGCTTCCAGCCAGGAGAATGGCTGCATGGAGATGGACCAGCGCCGGTATTCCTGGTCATCCATGTAGTTGAATGAAAACTCGCCTTCCGGTGCCATGCGTGCCGTCGGCATCTGGAGCAGGCCCACGCCACCAAAATCACTCTGGGTGGGGAGGAGAGGCGAGAAGCTGTCCGTGTTGGCAAACGCGAAGGGGGAGGCAAGCAGCGAGAGAGTGGCGATTCTGGTCAGCATTACTCGGGTATCCGATTAGCAATCATGTCGGCAATACGGAGATTGATGTTCTTGAACTGGGCAGGCAACAGCGCCGGATCGAAACCGGCAAACAGGGTTGCACCCGGCATGGGTTCGATATGGTATTCGTTCCACACCGCGACGGGGGACAACTGGACGCGGCCATCCGGCTGGATGAGATAGACCTCGCCAGGGTTGGCGCCGGGTAGCAGGCTGTGGCCCTGCCAATATTCAGCCAGCCCCTTGGCGGGTTCATGGGGCATGGACCTGCGACTGTTGATCAATCCCAGCAGGTAGAGGCTGGATGGTCTGCGAGAGAGATAGAGAGAATAGTCGCCAGACAGACGAGGGTTGTTTGCAGGCTCCACTCTGCTGAGATCCGGATCCAGCTTGATGTCAATCCGGCCGGCCACATCGAGCTGATCCAGCTCGCGCAGCAGTTGCTGGGTGGCCTGAACCAGGCCGCCCTGATGCGCTCTCATCCAGAAAACCTGGAGGGCTTTCAGATCGCTGAGCAGCTGTTCTTTGGCTTGCTGTGCAGACTCATCTTGGGCGGGGGAGGAGATGATGGCGGCAGGCCAGTAGACGTCACCGGGCAAGCCGGGCGCATTCAACAGTTGTTCCAGACGCTGGCTATCGGAGAGGGAAATGGTGGTCTTGCTGGCATGGCCGACCATCACCCGGGTGATGCTGTCGGCATGAAGCCATGGGGCATAGCCAATCAGAAGCGAGAGTATGATTTTTTTCATGGTGCATAGGGCTTGGTGAAGACCATCTCGATGGTGCTGTTGTCAGGGCCGATGTGCTGAATGGTTTTTCTGACCAAGCCCGTCTTTTTGTCCAGCCAGTAATAATTCTGCCACGTCAGGTCATCCTTCACCGACTGGACCGTCTCTTCGTAGAGGGAGGTCGTCAGCACGGCGCCATTGATATCCAGATTTTCATCAGCCAGCTGTTTGAAGGTGGCGTGGAGGTTTCTTCCGCTGTGGCGAAGTTGCGCCCATTCGGCCAGATAACTGAATTGGGCATCGCCTGGAATGACGGCCTGACTCAAGGGATCCGCCATGGTGGCGGCGAAATAGCGAAGATCATTATCCAGCTTGAGCGTCTTGGTAATTCGACCATGCTCGGTCACTATCAAGCCTCTGTCGCTGCTGACCCAGGAGAGGCGATCCCCCTCGGCAAAGGCGAGCACGAGCAATACAGGTGGTCTGTCATCAACGGTGAGCAATGCACTGGCATAGGGCAGCTTTTCGATGGCTTCCGGGGAAATGGTTATCTCATCATCCGCAGTGAAGATATATTTGAGCTGTTGATAGCTATCAACGTTGCTGTCTGCACAGCCAAACAACAACATTGATAGCAATAAAAGAATGCGCTTGATTAGCATGAAAGCATCACTGAATAAATAGAAAAACAATAAAGACTGCCCTGAGGCAGTCTTTATTTCATTATATCAACGAGCTGTGCTGGTGACAGTCGAGGGGTTGTCGTCGTTGTTGTTGCTGGCAACGGCAACGGCAACACCGATGGCAGCAGCAGCGGCTACGCCAACGGCGATGGCACCAGCGGTGATGCCACCGACAGCAGCAGCGCTAGCAGCACCGGCACCGGCAGCGGCGCCACCAGTGCTGGCGCCTGCGCCAGCAGCGACTGTTTCTGCAGCCATGGTCGGGCTGGACAGGGCCAGCAGTGCAGTCATAATCAAAACACTCTTCTTCATATATTTCCCTTATAAAATCAGAATAGTCGACGATCGTTCTACTCTATTGTGATGGCAAGCCATCGTTTTTGATCAATTTGCATCCATTATTTTTTATCATGACGGAATGCAAATCGAACCAAAATTATCATCACCCCCAACATGCCGCCCAAGAGGGCACCCAATACGACGATGAGTGCCCGTTTCGGCTTTATTTTCTCTTCGGCGATAACGGCAGGGTCAAGCACTTTAAAGACATATTCCTGATTGACTTCGGCGAGCATCAAGGTTTTGGTCTGCTCTTCTATCAATTGATAAAAGACTTTCTGCATATCGGCAACGGAAGTCTTGGAGAGTTGTTCGGTCAAATAGGCGATATTGCGTTTTGACTCCTCCTGATCCCGCTGTTTCATGGTGCTGTTGAGATCGTCGATCAACCAGTCCACCCACTGTTTTGCCAGTTGCGGGGAGTAGAAGTCGACGCTGACGGTCAGCAGCCCTGTCTTGGGGTCGCTATTGAGATTGACCAGGCTCCTGAACGCCTTGATGAGCTCCCAGTCAGTGGGCTCTGGAGACCTGCCGGGCGGCATCTCGCGGACCCACTGTTGGGTCTGGGTGTCATAGACCTCGGGGTCGATGAGCAGCTCCCCCGTGGTTTTATCCATGCCGGTGGCGGCGATCAGGGGGACGGCCAGTTGATGGCGACGAATGAACTCCCCGAGAAACAGCCGCGACTTGCCCACCTCGATGGCGATGGAAGCCTTGTCTCCTCCTTTATTGCCCAGATCGACCCCGGCCAGACTGGCCAGCCCGCCGAAGCGGGAGGCCAGCGCGGAGAGTCCTCCCCCCTGTTGTTCAAGGGAGGGGGTCAGGAGCGCTTCTGCACGATAGATGTTGGGACTCCACAGTGCGAAGGCAACGGCGAGGCAGGTCGCGATCAATGTGGTGGCAAAGAGCCACCACTTGCCTTGCCACAGGGCAACAGCCAGCTCTCGCAGGTCGATTTCATCGCTTGCCGGAGCAAGATCCCTCGGCAAGGGAATGACGTTCGCTTTTTGTGCTTCCATGATGATTTGATGAGTCCTATGGAATATGACTGGACGCGTCCAGCGCGTTACTTGATGGCGGACCAGGCGACGCCCAACTGATACATGATCTGGGTTGCCGAAGACATGATGCTCAGGTTGTCCAGATAGTCGGAATCCACCGGCACTATGATGGTGTCCCCCGGCTCCAGGCTCTTGCGTCCGCCAAACCAGCTGTCATTGGGCAGCATCACGCTGCCGTTGGCCTTGATGACATAGACGCGATCGGTATCGGCTTGTTTCTTGGTACCACCGGCCAGGCTGATGTACTCGTTGATGCTGGTCTCCTCTTTGTAGATATGGGAAGAGGGGAACTGCACCATGCCCGCGATGGAGACCACGTTCTGCATGGTCGGGATATAGAGTTTGTCGCCATCCTCAAGGAGGACGTCTGACTGCTTCTCTCCGGCCAGCAGGGCTGGCATGTCGATGGTCATGCGTCCGATGGCCTTGCTGTTTTCCAGCTGGTTGACCACCGACATGGCTTCGGCAGGGGAGCTGCTGTAGTTGGCAATGGTGCTCTGTCTGCGCAAGGTCATGGTCGAGATCTCCTGGCGAAGTTCATCGCGCAGCATCACCAGCCGCTCTTCCTCCTGCTTGCGCAGGGCCTTGCGGGCGAAGATGGCCCCGTTGGGGTTGGCGTAGGTCGTGATGCCACCCACGCGCTCGATCAGATCGTGCAGGCTCTCTCCCCTGCGCACGGTGTAAGTGCCCGGGAATTTCACTTCACCGAAGACCTGGACGGTCGCCTCTTCCCGCCATTGGGGATGGGGCAGGACGTTGATGTTGTCCTTGGATTGCAGCAGCGGTGAACCGTAAGGGCTGTTGGCGGTATCCAGCGAGAATCGCTCGTTCTGTACCAGGATGCTGTCGCCCCGCTCATTGACGCGGGAGAGTTCGACCACGTTGGCCTGCTCGTTGAATCCGCCGGCGGCCAGGATGGCATCTGACATGCGGCTGTTGTCGGTCAGCGGGTAGAGGCCCGGGTATTTCACTTCGCCACGCACTTCCATGATCTTCACCGGCTGACCCAGGGTAGACTGTGCCTTCAGGCGCTCGATGACAGGCGCCAGAAGGGCTTGCCGTGAATCGGCGACCACTGCGTCCGTGGCGGTCTTGTCGGACAGGGAGGAGAGCTTGATCTGAGAGTCATTGCTGAGCTCGTCACTCTTGACATCGGCGCCGGTGGAGACATCGGTCCGCATCATGGCGGCGTTGTCCAGCTCTCTTGCCTTGGTCTTGAGATCCTTCACTCTGGTCGAGGTCGCGGCAGTCTCTCTGAGCCGGTCAGTGGCATCGTTGCGGAACACCAGCACCTGATCCCTGGCCTGGAGTACCACATCGTCCTTGCTGCCCGGCTGTTGCAGCGCCTTGCCCAGGTTGAACTGGATCACGCTGATATTGCGCTGGGAATCCACTTCCCTGACGACCAGGGCATAGCTCAGATCGGTCGCGGAGATGAGATCCCGCTGAACGCTCTTGAGCAGGTTGCTGATGCGGGTGCCCGGGGTATAGCTGTAGACGCCATCACGTACTACGGCCCCTTTGACGACGATGGCCTGACTGTACTCGGTGCTGCTCGGTTTGACCGAAATCTTGTCACCGTCCCGGATGCTGAACTGACGATCATGGCCATTGGCCAGCGTCAGGTTGAAGACCTTCAGACCGGTGTCTGTATGACGTTCTACCGAGACTTCCTGCAAGGCTGACGCCTTTACGCCACCGGCCAGGGCGAGCACGTCCGCCAGGGGGGCAGAATTTCTCAATTCGTAGATGGCGGGGCGCTTGACCAGTCCGCTGATGGACACTTCACTGCCTTTGGCCGGGACGAAGACGGTATCTCCCGCCTGCAGGCGAATATCCTGGCTGGTATCCCCCCAGACCAGCATCTTGTACAGATCCACATCGATGACTTTCTGTCCGGCCCGCTTGACCTGGATCTTGCGCAGGGAGCCGACGGTATCGATGCCGCCTGCCGCCTGCAAGACCTGGGTGACGGTGGCCATGCCGCTGACATTGTAGGCACCGGGGCGATAGGCATCCCCCATCACAAAAACCTGCATGGCGCGCATGGAACCAAAGCTGATGAAGGAGTTGACGCCTATCATCTGCTCCTTGATCCGGGTTTCAAGGTCGCTTCTGAATTGCTGGAAGGTCAACCCACTGGCGGAGATGGGACCGAGACTGGGGAAATCGATGAAGCCTTCGCGACCGACGCTCAGGTCATAGACCGCGTTTTCCTTGCCATACAGCTGTACATGGATTTCATCCCCCGGGCCAATGACATAATCATCAGCAACGGGCATGTCGGTCACGGGGGCATCCAGAATGGGTTCCCCGGCGAACACATTGTAACCGAATGGTTGGAGCTCCCCTGGCTGGGCGACCCCTGCGATCAGCGGGCGCTGGGATACCTGGCTGTAGTCGACCTCCCGTGGCGCCGCTACCGGCGTTGACGGGGTGACAGGGGTCATGGCGCTGGCATTCTGGAACTGGTCGACAGAAATACCGTATTGCTTGGCCAGAGCCTGCTGCTGATCAGCGGGCAGGCGTTTGAATTGTTCCATCATCTGCGGGCTGATTTGCGGCGCAGCGAATACATTTAAACTAATCGCAGCTAATATCCATGGCGCTGTTATAAATTTCATTTTAGGTAAAGCCTTGCAATGTGTTTGTTCAGATTGCTGAAGATGGTGAGTAATAAATAGGGTGTTTACTCGGCAATTGAGTAAATTAGACTTTCTTGATATATCCGTGAAAAAATAACAAGCCCCGTATATTAGAACATGCTTGTGTGACGTTTTTATATGCAAGGCACCCAGGTATATGGAAGGCCTGGGTATGCTCAGTGTTGTCAGCATGAGGAGCAAACCACCCGCAGGGGCAGGGATGGCATGACTGGTACTTGGCGTCAGCGTGTTGCCCCGTGCACGGTAATTATTGTGTCTTCACTCATTATGAGTGTCACAACGTCCATGCTGGTCGGGAGTAAAAAGACATGGCTACCGCATCCGAAGGGCAAATCGGCATGGGATGTGTATTTTTTGTTATTTTTCCAGGCTGACTGACAGTGTGCGTCGCACCCGATGGTCAAAGCGTCAAATTATTGATTGTGTTGGCAATGACAATGACATTTGTTTTCCGCGCGGAAATCTATCAAAAGTGTATTTTTTTGCAACATATATCAGACAATTCCTACAGCCAATATCGGATTATTCCTTTGTTTGATCAGAAGGCACAATAAATGGCCGGGTATAAGACCACATGTTGATAACTCAGCATGCCGGATGTTATGGCTTTGTTTCTGTCGCCTGACCAGGGTGTCGTATAAGGCTTGTCTGGCAGGGTTGACTTTTTGCTCTAATTTTATGGCTGCTGCAGTCAGAAACCCATACTGAGCTAGGCTTCATCTATCACCGCCAGGGTGAGCGTGAAGAAGGGGAGAGTGATGAAAGCTGTGATGATGCTGATTTGTCTGTTGGGATTGGCGGGGTGCAGCTCCCAATACATCATGAGCACCAAGGATGGCAAGATGATTGCCACCGACAGCAAACCCAGGTTGGACGAGACCACAGGCATGTATCGCTATTACGATGAAGAGGGGCGGGAGGTGATGATCAAGAAGGATGACGTCACTCAAATCATGGAGCGTTGAGGCTCTCCTCAAGCAACAAGGGCTGCCCGGGGGCAGCCCTTGTTATTTTTGGTGCTCATGCCTTCTGGGGCACCTGGCGGTTGACCTGGCCGGCAAACAGCTGGTGGAAGCGGGAGTGGGAGTTGGCCAGCAGGCTCACCGGCGACCCCTGCTCCACCACGGTGCCGGCCTCCATCACCACCACCTTGTCCACCGACAAGAGCGGCTCCAGGTGGTGGGCGATCACCAGATAGCTGGCCTCCGGCCGGTAGCGGTAGAGCAGCTCGGCCATCTTGCGCATGCCGCCGTGATCGAGGTCCGAGGTGGCCTCGTCCAGCACGATGAGCGGTCGGCGCGACAGCAGGATGCGGGCGATCACCAGCAGCTGGGTCTCGCCGGCGGAGAGTTGCAGCCTGTCGAGATCCTCGTCCAGCCGCCCGGCGCAGCGCTCGGCGAGGCCCACCCGGGCCAGCGCCTGCTCAAGCACGGCGTCCTCATGCTCGGTCAGGGGCGCCAGATTGGCCCGCAATGAGCCAAAGAAGGTGAGCGGGATCTGGGAGACGGTGTCGTAGAGATCGCGCACCGCCTCCGGTGCAAGTCGTGACAGTGGCTGATTGCCGTAAAAGATCTCCCCCTGGGAGGCGGGATACATGGCCTGCAATACCCCCAGCAGGGAGCTTTTGCCTGCCCCGGTACGCCCGCACACACCCACCTTTTCACCGGGGGCCAGTTCGAAGTTGACCTTGTGCAGCGCCCACTGGCTGGTCTGGGGGTAGCGCAGCCCCAGGTTGTCGAAGCGCACTGCGGGGTGAGGGGTGGCGAGGGCCTCTCCCTCCTGGCGTTCGCTCTCTATTTCGCTGTATTCGCGCACCCGCTCTACCGCGTTCATCACCTGTTCCACTTCGGCAAAGGTGCGGATGAGGGAGTTGAGCATGGCGGAAGCGGTAAAGGCATAGGTGATGGCAACCGCCCCCAGCAGCGGGCTGTTGCCAAAGGCCACCATGAGTGCCACGGCCCCCACCAGGGCGGCGGAGAGCAGGGTCTGGTGCATGCCGAGCCAGCGGTTGATGGAGGTGGTGGTGTACCAGCTGCGCAGGTTGTTGTCATAGTGGTGCAGCACCTGGTCCAGCGCGAAACGCTCGGCCCCGGCCAGGCGCAGGGCGGGGGCGCCGCGGATGGTCTCGCTGATGCTGATGTAGAGCGGGGAGCGCAGCACCGAGGACTGGCGCCGCAGCTTGAGTTGCACCGCCCGGTAGCGGCGCTGCAACACATAGAGCGCCCATCCCACCAGGGGGGCGATGAGCAGCAGCAGGGGAATATTGATGCCGATCACCACCACCTGCAAGGCCACGGACACCAGCATGCCGAACAGTCCCACCAGCATGGAGAGCAGCATCTCCTGCGCCTCCCCCAGATCCCGGTCGAAGCGGTTGAGGATGCGCCCCTGGGGCACCTTGTCGAAGAAGGCCATGGGGGCGCGGCTGATGCGCCCCAGCATGCCGTCAAACAGGGTCCAGGCCAGCTTGAGGCCGAGTTTGTAGTTGATGACTCGCACCGCCATGATGCAGGCGAGGGAGCCCGCCCCCAGCAGCACATAGATGCCGAGCAGGGTCGTGACGTCGCTCACCTCGGCCTTGCCGCCGAGCCAGAGATCCGAGGCGATGCGCAGCCCCTCCTGGCCCAGGGTGAGCAGCAGGACGAGCAGGATGGCACCGGGGGCGGCGAGGCGCTGCCACATGAAGCTAAACAGTCCCCAGTCCACCTTGCCCTCCACCACTTTCTCCTCGCTGAACTGCTCCGCCTCCTGAGGGGGCACCGGCGGGGCGGGCTGGGGATGCTGGACAAGATCCGCCAACTGGTGGGCATCGAGCTCCACCAGGCGCCCCTGCTCGATGCGGATCACCCGATCGCACCTGGCCAGCACATCCGGGTCGTGGCTCACCAGGAGCCGGGTCGGCCCCGGCTTGAAGGCGAGCCCCTGCTCCAGTACCTGGGCCGCGACCATGGGGTCGAGCGCAGACAAGGGGTTGTCCAGCAGCAGGATATCGGCCCGGGCGTAGAGGGCGCGAGCCAGGGCGACCCGCTGCTGCTGGCCGCCGGAGAGGCGGGTGCCGAGCTCGCCCACCAGGGTTTGATCCCCGTGGCTGAGCAGCGCGAGATCGGCCGTGAGGGCGCAGGCGCCGAGCACCCAACGATAGCGCTCGGCGTGCCAAGGCTGGCCGAACAGGATGTTGTTGCGGATGGTGTCGTTCATCAGCCAGGGCTTGTGGCCCAGATGGGCAACCCGGCCGTGGCGACGGATGCTGCCGGCAAACTCGCTGTCAAAGCCGGCAACCAGATGCAGCAGGCAGCTCTTGCCCGCCCCGGTGGCCCCGGTGATCCCCACGAGCTCCCCCGGTGCGATGGCGAGGTTGGCTCCCTCGAGCACCGGTTTTTGCTGGTGCAGGGCACTGACGCCTTCCAGGTGGAGGGCCCCCGCCGGCAGGGCGGGATCATCGAGTTCCCGGTGCTGCTCCGGGCTGTTCAGGAACTCGCACAGCCGGTTGAAGCCGGTGTTGAAGTTGATCAGGGTGCGGATGAGGTAGGGCAGTCGCATCATGGGAATGCGCAGCACGGTAAACAGGGCGATGGTGGTGAACACCTGGGGCAGGGTGAGGGTGTTGCCCGACGCCAGGTAGGTGGTGAAGGTGGCCAGGGTCACCAGCAGGGGAGTGCTCAGCATCAGCCCTTCGTTGATGGCATCGAGCCTGAGCACCCGGCCCAGGACCCCCAGCTCCTGCTGGCGCTTGGTGTTGGCCGCCCGGGTGAAGAAGGGGCCAAGCCCGTTCTGGCGCACCAGCCGCAGCTTCTTGATGTATTCCGCCAGGATGCCGTTGCGCTCGTCCTGTTGACGCTTGAGCTGCTGCTCCTGCTGGTTCATGCGCCGTACCACCCGGGTGGAGATGAGCAGCAGCAAGGCCAGCACCGCGAAGCCCACCAGACCGGCACTGCCCACCTGCCACACCAGCAGGGCGATGGTGCCGATGAGTTGCAGCGCCATGGTGACCGGCATGGCGGGGTCGGCCAGGATCCAAGTGATATCCCACACGTCCCGGTTGATGAGGTTCTGAACCCGGCCGCCGGCCCTGTCGTCGAAGCTCTTGCCACCCTGCTTCATCACCTTGGCGAGCAGGGATTCGGCCAGCAGACGGCGGATGGGCACGTGCATCTTGAGGGCCAGTTGCAGGGAGTGCTCCGCCAGCATGCCGGCGGCGAGCACGGAGGCGAACAGGGCCAGGGCCAGCAGCAGCTTGTGGCCGGTGGTGGCATCGGTGCCGAGCTGGGTCATGCTGTGGTTGAGCAGCCAGGGGCTGGTCAGGGTGGCGAGCATGCCGAGCAGTTGCAGCAGGGTGAGCAGGCCAATCCGTCCCTTGTAATGGCGCCAGATAAAGGCGGTCAGGGGCCAGGGGCGCACCGGCTGGCGGGCAGTGAGCGCGAGGAAGGCGTCGGCGCGGCCGTCGCGCCTGTCTTCCGGCAGCAGGGGATAGAGATCGTCGAGACTGACCTGGGGCTGGGTCAGCCCCTTGCGCAGCAGCGGGCCGGTCCAGCGATAGAAGAGGCGACTCAGCCAGCCGGCCGAGATTTCCGGATGATCCAATGGGTGTCCTTGTTGTTTTGTGTTGCTTCCATGGGCGGGGCGGCTCATGGGCCGCCCTCGAACTTGTTGTCTTGCTGCGGGCGTGCGCCCGGCGGGATCAGCGATCCCGGTTCATGCGGATGAGACGGTCCAGGATCCGCTCGCCATCGACCCGCAGGCCGTTGTGTTCGTACTCGTTGGTGATCCAGGCGCGGCTGTTGCCAAGCCCCTTCAGGGTGTCGCGGCTGAAGTCAAACTCCACGAACATGTCCTCGGCATAGACGGCGCAGGCCACCGGCACAGTGTTGCGGGCCAGCTGCGCCGGATCGTAGAGGGGGCCCCAGTCCGCTTTCTGGGCCAGCAGGTGGGCGGCCTCCTTCAGGGGAATGAGCTCGCGGAACTGCTCGAACATCCAGGGGAAGATCATCTCGCCGGTAAAGGCGAAATCTTTGCCGGGCGCCCAGGCCAGGGCAGGGCACTCCCTTCTCACCCGCTCGGCCGCCCAGTTGCTGGCACTCCCTTCGCAATAGATGAGCTCGTGCAGGATGGCGAACACCGGGTTGGTGTTGAACGGCTGCATGGCCTGCACCTGATAGAGGAAGGCGGGGTTGAGGTGTTCGCCGATGAAGGCGTCTTCCAGCAGGTAGTAAAGTGCCTCGAAGGCGCCGCTGGCCCCCAGATCCAGCCCCTGCTGCTGCAACTGCTCCACCGTCAGGCGCTGGCCGTTGGGCAGGCGTACATCGTGGTGGTGCAGGTGGTTGGCCAGCCGGTTGGCCAGGGCCTGGGCATGGGGGAAGCGGGTGAAGAAGGCGCGGTTCTTGTCCGCCACCCGCTGGTAGGTGGCGCGGTAGACCTCGTCCGCGCTGCGCCCGATGGGTGCCACGCCGCCGGTGAGGTAGACCTCGTGCAGGCTCCGCGGGAACAACGAGAGGTAGGTGAGGCTGCAAAAGCCGCCGAAACTCTGGCCGAGCAGGCTCCAGGGGCGCCCCGGGCTCAGCACCTCGCGAATGCATTCGGCGTCGCGCACTATGCTGTCGGCGCGAAAATGGCCGAGGTAGTCCGCCTGCTCATCTGGGGTCATCCCCGCCAGGGCGTCAGCACTGATGGGGGTGGAGTGGCCGGTGCCGCGCTGATCGAGCAGCAGCACCCGAAACTCCTGCAGGGCCCGCTTGATCCAGCCGCCATCGGCGGTCGGGCGAGGAGCGCCAAACCCCGGGCCCCCCTGCAAATAGAGCAGCCAGGGCAGGTCATCATCCAGCTTGTCCTTGCGGCAGAGGGTGCGGCCAAACAGGGTGAGGGTCGCCTCCTCGTCGGGATGCTGGTGGTCGAGGGGCACGGTAAAAAAGTGTGGCTCGCAATGGATGCCATCCAGCACATAGTGCAAGGGGCTGCTCATCTGGGGTCTCCCTGAGGGTAGGAAAATCGTCGGCCTCATCATAGCCCTGGCGCAGGGGCGGGTCACGCCGGTTTTCCAGATTGTTAACAGAGATGGAGTCTGAGGTCGGTGCCCTACAAGGTGTGGTTTCGCCGCAGTTGACGGCGGGCTGCAACTGGACAAAGATGAGCCGCCTGCCGGGACGGGCAGGGATAGGTCAGCACCCCGGGTGCAGGAAACTGGATGGAGTTGGCTCGATGAAGCCGAGATGGATACGTGTTCGCAAGAGACGCACACAGAGGGATCCGGAGGGGGTGCTGCAGGTGGGTTTGCTGGTGTTCAGCGCCACCTGTGGTGCCACTCTGTTGCTGGCGGCCTGCAACGGCGGTTAGCTGAGTGAAACAGACCCGCTTGTCATGAGCGGGTTTTTTCATGCCGGAGCAGAAGGTCGGGACCTGCCTGTAGCCCTTTGCTGACGCGGGTTTGCGGTATGCAGAGTACGGCTGCTATGGTCAATTTACGACCGGATCCACACAGGGAGGCGATCATGAACAGTCGTGAAAAAGTCCTGGCTCATTTGGCCACAGATCACCGGGTTGCAGGATTGACCGCCGGCGAGGCACTGGCTGGCATGAGCCACTCGATGAGTTCGCTCCTGCTGCAACAGGATCAGCACTTCTTCCGCCGCCATGCGGACGACCCCTGCCACGAAGTCGCCCGGGCCTGCTCGGCCGGACACGTATGGCATGGGGACGAAAACCACTACTAGCCCCGGCATGTGAGTAAATGACAGATGCAAAAAGGCCCGCTCATCTGAGCGGGCCTTTCGAATTTGGCTCCTCCTACTGGACTTGAACCAGTGACATACGGATTAACAGTCCGCCGTTCTACCGACTGAACTAAGGAGGAATGGCCTGTCTCGTCGAGACGGGGCGGATATTAATGGCCCATCTCCTGGGTGTCAACCCGCCTGTCGGCGTAAAAAATGGCTTTTTGGCCCGTTTGCCCAAAACTTGGGCAGCGCGGACTATTTTCAGCACAATCAGGAGCTTGAGATCGCGCCTTCGGCCGGGTTGTGCCTGCTTGGTATCCTGATTCCCGCATACTGCCAGGAGGAGGCGTGGTGTCGTTCATCCGCAGAGTACCGTGCCCGGGGAAACCTGCCGTGGCGGGAAACGGCGTTGATATTCGGGGTGTCACCGACAATATTGCGCGCTCATGGCCATTTCTTGATCCCGCCCATCGAATTATCTGGCCGGGTCGGGTATGGTTGCCTTCGATACCATCGCCGCGTCGACAGCTCTGCCGGCCCTTGATGATGATCGGGTGCCGGTTCACCCCGGCCTTTGTCTCCCTCTTCTGGTATTACCCTAGACATGCACAATCAAGCTTCCTTACAAGGCGTGAAGCTGGCCATCGCATTGCGCCAATCCTGCATTGACGAACCCTACAGCGTGGCGCGCTTTGGTCGCGACCTCATCGCCGGCATCACGGTCGGCATCATCGCCATTCCCCTTGCCATGGCGCTGGCCATTGCCAGTGGGGTGCCGCCCCAGCACGGGCTCTATACCGCCATCATCGCTGGCATCGTCATCGCCGTGACCGGGGGATCCCGCTTCTCCATTTCGGGCCCCACTGCCGCCTTCGTGGTGATCCTCTACCCGGTGGCCCAGCAATTCGGCGTGGGCGGCCTCTTGATGGCCACCCTCATCTCGGGCTGTTTCCTGGTGGCCATGGGCATGGCACGTCTCGGGCGCCTCATCGAGTACATTCCCCCCTCGGTGACCCTGGGGTTCACCGGTGGTATCGCCATCGTTATCGCCACCCTGCAGATCAAGGATTTCTTCGGCCTGCAGGTCCTGGAGATGCCGGAAACCTATCTGGGCAAGGTACAGGCGCTGGCCCATGCCCTGCCAAGCTGGCAGTGGGGAGACACCCTGGTGGGTGTGGCAACCCTGGCGGTGCTGCTGCTCTGGCCGAGATTGCGCCTGCCGGTCCCCGGCCATCTGCCCGCCGTGCTGGTGGGGGTGGGGCTCGGGTTTGGTCTGCACCAGTTCGGGGTGGACGTCGCCACCATTGGCAGCAAGTTCAGCTATACCTTGGCCGACGGCAGTCAGGGCATGGGCATTCCCCCCATCGCCCCGACCCTGGTGATGCCCTGGGCACTGCCGGGGCCGGACGGGGCGCCGGTTGAGTGGAACCTCGCCGCCATCGAGCGGCTGCTGCCCGCCGCCTTCTCCATGGCCATGCTGGGGGCCATCGAATCCCTGCTCTGCGCCGTGGTGCTCGATGGCATGACGGGTCGCAAGCACAGCTCCAACGGCGAGCTGGTGGGGCAGGGCCTTGGCAACATCCTGGCCCCCTTCTTCGGTGGCATCACGGCGACGGCCGCTATCGCGCGCTCCGCCGCCAACGTGCGGGCCGGTGCCACCTCGCCCATTTCCGGTATTGTCCATGCGCTGGTGGTGCTGGCTGCCATCCTGGTGCTGGCTCCCTGGCTCTCCTGGTTGCCGCTCTCTGCCATGGCGGCCCTGTTGCTGCTGGTGGCCTGGAACATGAGCGAGGCCCACAAGGTGGTGGATCTGGTGCGCCGGGCGCCCAAATCCGATGTACTGGTGCTGCTGGTCTGCCTGTCGCTGACCGTCATCTTCGACATGGTCATCGCCATCACCTTCGGGGTGATCCTGGCCTCTTTGCTGTTCATGCGCGAGATAGCCAAGATGACCAGGCTGCACAACCTGGCGGATCACAAACGCTATGCCAGCGAGGTGTCCCCCTCGACCCTTGTCTACAAGATCAACGGACCGTTGTTCTTTGCCGCCGCCGAGCGGGTTTTTGACGAATTGCTTGCCCAGGTGAAGGACCACAAGGAGTTGATCCTGCAAATGGAGGCGGTCTCCATCCTGGATGCTGGCGGTCTCACCGCCTTCCAGCAGTTCGCAAAACGCATGGCCAAGGCGGGGGTCCGTCTCAAGGTGGCTGAATTGCAATTCCAGCCCCTCAAGACCCTGGCGCGGGCCAAGGTGCGTCCGGTGGCGGGAGAGCTGGAGTTCTACGGCTCGCTGGAAGAGGCTATTCGAGGAGAACATTTGCACGAAGCGGTTGAAAATTGATGGAAAGGGATAGGAAACGGCATATTTTTAGTCACTTGGTTCGCTTATTGAGCAAACAGTGGCAAAAGATAAAAAATTGCATTGACCGCCTCGCGCCTATCCCTTACATTACGCCCCGTTCCAGCGCAACGGCGCAGCGAATTCGTGTTGGCTGAACACGTTAAAGCACAGACCAAAATTGGGTGCGGTGTCCGAGTGGCTGCCCACCGACGAAGTCGGCAAGATGCACGCACAGCGTGCTCCGAAAGCCACTTCAAGCAGTAAAATTTGGTGAGGTGTCCGAGTGGCTGAAGGAGCACGCCTGGAAAGTGTGTATACGGCAACGTATCGAGGGTTCGAATCCCTCCCTCACCGCCAAATTGCAAAAAACCGACCTGATGGTCGGTTTTTTGCTTTGGGGAAGCATTTTCCGCTCATGTGGAAGAGGAAGGGGGGAGCGCCCTCGTCGGGTTCAAGCAGAGCAGTTTGCCGGGATGAACGGCTGCAGGCCGTCCCGAAGGGGTGAGCCACGCAGCGGTGAATCATCCCGCCCATACAGCCAACTAAAACAGAAGGGCCGTCGCGAGACAGGCCCTTTTGTTTTAGTTGCCAACAATCTGATCATGCCTGTGATGGGGGGGCTCGCAGGCGAAGCGGAGATTCCGCTGGTCTGGTTTGGGGAAGCAGCGTGAAGGTAGAGATAAACTCCGCCACGCGCAATATGTTGCATTCATGCCAGTCATTTATGCTGCATGTGCAAGGTTTAATGGGCAAATGCATTGATTGCGCAACTTGTTGCGTCATGGCGCCGGTGCGCGAATCGGTTTTATATTCAACTAATTGTTTTAAAACAAAAAAATGTCTTGGCATGGTCACTGCTAACGGATTCGGACGAGTGTCATAACCGTTCAACCATCAGGAGCAATTCCATGCCAACTCCATGTTATATCAGCATCGAAGGTCAAACCCAAGGCAACATCACTGCCGGTGCTTTCACCTCCGATTCCGTCGGCAACATCTTCGTGCAGGGCCATGAAGACGAGATGCTGGTACAAGAGTTCCAGCACGTCGTCACCGTGCCGACCGATC
>OKIO01000123.1_pt1 | contig 42624 bp, 50 predicted proteins | sample 1611161 | NCBI WGS metagenome assembly OKIO01 (sample SAMN04436714, study PRJEB24849) | human gut metagenome | biome: human gut; feature: NICU; material: stool | host: Homo sapiens | place: USA: Saint Louis, MO | collected 2010-09-02 | reverse complement strand
ACAACCCGCTACGGGGGAGACTTACCCGAAATCTGATTTATTCAACAAAGCCCCTGTTTGCATATGCAGTCCGGGCAGGTGAAAACACCGGCTGTTGTCGCCGGTGATTACGATCATCCCTACCTGTGGTTTGCCAGCATGAACTACAGCTACCGGTTCTGACGCAAAATATCGCCCGCGGCAACTGCGCATCGGGCGATATTCTCCGGTCGTTAAATCAGCTTGAATAAGAAACGTACCGGCTTAATCTGCAAAATATCCTGCCATATTTTATGTAAATCGATAACGCCAGCCAGCCCGAGTAATGCCAGGGTAATCAATACCGTCGCGGCGGTAATAATCAGCATCAGGCGGACCATATTTCGCTGAATTTTTTCCTGCTGCCGGGCGTGGCGCTGTTCTTTTTCATACTCGACCAGCGTGGTAATCGCCTTGCCCTGCACAATATAGCGGCCACGCTCTTAGGCCAGCTCACCTGAAAGGGCAAGCGATTCCATCAGCAGCGTGACTTTATATTGGAATGACTCATTGCGGATATGTTTATACCACAGCCTGCCGTAGAGAAGTTCAATCACCTCATCCACAGTGAGACCTGCCTCTAGGTCTGACGGGCGCCGCTTCACGAACTCATTCACGATTAAACGCAATAAAAATATACGTTCCTGACTTTTGAGTTCACGCTCCCGGAAGAATGTGGAAACAACAGCCCCCTTCCCTTTGAAAAGAAAAATTTTGCTATCGACGATATGCAGATAATAGTTAATGGCGTAATAAAATATAGATTCCGATATGATTTTGCCATATTTTTTATAGTGCACAATTTCGCTTTCCATCCCGAGAATACGGGAAACGGGTAACTTTTCCGTTTGCACATCATCAGATGCCGACAGGGCTAAACGCTCAACGTGGACGTCGTAACCATTGAATCCAATCAGCCGATAGCGCTGCCTGCCGGCATCGGCAAAATGTACCGCATAATAGTCATACGGTTCCCCCAGCCGGTCGTTTTTTGCCACAAAGCGAGGTAAAAACTTCGCCCATAATCGGGCCTTAACATTTGCTATAAAGTTATTTAACACGAATAATCCCGTTGTGCTGACAGCCTCTTTTAATCTAAATATAAACACTATCCCTACTGCTTATTTAGCATTTAACCAGATATATAAATTTACTTTTACGTAAAAAACAGATTGTATTGGCGAGAATAAATAGCGTGCCATCGATGATAAGAAATAGCATTATCGCGGACAACGCATGGGCACAAATAGACCGTGGGGAAAAAATGTATTGCCTGAGCTCTAAGAGTCAAGCGCATTCCGGAACCAGTACGCTATGCTTGAACAGAAACTAATAACGTAGTGAGCTTATAAGGAAATCATCATGCGCTACAAACTCGTTGCTTTTATTATCCCGTGCGCGCTCGCGCTGAGTGCCTGTACCACCGTCACGCCCGCCTATAAAGATAATGGCACCCGCAGCGGGGCCTGCATCGAAGGTGGGCCGGATGAGGTAGCACAGAAATTCTACGATTATCAGATCCAGCATCGGAACAACGACCTGGCGGCCCTGCGACCTTATCTCAGCGACGATCTGGCCAGGCTGTTAAACGATGCCCGCCAGGATCCCTCGCGCAGCTCGCTGCTGCAATCGAACCTCTTCTCCAGCTCGACGACCCCGGCCGATAGCGCCAGCGTAGCCAGCGCCTCAACTATCCCAAACCGCGATGCCCGCAATATTCCTCTGCGCGTCGATTTAAAACAGGGCAGTCAAAGCTGGCAGGATGAAGTGCTGATGATTCAGGAAGGTCAGTGCTGGGCCGTCGACGACGTGCGTTATCTTGGCATTAACTCCCATGCCCCGGCCGGTTCCCTGCAACAGAGTCTTGAAAAACGCGGATAAGGGCGTGGAACCCACGCCACTTAAACGATAACCCCGGTAAAATGTCGGTATTTCTCCAGGTTATGCCGACATTTGTGCCTCCCCACCCCGCGAACCCATATTTTGTGCTAAGTTTAGAGGTAAATGTGGTTTACATTTAACTTTTAACGCATAAATATTGCATAACTATTCTGTCAAAGGTAGTATTTGCGGCCTCAATAGCTATTCGTATCAGACAGCCCAGATGAGTATTAAACTAAACGGCATTAACTGCTTCTACGGCGCGCATCAGGCGCTGTTCGACATCACGCTGGATTGCCCGCAGGGGGAAACGCTGGTGCTGCTCGGCCCCAGTGGCGCCGGGAAAAGCTCGCTGCTTCGCGTACTCAACCTGCTGGAAATGCCGCGTTCCGGGACATTACATATCGCCGGTAACCACTTCGACTTTACCAAAGCACCTTCTGACAAAGCCATTCGTGAGCTGCGCCAGAACGTGGGTATGGTTTTCCAACAGTATAATCTGTGGCCGCACCTGACGGTGCAGCAAAACCTGATTGAAGCCCCCTGCCGCGTGCTGGGGTTAAGTAAAGACATGGCGCTCGCTCGCGCCGAAAAACTGCTGGAACGTCTTCGTCTCAAGCCCTACAGCGATCGCTATCCGCTGCATCTTTCCGGGGGCCAGCAGCAGCGCGTCGCCATTGCGCGGGCGCTGATGATGGAACCTCAGGTCCTGCTGTTTGATGAACCTACCGCAGCACTCGATCCGGAAATCACCGCTCAGATCGTCAGCATTATCCGCGAACTGGCCGGCACCGGCATTACGCAGGTTATCGTCACCCACGAAGTGGAAGTGGCGCGTAAAACGGCAAGCCGCGTAGTGTATATGGAAAATGGTCACATCATTGAACAAGGGGATGCCAGCTGCTTTACGCATCCGCAGACCGACGCGTTTAAAAACTATCTTTCACATTGATGTTTTCGGGGAAATGACGATGAAAAAAGTACTGATTGCCGCGATCCTGGCCAGCATGAGCCTGTCAGCTACTGCCGCCCAGACCATTCGTTTCGCCACTGAGGCCTCCTACCCTCCGTTTGAATCGATTGATGCCAACAATAAAATTGTCGGTTTTGATGTCGATCTGGCCAACGCGCTGTGTAAAGAAATTGATGCTACCTGCACCTTTACCAACCAGGCCTTCGACAGCCTGATCCCCAGCCTCAAATTCCGCCGCGTCGATGCGGTGATGGCCGGGATGGATATCACGCCTGAGCGTGAAAAACAGGTGCTGTTCACGACGCCTTACTACGAAAACTCGGCGCTGTTTGTCGGCCAGCAGGGTAAATTCACCAGCCTCGAACAGCTGAAAGGCAAAAAGGTCGGCGTCCAGAACGGAACCACGCACCAGAAATTTATTAACGACAAACACCCTGAAATCACCACCGTGCCATACGACAGCTACCAGAATGCGAAGCTGGATCTGCAAAACGGCCGTATTGATGCCGTGTTTGGTGATAATGCCGTCGTCACCGAGTGGCTGAAGAGCAATCCGAAGCTGGCCGCGGTGGGCGATAAAGTCACCGATAAAGACTACTTCGGTACCGGTCTGGGCATTGCGCTTCGTCAGGGCAATACCGAACTGCAGCAGAAATTTAATGCTGCGCTGGAAAAAGTGAAAAAAGATGGGACTTACCAGACCATCTATAGCAAATGGTTTCAGAAGTAACGCTAAATGAATGAAATTTTTCCCTTAGCAAGTGCCGCCGGGATGACCGTCGGCCTTGCCGTTTGCGCGCTCATCATCGGCCTTGTGCTGGCGATGCTGTTTGCCGTGCTGGAGTCAGTAAAATGGCGCCCGCTGGCATGGTTCGCAACCGGCGTGGTCACGGTTCTGCGTGGACTACCGGAGATTCTGGTGGTCCTGTTTATCTATTTCGGCTCCTCTCAGCTGCTGCTTACGCTCTCTGACGGTTTTACGATCAATCTTGGCTTTGTGCAGATTCCGGTACAGATGCAGATTGAAAACTTCGACGTCAGTCCGTTCCTGTGCGGCGCCATCGCGCTGTCCCTGCTCTACGCCGCTTACGCCTCGCAAACTCTGCGCGGGGCGCTCAAGGCGGTACCTCAGGGGCAGTGGGAGTCCGGCCAGGCGCTGGGGCTATCGAAAGGGGCGATCTTCTTCCGTCTGGTGATGCCGCAAATGTGGCGTCATGCGCTGCCGGGCCTCGGCAACCAGTGGCTGGTTCTGCTGAAAGATACCGCGCTGGTCAGTTTAATCAGCGTCAACGATCTGATGCTGCAAACCAAGAGCATCGCCACCCGCACTCAGGAACCGTTTAACTGGTACATCATCGCGGCGGCGATCTATCTGGTCATCACCCTGCTCAGTCAGTACATCCTCAAACGTATTGACCAACGTGCGACGCGCTTCGAACGGAGACCAGGCTGATGCTCGATTATTTACCTGAACTGCTGAAAGGGCTGCATACCAGCCTGACGCTGACCGCGGCGTCGATCGTCGTGGCGCTGATTCTGTCGCTGGTTTTCACCATCGTCCTGACGCTGAAAACGCCGGTACTGGTGTGGATTGTTCGCGCTTACATCACCTTATTTACCGGTACGCCGCTGCTGGTACAGATCTTCCTGATTTACTATGGCCCGGGTCAGTTCCCCTCTTTGCAGAACTACCCGGTACTGTGGCATCTGATTTCTGAACCCTGGCTGTGCGCCATGATAGCCCTGTCCCTGAACAGCGCGGCTTACACCACCCAGCTGTTTTATGGTGCGATCCGCGCCATTCCTGACGGCCAGTGGCAATCCTGCAGCGCGCTGGGAATGAGCAAGAAAGACACGCTGGCGATTCTGCTGCCGTACGCCTTTAAACGCGCCCTCTCTTCGTATTCCAACGAGGTTGTGCTGGTGTTCAAAAGCACTTCCCTGGCTTACACCATTACGTTGATGGAAGTCATGGGGCACGGCCAGCTGCTGTACGGACGTACCTATGACGTTATGGTGTTTGGGGCGGCCGGTATTGTCTATCTCATCGTCAACGGTCTGCTGACGCTGCTGATGCGGTTAGTGGAGCGTAAAGCGCTGGCGTTTGAACGACGGAATTAGCGTTGACCGACGCCAGCAGCTCACATCACGAGTGAGTTGCATGAGGTGAATGCATAAGTAGCAAACATAAAGACGGGCATGTCTATAGAATGTCCGTCTTTTTTATTTCCATAAAAAATAATTATACGTAATTATTGAATACAAATTCATTTAGTGGCATTGTGAAAATCAGCCGCAGACACGGCACAACATCATAAGATTGACCGACGGGAGTTCCACGATGAAAAAGTTAGTTCTGGCTGCACTGCTTTCCTCTTTCGCCTTTGGCGCCGCTGCCGCAGAAAAAATCAGCTTCGGCGTTTCTGCAACCTACCCCCCTTTTGAATCCATGGATGCGAACAATCAGATCGTCGGTTTCGATCTGGATCTGGCAAAAGCGCTGTGCAAACAGATGCAGGCTGACTGTACCTTTACCAACCACGCTTTCGATAGCCTGATCCCGGCGCTGAAATTTAAAAAATATGACGCGGTGATCTCCGGTATGGACATTACCCCGGAGCGCAGCAAGCAGGTCGCATTTACCGATCCGTACTACGCCAACTCGGCGCTGGTTATTGCTAAAAAAGACGCCTTCCACTCCTTTGCCGATCTGAAAGGCAAACGTATTGGCATGGAAAACGGCACCACCCACCAGAAATACCTGCAGGATAAACATCCGGAAGTGAAAACTGTCGCCTATGACAGCTATCAGAATGCGATTATCGACCTGAAAAACGGCCGTATTGACGGGGTGTTTGGCGATACCGCCGTGGTGAATGAGTGGCTGAAAACCAACCCGCAGCTGGGCGTCGCCACTCCGAAAGTGACCGATCCGCAATACTTCGGCACCGGCCTCGGTATCGCAGTACGTCCGGACAACAAGGCGCTGCTGGAAAAACTCAATGGTGCGCTGAAGGCGATTAAAGCGGACGGCACGTATCAGAAAATCAGCAACCAGTGGTTCCCGGAATAATTTTCTGCTGACCCGCGGTGCGGAAATACCTTGCCCGGGCGGCTTCCCGGCCAGCACAGCCTGACCGGGGAGCTATCGCTACGAACGCAACGGCAGGGTAAAGCGGAAGCTGGCCCCTGCCGGCACATCGACCAGGTGAATATCACCGCCGTGCAGCTGCAGCATTCGCCGCACAATCATCAGCCCCAACCCGCCCCGTGATTCCGGGCTCTGACCGGGTTCAAGCACTGAAGGCCGTTCAAACAATGTCGCCCGCAGCTCGCCGGCAACTCCGGGACCGCTATCGGCTACCTCAACCACCATCTCCGCCCCCTGCTGACGGGCCGTCAGGCTGATACTGCCGCCATCCGGCGTGTGGCGAATCGCGTTATCCAGTAAATTGGTCAACACCCGCTCCATCATCGATAAATCCGCCACCACCGGCGGCAATCCCCCGGCCAGCGAGAGCTGTAATTGGATGTGGCGGGTGGCAATCGCCAGATCGAACTTCTGCGCCACGTCCTGGACCAGCTCCGCCAGCACAAATTTCTCCGGCTGCAGCTTGATCCCGCCATGTTCGAGGCGCGCCAGCTCAAACAGCTGCTGAGAAAGAGAGCGGACTTTATTCCCCTGGCGCAGCGCAATATTGAGGTAGCGCTTGCTCTCTTCCACGCTCAGCCGATCGGCTTTCAACGTCAGCGTCTCCAGATAACCCAGCAGCGAGGTCAGCGGAGTCCGCAGATCGTGAGAAATATTGGCGATAAATTCACGCCGCTGACGATCGCTGTCGGCCAGTCGATCCCACTGTCCGGCGATCTGCCGGGCCAGGTCGATAAACCGGTTATGCAGGATCGCCACTTCATTACCGGGATGCGGCTCCGGCGCTTGCGCCGCCAGCAGTTTAATCGCCCCGATGCTGTCTTCTCCGGGGATCCCCACCTGTGCGGTCAGCTGACGTACCGGGCGCGTCACCCAATACCAGGCAAGGCCGCCGGCGAGCAGACCAAACAGGGCCACCAGCAGCAGCGTCCAGATCAGCAGACTACCCAGCGTCTTCTGCCAGGCGCTGGCCGCCAGCTCATTAAAGGTTTCCCCTTGCAGGATAATATAGAGATAGCCGCGCAGCTGGCCGTCGACATTCAACGGCGCCACGCTGAAGACCTTGCGCTGATCCTGGCTACGCGGATCGTCACCGTACACCGGCCAGGTGCCGCCGGAGAGAAACGTCTGTATCGGCACGATGTCAACGCGCTGGCGTTTGATATGGCCCGGCGGCGCAGCATCGGCCAGCAGCTCGCCGTCAGGAGAGACCAGATAGAGTTCGACGCTGGGGTTGAAGACCATCAGCCGATCGAAAAGCGGTTTCAGCGCCTCGCGATTGACCTGGCCCTGCGCATCGAGCAGCGGTTCACGGGCAACAATCTGCTGCGCCAGCCCGACCGAAAGACGTTGGACCATCGCATTACCGTATTGCGCGCTGCTGTACAGCTGAACCGCACAGACCGCCGCCGCGCAAAGCAGCAGCAGCGAAGTAAACACCAGTGCCAGGCGCTGGCTCAGGCTTAACCGGCGCATCATTGCCCCGCTCCTTGACGCGCAGGCGCGAATTTATAGCCCTTGCCCCAGACCGTCAGAATGATTTCCGGCTCCGCCGGGTCGCGTTCGATTTTACTGCGCAGACGGTTGATATGCGTATTGACCGTATGCTCATAGCCTTCATGCTGGTAGCCCCAGACGCGGTCAAGCAGAGCCAGACGAGAAAAGACCTCGCCGGGATGGCGGGCAAAGTAGTACAGCAGATCAAATTCGCGCGGCGTTAAATCCACCGGCTCACCGTGCAGTCTGATTTCGCGCGAAAGCGGGTCGATGCTCAGGCCGTGGCAATCGATACGCCCGGAATCCATCAGCAAATTAAGCCCCATCGCCTCCTGGCGACGAAACAGCGCTTTGACTCGCGCAACCAGTTCAATAACCGAAAACGGTTTGGCCAGGTAGTCGTCCGCCCCCATCTCCAGTCCCAGCACGCGGTGCGTCTCGCTGGAGCGGGCGCTGATAATAATCACCGGCAGATAGCGGGTCATCTGGCGAATGCGCCGGCAAATCTCCAGCCCATCGACGTTGGGCAGCATCAGGTCAAGAATCGCCGCATCCCAGCCGCCCTTTTCCAGCTGCACCAGCGCCTGGGCGCCGTCCGCTTCATGCACAATCTGATATCCCTCATCCTGCAGATTTAAACGCAGCAACGCGGCAATATCGTCGTCATCTTCGACCAACAGGATTTTCTTTGCCATGGGTAGTGCTCCGCTCATTTCACGCCGTTATTAGCCAAGCTTACCCGATTTACGCCGGCAGAAGAGTTCACATTTTGTTTAAACTTCGCGAACCAGCAGCGTCAGCACTTCGTAGTGGGCGGTGTGGGGGAACATATCAAACAGCTGCACCCGCTCAACCCGATAGCCCGGCAGCCGCGCGATATCTTTCGCCATCGTCTGCGCGTTACAGCTGGAGTAGATAATAAAGGGCGGCGCCATACGGCATAAATAGTCGCACAGCTCGCGGCCGATCCCGCGGCGCGGCGGGTTGACCAGCACCAGGTCAGGAATCTCGCCCTCAGCGATGGCAAACTGCGTCGAGTCCAGCGCCTGAAAATGAAGGTTGGTCAGGCCCAGTTCGGCGGCAGACTGCTTCGCGCTGGCGATCGCCTCCGGCGCAATCTCAATCCCGGTCAGGCGCATTTCCGGCGTGGCGCAGTGCAGGCCAAAGCCCCCCACTCCGCAGAACAGGTCCCACATATGATTGACCGGCAGCTGGCGTACCCAATCGCGGGCGGTCGCATACAGCTGGCCGGCAACGGCAGGATTCGTTTGAAAGAAGCTCTGCGGGCGGATCCACAGCGGTACGCCGTTAAAGTTTTCCGCCAGCGCCGCCTGCTCGCTGAGGAGAATCTCCTCTTCGCCTTCCATAATGGCCATATGCACCGGCTGAATATTGGCGGTAATCACCTTCAACTGCGGCAGCTGCGCATGCAGCCACGGCAGCGCGGCGCGGAGCTGCACAAGTTTCGTCGGGGAACGCAGCACAAAACGCAGCATCATGCCGCCATCCAGCTGGCTTTCCGTTAACAGCAGATACTTCAGCTCGCCGCGCCTGCGGGCAACGTTATAGGGCGTTAATCCGGCGCGGGCGATAAACGGTTTCAGCACGGCAAATACCGCTGCAAAACTGGCCGGATAGAGCGGACAGTCGGTCAGGTCTTCCGGGCTGCCATCGCGGTGCAGCATCCCCAGCAGCGGACGTTCAACGCTGCCGCTGACCACCATTTTAGCTTTGTTGCGAAAACCGGCTTCCGGGCCGGAAACCGGCTCAAACCATGTCGCCACCGGGCTGTCCGCCAACAGCGTTCTGAGATCGGCCATTTTACTGGCGAGCTGTTGTGTTAACGGCCGTTCCAGCCACTGACAGGAGCGACAGCGGCCCGCGTCATAGAGTGCGCAGTGCATAAAAAGACCTTCCAGAAATCAGGGGCGGGGATTGTATCACCGTTATTGCAGTCGGAAAAACCGTCGACACGACGCCGGAACAAACAGCAGCGCCAGCACCAGCAAATCGGGCAGTTTTTGCATCACCAGAGAACGCAGAATTTCACGTTTTGACTCGCCGGCAATACTGAACAGCTCCGGGTAGCCGTACCCCAGCGAGGCCGCCCAGAGATAAGCGGTGACGGTAATTTGCGTCAGGAGAAAGATCCAGCGCGCCAGATTACGCCCTTTTACCAGTGAAAATGCGCACCAGATCTCAATAAAGACCAGCAACAGGCTGGAGAGAAACACCAGCGTCAAGGTCCATGTCTGCACGCTACGCTGAATAAACGCCTCTATCCCACCGATACCCAGCTGATTCAGGATCATCAGCAGATCCACGGCACGAATCAAAATAATGGCGAACGCCGCCACCTGCACCACTGCAGGGACGTTAAGACGCGCATGAGATGAACGAGTTTTTGTAAACAGTCCCAACGGAAACGTCTTCCATGAAAACGGCGTCGCACTATCGCGACGCCGATACCAGTTTTACCGTAGATTTTAGGGGCTTCAGCTCCGTCTTGCACGCTGGATATCGCGCACCCGCTGCTTTTCTGCGCGCGCCATCAAATACCAGGCGATAAAACCAACAATGCCGACTACGCCGAGGATTAAGGTTGCCAGGGCGTTGATTTCCGGGTTCACCCCCATACGCACGCTGGAGAAGACCAGCATCGGCAAGGTGGTGGCGCCCGGGCCGGAAACAAAGCTGGCGATGACCAGATCGTCCAGCGATAAGGTAAACGCCAGCAGCCAGCCGGAGATAACCGCCGGCATGATCATCGGCAGCGTAATGATGAAAAAGACCTTCAGCGGCGGCGCGCCTAAATCCATCGCCGCCTCCTCAATCGAGTGGTCCAGTTCACGCAGCCGCGACGAGATCACCACCGCAACGTAGGCAGTACAGAAGGTCACGTGCGCCAGCCAGATGGTCAACATGCCGCGATCCGACGGCCAGCCGATGGCATGCCCGAGCGCCACAAACAGCAGCAGCAGCGACAGCCCGGTAATGACATCCGGCATCACCAGCGGCGCCGTAATCATAAAGGCAAAGCCGTTTGATCCCCGAAAGCGACCAAAGCGCACCATCACGACCGCGGCAATCGTCCCCAGAATCGCCGCCGCCGTCGCCGCACAGGTCGCGATGGTCAGACTCAGCCCGACGGCGCTCATCATCGCATCATCATGGAACAATTCGCTGTACCAGCGCGTCGACCACCCCGCCCACACCGTCACCAGCTTCGAGCTGTTGAATGAGTAAATCACCAGCATTAGCATCGGTGCATATAAAAAGGTAAAGCCGAGTACGAGGATTAGAATTCGCCACGGCGAACGGACTACCGGCAAATCGTTCATCCATGATCCCCCATCTGTTTTTGCTGATGTTTGTGGAACCACATAATCGGCACGATCAGCAGGAGCAGCATCACGATGGCCACCGCCGAGGCGACCGGCCAGTCGCGGTTATTAAAGAACTCCTGCCACAGGACCCGCCCGATCATAATACTGTCCGGACCGCCCAGCAGTTCCGGGATCACGAACTCCCCAACCGCCGGGATAAAAACCAGCATCGAACCGGCGATAATCCCGCCTTTGGTCAACGGGACGATCACCTGGAAGAAGGTTTTCAGCGGCCGGGCGCCCAGATCCAGCGACGCTTCCACCAGCGAGTAGTCGATCCGCGTCAGCGCGGTATAAATGGGCAGCACCATAAACGGCAGATAGGCGTAAACAATGCCGATATAGACCGCCAGGTTGGTATGCAGGATCTCCAGCGGCTGGTCGATGACCCCCAGCCACAGCAGGAAGTTATTCAACACGCCGTTGCTTTTCAGCAGCCCCATCCACGCATAAACGCGGATCAGGAATGAGGTCCACGATGGCAGGATCACCAGCAGCAGCAGAATATTTCGCGTGGACGGTTTGCTGTGCGCCACCGCCCATGCCAGCGGATAGCCCAGCAGCAGACAGCAGAACGTCGAAATCCCCGCCACCTGCAGCGACTGCAGATAGGCTTCAAAATAGAGCGGATCGTCGGTCAGCTGCAGGAAGTTGCCGAGGTTCAGCGTCAGCGTGAGCTGGCCGTCCGCCCACTCCCACAGATCGGTGTAGGGCGGGATCGCCCTCGCCATCTCCGCCAGGCTGATTTTAAAGACGATCAGGAACGGCAGCAGAAACAGCAGGATCAGCCACAGATAGGGCAGCGCAATCACCAGCTTGCGCCCATGCGCCATCTGCAACCGCGTGAGCCATTGGGCAAAACCGCCCGTTTTCTTCACCCCGGCCGGTGGTTGTAATACACTCATCGCCCTCTCCTTACACCGTCAGAACAACGCAGCTGTCGGCATCCCAGCACAAACGCACTTCATCACCCCAGGTTGGCGTACCTTTACGATGACGATGTTCGTTCTGCAGCTGGGCGCTGATCATCTGCCCGCTTTTGAGGCGTACGTGGTAGATAGACAGATCGCCGAGATAGGCGATATAGATCACCTCTCCTACCGCAAAGTTGTAGCCATCCGCCGGCGGCTCATCGCAGAGCATGATTTTTTCCGGGCGCAGAGCGACCCACACCGGCACATTATCGATAACGGACGCATCAGGATCGACTTTCAGCGGGTGCGTCAGCCCCGGCGAGCTCAGCACCAGACCATCTTCCAGACGATCTTTTACCACCCCTTCAAACACGTTGACCGAGCCGATAAATTCCGCACTGTAGCGGGTTGTCGGATGCTCGTAGATCTCCTCCGGCTCGCCGATTTGCACGAACTTCCCGCGGTTCATAATGGCGATACGTCCCGCCATGGTCATCGCCTCTTCCTGATCGTGGGTCACCATGACGCAGGTGGCCCCCACGCGTTCGAGGATATCCACCACTTCCAGCTGCATGCGGTCACGGAGCTTTTTATCCAGCGCGCCCATCGGCTCATCCAACAGCAGCAGTTTTGGTCGTTTCGCCAGACTACGGGCCAGCGCCACGCGCTGACGCTGACCGCCGGAAAGCTGATGCGGTTTACGTTTGGCGAACTCCTGCATATGCACCAGCGCCAGCATCTCCTGCACCCGGCTGGCGATTTCGGCTTTCGGCAGCTTGTCCTGCTTCAGCCCAAAGGCAATGTTCTGCTCCACCGTCATATGGGGGAACAGCGCGTAGGACTGGAACATCATATTGATCGGTCGCTGATAGGGCGGTACGCGCGACAGGTCAACGCCATCGAGCATAATTTGCCCGGCCGTCGGCTCCTCAAAGCCGGCCAGCATACGCAGCAGCGTCGATTTGCCGCAGCCGGATGCGCCCAGCAGTGCGAAGATTTCACCTTTATAAATCGTGAGGTTGACGTCATCGACGGCGTGCTGCCCGTCGAAAGACTTCGTCAGATTACGGATTTCCAGCAGCGGGGTCAGCGCTTTGGGGGTTTTCGCTTGTGGGCGGGGAATTGCGTCGTTCACTCAGGTGCTCTCCGGCAAAAAACTACCACCGTATGGCCCGGTTGCCATACATTGAACTTTACAGTGCAGGTGCACCATCCTGGTGCATGTTTTCGCTGCACTTTAATCCGTTTGTTGCCCGGCCGCGTGGAGCATCCACCCGGCCGGGTCAGACCTTTTCAGGCCCGGTGAACCGGGCCATCAGGTTTTATTTCCCGCTTTTGACTTTCGTCCACGCACGCGTGCGTACGCGGTCGATTTTCGGATCCTGCACCTTCAGGGTGAACAGTTTGGCGAACACATCGGCCGGCGGGTAGATAGCCGGGTTATTACGGATGGTTTCGCTCACCAGCGGCGTGGAGGCTTTGTTGCCGTTAGCGTAGTACACCTGATCGCTGATTTTGGCGATCACTTCCGGGCGCATCAGATAGTTAAGGAACTGATAAGCCTCATCTTTGTTTTTCGCATCCGCCGGCATCGCGAAGACATCAAAGAACGCCAGCGCCCCCTCTTTTGGAATGAAGTAGGAGACGTTCACACCGTTCTTGGCTTCTTTTGCCCGGTTCGCCGCCTGCCAGACGTCGCCAGCCCAGCCGATGGCGACGCAGATATCGCCGTTAGCAAGGTCGTTAATATATTGCGAGGAGTGGAAGTAGCGGATATTCGGCCGCAGTTTCAGCAGCAGGTCGGTCGCCGGACCGGTGTAATCATCGGCTTTTGTGCTGTTCGGATCTTTGCCCAGATAGTTCAGGACGGTGGCAAAAATCTCTTCCGGTGCATCGAGGAAGGAGACGCCGCAGCTTTTCAGTTTTTCAAGGTTCTCCGGCTTAAGCACCAGATCCCAGCTATTCAGCGGCGCATCTTTACCGAGTACGGCTTTCACTTTATCGACGTTATAGCCAATGCCGGTGGTCGCCCACAGATACGGCATCGCGTACTTGTTATCCGGGTCGTGTTTGGCGACCAGCTTGAGGACTTCCGGGTCAAGATTCTTCCAGTTTGGCAGCTTGCTCTTGTCCAGCGGCTGGAAGACACCTGCCGCCAGCTGACGTTCAAGGAAGCTGGCGGACGGGACCACCAGGTCAAAGCCAGTGCTGCCCGCCATTAATTTGCCTTCCAGCACTTCGTTGGAATCAAAAACGTCGTACACCACTTTAATGCCGGTCTCTTTTTCAAAATTTGCCACCGTATCCGGCGCAATATAATCAGACCAGTTATAAACATGCAGGGTTTTTTGTTCAGCGGCGAGTGAACCGGCAGAGACGGCCATCAACGCACCCGTAACCAGACCTGTTAACCATTTTTTACCAAAGGCGGTCATATCTCTTTTTCCTTCTCAATGCCCGCTAACAAGCGGGCTTAATATACGCACTTGTCTGCATGCAATAATCATGCATATTTTCTCATTGCCTAAGAAAAGGAGAGAGGACCTCTCCCGGAATGGTTGCCCGCAACTGGAAGCATCGTCAGAATAACTGTAGCCAGAATAAGAGGCTATAGCCCAGGTAAAATAACGCCTTTTATCAATTTTTTATGCAGTAACGGTCTACGTGATAAGCCAAAAGCGGCTGAATGGCGGTGAAAAATTCTTTAAGGGAAGGTTAAATGCAGAATAAAAGCACGTAATACGCAGCCGCTATGGCAGTGGCTGCGCTATTCATCGACAGGCTTAGTGAAGAAAATGGTGCTGAATATCTTCAGCGACGTACTCTTCTTCTTCGGCTTTATAGAGCACCTGGTTGGCGGCTGCTTCGAGGATAACCATAGAGATCTGCTCTTCGCTCTGACGGAAGAACCAGCCAAACTGTTCGACGGTAATGCCGACGCCAACGGATAGCGCCTGACACACCACCAGTTTAGGCAGATTGTCATCCTGAATATCGAGGAAGGCTTTGACGGTCAACGAACTGGCGTTAATTGCCGAAAGATCTGCGGAAAGCCCGAGCAGCGCCGAAGGCTTCACTTCCGCCAGAGCAGAAAAGAGCACGACGTTATCCACCAGATCGAGCTTCGCATCAAAAATGCCGTCGAAATTCTGCATATGCGGCAGATGCAAGGCCTGGCAGGAATCACACTCAAAGAAGTTGATGCCTAACTCATCGAGCCAGTGACGTAGCGTATCCAGACCCGGAACGACCAGTGAATCCATATGACCTGTGACCTCTTACTGTAGAAAAACGACGCCATAGCTTACGCAAAAAACGCAGCGCATACCATGAAAGTGTCGCCCGCGCCGGTTATCCGCCCATTTTCAGACAAAATTCTGGCGTGGCCTGACGCTCAATCCAGGCGATCATGCGCCCGGCAATATCAATTCCGGTGGTCGTTTCAATGCCCTCCAGACCCGGAGAGGCGTTCACTTCCATGACCAGCGGCCCACGGGTCGCGCGAAGGATATCCACCCCGGCGACATCCAGCCCCAGGGTTTGCGCCGCCCTGATGGCCATCTCACGTTCCTGATCGCTGATCGTGGCCACCGTCGCCACACCGCCGCGGTGCAGGTTAGAGCGGAAATCGCCCTCTTTCGCCCGCCGCTCGATCGCCGCCACCACTTCATTACCCACGACCAGGCAGCGGACATCCCGCCCTTTCGCCTCGGCGATATACTCCTGAACCAGAATATGCGCATTCAGGCCGCGGAAAGCGTCGATCACGCTCTCTGCCGCCTGGCGGGTCTCCGCCAGCACCACCCCGATGCCCTGCGTCCCTTCCACCAGTTTGACCACCAGCGGCGCGCCGCCGACCATGGCAATCAGGTCGCTGGTATCATCCGGAGAGTGCGCGATCCCGGTCAGCGGCAGATCGATGCCCTGCCGCGCCAGCAGCTGCAGCGAGCGCAGCTTGTCGCGGGCGCGGGTTATCGCCACCGATTCATTGAGCGGATAGCTGCCGAGCAGTTCAAACTGACGAAGGGCAGCGGTCCCGTAATAGGTAATCGCCGAACCAATGCGCGGGATCACGGCATCGAAATGCGGGAGCTGACGTCCTTTATAGTGAATCGATGAGGCCACCGGACTCACGTTCATATAGCAGGAAAGCGGATCGAGGATTTCCACCTGGTGGCCGCGTTTTTGCGCGGCTTCGCGCAGGCGACGACATGAATAAAGCGTTCCATCCCGGGATAATATAGCAATTTTCACCCTGCACCTCTGCAACAAGGCCCGCTCCGGCGGGCCTGCAATATGTTAATTGCGCCACGACCGCCCGGTGCACCAAATGGCGGGGCGGAAAGCAGGCAGCAGTGTACACGCAATCAGCGCGTTGCCCACCCCTGCTTATGCAGATATTCGAGAATAAACGGGCGACTTTCTTTAATGATAGTGCGGCGAATATGGTCGCTCCAGGTATCACGGCGGGTGTTGCTGCCGCGCGACAGGTAGTATTGCGCCATCTGCTCATCATATTGCGCCAGCACTGCCTCATCCACCGGCTGGTACGCATTTTCATGCACCAGCATAGCGGCGGGCATACGCGGCTTCATCTCAGGGTTATCGGCAGGCCATCCCAGACACAGACCAAACAGCGGCAGGACGTGCTGTGGCAGTTTCAGCAGTTCGGTCACCTCTTCAATGCTATTGCGGATCCCACCGATATAGACGCCGCCGAGGCCCAGGGATTCGGCGGCAACCAGCGCATTTTGCGCCATCATTGCGGTATCCACCGCCCCCAGCAGCAGCTGTTCGGCCAGCCCGAGCCGGGCATCCGGACAGATTTGCAGCAGACGGTTAAAGTCGGCGCAAAATACCCAGAATTCCGCCGCGCGCGCCACGTGCTGCTGGCCGCCGCTCATCGTGACCAGCTGCTGACGAAGCTGAGGATCGGTGACGCGAATAATAGAGCTGCATTGTAAAAAGCTCGAGCTCGAGGCCCCCTGCGCGCTGGCGATAATAGCTTCGCGCTGTTCGTCGCCGATCGGCGCATCGGTGAAGTGGCGGATGGAGCGGTGGCTACGCAGCAGATCAATGGTCGGCGTCATCTTGTTTTTCTCTGTCTGATGAAGAAGTTGGTTTTGGAGTGTGAGTCAGCTGCGGCGCGACGATCCTGGCCATTCGCCACATTAATGCTATCGCGGCCGGGAGCATCAGCAGGATCCCGGAAAAGATCATCAGCATCGCCGCCGTCGGGCTGGAAAACGGCGCCGGCAGCTGCAGGTACTGATTGAGCGAGAGCCAGGCGAGGGTCAACAGCGCAATCCCGATGATCTCTACCACCAGAACGCTTTTCGGCAAAACGGCAGGCGATCGCATAGCTCAGCTCTCCTCCAGTCAATATTATTCGCGCGCTCTCCTGGCTAATCGCGCGCGGCAGACACAGTATAATGATTTAACCACGAAGACATTTATCAAACATAGCCTTAAACCATCGAAGAAAAAGGCAGAACCTTCTTTTCCTCGCCGGCATAACGCGTCATCATAGCGGTCATTCGCCATCCGGCTGAGATTTAAGGAGAGAAAGTATGTTTACCGTTATTTTTGGTCGTCCTGGTTGCCCGTATTGTGTTCGCGCCAAAGAGCTGGCAGAGAAACTGACCAATGAACGCGATGACTTCAACTACCGCTACGTTGATATTCACGCCGAAGGCATCAGCAAGAGCGACCTGGAAAAGACCGTAGGTAAACCGGTTGAGACCGTTCCGCAGATTTTTGTCGATCAAAAACATATCGGCGGCTGCACTGATTTTGAAGCCTGGGCGAAAGAGAATCTCGGTCTGTTTGCCTGAGCCGACTCATTTCTCTGACGAATGATTGCGTCTGGTATCCAGCCAGGCGCAGATAAACAGAAAGCACAGCGCGCCCAGCGCGCACCAGAACACCGCGCTAAACAGCCACGCCAGCTGTTGCCAGAAGGTACGCTGAGCCGCAAAAAAAATCCGCATGATCAGCAGACAGACGGGGGTAGCCAGAATTGCCCCCACCAGCGGCTGGATGACGCGTCGCCCCGGAGAGAGGCAGCTGGCGGCCGCACCGGGCAGCAAAAAATAGAGCAGTCCAACCTCAGGATTACCGGTAGCCCGAAAGACGCCTTTCATATGCAGTAACAGCAATAAACACACTACGATAAACAGAAAGAACCCACAGGTAATACCCACCCAGGCACGCTCAGATTTCACAATATCCTCCTGATTCTGCTTCTAACCCACTTCAATTCGTCCAGTCAGATAAAGCATTCCGGCAATCCATGCCAATTTAGCTCCCCATCGGCGTAAAAACGATTGTGACTAGCCGCAGCATCCAGGAAGGATTAAACTACCGGCTCTGTTTTTACTGGTTATAACGGGATGCCAGAACAGGGTTCGGGACAACGCGAACACTGGACCAACCTTAGACCAAATAACCATTTCCTTCAACAACTTACTAGTAAATGAGAAGTTGGCTTTCGTGAATATAAACGTCGCAGATTTGTTAAACGGGAATTACATCCTGTTATTATTCGTTGTACTTGCCCTGGGGCTTTGTCTCGGGAAACTTCGTCTCGGGTCAGTACAACTTGGTAATTCTATTGGCGTTTTAGTGGTTTCATTATTATTAGGTCAGCAGCATTTCAGTATTAACACTGATGCGCTAAATCTGGGCTTTATGCTGTTTATTTTTTGCGTTGGCGTGGAAGCGGGTCCCAACTTTTTTTCTATTTTTTTCCGCGACGGAAAAAACTATCTGATGCTCGCCCTGGTGATGGTCGGCAGCGCGATGCTGCTGGCGATGGGGCTGGGAAAACTGTTCGGCTGGGACATCGGCCTGACCGCCGGGATGCTCGCAGGCGCGATGACGTCAACGCCGGTGCTGGTCGGTGCGGGGGATACGCTACGGCACTTTGGCCTGCCCAGCGATCGGCTGGCGCTCTCCCTCGACCACCTGAGTCTGGGCTACGCCCTGACCTATCTGATTGGTCTCGTCAGTCTGATCGTCGGCGCGCGCTATATGCCGAAGCTGCAGCATCAGGATCTGCAAACCAGCGCCCAGCAGATTGCGCGTGAACGCGGACTCGATACCGACTCCAAACGTAAAGTCTACCTGCCGGTGATCCGTGCCTATCGCGTCGGCCCGGAGCTGGTCGCCTGGGCTGACGGTAAAAATCTGCGCGAGCTGGGGATTTATCGGCAAACCGGCTGCTACATTGAGCGTATTCGCCGTAACGGTATTCTGGCGAACCCGGATGGCGATGCCGTCCTGCAGATGGGCGATGATATCGCGCTGGTGGGTTATCCGGACGCCCATGCCCGCCTTGATCCCAGCTTCCGTAACGGCAAAGAGGTCTTCGACCGCGATCTGCTGGATATGCGCATCGTCACCGAAGAGATCGTGGTGAAAAACCACAACGCCGTAGGCCGCCGTCTGGCCCAGCTGAAGCTGACCGATCACGGCTGCTTCTTAAACCGCGTCATCCGCAGCCAGATTGAAATGCCGATCGACGATAACGTGGTGCTCAACAAAGGCGACGTGTTACAGGTCAGCGGCGATGCGCGACGCGTCAAAACCGTTGCCGACCGTATCGGCTTTATCTCCATTCACAGCCAGGTGACCGACCTGCTTGCCTTCTGCGCCTTCTTTATCGTCGGGCTGATGATCGGCATGATCACCTTCCAGTTCAGCTCTTTCAGCTTTGGTATCGGTAACGCGGCGGGGCTGCTGTTTGCCGGGATTATGCTCGGTTTCCTGCGCGCCAACCACCCGACCTTCGGCTATATTCCGCAGGGCGCGCTCAATATGGTGAAAGAGTTCGGCCTGATGGTCTTTATGGCCGGGGTCGGTCTGAGCGCCGGCGCCGGGATTGGCCACGGCCTGGGCGCCATCGGCGGCCAGATGCTGGCGGCGGGTCTGATCGTCAGCCTGGTGCCGGTGGTGATTTGCTTCTTGTTTGGCGCCTATGTGCTGCGTATGAACCGCGCGATGTTGTTTGGCGCCATGATGGGGGCGCGCACCTGCGCCCCGGCGATGGAAATTATCAGCGACACCGCGCGCAGCAACATTCCGGCGCTGGGCTACGCGGGCACCTATGCGATTGCCAACGTGCTGCTGACCCTGGCGGGGACGCTGATTGTCATCATCTGGCCAGGGCTACAGTAAATATTTAAGAAAAAAATGGATAGAGGCAGAACTTTTCTCTTGGGCATCAGTCATAAGTAGTGCCACTGCTTTTCTTTGATGTCCCCATTTTGTGGAGCCCATCAACCCCGCCATTTTGGTTCAAGGTTGATGGGTTTTTTGTTGCCTGAATTTTATGATGTTTAAAATTATTCGGTTACAACCGCCAGGCGGTACCATTGGCGATAGCCCGGCGACCGCCGCCGCCACCTCAGCCAGGCATCTTCCCTGGACCTGCTCCTCACCCCGCCATTTCTGTTGTCCCAGACCTCATGGATGCGTTGCCCTCCCCTGACCCCGCGGGTGATGTACACTGATACGCCGGGTGAAGCGCCGAGTTGCACACGTCATCAGCAAAGAACAGAGCGATCCGCTCGCGACGCCTCCCGCTTGCCCCGCCAGTCAAATCATACCCATAAGGAATGTTCACCACAGGAGATGTTGATGCCCGCTTTCCAACCTGATGTTATTTCTGAGTTCTCCGGCGCGCCGCTGAGCACAACTGTCGCGGCCCTGACCGTTCTCGCTTTTCTGTTCCAGCCATTGCGAAAAGCCGTCAATGGGATTTTCAAATATAAAAAAGGCCACGGCAGCGTATTAAAGAATGCGGGGGTGCCCCCCTTCATTTTGAACTTCTTTGCCATCTCCATCCCATTGAAAAAATTGCCCTCGACAGGCTGGCCCGAGAAATTAATCACCCTCTTGTTCTCAGCTCTTTTTGCATGGTCTTTGTGGTATTTTGTCCCACCGCTTGTGCAAACCTTTACCGCCCCGCCAGACACGGCACTGTTGATTTGGAAAAAGTCAGGCGATCGCTTTTACATCTCCAGAACAGCAGCCACGGAGGCTACGCTGCTGACGCCCCCTCGCTGGACCGTCACAGCCAACGACTGTCAGGCCAATAAAGCCCCGACGAAAAACACCGCCAGCGTCCTGGATCGCGAATATCGTGACGATCTTTGCCGCTTGCTGACAACAGCCGAAGGCAAGGAGTATTTAGAAGAATCAATTAAAAACTTCGAAAAAGATAAAATCTTCACTTACTCATCCATTTTTATTATTGAATTTATGCTGCTATGGCTGCTGTTGGGATTCATGTTAATGATTCACTACACCAATAAAGTCAGGCACTTTATTTTGCTTGAACAACAAAAAGCGATTCATTGCGTCCAGGGCAACTTCGCGGCGACAGGTATCTACGCCATCTATCAGGAGCTGGAGGAGAGAGACGCTCGCAGACCCCGGCGGTAACTGTATGCTCCGTCGCATTGGCATCCTTCCGGTTATTGCTCATACTTTGACCAGCTCAGTCCGGTGAGAGGTAAAGGCGATGCTGGTGAAAGATAAAGTTGCCGTCATCTTCGGCGGTAGCGGTGCGATAGGCTCCGCCGTGGCGCATGCTATGGCGCGCGAGGGGGCGCGAGTCTACCTCGGCGCGCGCGATCGGAAGAAGCTGGATCGGGTGGCGGATGACATTCGTGCCGCGGGCGGCAGGGCCGAGACCTTTGTCGTTGATGTCCTCGATGAGCGATCGACCGGCGAGCGGATAGCGCAGCTGACGCAGCGCAGCGGCGGGCTCGATATCGTCATCAATGCTACCGGCTTCGTCCATAATCAAGGCAAGGAGATCACGACGCTCTCCCTCGCCGAGTTTATGCAGGGCATCACCCCGTTCCTGGCGGCCCAGTTCAACCTGGCGAAAGCCGTTATCCCCCATATGGGCGGCGCTCGCCCGGGCGCCATTATCACCGTCGTGGCTCCGGCGGCAACAATGGCCATGCCGGGCCACCTGGGCCATATCGTCGGTTGTGCGGGTAGCGAAGCCTTTATCAAAGCGCTCGCCAGCGAACTGGGGCCGAAGAATATCCGCGTCCTCGGCGTGCGCTCGCACGCCATTACCGGTGCGGTTGAGGCCGGCTCTTACACCGCGGAAGTCTTTGCGGCAAAAGCGCAGGCGATGGGATTGACGGTCGAACAGTGGGTTGGCGGTGCGGCACACAGCACCATGCTCAAACGTTTGCCGACGCTGGCGCAGGTGGCGGATGTCATCACCTTTCTGGCATCCGATCGTGCCGACGCCATGACGGCAACGATGGTGAATATGACGGCCGGTGCCACTACCGGCGGATAGCCCTCGGATCTCGCAATACCTCGGCGTACAGCGCTTTATCTGGCTATTGCCCCTCTCCGGCCAGGCGTCCGACCATCAGGCGGATAGCCTGCTTTGAGAGCGGCGCGCTATCGGTGACAAAATGCAGGGTCATTCCCTCGATAAACGCATCCAGCCCGCGAGCCGTAGCCGGCTCAAACCACTGTTCCAGCGTTTGCTGACTGCGCCGCATCCAGTGCTGCATCACCGCCTTCAGCGCCGGCTGGCTGCTGCAAAACGCATACAGCTGATACATCAACTCCATATTTCGCGCGGTCGTCACCTGGGCGCTAAAGATCAGCTCGGCAATCGCATCGCAGGCCTCTTCACGGCTGCTGACCGAGGTAAAAAACTGCTGGTACTGCGCGGACATATCGCGGGTAAAAATGCGAAACGCCTCTTCTATCAGCGCGTCAATGCCGCTGAAATAGTAGGTCAGCGAGCCTAACGGGACTTCCGCACAGCTGGCAATTTTACGATGGGTTACCGCGTGAATCCCGTGGGTGGCAATGGTATCCAGCGTGGCCTGTAAAATGCGCTCCCGGCGCTGCGGATCGTTCGGTCGACGGGCCATATCTTTCCTCTTAGTCGCTGTCATGCGCAGGCAATCGGCAGCAATATCACGCTCCCAGGCGCCCGGTTCTTGTCCGAATACGCATTCTGAAGAATATGTACAAATGTACACATTCTTGCTACTGTTGTCTCCATCTTCTCATTCACAGGCGTTTACGGATGACAGCGCAAACCTCCCGCCGGGCCTTACAGCTCCGACTCTGGGCCCTTTTCATGTTCTTTTTTATCCCTGGATTGCTGATGGCCTCATGGGCTACCCGTACTCCGGCGATCCGTGACCTGCTGACGCTGTCAACGGCGGAAATGGGCATCGTTTTATTTGGCCTGTCGATTGGTTCGATGAGCGGGATTCTCTGCTCGGCGTGGCTGGTCAAACGTTTTGGCACCCGCAAGGTGATTCGCACCACCATGTCGTGCGCCGTGGTCGGCATGATGGTACTCAGCGTGGCGCTGTGGCTCACCTCGGCGGTCCTGTTTGCCATCGGGCTGGCCATTTTTGGCGCCAGCTTCGGTTCGGCGGAGGTGGCGATTAACGTTGAAGGCGCCGCCGTCGAGCGCGAAATGAATAAAACCGTCCTGCCGATGATGCATGGATTTTACAGCTTCGGCACGCTGTTCGGCGCCGGCGTGGGGATGGCGGTGACCGGTTTTGGTCTGCCCGCCGCACCGCATATTCTGCTGGCTGCGCTGGTGGCGATAGCCCCGATTGCTATTGCGATTCGCGCCATCCCGGATGGAACCGGACAAAATGCGGCAGAGAACGCGCATCATGAGGAAAAAGGTCTGCCGGTATGGCGTGATGTTCAGCTGTTGCTGATTGGCGTCGTGGTGCTGGCGATGGCCTTTGCTGAAGGATCTGCCAACGACTGGCTGCCGCTGCTGATGGTGGACGGCCACGGCTTTAGCCCCACCTCCGGCTCCTTGATTTACGCCGGCTTCACCCTCGGGATGACAATAGGTCGCTTTACCGGCGGCTGGTTTATCGATCGCTACAGCCGGGTCACGGTAGTCCGTGCCAGCGCCGTGATGGGCGCGCTGGGTATCGGCCTGATTATCTTCGTCGACAACCCGTGGGTGGCCGGCGTCTCGGTACTGCTGTGGGGTCTTGGCGCATCGCTCGGTTTCCCGCTGACCATTTCCGCCGCCAGCGACACCGGTCCCGATGCGCCGAAGCGCGTCAGCGTGGTAGCGATAACCGGCTATCTTGCCTTCCTGGTCGGGCCGCCGCTGCTGGGCTTCCTTGGCGAACACTTCGGCCTGCGCAGCGCCATGATGGTGGTGCTGGGTCTGGTTATGGTAGCGGCGTTGGTCGCCAGAGCGGTGGCTAAACCACAACATGAACCTGTCATGGAGAACAGTTAATGAGCATCAAACTGATTGCGGTAGACATGGATGGCACCTTCTTAAGCGATGCCAAAACCTACAATCGCCCGCGCTTCCTGAACCAGTATCAGCGCATGCGCGAACAGAATATTCGCTTCGTCGTCGCCAGCGGCAACCAGTATTACCAGCTGATTTCGTTTTTCCCGGACATCGCCCACGAGATAGCCTTTGTCGCCGAAAACGGCGGCTGGGTGGTCAGCGCCGGCGATGACGTTTTTAACTGTCAGCTGCCGAAAGATCATTTCCACACCGTCATCGACTATCTGCAGACGCTGACCAATATTGAAATTATCGCCTGCGGTAAACGCAGCGCGTATACCCTCAATAGCTATAACGATGAGTTAAAGACGGTCGCCGCGAAATATTACCATCGCCTGCAGCTGGTGGACGATTTCAACCATATCGATGACGTGATACTGAAATTCGGCCTCAACGTACCTGACCAACTGATTCCGCAAATCCAGCCGCAGCTACACGCGGCGTTGGGCGATATGGTGACCGCCGTGGCAACCGGCTACGGCAGTATCGATCTGATTATTCCCGGTGTGCACAAAGCCAACGGTTTGCGTATTTTGCAACAGCGCTGGGGCATTGAGAATCATGAAGTCGTCGCCTTTGGCGACAGCGGAAATGATATTGAAATGCTGCAACATGCCGGATTTGGCTTTGCGATGGCCAACGCGGCAGCTCCGGTGAAAGCCGTCGCCGACTATGATGCGCCGCATAACAATGAGGAAGGTGTGCTGCACATCATCGACAAAGTGCTGAATCGCGAAGCGCCGTTCGCCTGACCTTCGTCCGGGTGCGGCAGTCGTGCCCCACCCGGAACGCTTCGCCGCTATGCCTGCGGGTCGTTGGAACTGCCGACGCTCTTGTCTTTGAGAAAATAGACAATCATCGCCAGCCACACTACGCCGCTGAGCAAGTTAAACAGGCTGAATACCCCGCTACCACCCAGCTCATACGCATGCTTACTGACCTCGATGCCGACGGTAAATATCAGCATCTGCAGCATCCCCATCGCGGCCGAAACCGTACCTTTGCTCATGTCACTGGCAAACAGCGTCAGGCGGACTAACCCGGCGTTCGCCAGACCAATCCCGAAGGCGTAAACGCTCAGCCCGGCGGTCATCCACAAATAAGCATGGGTCGATACCACCGTCGCCACCGCAGAGAGCAGCAGCCCGAACATAATCGGCCAGCCGCCGAGAATAATCAGCGAGCGTACCGTCCGCCGCGAGGTCAGTCGCGCCAGCACCAGGTTACCGGCAATCAGCGCGCCGAAAATCGGCACCTGCAGCAGGCCATACTCATAGCTGGTGGCCTTTTCGCCGCTGATGATAATCACCGGCGACTGGGCAATCCACGCCAGCAGCGGCAGGCTGACAAACCCGGTCGCCAGCGCGCCGGCGACGAAGCGCAGATTCTTCAGCACCAGGCCATAATCGCGACCCAGCTCTTTCATCGACAGCTTCTCGCCCATCCGCGTCGCGGTTTCCGGCATCGCGCGCTGCAGGCCCACAAAGGCAATAGCGGCCAGCACGGCAAATAGCACGAACATCATTTCCCACGGCAGGATGTGGACCCAGGCCGCTCCCACCAGCGGACCGAGCAACGGGGCAATCAGCGCAACGTTCGCCATCAGGGCGGTGATTTTGATACACATCGCCTCCTCAAACGACTCCTGAATGGCGGCATATCCCACCGCGCCGATGAAGCACAGACTAATGCCCTGCAAAAAGCGCAGCAGCGTGAACTGCTCAATGGTCTGCGCCAGCAGCGTGGCCAGACAGGTGACGATAAACCACACCACCCCGGTGAGCATCACCGGGCGACGGCCGATACGATCCGACAGCGGCCCCAGCAGCCACTGCAAAAACATACCGCCGGCGAGATAGGCGGTCATCGAGGTCGGAACCCATTCATTACCGACCTGAAACTCTTCCACCACCGAGAGCATTCCCGGCTGGATCATATCGTTGCCGATATAAGTGGAAAATTCGTATAACACCAGGCAGAGCGGGAATAGAAGCGCCTGCCGTCCGAGGCGTTTGCCTGAAAGCGAATAATTCTGCATGCAATCTCTTCGTTAAACAAAAATCGCGCAAAGTTTAATGAAAGTCTTGCGGAGGAGATAGTGAATTGTGAGTGACAATTAAAAATAGCGCAATGCGCCTTCAGCCGGCGGATATTGCCGCCATTTTAATTAAACCTGTCTATATTTCGTTTATATTTCAATTAGGTTACAGGCGATATACTCATCCTCTGCGGCATATTCACCACCATATGCCGCGCCCACGGCTTCTTAACAAGCTGATAATTAAGACAATACTGCTTTACCTTATCGCCACCGTTTTTTAAGGTGGGCGGCTGATTGCTATCGGATACCAAGAGCCTGAATCTATGCTGGAAAATATCAACGACGCGCTGTTTGCCTTAATCAACGCCACCCCCGCCTCGCCCTCGTGGGTCATCGCCCTGGCGACATTCGTTGCCAAAGAGGTGATTCTGATTGTGCCTCTGTTGACCGCGGCGCTGTGGCTCTGGGGGCCAAACCAGCGGCAGCTGGTGTTTAAAGTGCTCCTGGCGCTGGCGATTAGCCTGAGTCTGTCATGGATTTTTGGCCTGCTCTTCCCGCATGAGCGTCCGTTTGCCGCAGGCGTCGGCTATCAGTTCCTGCATCACGCGCCGAATAACTCCTTCCCCAGCAATCACGGCACCATCAGCTTTACCTTTGCGCTGGCTTTCTTGTTCTGGCATCGCCTGTGGTCCGGGATCGCGCTGCTGGCGACTGCCGTGGCGATCGCCTGGTCCCGGGTCTATCTTGGCGTTCACTGGCCGCTGGATATGCTGGGCGGCCTGCTGACCGGGATGTGCGGTTGCCTGGCCGCCGGATTACTGTGGCAGGCCGGCGGTCAACCGCTGTATCAATACCTGCAGCAGCTGTATCGGGTTTGCTTCTCCCTGCCGATTCGTAAAGGCTGGGTGCGTGACTAACCCTCTTTCGGCAGGTAAAATTGCCCACGACGCCCTGCCGATGCAGGGCGATTTCAGCGTAGAGGGAATATGGAAACACGTCGTGATGAACGTATCAGCCAGCTCATTCAGGCGCTCAAGCGCAGCGATAAGCTTCATTTAAAAGAGGCCGCCGCGCTGCTTGGCGTATCAGAAATGACCATTCGTCGCGACCTGAACGGCCATAATGGCCCGGTGGTGTTGTTAGGCGGTTATATCGTTCTCGAACCGCGCAGCGCAACCCATTACCTGCTCAGCGACCAGAAAACCCGCCTGGTGGAGGAAAAACGCCGTGCCGCCCGTCACGCTGCCGCGCTGCTTGAAGCCCATCAAATGGCCTTTTTCGACTGTGGGACCACCACGCCCTGGATCATTGACGCGATCGATAACGCCCTGCCCTTTACCGGCGTCTGCTATTCGCTGAACACCTTTCTGGCGCTGCAGGAAAAACCCCAGTGTCGGGCCATTCTCTGCGGCGGCGAGTTCCATGCCAGCAATGCCATTTTTAAACCACTCAGCCTGCAGGATACGCTCAGCCATCTGTGCCCGGACATCGCCTTTTATTCCGCGGCCGGCATCGACTGCGCGCAGGGCGCCACCTGCTATAACCTCGAAGAGCTGCCGGTTAAACACTGGGCGATGAGCAGCGCGCGCTATCACGTACTGGTTGTCGATCACAGTAAATTTGGCAAAGTCAGACCGGCGCGGATGGGCGATTTATCGCGTTTTGATGTGATTGCCAGCGATGTCTGTCCGGATGAGGATCTGCTCGCGCTGGCGAAAGAAAAGCAGATTTCACTACTCTACTGACCGCGCCCCGCAGGGCGCGGCCTGTCGGTTATGAGAACCAGCTACCGAACCAGCCGTGCAGTTTCATCAGCACGAAGTCCATCATCCGGCTAAAGAAACCGCCTTCATTGACCGCTTCCATGACGATCAGCGGGCGCTGCTCGATGGTTTTATCATTGAGCTTAAAGTCGATGGTCCCGACCACCTGCCCTTTGCTAAGCGGCGCCGTCAGCTGCGTATCCGTCAGGGTATAGCTGGCTTTCAGGTTTTTCAGCTGCCCGCGCGGCAGGGTGATCGAACCGGCTTCGCCCGCCCCGAGTTTGGCTTCGTTGCTGTCGCCAAACCAGACGCGCTGGGTGATAAAGGTGGCATCCGGTTTAATCGGCGTCACGGTCTCGTAGAAACGGAAGCCCCAGGTCAGCAGCTTTTCGGATTCATTAAAACGAATACGGTCGGTCTTGGTGCCGAGCACCACGGCAATCAGACGCATGTCTCCCTGGGTAGCCGAGGAGACCAGGTTGTAGCCAGCGCCGGCGGTGGTCCCTGTTTTGACGCCATCCGCGTTCAGGTTTGAGCTCCACAGCAGACGGTTGCGGTTCGGCTGACGAATCTTATTGAAGGTAAACTCTTTCTCTTTATGAATGGCGTACTCTTCAGGCACGTCATGAATCATCGCTTTGGTCAGCAGCGCCATGTCGCGCGCGGTACTAAACTGGCCCGGCGCATCCAGGCCGTGCACGGTCATAAAGGTGGTATTGGTCAGCCCCATTTTTTGCGCATAGCCGTTCATCAGGCTGACGAATGCATCCTGGCTCCCCGCCACGTAGTCGGCGATCGCGATGCTGGCATCGTTGCCGGACTGGATAATCACGCCTTTATTCAGGTCTTCGACTGAAACCTGCATCCCCGGCTTAAGGAACATCACCGATGACCCGCGCAGCGCCGGGTTACCGGTAGCCCAGGCATCGCGACCGACGGTGACCATATCGGTGGACTTAATCTTGCCCGCCTTCAGCGCCTGTCCGACGACATAGCTGGTCATGATCTTGGTCAGACTTGCCGGGTCGAGTTTTTCATCGGCGTTGCCCTCGCTCAGCACTTTACCGCTGGCGTAATCCATCAGGATCCAGGCTCGGGCATCGATCGATGGGGCATCGGGGAGTTGTTCCGCAGCCTGCACCGCAGGTGCGACAAGAACGAGAAGCGCGCAGCCTGCCACGAGGCCACGAAGAGAAAAAGCGTCATGCGTCATAAGAGCCACCCAAGTATCCTTTCCAAACAAAATATGCCGCAACACTCTATCGGCGCAGCAGCAGCCGGTGAGTAAAGCGTACAAATGACCTTAAAGAAACAGCGAGTTGGTAAAGTTTTTAAAGTTTACGCAATAACCTCGCTCCCTGCTGAAAACAGAGCAATTTTTTTGATCATGATTGCCTAAATATTATCTTTATTCCAACATGATTGCTCACCATGCTGCAACGACGGCTCAATAACAGGCAGGAACCGATATGATTACGCTATGGGGCAGAAATAACTCGACGAATGTGAAGAAAGTACGCTGGGTGCTGGCGGAGCTGGGCCTTCCATATCAGCATATTATGGCAGGGCTGGAGTTTGGCTTAAATCATGACCCGGAGTATCTGGCGATGAACCCGAATGGCCTGGTGCCGCTGCTGAAAGATGATGCCAATGATCTCGTCCTTTGGGAATCGAATGCCATTATTCGCTATCTGGCCGCCGAGTATGGACAGGACCGTTTATGGGTCACTTCGCCGCGCAAGCGCGCCCAGAGCGACAAATGGATGGACTGGGCAAACGGTTCGCTTTCTCCCGCCCATCGTCCGGTGTTAATGGGGCTGGTCAGAACGCCGGCGGATAAGCGCGACCCGGCGGCTATCGCCGCCGGTATTGCCGCCTGTGAGGCGCTTTTCGCGATGCTTGATGATGAGCTGGCGACCTCCGCCTGGCTATCCGGAGAGGCCTTTGGCCTCGGCGACATCGCCGTGGCGCCGTTCGTTTATAACCTGATGACGATTGTTGAAAGCTGGCAGCCGCGCCCGCACCTGCAGCGTTGGTACCAGCAGCTTAACCAACGCCAGGCGTGGCGCGATGTGGTGATGATTCCGGTCACCTGATGCTAGTCGGCCGGACTGACCTTCAGCAGTTCACCGTTGGACTCGTCGGTTAATACATACAGATAGCCGTCGGGTCCGACGCGCACATCGCGGATCCGCTTGCCGCGCTCGCCCAGAATACGCGCCTCTTCGCGCACCTTATCGCCATCCACCTTCAGAACAATCAGCGACTGGTCCTTCAGCGCCCCGATAAACAGCTTATGCTGCCACTGTGGGAAGGTCGACGCTGCGTAGAAAGCCATCCCGCTTACCGCCGGAGAGTGCTTCCAGACGAAAAGCGGCGCTTCCGTTCCGGCGACCGCCGTGCCCTGCGCTTCGGGGATCGCCAGTCCGCTGTAGTTGACGCCATGCGTCGCCAGCGGCCAGCCGTAGTTCTTACCCTTCTGCGGAATATTGATCTCGTCACCGCCGCGCGGCCCGTGTTCGTTGAGCCACAGCGTATCGCTCCAGGGATTCATCGCCATTCCCTGCGGATTGCGGATGCCATAAGACCAGATTTCCGGTCTCGCCCCCGCGCGATGAACAAAAGGATTATCGGCAGGCACTTCGCCGTCCTGGGTCAGACGCACCACTTTTCCCTGCAGTTTATCCAGATCCTGGGCCGTGGGGCGTTGGTTATTTTCGCCCAGGCCGATGAATAAATACCCTTTCCCATCAAACACCAGGCGCCCACCGAAATGGTTGCCGGTGGAGAGCTTCGGCTGCTGGCGGAAGACAACCTGAAAATGCTCCAGATGCTGAAGGTTGTCGCTCAGGCGGCCATAGCCTACGGCGGTACCGGCTTTGCCGTCATCGCCGACTTCAGCAAAACTCAGCCAGACCCGGCGGGAGTGGGCGAAATCCGGAGCCAGCGCCACATCAAGCAATCCTCCCTGGCCGCTGGCCCAGACCGGTGGGACGCCGGTTATCGCGGGCGAAAGACCTTCCCCCTGCCGCCAGCGCTTCAGTTCGCCGGAACGCAGGGTTATCAGTATTCCCCGATCATCGGGGAGAAAGGCCAGCGCCCACGGATGGGCGAGCTGATTTTGCAAAACCTCAACACGCACCTTCCCGGCGAGAGTCACGACGGGAAACAGCAGGGTGGCGAGCATCAGCGAAATGGCGACCTGGCGCATGGCATTTTCCTTTCATCGGCAATATTTTCGGCAATGCGCTAAGGGTAGCCAGCGGGGGAACATCAGGAGGGGATTTTTACATAACATTAAGCAGGGGGAGCTGACCTCCCCCTGAATTCAGACGTGGGTCACTGGCGCCTGTTTATTCAGTTTACGAATATTCATCGTCAGCTCTGCCAGACAGCGTTCTAGCGTCTCTACGTTAACCGCAATATACGACGGGCAATCATGATGCCCGCTCATCAGGCAAACCGCCGCAGACGCGATGGCTCCACCTGCAAGACGGAGAGCGTCCTTTTCTTCCGGTGCAAGAACGTGCTGCAACTGCAGCCCGTTCTTACGCATTTCACCACACAGTTCGAACAAGTTATCACGCAGATGCTCATTTTCGCTGACTGACATATAGCCCTTCGCTTTGCGTAGCTGCAAATAAGCGTCGAGATCAATATTGGCATTAATCAGCTTATTCAGAAGGTTACGATACAGTCTGTCAACGTTCATCAGGGTTCCTCCTCTGTCATCCATTACCATTATCAGAATATGGCTATTTTTCGTACAAAATGATGCGCAAGGTCAATAATTCCTGGTTAATTAACATCATTTACAATGTTACATTTATGTTCAAAATTGCGATCCGCTCGCCCTCTCTTTCAGGCTCCCATGAAAAAAATCACAATCAATGTTATACGCTCTCATAAAACACTCCATCGTAATGAAGGTGTGAATATCAATAAATAACTCTTTTTTGCCGCTAAGATCACAAATAACCATCATTTCAATTGATCAAAATTTCCAGCGGGTGTCATATCAACGCCATTAATGTAATACGTATAACATTTAATAAAAAACACAATCTGCGGCCATTGCCCGCAGCATTAACTCCGATCCGCCTGAAGGAACTGAAATGATTACGCCCGGCAAAAGAAACTATATCTTGTTGAGTCTTTTCGATTTCCTCTATCTATTCGCCTGGTCATCCACCATGGCGTTCTTTGTCATCTGGACAACTCAGCATCTCGGCATCAGCGCCACCAAAACCGGCCTGCTGTACTCCGTCAACGCCTTCATTGCTCTGTTGATGCAGCCTTTTTTTGGCTTTATTGCCGATAAATTTGGTCTGAAAAAACGGCTTATCTGGATCCTGCTGGCCATGCTGCTGCCGGTCGGCCCGTTCTTTATTTATCTCTATGCCCCGCTGCTGGTCCACAGCTTCTGGCTGGGCGCCTTACTGGGCGGTATCTACCTGGGGATAATTTTTAACTCCGGCTGCGGAGTGATTGATTCGTATATCGACAAAATTTCTCGGCGCTATCACTTTGAGTATGGCCGGGTGCGGATGTGGGGCTCGTTAGGTTGGGCCGCCGCCGCGTGGATCGTGGGAAAATATATCGACAGCAACCCCAATCTGGCCTTCTGGCTGGCCAGTATTGCCATTGTGATTGCCGCCATCTGCTTCATGCTGACTAAAATCGAACTCACCGAAGCCGAGATGGAAAAAACCAGCGCGCTGAAGGTCTCCCATGCGCTGGAGCTGGCGAAAAATGTTATGAAGGAAATCATTTGATATTACCGGGAAGAGAAGGAAATAAACGGGAATCCGCGGGATTACTGGCTTCGCCCTGTTTAGGCATTTGATACCAGTCAAAGAGAAAGTGAGCCGAACGGCAAAACTTTTGATACTTCTACAAACGCGCCTTTAAAAGGCAAAGCATTACGTTCAAAATCAATTCTAACATACTTCGAAAATCAAGGCCGGTAAACGTCGGTGTAGGTTTGGGAAACACCATTCATTGATTAACCGGCCTTCTTACCTGAGTTTGCAAGGCCTGTTTCTGTTACAACTTCACTAGCCTCAAATGCCTCTTTTTTCATACCACTATCAAGCCACACTAGAAGCCGCTCTTTCTCCACATCATTGCATTGCAGTAGCTTAATATTGCGATCATCACGCAGCCGTAACACCGTATCAACACCTTTTCGGACAACAATTTCAAACAGTGATTGTTTTTCCTCGTCTGACAAAATCGAGAACAGTGTCGCGAGTCTGGCGTCTGGATCACTTAGCCCTGAATGTGTGTGTTCTTTATCGTGTTCTTTCTTTGTGTTCACCGGTGGTTCCCCGATTCCCTCAACCAACCAATCAAGCGATACACCTTCATGATTTGCAATAACTTCCAGCAGTTGCTTCCTGGGGGTGGGAGCAATATCACGCCTCTTATAATAGTTCTGTAAGGTATTGATGTTTATACCCCACGCCTTTGCGGCCTCGTTTCTAGATGGATAACGCTCTACCAGAGAAAAGATTCGCTCAATGATCGGTTCTTTTACATTATCGCCAAAAGAACATTTACGTTCTTTATCCATAGCAAGTTCCTTTGTGTGTAATTTATTGAAAAATAACAAAATATAAAGCAGTAAAAAGATAAACAAAAAGAACGTTGACTTGTGTTCATTGCGTTCTTATGATTTATCCATACGGATACCCGCGCAGTTATCCGCGCGGATAACTTTTTAGGATAGAGGAATCATGAGCCGAAATGAAGATCTGAATGCTGACTGGCATCCCGAGACCATAAAAGCCGAAATCCACAAACGTGGTTTGTCCCTCCGGACGCTCTCCCTTCAGGCTGGTTACAGCAAGGATTCCCTGAAGAGTGTGTTGCGTACTCCCTGTAAGCCTTATCAGCAGATCGTCGCTGATGCTCTGGGTGTTTCCCCCGAAATAATCTGGCCAAGTCGTTACAGAACCAGTAGCTACGTCAATAAGGCGGTCTGAGTATGTTCTATGTTGCTAAGGAATTAGTTGGCATACCAGGCCTGCCAAAAACAGCAAAAGGTATCAGAGAGGCGCTTTGCCGGTTCTCCGCTGGCTCAGAAGAGCTTGTTCGTAAACGCACTGGAAGCAAAGCCTTTGAATATCACATTGACTGCCTTCCCGAGGCAGCTCAGAAAGCGCTACGTGCTCGCCAGATCAAAGAACTGATGAACGGTTCACCTAAAGAACTGCCTGTCGCTCCTGATACCGCACCGGCTACACCACGTACCAAAGGTGCCGATGAAAGCAAAATAGCGGTGTACCGCAAGTGTCCGGCCCTGATGGAACAGAAGCTGAACGGTCTGACAGCGGCACAGCGCAAGACTGCAGATGCGCGTATGGCTCTGGTCGTTGAAGTGCTGCGCCTCGGAGAACTGCCGGGATACAGCCGGGCAAAAGCTATCCGCGAGATTGTGCGTCAGGCTCAGAGTGGCGAACTGCCTGAGCGACTGGCCGCTGCCGTCTCTCTGGCTAACGCCAAAAAAGGCGCGTCACGGTCGCTGAGTGAAATATCACTCAAGCGCTGGGTGGCTGATTTCAATAAAACCCGCTCTGCCGCTGAACGTCTTCTTTTGCTTGCTCCGGGTAAACGTCAGGTCGTTAAGCCTGAAGAAATCAGATGGTTGCCCGAGTTCCTGAGTTTTTATCGTCGCCCTGACGGTCGCGGTATTCAGGAGGCTTACGATGATTTTGCAGCTGAATGGGCTGAGCGTTACCAGGATGATTCGATGATGGCCGCAGCCATCCCTTCTTACGATCAGGTGTGCTATGCCATGAATAAATTACCCGTTGTTGTTAAGCAGAAAGGCCGCATCACAGGTAGTGAGTTCCGTCAGTATGAGGGCTTTGTACGCCGTGACTGGGAGTCATTACCGGTTAATTACGTCTGGATTGGTGACGGCCACGGCATGAAGATGAAGGTCGCCCATCCTGACCACGGCAACCCGTTTTCGCCGGAGGTGACGTTTATCCTGGATGGTAGCTGCCGCTATATTGTCGGCTGGAGTCTGGCGCTGTCTGAAAGTGTGATAGCTGTTGCCGACGCCCTGCGCCACGGCATTAAAAACCACGGCAAACCGTTCCTGTACTATTCCGATAACGGTGGCGGCGAGACCAACAATACCTTCGATGCTGAGCTGACAGGTATTCTTCCCCGCCTCGGTATTGATCACCGTCTGGGTATCCCGGAAAACCCGCAGGGTCGCGGTATTATCGAACGCCTTAACCGTTCGCTGGCCATGCGTATTTCACGCCAGTTCGCCACCTATTACGGCACCGGCGCAGACCGCAGCACCGTTCGTCGCATGACAAAAGCGCTGCAGTCCGCGACGAATGCAGCGAACAAAGGGAAAGAGCTGACTGCAAAACAACAGCAGACCCTGCGCGATCTGCCCTCATGGGAATCTCTCATTGAACACATCGAGGCCGGTGTTGAGTGGTATAACAACCGCCCGCATGAGTCTCTGCCGCTTCGTGGTGATGGTGAGCACTTCACTCCGGCGCAGTTCCGCCGCTATAAGCTGGAGAAAGAAGCGACAGAAATTGAGTGGCTGTCGGAGCTGGAACTACGCGAAATGTTCATGCCGCAGATAGAGCGTACCGTCAACCGCTGTGAGGTCCGTTTATTCAATAACCTGTATTACTCCGCTGAGCTGAATAACGAGCACGGTAATAAAGTGCTCGTTAATTACGATATTCACGACGCAACCCGAGTGGTTATTCGTCGCCCGGATGGTTCATTTATTTGCGAAGCTGTCTGGGATGGCAATAAACAGCAGGCATTCCCGGTTACTGCCGAATATCACCAGCGCCAGCAACGTATCAAAGGGATGCGTCAGCGCGGCGAGGAGAAAGTCCGCCTGGCCGAGGCCGAGAACGTCCACACCCTGCCAGCTCCGACAGAGCAGGAATGGCTGCATGGCAACGTCTATCGCCCCACTCGTGGTGCTGCGCCTGTAGCGCTGGCAGAAATGGAGGAAGAAGAATACAGCGAGGATGAGTATCTGAATAACTCGCTGGATATGCTGGAATCAAATAAACGTAAAAACGCTATTTAAGGCCGTTTAAATACCCTTCAAATAATGGAGAAAATTATGTCAGAGGTGAATATTTCCGATATTCGCGAGGTTCTGCGCAACCTTGTCGATGGTAACCGCTTTACTTTTGCTCAGGTTGCCCGTGAAACCGGCTTATCAACCGGTGTGGTTAGTGGCTTCATGAACAATAAATATGCCGGTGATAACGATCGCGTCGAGAAAGCGCTGCAGCGCTGGGTCAATAAACAGCATTCTGCCGCCGAGTTGCCAGCGCCACCGCGCTTTATTGAGACCCCAACAGTTAAACAAATCTGGACAGCTTTCCGCTATGCCCACCTGACGGAGTGCATCGGCGTGGTCTGCGGTAACCCTGGCGTCGGGAAGTCCGAGGCCGCGCGGGAATACCGTCGCAGTAACGACAACGTCTGGATGATAACGATCACCCCATCATGTGCCAGCGTGCTGGAGTGCCTGACCGAGCTGGCCTATGAGCTGGGGATGAATGATGCGCCGCGCCGCAAAGGTCCGCTGGCCCGCGCACTCCGCCGCCGTCTTGATGGCACTCAGGGCCTCGTCATCATTGATGAAGCTGACCATCTGGGCGCGGAAACGCTCGAAGAGTTGCGCCTGCTGCAGGAGGCTACCCGCGTCGGGCTGGTGCTGATGGGTAACCACCGCGTCTACAGCAACATGACCGGCGGCAATCGTACCGTTGAGTTCGCCCGCCTGTTCTCGCGTATTGCCAAACGCGTGGCGATTAACAAGACCAAAAAGGCGGATGTGGAAGCCATTGCTGATGCCTGGCATATCGACGGCGAAAAAGAGCGTGATCTGCTTCAGAAGATTGCGCAGAAGCCCGGCGCACTGCGCATCCTCAGCCACTCACTGCGGCTGGCGGCGATGACGGCTCACGGCGCAGGTCAGGCTGTCAGCGAGAGCTACATCCTCAAGGCGCTGCGCGATCTGGATCTGGATGTTGATGTTTCGACGTTATTAAGGGGGTAGCGGCTTATGGAAAGCAGCAAAACAGTGAAATGTACCCGATGCCGGAATGTTCACAAGGAAAGCGAACGCTTGAGCGTCCGGGACAAGTCGTATCGGGGCATCAAAGTATTCGTTCTTGTATGTCCACGCTGCGGCGGAAAGAGCTTCTATGACCTGACGAAGGAGAGTTAAGAGCATGATTACTGAACGTATTGCTGAACATGTTGGGATGGCCACCGCTGCGCAGGCATGGCTGCAGGCGCGCGGTAGTCGTGTTACGGAGATGCGGGTGTGGATGCGTCGCCCGTGTCTGGAAATCACCTGTCCGCCGACTGAACTGGTGAACAGGGCTAATCATCTGATTGAACGCTGCCCCACCGGGACCCGTTCCGTGTGGATGGCCACTCTCGAAGGTTGTCATGTTATCTGGAGGTAGTTATGCAAAAGCGCCGTAAGTGGACCCAGTCCGAAATTCAGTTTGTCTGTGAGAATGCCGGGAAAATGACGGCAAAGGAGATGGGCGAGAAACTCAACCGCACCCGTCAGGCCATTCAGTCTCAGGCTAACCGCTGGGGCTTGTCCGTTCTGGTTAAACCATCGGATGATCATGATATCTACCTTTGCCGTGAGCTTTATAAAGAGGGCCTGAGCATTTCTGTTATTGCCGAGAAAATGGAATTAAGTCGCCGCGTTGTTTCAAATATTGTTTATTCAGATTGCTATTAATTCAGTGAGGACTTTATGAATACTGCAAATACCATCCCGGACGGTTACCGGATTAACGCTCAGGGTCACCTTGTTCCTGAGTCACAGATTAAACCACTGGATAAACTGCGTGATGAAGTGGTGCTCGGCATCGTTGAGGCAGCTCGTCTGCAGCGTCAGTATCTGGTCGAGTTCAAGCTCGGTTCTATGGCGAAAATCGGTGATTTTATCGACCTTTCAGCAGCGGAATACGGCGTGGAGTATGGCGGTGCCAAAGGCAATGTCACGCTGGTCAGCTTTGATGGCCGTTATAAGCTGGTTCGCGCCGTAGGCGAGCACCGCATCTTTGATGAGCGCATTCAGGCGGCAAAGAAGCTGATTGACGACTGCATCAGAGAATGGTCTGCCGGGGCTAACGAAAAGATTATGGCTATGGTCGATCATGCCTTCCGCGTCAATAAACAGGGCCGGATTGATATCAATCAGGTTCTGGGTCTCCGCTCACTGAATATTGACGATGCCAAATGGAATGAAGCGATGGACGCTGTGGCCGATGCTATCCAGGTCACGGGAACCAGCCAGTATCTGCGTTTATATGAGCGCCAGGACGATGGCACTTATAAGCAGATATCGCTGGATTTAGCCAAACTCTGAATATTCGTTAATTAACTTTGTTTAATTTCCGGCGTCAGCGCCGTGGGGTTGCTCACGCCGAAAATCAGTAAGGACATATTATGAATCCGAAAACAAAAGGTATTTTTGAGGCTGCATTCGCCAAATGGGGATTTGAATCTCAGGTGCTGGTTCTTTCCGAAGAAGCCAGCGAATTATCAGCCGCCTGCTCGCGTTTTCTTAACCACAAAACCGACAGCAGCAAGGTGGCTGAAGAAGCGGCGGACGTCGAGATCATGATTGAACAACTGCGTCACAACGGGATGGGTCCCATGATTGACCATGAAAAACATCGCAAAATGAACCGGCTGGCGCAGATCGTTGGTGTGGAATCGCAGCCTGTCAGCCCTTTTGGTCCATCCGTTCTGGGTCTGCTGGAGGAGGCCAGCGAGCAGCTGGGGCTGGCTGAGACCCTCTATCGCGATATCAATACCAGCAATCGCTATGCTGCAGCCCGCGCCCGCATGGCCGTCAGTCTGCTGATGCAGGCTGCACAGAAGATGATGCGCGAGCAGCAGTATGCCGAACGTATGCGGGCGGAGGATAAAGCTCATGATTAATTTAGAGCAGATTAAAGCTGATATTGCTGCCCGCAAGGCGATGCCTGCATGGGGGCCTCAGACGTCTATCGAGCGCATCAAGACTATCAATGCCACGCTTCCCAGCTTTTCGCTGAAAACGGTTGAGGCACTGGTGGATATGCTGGAGAAGGCCCAGGGCGCCAACGCAGCTCAGGACGACCATATAAACCAGCAGCAGGATCGAATCGACCAACTGGAGAATGCAGCCGCCAGGTTGGGACGCAGACTTAACCAGTATTCGATGTGGACGGTGGCTACTCTGGATGTGCAAAGCGGGCGGTCAGACGGTAACAAGTTCGCGCTGGCCTATTCATCTTCGGCCCATAAATTGCCTGATGATGTTTATTTCCTCTACTGCCGTGCGCGGCCTGCGCCGGGAGTGCCCGATAATGCAAAACTAAGAGAGCTATTCGAATCTTGGTTTGCGTCGGATTGTTCTTTTGACCGGTCCCCGGAGGCGTCAGAGGCAGATAACATCGCCTGGCGGGAATCTTACTGGTACGTATGGCAATGTTGCAGCACTGCCATCCTCACAGTCTCCCAACTGGAGGGCCTATGACACGCTCAAACGCAATCCAGCTTATCCATATCGCCAAAGGCCAGCTGGCGCTTGACGATGACACTTACCGCTCCCTGCTGGGGGCGGTAGTTCCGGGCAAGTCGAGCTGTCGCGAGATGACCATCATCGAGCTGCAGAATGTTATTCAGGCGCTGGAGGCTAAGGGGTTCAAAAGCAAACCTCAGCGCCGCTCTAAGCGCCGCATGTCTGCCCCGTCAGATGTGAGCCTGAAAATCCGCGCAATATGGAAAACGATGTTTAAAGAGGGTTTTATCCGGGACGGTAGCGATATTGCGCTCGACCGTTTTGTCCAGCGCCAGACCCGTATCCGTAATGGCGGTGCTGGCGTCTCCAGCCTGGAATGGTTGCGCGGTGATACCGAAGCAAATTTCCTTGAGAGCCTGAAGCAATGGCACATCCGGGGGATGAAAGAGGCTATGTTAGAGCACCATATCCAGCTCCCTGAAAACCCGGATACCGGCGATGAAAGCCGGGACTATGACACAATCTGCAGCGCTTACGCTGACGCAGCCAGAAGGTGGATAAAATGAGTGACGATCTCTTTGGTGATGTTCGTGATGACAGTTTGCTGGAGCATCTCAGCGATGAAGCTGAGAATGTCCGTTTTCCGTCGATTCTTGCTGAACTCAATTTAATACTGAGCCGGGAGCTGGCAAGACTGGGCGGCGATTCTTCGCATTCTCTGGAGCTGGTAATCGCGATAACCCGGCATATTGGAGGGATGCAAATCTATGTTCCACGGGGCCAGCGGCTTGAGTTTCTGGTACGCGATATGCAAATCTGGCGCGATTACTGTAACAGGGCCAGTGTCGATACCCTTGTTATGCGCTACCACGTCACCTACAAAACGGTGTATAAAGCCATCAGGCGAATGCGCAGGCTGGAACATAAGAAATACCAGCCGTCACTTTTTTAAGGATACCAATGCGTAAAATATTTCTGGGATTTTTATTTATTACAACGTTCTCGTCTTATGCGGGTCAAGCCTCCATCAAAGAGCAGGCCAAAATACTTCTAGAAGACTACGCTCGGGTAGACTCAGTAGACTGGTATAATAAGGGGGATACGGCATTTGCTGAAAATGATGGATTTATTGGTGTGTATCGACACTTAAAAGCGTCAGTTAGTGATAGTTCTGTCAATTTGAAAATGGATTTTGTATCAGGACCTAAACGTCCTGACAGCGACGAATTTACTAAAATCACCTCTGATGTTTGCATTACGGTATTTTCCCTGTTAATTAACCCACCGACAAAAGATACAAAGGAAGTTACTTGGGATGATGAGCCAGTAGAAACGGTAAACAATACTCCTGACAAGTTTGCATTTATGCGTGCTTCTGGGCTAGATAAAGTTCACGGACAGAAAATGGAAAGCACTATCGATGGCTGGCACGTCAGCATTAAAAGAACCGTATTGTTAACAACCTGCTCGGCGAAAAAAATATAATACTCAATTAACAAGGAAGCCGGTTAATCCGGCTTTTTTTTTGCCTGTCGCAAAATGGGATTTGTCAGATTGACTCAATCCCAAAGGTGCAGGCATGACAACAACATTCTCCCCCGTGTTTTTACACGCACTCTCGTTCATTCGCGCTCGCGAAGGTGGTTACGTTAATGACCCCACCGACAAAGGCGGCGAAACCAAATACGGTATTTCCGACAAGCGCGACGGTCTTGCCGATGGCAAAACCGACGTCGATGGTGACGGTAAACCCGATACCCGAATTAAGGACCTGACCGAAGAACAGGCCGGGCAGATTTATTTCCGCGATTACTGGTATCCGGCTTACTGCTCACAGTGGCCTGATGGCATCTCCCTTTTTGTGCTCGATTCCGCCGTACAACATAACCCTAAAAAAGCGATCCAGCTCCTGCAGGAGGCGGTCGGCTTCACGGGTAAAGCGGTCGACGGGATCGTCGGTAAAGACACCCGCGCTGCTGTCAGCAGTGCCGATGCCGAATGGCTGCTGACCCGCTGTTTTCTGCGCCGTTCCCGCTATTACGCCGACATCATCAAAGCCAATTCCTCGCAGGGTAAATACCTCAACGGCTGGTTTAACCGTCTGGATTTACTGGCCAATGCCTGTCAGGAGGTCATTGGCGGTCAGGTCTCGGTTCCCCGGAGCTGAGCATGGGTAAGGGATGGGATTCATCGTTACGCGCTGGGCGGCGTGACCGCCTCCGTCAGGAGGTGCTTCATCGGGTTGCCGGTGGTCCTCCACCCGTTCCACTCGATTACAAAGGTTGCGACGGCACTCATGCCAGTTATTACCGCAGGGGCTGGGACTCCGTCGATACAAGAGACATCGTCTGGCAGTGCCAGCGATACAAGGAAAAACATCATGTTTAAATCGTTGAATCCCGACTAGCTGAAGCTGGCATTGCTCCGGGTATTTCAGTCCGGCTGGACGGTGGTCGTTCTGGTGGGATTGTCGCTGCTGTTCTGCAGCTTCACTGGCCGTCAGGCGTTTGTTGTCTGGTGGCTAACCTTCGCCGGTGTGCTGTTAATCGGTGCAAGCGTCTGGCTTGGTAATCTCCCGTATCGTCTGCTGCAGCCGGGTAATTCTGCCCGCCGGTGGTCAGGCGTGTTGTCCTGGATCATCTGGGGAGCTGGTGCCCTGTTACTGGCCGTAGCACCCACGCATGCAAAAGACCCGTGGACCCTGCTGTTTAATCCGCTGGCGGGGCTGACCGCCTTCCTTCTCTGTTTGTGGGCTTCACATAAGGAACCGCTCAAATGGATCCGATAACCCTTTCCACTGTGGCCTCCGTTCTGCTCAAAGCCGGGCCTTCTCTGGTTCGCACCGTAGGCGGCTGGTTCGGCAGCGACAGTACCACAGCGAAAGCCGCTGACTCGGTGGCCAGCATTGTCGAGACAGTCAACGGCGCGATTAATCCCGCTGACCAGCAGCGTGTTCTGGAGCAGAAGCTTGCGCAGCTACCACCCGAGCAGCTTGTCCAGCTGGAGGGGCTCAAGGTACAGCTGCAGCAGTTCCAGCTGGAGCGGGACAAGGCGCAGATGGCCGACCAGCAGGCTGCGCACCACGAACAGCAGGAAACCATCCGTAACGGCG
>OKIO01000077.1_pt1 | contig 62983 bp, 26 predicted proteins | sample 1611161 | NCBI WGS metagenome assembly OKIO01 (sample SAMN04436714, study PRJEB24849) | human gut metagenome | biome: human gut; feature: NICU; material: stool | host: Homo sapiens | place: USA: Saint Louis, MO | collected 2010-09-02 | reverse complement strand
CGGACGTCTTCCTACGCGGTCAGACAGCGGGCCATAAAAGAGCTGAGAGACGCCACTTAAGAAAAAATCATTATTCACGATTACTATGTCTTGGAATGAAAAAATAAGGATATATATATGAATAAAAAATTTGACTATTTAGTAATTGGGGCGGGCCCATTTGGTGCTGTATTTGCCCATGAAGCGCACAAGCGTGATAAATCAGTACTCGTCATTGATCGTCGTAATCATATAGCAGGTAATCTATATTGTGAAAGCAAAGATGATATCAATATTCACGTCTATGGCGCTCATATTTTCCACACATCCTTGAAACATGTGTGGGATTATGTCAATCAATTTGCAGAATTTAATCACTATGTAAATAGTCCTGTGGCAAATTATAAAGGTGAGATGTACAATTTGCCCTTCAATATGAACACATTCTCTAAAATGTGGAATATTCGAACTCCAAAAGAGGCACAAGATATCATTACCAAGCAACGTGCTGCGATTGCAGGGGAACCTAAGAACTTGGAGGAGCAAGCTATCAGCCTCGTAGGTACTGATATTTACGAAAAGCTCATCAAAGGGTATACGGAAAAACAATGGGGTCGTAAATGTACAGAGCTACCAGCTTTTATCATTAAACGCTTACCAGTGCGTTACACATACGATAACAATTACTTTAATGACCGTTTCCAAGGAATCCCTATTGGCGGTTATACTAAGATGATTGAACGCATGTTAGAAGGCATTGAAGTCCGTTTAGGTGTAGACTTCCTCAAACATCGAAATGAATATGAAACTTTGGCATATAAGATTATCTACACAGGCCCTATAGATGAATACTTTGGTTATTCTGAAGGGGTATTAGAATATCGCGGCCTTCGCTTTGAAACTGACCGCCTCGAAGAGGAAAACCATCAAGGCGTTGCGGTGGTGAACTATACGGAAGGTGAAATTCCGTATACTCGTATCATTGAACATAAGCATTTTGAATTTGGTACACAGCCCGTTACATATGTAACAAAAGAATATCCAAAGGACTGGAAAACCGGTGAAGAAGCGTATTATCCGGTAAATGACGTAAAGAATTTGGATCTTTATGCTAAATATGTTGAAAAGGCCGAAGCGATTTCCAATGTAATATTTGGTGGTCGTTTAGGTGAATATAAATATTACGATATGGATAAGGTTATTGCTAGTGCTTTAGCATTATGTAATAAGGAGTTTCAGGAATGAGGATTGAGTGGATAGATTCACTAAAGGAGGCTACTATATTTTTAGATGTTGTTGGTCATGTTAATCGCAATTGTATTTTAGTTATCTAAATATTATGCAACATTGTATGAGATTATCTAAATGAGTAATCATTTTAATTTAGTTGATTTAATACATATTTTTATAGCCCCTCTTTCTTTGGTAATTCCAAGTTAATATAATTGAAATCATAAGATGAGAGTAGTAGGATGAGAGTATATGTCTAGTAATAAATATATTGATAGTTTAATAGGATTAAGTTTTATATTTGTAATATTCCCTGTAATCCCCATGTCTTTACGAATAGGTTTTTTAGGTGGCGAGTTTTCAGCAAAAGCATCATTTTATACATTATTTATTTGTTTAGTGTATAGTGTATGGCTAAAAAGACATAGTCTACGTCACTATCATTTATATCGGAAAGAAATATTATATATAGCTCTTTTAGGTTTCAGTATTACTGGATCTTTAATTTATGGTTTGATTAATTTCCCTTACTATGATTTAGTTCCTGGCACTAATTATATAAATCATAAATTGGAAGCCATAATTCAATTGATATTTAATGAAACTGCGAGTGAATATACTTTATCAGTCATTCATTTTAGCTTTAGAGTTCTAAAGAATTCCTTGACTCAACTTATTTTTACATTTGGATTTTCTTATTTGATTTTCTATTGGTATAAAAATCGCTCTGAAACAATTACAAAAATAGTAAGTAAGAGTTCATTAATTTCTGCTAGTCTAGTTGTTATTTTTGGTGTTATTGAACTATTTTATTTTGGTAAACAACAATGGGCACTTTCATTATTAACATACATAAGACCTATTGTTCATGCTATTGAGATTAATAATACATGGTGGCCACCATTATTTTGGTCTGAATTTCAAATTCGCTCTCTTTTTCCAGAGCCATCCTTTCTAGGTATTTATACTGTTATTACAATTCCTTTTATATGGAATGTTATTTTTTCATCTAAGAATAAGAAATTGCTAATCTTTTCCTCCATTCTTTTATTACTTTTAGAAATGATTACTTTATTGGCAAATAGTAGAACGGCAACTGTTTTATTGATAATAGATCATATATTGCTTGTAGTGGCACTTTGTATTCAGTTTAGAAACAAAAAATTTGTAGTACATACAGTTCTTGTAACTTTAATAGGTCTTTTAGCTTTTATAGGAAATATAGTATATACATCTAATGTTCTTTATGTACAAGATACTTCTAATAAAAGTACAACTAGTACAATAGTTAAAAATATATCAACTCAGCAGGTTGCAAATGAAATTAAATCTTATGGGGAAAATAATATTTCTTCACTATCTAAAAAAGACAGGAGAAGTAATAATCAAAGATATGGTGTTATGAAAGCTGACTTAGATATTTTCAAAGAAAATCCATTATTAGGAATTGGGCAAGGGTTACGTACCCCATATGTTTTGAATCATTTAGATGAAGATACGTTAAATGGTGCGGAAGTAAAAATGTGGATTGAAAATATTAAAAATAAGGGCCTTATTAATATTTCTATTCCAATGTTAGGAGAATATACCTCTCGTTTATCGGAAACAGGATTCATAAGTTTTGTATTGTTTATGGGACCTATTGTATTCTTACTAGTTAGATTGCTTATTTATGTATTTAAAAATCCAAAAGATATATGTATTATATTTTTTACAATTGCTTATATAGAGTCTTTGTTGACAGGAATAGGAACGACTTTAAATGAGCTGTATTATTTTTGGATATTATTAGGGTTTGGTTATGCATTAGTATATACGAGAAATACATATCGCAATAAGGTGGATGAAATTAGTGAATATTAAGATTTTAGTAGCAACACATAAACAATATTGGATGCCTGAAGATTCTGTTTATATGCCGATTCATGTAGGGCGAGAAGGTAAGGTTGATATTGGTTATACAGGGGATCATACAGGAGATAATATATCTTCAAAGAATGTTAATTACTGTGAATTGACGGGCCTTTATTGGGCGTGGAAAAATCTTGATGCAGATTATATTGGTCTCGTTCACTACAGACGTTATTTTACGCGCAAAGAGGTGCGCTCCGTAGAAGATAAAAAGAATCAAATCTTGACGGGTGCAGAATGGGAGAAACTACTTTCACAATATCCTGTAGTAGTAGCAGATAAGCGTAAATATTATATTGAGTCTAATCGTTCTCACTATAATAATGCCCACCATAGCTCAGGATTAGATGCAGCAGAGCAAATCATCGCTGAACAATATCCCGAATATAGCGCTGCTTTCACAAAGGTATGCAATCGTACTTGGGCTCATATGTTCAACATGTTCGTTATGCGTAGAGATTTATTTGATCAATACTGTGAATGGATGTTTTCCATCTTAGAAGAAATTGAAAAACGTGTTGATATTTCTGATTATGATACGTATGAAGCGCGTATCTATGGCTTTGTTAGTGAAATCTTGCTTGATGTATGGATTGAAGCTAATAATATTAGCTATAAAGAACAAAATGTATCTTTTATGGAACCTCAAAATTGGATTAAAAAAGGTGGATTATTTTTAAAACGTAAATTATTTGGGAGATAATATACTGACTATGATAAAGGTAATAGAACTTCCTATAGATAAAGATATGGGAGGTTTAACATCTTATGTTCTTCAATTGTATAGAATGATTGATGAAAAAGAATTTGAATTAACATTACTGAGTTATGATGATCCTCAAAATTTTGATGTAAATTATAAGGTAGAGAAGGTTAGTAGACCGTATCATATTATTCAGTTTTATAAAAAAATGAAGTGCCTACTTTCTGAAGGAAAAGATATCATTCATTTTCATCAATCTTATGTCAATATTATTCCTATTTTGATTGCTAAATTAGCTGGATTTAAAACTATTATTTTACATGCGCATAGCTCTAGTATAGATGATAATCGAAAAATCGTACGCTTTCTAAAGACAGAATTACATAAGGTTGGAAGATTTTTATTACCTTATTTGGTTGATATCTATATAGGTTGCTCTACTAAAGCATCAGAATGGATGTTTCCTAGAAAGTGTATAGATAGTGATTCATATTACTTATTACATAATGCGATTGATTTAGATTTATATGATAGAAATATAAATCTAGGGTTAGAGGTTAGACAAAAATTCAATATTCCTAAGGATGCATTGATAGTAGGACATATTGGTCGTTTTACACCTGTTAAAAATCATCCTTTTATTATCGATATATTTAAAGAGGTATTAAAACAAAATCCTAATAGTTATTTATTTCTTTTGGGGGATGGTGTAGAACGTCATAAGATTGAAAGTCTTGTAAAATCAGCAGCTATATCTGACAAGGTTATTTTTATGGGGTATGTAAATAATACTGTTGAGGTTATGCAAGCTATAGATATTATGATATTACCATCATTATTTGAAGGGCTACCCCTAATTGCTATTGAGTCACAAGCATTAGGCATACCAATATTAGTATCTGATACGATTACACAAGAGATTGTGTTAACTGATTTATGTATGGCTTTACCAATTGATAATCCTGAACAATGGGCTTATGAGATTATGTCTAAATTTGGTAAGAATAAATATATTGATTATAGATCTAGAATTAAAGAACTAGGTTATGATTCCTGTGTTGCTATAAAGAAGATTGAAAATATATACAAGGGAAAACAATGAGTTTTAAAGATTATATAAAAGAAAATCTACCGTGGATTCGATCTATCTATAGAAAAAGGTTGGCTCCAATCAATTTAATCCATAATATTTTTAATAAGCCAGTAGTTGTTTTACTTTATCATAGAGTTAATTATTTGAATCGTGATTTATTTAATATTAATGTAACTCCTGATAATTTTGAAAGACATATTCACGTCTTAAAAAATCACTACAATGTAATAACTTTTAATGATTTAAAACGCAATGATATAAAGGAACCATCTGTTATTATTACCTTTGACGATGGATATTATGATAATTACAAATATGCCTTTCCAATTTTAAAAAAATATCAAGTTCCAGCGACGATTTTTATAACATCTGGCGGTGTAGATACGGGTAAAGAGTTTTGGTGGGATCGATTAGAAACTGTTTTATTTGAAAATAAAAATCTAAGAGAATCCATTGAATTAGATATATTAAATCAAAGACATGTATTTGATGTATCTGATGATAAAAAGAGATTACATAGTTTTTATATGTTACACCATATGCTTTTTTCTCTACATCCTAATGAAAGAGATATAATATTAGACAGATGGTATGAATCTTATGGATTGAAGGTTAATCCTAACAATAGGACTATGACTTCATCGGAGTTAATAGAGTTATATCAAAGTCAGTTAATTACATTAGGAGCGCATACTATACACCATCCAGCGTTGAAACAAATTAGTAGAGAAGAACAAATACATGAAATACAATCTTCTAAGCTTTTTTTAGAAAATTTGTTACACACGGATATAGATATTTTTGCGTATCCTTTTGGTCATAAAGAAAGTTTTGATCAAGTGACAGAACAAATTGTTCAAGATCTAGGATTCACATATTCAGTTAGTACTAAAAGAGCACAGCTTCATTCTAATACTAATCCATTTTCTATACCTAGATTCGGCATTGAAGACTGGTCAGAAGATGAATTTATACGACAAATGAAGTTAGTATGGTTTGAAAATTAGGGGATTTTTATAATGTTGACTATATCTGAAATTCAAGATCATTTATATATAATGCTTAAAGAGTTTGATTCCTTTTGTAAAGAGAATGATATTAAATATTCGTTATCAGGAGGATCATTATTAGGAGCCATTAGGCATAAAGGTTTTATTCCTTGGGATGATGATATAGACATTTGTTTAAGTCGGCCAGATTATGAAAAATTAATTACTATATTTCCAATGGTTTTAAATAGCGATTACCTGCTTAGATCCATTGAGCGTAATAACTCAAAATACCCTTTTGCACGATTAGAAAAGCTTGATATCAGGATTGAAGATGAGTACAGTAATGCTAATCAGTTTTTATTTATGGATATTATGCCTGTTGATGGATTGCCAAATGATAAAAATGAAGTTATTAGTATCTATAAAAAACGTAAAATTTATAGTAAGATGCTTGAACTGTGTGATGCTAAATTAGGACATGGTAAATCATTTACTAGAGCATTTATCAAGTCTATATTAATTATTTTTGCTAAATGTGTGGGATATAAATATTGGGCTCATAAATTAGATCAATTAGCAAAACAGTATGATTATAATACTTCTGATCATGTAGGCGCTATTACTGGTGGCGTTTATGGTGAAGCTGAATGTATGGTAAAGGATGCTTTTGAAAAACGTGTTCCTATAGAGTTTAGAGATTTAAAATTAGAGGTTTTTTCATGTTACGATACATATTTAAGTAATTTATATGGTCGTAACTATATGGAAATACCACCAGAAGGTAAACGTAAAATATCAAGTATTAGAGCATATGAGATTTAATGTATAGGGGTATAGCATGAATATAGGTATTATTTTTGCTGGAGGAACTGGACAACGCATGAGTTCTACTGGTACACCGAAACAATTGCTAGAAGTTAATGGGAAACCAATATTAGTGTATACGCTAGAACACTTTCAAAATAATAATAATATTGATGGAATTGTTTTAGTAGTATTAGAGTCTATTATTGAAGAGGTTAGTAAATTAGTACAAAAGTATAGTTTGGATAAAGTCAAATCGATTATTCCAGGTGGAAAAACAGGACAAGAGTCGATTTATCTTGGAATTCAAGAGTCTTCAAGACTATATGATGAAGATAGTATAGTTTTATTACATGATGGGGTTAGACCTATTATTTCTGATGAGCTAATTAATACGTGTATATCGTCCACAAAAACATATGGTAATGCCATTACTGTTTCACAAGCTATAGAAACTATTGTTTTAAAAGATAATGAGCTTTCTCATGTAGGGAAAATACTTTCTCGAGATGAATGTTTACTTGCTAAAGCGCCACAATGCTTCTATTTAAAAGATATTTATAAGGCACATGAAAAAGCAAGATCTGAAAACTTGGAGTTCATAGATTCGGCATCTATGATGCAGTTTTATGGGGCTGAACTGTTTACAGTAATAGGACCAGCTGAGAATATTAAAATTACAACACCTATTGATTTTTATACATTTAAGGCTTATTTAGAAGTAAAAAATAGCCTCAATATCATGGGATTATAGGCTGATATTATGCGGACAGTTAGTGCAATTAAGAACATAAATTCCACGTTAATTGTATATGGATTTAATATGGTATTACAGTTCATTATCCGTTTTGTATTACTATATTATTTATCTATTGAATATTTAGGCTTAAATGGTTTATTTGATAATATTTTAACTGTATTATCTCTTACTGAATTGGGCATTGGCCCGGCTATTATATTTAGTTTATATGCTCCTTTAGCTAATCATGATTTAGAAACAGCAAAATCAATCATGAGAATATTTAAAAAAGCATATATTTATATTGGTACACTTATTCTATTTTTAGGATTATGTATATCGCCTTTTGTTCAATATCTTATAAAGGTACCTCCTAATATTGCATATTTAAATATTTTCTTTTTACTCTTTGTTGTTGATACGGGTATTAGTTATTTTTACTCTTATAAAAAATGCTTGCTTATAGCTGACCAAAAACAATATATAGCTAACTATTACAGAGGGATTACTCAACTGATAGGGAGTTTATTCCAAATTGCCTTAGTCATTTTAACTCATAGTTTTTGGGTATATATTATTCTACGTATATGCATGACCTTTTCTGAGAATTTTTTAATAGCTAGAAAAGCCGATCACTTATATTCGTTTTTAAATGAAAAGAATATTCGGCCTTTAAATAAAGATATATACCAAAGTATTATTAGAAATATAAAGGCCTTAATACTTCATAAAATTGGTGGTGTTACCGTTTTTGGAACATCAAATATTATTTTATCAAAATTTGTAGGTTTAAGTGCTGTTGCGTTATATACGAATTATTATTTGATTATTAATGGCATCGATAAGTTGTCTGATCAAGTATTTAATGCACTAAAGGCATCTGTAGGAAATTTGAATGAGTCTCATGATGATGCTCATAAATTAGTTATTTTCAAGAGATTAGAATTTATGACCGCCTATTTGGCTTGTTTTATCTGTAGTAACTTGTACCTTTTATTAAATCCGTTTATTACCATCTGGCTAGGAAATAGCTATCGTTTTGATGAAAGTATAGTGCTTTGGATGGTCATCAACTTCTATCTAATGTTTATGCGTAAAGGCGTCTTAGTATTTAAAGATGCTATGGGGCTTTTTTGGCAAAATCGATATATGTCCTTAATAGAGGCCTTAATAAATTTAGGGTCTTCCATTGTTTTGGTTCAATATTTTGATGTTTGGGGCGTTTTATTGGCTATGTTTATTAGTACGATTTGTATGCCTTTTATAGTTGAACCGTATGTTTTGTTTAATTACGGATTACGTTGGTCTTTGGTTAGTTATTTTAAACTTTATTTCCGTTATACTCTAGTTACATTTGTATTAGTATATTTCAGTAAATTCTTATCACATTTTATTGCTTTGGATAGTGGTTGGTTTGGACTTTTGCTGGGGGTTGTATGTAATAGTATCTTTATAATTGTGGCATGGGGAATATTATTTATTAGAAGTAAAGAATTAAGGTTTTATCTTGATTTAATAAAAAGTAGACTATAAGAAGGGGATAATAATGAGAATAACTGTAACTGGTGGGGCCGGGTTTATTGGCTCTCATTTAGTTGATCGTTTAATAGAGGATGGTCATATTGTACAGGTTATTGATAACTTATATACAGGAAATAAAGAATTTGTTCATTCTAAAGCACAATTCGTAGAATTGGATATTAGAGATCCAAAGTTATACTCTGTCTTAGAAGAATTTCGTCCAGACTATATATTTCATGAGGCTGCACAAACTGAAGTCTCCACATCTATGAGTGATCCAATGTTAGATTGTGATATTAATTTGATGGGGTTAATCAATTTACTTAACGCAGCAGTAAAACTAGATGTTAAAAAGTTTTTGATGCCATCTTCTGCAGCGGTTTATGGTAATTTAGATACATTACCATTAAATGAGGAAATGATTGGAAATCCATCTTCATTTTATGGGTTAACAAAGCTAACTACAGAACATTATCTTCGTATTTATCATGAAGCTTTTGGATTACCATATATATGTTATCGATATTCTAATGTGTTTGGTCCACGACAAGGTAATGGTGGAGAGGGGGGCGTTATTAGTATTTTTGCTAAAGCGATTGTACAAGGCTCTCCTATTATTATTTATGGTGATGGAAAACAAACAAGGGACTTTATATATGTGGATGATGTAGTTGAAGCTAATATTTTAGGTATACAACACCAGGTTACAGGTATTTATAATGTAAGTACTGGCATCTCAAGTTCCGTCAATTTATTAGTTGATGAGTTTAGAAATATTAGCGGTAAAGATATAGAGGTAGTTTATGATAAGCCTAGATTAGGCGATATTAGAGATTCTGTTTTGGCAACTGATAAATCAGAAAAAGAGCTTTTGTTTACAGCAAAATATAATTTACACGATGGGTTAATAAAAACATATGAGTATTTTAAAACCGTAGAGGGTTAATATTTATGAATGATGTTTTATCTTATGAGTTGGAACGTACTGTTAGAGATATTCATATTTTCTTATCTAAACTTTCAGGGAAAACTATTTTGATAACGGGGGCAACCGGATTCATAGGATCTATGCTCACCCGATTGTTTTTAGTTAGTAATATGAAATATGGAACAGATATTAATATTATTTGTTCCGTGAGAAATATAGAAAAGGCAGAGGCTTTGTTCTCTAACCTTAAGAATTCAGAACAGTTAGTCTATATTACTAATGGCCTTGTTGCATGTAATGATTCTGTTGATTATATATTTCACACTGCAGCACCTACTACATCTAAGTTTTTTGTTACACAGCCAGTTGAAACGTTAAATGGTAGCATTAGTACAACATTAGACGTCTTGCAATATGCAACAAAGAATAGAGTTAAAAAAATCGTATATTTATCCTCTATGGAACAATATGGTATTCAGCAAGTAGATTATCAAAATATGACTGAAGATGATTTAGGTTATATTAATCATTTAGATGTTAGAAGTTCGTATTCTGAAGGTAAACGTATTTGTGAATGTTACTGTAGTGCTTATTTTCATGAATATAATGTACCAATTTGTATTGCTCGCGTTGCACAATGTTTTGGTCCAGGTCTTTCACTTTTAGATAATCGTGTATCTATGCAATTTGCTAAAAGTGTTATGCATAATGAAAATATTATTTTACATACCAAAGGACAATCTGTATCAAACTTTTGTTATATAACTGATGTACTTTCCGCTTTGGTACTATTACTGTTTAAAGGAGAATGTGGAGAAGCATATAATATATGTAATAGTAATGAAACAAGAAGCATTAAAGATATTGCAAATTTAGTAGCGAAAGAAGTCGCTAAGGGTAAAATAGACGTGGTATTTGATATACCAGATAATGCCAATCAATATGGATATGCACATGATGTAAAATTTATTCTAAATAGTGAAAAAATCCAGTCGTTAGGGTGGAAACCCAAGATTAACATGGTAACAGGATATAGAAATTTAATTGATTATATAAAATATGAGAAGAACATCTCATAAGGGTAAAAAATAGTCGTACCGAATCGTATATGTTAAAAACAAGTATATTAGATAACTTGATAATATATAATTTATAAGGACAGTTGATTATATCAGCTGTCTTTTTTATGTGTAAAATTTGTCACAACATTCTCATATATTTCATGTATTTTATGATGTATACAAGTCATCTAGGTAGTTACTAGTTGGCGTAGTATTCATATAGTTTGAGAGGAAGAATATGAGGTATAGAGAATGAGAGCGAGCAATATTGAATTGTTGCGTATCATTTCGATGATACTAATTATTATGCACCATTTTAGCGTGCACGGTTGTTTCCCTTTTACGCCAGATTTAACGTTTAATAAGGTGTTTCTCCAAGTGTTTGGACTTGGAGGCAAGGCTGGTGTAGTTGCCTTTGTTATGATAACGGGTTATTTCATGGTTTCTAGTAGTTTTAAGCTGCACAAGTTTGCTAAGTTAGTAGGGCAAATATGGTTTTACAGCATTGCCATGTTGGGCGTGGCTATGGGTTTAGGACTCGATACGGTGACGTCAAGGAATATGATGCTTGCGCTATTGCCCATTGGTGCCATGAGTTGGTTTGGTCAGAACTTTTTAGTGCTCTATTTATTAACGCCTATTATTAATCGAGTACTTCATTGGCTACAGCATAAATACTACGTTATGCTCCTAGTGGGGTTCACGGTAATTTGGTTCTTAATGCCGACGGTGCTGAATTTGTGGCCTAATGTACCGCATACCACCTTTGGATTTAAACATATCTTTTCATTTGTCGTATTCTATTCGCTAGGGGCGTACATCAAACTGTACGGCTCACATATAACAAAGAAAATAGGTATTATTTTTACCGCCATAGGCTTTGTAGGGGCCTTTCTAGGGGATATCCTCGTCGATGTACTAGCTATGACGAATCGAGTGTATATGAAACAGATTTTCTACTTTACGCAAAATGATTATGGCTTCTTTCAATTGCTATTAGGCATTGGCGTATTTATTATTTTTTTGAAAGCAAAGATCACTTATCACCCTTGGATTAATGCGGTAGCATCTACTACCTTTGGTATATACCTATTGCATGATAATAAGCTATTCCTTCATTACATGTGGGACAATGTATTAGCAACGTATCAGTACTATGATTCAATACTATTACCTCTGTATGCAGTTCTTGTAGTGGTGCTTATTTTTGTCATCGGTATGATTGTAGACTATGTGCGGTTAGATTTCATAGAAAAACCTGTGATGAAAGCAATCACGCCGAGCCTCGAGCGAATTCAGTCAAGGGTTGAGAAAGTACTGCCATTATAATGCGATTATCAGTGTTTTTTGGTATAATATATAAGTATTCTTACCATAAAACGGGAGGTAATTATAATGCGTAAATTCTTGTATATGTTAGCGGTATTGCTTGTATTAATTGGCATTAGCACAAACGATGTAGAAGCTCGTCAAGATGTGTATGCTACGACATATCTCGGTAATAACTGGTATGTAGATCAAGACTCTGTAAAGCGAGTGGGGGATATACTCAACTTTACGGTGTACACAACAGCAGGTCTTAGCTATAAAGTGACATCTAGCGATGATAACTATTACAATGCAGACGTATTTTACGATAATAATAAACTCGTATCGGATAATGGCCAATCTGTATGGAAGTCGCCAGGCATGATGGCAGCCATGCGCGTGGCCCGTAGATAAACAAAAAAGGCAGGAATTATTGATATGTCCTCCATTACTGAACATCTAGTAATGGAGGACATGTTACATAATCTCTGCCTTTTCTTTTGCTTTGGAAAAAGAAAATAGCCCTTCGTTACCAGTGACTGGAGAACTGAAAGGCCATTCCATCATATTCTTTATTCTTTTGGGATGAGCCCGACAGAACTACTCGTCTGGCTATCTACCTATATTAAAGGGATAAAGATATATATCGTCAAATTCGAATAAATGATAATATAGCTTTCAATAGATTTTTTTATAATTATGAGCAGCACTTAGGTGCCGCCTTTTTTTGTTATTTATTATTTTTTGATGATGAAACAGTTTTCTTATGTTTACAATAATAGCCTTATAAATTATAATTAAAAATGTTTAATTATAATTTATAGTGTGAATAAGAGAGGGTTATTATGAAACGCATGTGTAAAGCGAATTTATCCTTAGCGATTGCCCTGACGATTGCTAGCTCTGTAGTGCCGTATGTAATGGCAGAATATCCTGTTGTTAGTGCTGTTAAAGGTGAAACTTTAAACTTGGGAAAGGTACAAGGGACACTGTTTGGAATTGATGCAGATAATAAGAGTACTATTAATGCAGATTATGTATCTGGTAGACTAATGGATGGACGAAAGACTATCATTACTAGTCAAAATGGAAGTACTGTGAATATTAAAAATGGCGATCTTCAAGTTGGTCGTGACAGTAATCCACTTGTTATTACTAAAGGCGGTACTGTAAATCTCGGCGTAGATGGTAATAAGGGTAATTTTACTGGCCATGATATGTCCATTGAAGGCGATGTACGTATCGATGGTAGCAATACACATCCATCTGAAATTAATATCGGTGTAGATAGTGATGAAGTACTATGGACTGGCTTTGCTCTCAACTTAGCAGATAAGAATGCAAAACAGCCAAACCATATCAATGTATTTCTTGGTGATCGTGGTTATTGGGACCATATGTATCAAGGCGGTTTGAATGGTACTAGTTATAGCGCAATGACAACTCCAAGCCGTGTACATCGTTTGGTCGGTTCAAAAAATCGTAATTTTGAATCCATAGTAACTCAAAGTGAGCATAATGAAATTCACATTGATAAATTAGAAGGCCATGTAAATTTTGTGTATGATCCAAATGGTGAGTATGATGATAAAGAGGATCCAAGTTATAAAGAGCGTGAAAATATTGTAAATGGATTGACTCCAGAATCCTTCTGGGGTGGTGATATCCATATTACAAGTGCGGCACCTAATTCCGGTGCTCATATGTATACGAGTCGTAAGGGATTAGACTTGTCTAGTGAAGATAATGTAAATAAAATTTTAGATAACTTGGCACATAAGGTGTACTACCATAACTATGTAAATGGTGAAAGAAATCTTCAAGGCACAGTTGCTATTGCCTCTGCAGGTGCTGAATCTGCACGTTTTAAAGTATTAACCGAAGGTTATGCTAAGGAAGGTGCTATTACATGGCAAGCAGATAAAAATGGTCAAGGCAAATATGAGTATAGTAAGGTGAAACCGACACCAAAACCAACTCCAGCGCCAATACCTAAGCCAGAGGTGAAACCAACACCGAAACCGACTCCGAAGCCTGAGGTGAAACCAACACCGCAACCGGCTCCGAAACCTGAGGTAAAACCAGCACCGGTTCCAACGCCTAAGCCAGAAGTAAAACCGACACCACAACCGACTCCGAAGCCTGAGGTGAAACCGGCACCGGCTCCAACTCCTAAGCCAGAAGTAAAACCGACACCGCAACCGACTCCGAAACCTGAGGTAAAACCGGTTCCGGCACCAACACCTAAGCCGGAGGTGAAACCTACACCGCAACCAGCGCCAAAAGCTGAAGAAAATCAAAAACCAGCTCTTGAGCAGAATCCTCAGATGCATGTGAATATGGGTGCGTTTGATACGCCACATATGCGCGGCGCTCGTTCCGCCATTATGAGTAATATTAATGGCTGGAGAACGTTGACAGATAATATGTATCGTTCACGTGTATTACAACAAGGCGAACCAACAGGTATTTGGGCTCGCGTTGGTGGAGGTAAATATAGCTTTGATGGAAACGGAATCGATACAGATACAACATACACTCGTATCCAAGGTGGTTACGATGCTAAAACTGGTAGCGGTTGGACCGTAGGTGGTCAAGTTTCTTATCTTCGTGGTAACGATGATTACGTTTTCAACGGCTCTGGTAAGGAAAAAGCCTTTGCTGTTGGTGCGTATGGTTTGAAAAATCTTGGTAACAACCAATATATCCATATTGAGTCCCAAGTAGGTCGTGCATCTAACGATTTCACTGTTCGTAATGAGATTGGTGAAAAATTTTCTGGTGAGACTAAAGCTAATGCGTATACAATTGGTGCACGCTATGGTAAAACCGTGAAACTTTCTAATGGTACATATATCGAGCCACAAGCACAATTGAGCTATACTCACTTTGGTGGTGATAGCTTCAATGCTGGCAGTATGAAAGTAGATCAGTCTGGTGTGAGCAGTACAGTAGGCGGTCTTGGCCTTGAAATCGGTAAACATTTCGGCGCAGGTAATCTATATACTCGTCTTGGTGTTAACCATGCATTCTCTGGTACAGTAAAAACTACATATACTAGTGGTGCTACTACTAAATACACTTCCGAGGACATTAAAGGCACTTGGACAGATTTAGCCTTTGGAGGTCGCTACGGTTTTAATGCAAATAACAGCATCTTTGCTGATATTAGTACAGGTCTATCTGGTGATTATAAGGCCGGTTGGTCTGTAAATGCAGGATTTACACATAAATTTTAAGCGAATTATTAATAGATAGGAGCGATTTTAGTACATCGATAATTGCATGACAGGTAAAGTCGTCTATTGATTCATTCATATATTTCTTTAAAACGTTTCTTATTGTATCGAGCATTAGTTCGACTTATAATAGGATTAGGATAGCCAACGAGGTTGGGCCTCTCTTCGTTAATGAAGGGAGGGGTGTCTATGAGTGATTATGAACTAATCATGTTAATTCTAGAGGTAATAACTGTAGTTATTGCCTTTGGTGCACTTGTGGCTCTTATTTGTCTTGGAAAAGACAAATAGCCCTTCGTTACCAGTAACTGGATAACTGAAAGGCCATTTCATCAATTATTTATAGTTTTGAGATGAGCCTAACGGAACCACTCGCTTGGCTATCTACCTATATTATAGGGATAAAAATATATATCGTCAAATTGAGATGAAATACATTATTATAATAACTACATATAAATAATCATAAAAGCTGTACATACATAGATTAGACTGAACGGCTTTGATGTCAAAACGAATGTAACATCAAAGGTGGTTCAAAAATCGATTATGTGTGTACAGCTTTTTGTGTTTTGGTTTTAGTGTGTTTGTGTGAAAGTAGTCATTGGAAGAATAGACAGAAAAGGCTGTAATTGAATGCGATATAACTGCATTTCAATTACAGCCCTTTTTAGGCTCTGTATGAGATTTTAGTTATCTTTCTTGATAAATTTCACGATAATACCGCCTACGGTCGATGCAATGCCGAGGCCGAGACAGAACATACCGATAGTGTGGATAAGAATGGATGTCTGGTTATTCTTGGAAATGGCTTGAGCCGCTTGTTGTGCACTGGTCGCATGTTTTGCGATTTCTACGTTGTTCGCTGATGGATCTGGAATGATCAGCAAGATGACTACGGCGATGATTAAGGCTATAATGCCCATTGGTAATAATTTGTTCTTCATTGTAATTCTCCTTTTAAGAATTTATTAAACGTTGTTTATATATTTTGGTTATACACTTATTATAAATATTTAAGAAGAGCTTATATATAAATAAAATGAAATTTACTTATGTATATAAAATAATATTATGGATTGTAACGATTATATTGTATGGATATTTTGTATGAATGTAGCATATTGTATTGTATTTGCATTGACAATCCTCTATATATTTATATAAAATAGAAATAATTTCATGTGTTATTCATGATAAAATCATGAATCATCGGTATATGTAATCGTGTGTAATTAAGTATTATGTACGTAATTAAGTACGTACATAATTATGTAATGAGAAGTTTGTACGTAAGAGTGTGTAATGAAATATATAATCGTGTTGATGAGTGCCTTATGTATGTTTGTCATGCCTGTGTCGGGAAAACAGGTGGACAGAACAGCGCAACCTATGCAGGGGACTACGGTAAAACAAGTTCATAGTGAAAGTACGGCCGTATTATCTAACGACTCAGATACATTCCATGTTAATTCGTCTCATACTCCAGATCATGTCATCGGTCAGGGCGGATTGGAGATGCCGGACTCCACAGATAAAAAGACGACTCGTTATTCCGATACGGATGCGGTCAATTCTGCATTGCAGGCGGTGGTCATGACTAGTGTTAATTCCGCAATGCACGGATCGAAGGCGAAGCCCTGGATGCAGAGAACCGTCGTGTCATTGCGCTTTCAGAAAAACTGGAAGCCCTTGTACGGTGTGGAAACCTTGCAGCCGCTAGGTCATTATGATGAGATATCTCGCCATGTGTGGTTTACACAGGAGCGTTTGGCGAATGCAGCGGATACAGGAACGACGGCGAATGTGGGCATCGGCTATCGCCGAATCTCAACGAACGATGAACACTATTACGGTGGCAATCTATTTTATGATCATCGGTTCAGAGGCAATCACAGTCGCATGAGTGTCGGGCTGGAGTATGTGTCGGGGATCGGTGCGTTTCGCATGAACTGGTATCGCGGGGTGTCCAGCGAGCGTTCTCTTGATGGTGCGACACGCTTGGAAAATGTGTCTAACGGATATACTGCGGAATATGGGACTAGATTTAAGAATGCTCGTTGGGCGCGCGTGTACATGGAAGCCTATCGCTGGCAGTTGCAGCGTAGTGAGGATAAGCATGGCTTGCGCATCGGTACTGAGTTGCAGCTCACGCCGAGGATTTCCGTGGACATGGGCTATAATAAGCCGGAGCATGAGCATGGCAGTCCGTACGGCAAAATCATGTTCCGCCTAGCCGGTGTCGATACAGCATGGTTTGGTGGTAACCATCGATCGGATACAAAAGCATCGGTTCGAGCGAATATGTTGGAAAATGTGCGTCGCCAACATACAGTGTATGTTGATTAAGAGCATTGTTGTTGATGATCGACTTGTATCTGAATTTGGTCCTGAAATGGCACTATTCCGTGTGGATACTATTGCCAAGAACCATGAAGGACAACCGACTATTGAACGTGTAAGGGTTAATAAAAAATAGAATATATATGATTTATATTGTGAAAGCCGAGGCTCTAGGGCCTCGGCTTTTTCGTGTACCTGTAGGTGATAATTTTTTTGTATATAAAATTATCTTATCTATGAGAGCATTAAACTGAAGCATCTAAAAATATGAAATTGATTACGTAATTACAATAATCGTTATATTCCGATATGTGGATTTATCGTAAATTTTGATAGGAAAGATGAAGATTTTATTTCTTAAAATTAAAAAGTATTAAAATAGAAATAAATAAATGACAAAAATGAAGAAAAGATGAAAAAGTTGTTTACAAGATAGAAATTTTTTGATATTGTATTGCCGTGGGTGAGTATATGATGAAGAATCATGAATAATTATAGTATTCAGATCGTAATTTGGAATACTAATATTTGGTGTAAGAAGTGTAGATGATAATTAATCGTTATACTTCTTCTTTTTATTATCTTTGCAATATTATGCAACACAAGTGATGTGTTTTACTGAGGTTTCGGTAAGAAAGGATAATCATGAATCGAATTTATAATGTTATTTGGAGTAAGACTAAAAAATGCTACGTAGTAGTATCTGAAATCGTAAAAACAGGTGGTGGCAAGGTAAAATCCGTACAAAGTGGTACAACCTGGACACATATGAGTGCGATTATGGCCGTGGCCGCATTATTGATGGCTGGTAATATTACTACGGTTAATGCTGCTACATATACTGCTATGACGATTAATGATGTAAATGGCGCTGGTTATGCTACTGGTAATGTAGTTTATAGTGAAGGTAGTTATTTATATAATTATCAAAACCCTGGGAACCTGACACCATTTGATAACAGTCATTTGTACAATGGTACAGATAGAGGTAACTATACAGAAAATAGTTTTGCCGGCATTGCTATCGGTAAAAATACAAATATTCAGGAAACTGGTAATCCAACTTATTATTCCGGTTTAGCTATCGGTAACTATGCTCAGGCCACAGGTGGTATTGCTTTTGCTTTAGGTCATTATGCTCAAGCTTTATCACCATCTGCTATGGCTCTTGGTACAGCTACAAAGGCGAGCGGATTTAACTCTTTGGCTATGATGCGTCAATCCGCTGCAGAAGGTGAGTTCTCCGCAGCATTAGGCACCGCAGCTTGGGCAAAGGGTAATGGTAGTTTCGCCATGGGTTATTCTGCTACAGCAAAAGCAGATCAATCTATTGCCATCGGTGCGGCAGAAACTATAAAATTACCTGGTCAACAACATGGTACTCCAAGTGCTAAATATAATGGCGATGGTAATACCGTAACAGAAGGGGCTCGTTCTCTTGCTTTCGGTACAAAAGCTCGTACTGCAGTTGGTGCAGATGATTCTATGGCATTCGGTTCTTCATCCAGCACTGGTGGCGCCAATGCGGTAGCTATGGGTTATAGTGCTAATGCTAGTGCAGAGAATGCCTTTGCCATCGGTAATACGGCACAATCATCCGCACAAAATGCCGTGGCAATGGGTAAAAGTGCAAATGCAAGTGGTGTAAGCAGCTTTGCTATGGGTAGTAGTTCTAATGCTGCTGGTGCCGATGCTATTGCTATGGGTAGTTCTTCCCAAGCAAAATTATCCAACTCCATCGCATTAGGTGGTAATGCAAAATCCTTGGGTGCTGATGCGCTTGCACTTGGTGGTGCGGCGAATGCCTCTAAAGATGGTGCCATTGCAATCGGTAAAGAAGCAAAAGCAAACAATACTAATACGACAGCTATCGGTCTTGGTGCAACTGTTACAGGTACTAACTCCATGGCTATTGGTACAAATGCCGTTGCAGAATCCAATAACTCCTTGGCATTGGGTACTGGTACGGAAGTAAGAGGTGCCTTGGTTAATGGTTTCTCTGCTTTCACTAACCAACAAAATAACAATATTGCAAACGGTGTAGTTGCGGTAGGTAACGTAGGTTCTGAACGCCGTATCATCAACGTAGCAGGTGGTGAAAACGATACTGACGCAACAAATGTAAAACAATTAAAATTTGTAAACAGTAACTTGGCAAAATCCATCGCAGGTCCTACATATACGGGCTATGAAGCGAATGGTTCTACATATAAAGCGCCTGATTTCAATATCAAGAACAGCACATACCATACGGTAAAAGATGCTGTTGAAGCGGCGCAAACAAATTTCTTCAGCGCTAAAGGCACATCTGCCGATGCGAACTACGATAACACAGGTGCTACAGGCAATAACGCAACAGCAGCCGGCGTACGTACTTCCGCAGCAGGTAATTTCGCGACAGCTGTCGGTGCTGATGCGTCTGCAGCGAATGCGAACAGCACTGCAATCGGTTATAAAGCTAAATCCAGCGTAGATGACGGCGTTGCATTGGGTGCAAACTCCGTTGCTTCCGTTGCATCAGGTAAAGCAGGTTATAATGTTAAAACTGCAGACAGCCGTACAAACGGATATAGCGGATTGACTGGCGCTGCGTTGACATCCACTATGGGTGCGATGTCCGTAGGTGACGGCGGTACAAAAACTCGTCAGATCACAAACGTGGCTGCAGGTACTGCGGATACTGATGCTGTTAATGTGGCACAATTGCGCAATGTTAATTTGAAAGTAGCTGGTAACACTGGTAATAACGACGTTTTATTGGATAACCAAACATTGACTGTAAAAGGCGATGGTTCTTATGTTACAACATCTGTTAACAACCAAACAATTGATGTGACGTTGACTGATGCTACTAAGAATAAAATCGACAATGCGGCAAATAAAGACTTGTCCAACATTACAGACGGCGGTAAATCCGTTATTCGTGATGAAGCGCAAAAAGCAGTAAAAGTTGTTGCTGGTAAAAACACAACGATTACAGAAGGTACTGACGGTACATATAAAACATATAAAGTTGACGTAGATGCTCCTGACTATCAATTAGTTGAAAATAGCAGTGCTGCTGATAAAGCTTACACTGTATCTGGCAATAAAGTTGACTTAACTGTACAAGATGCTAAAAATCCTGCGAATAAGAAAACTGTAACTATCAAGGATATCGCGTCTAAAACAGAACTTGATAAGGCACAAGAAGATCTTATCAACAAAGGCTTGAAATTCGATGCCGATAATAACGATGCTAAGACAAATAAATTAGGCTCCAAGGTAACTGTAGCCGGTGACGGTACTAACATCAACACTACGATTACACAGACCGGCGACGATACAACAATTAAGGTTGCATTAGGTAAAGACATCAATGTTAATACTGTGACAGCTACTAAGACTGTAAAAGCTGGTACTGCTACTATGGGTAACCAAGCTGTAACAGACAATAAGTCAGCTACTCAAAATGGTAACTTTGTATCCGGTTTGGACAATAAAAATTGGACATTAACTGATCCTGCCTTCGTGTCCGGACGTGCGGCAACAGAAGATCAACTTAAAATTGTCAGCGATGCTGTAAAAGCGGCTAATGCGGCTAACGCAAGTGCTTCTGATTATCGTTTAATCGCTAATCCGAACAATGCGGCAGACGGCTCTTATAAAGTTGATAACAATCAAGTTGACTTGAAGGTAAAAGACGAAAAATCCGGTGATGTTAAAAACGTAACGATTAAGGATATTGCATCAAAAACTGAACTTGATAAGGTAAAAGATCGTTCCGTAAAATATGACGGTAACACAGGTCATGACACAGTAACATTAGAAGGTGCTAATGGTACAAAGATTACCAACTTGAAAGATGGTAATGTAGCGGCTGGTTCTAAAGATGCTGTAAACGGCGGTCAATTACATCAAGTAAAACAAGACCTTGGCGATCAAATTACGAATACCAAGAATGACTTGATTAACACAGGTCTCAAATTCGATGCCAATGTAGGCGGCGTAAAAACTAACAAATTAGGCTCCACTGTTACAATTCAAGGTGAAGGTACTGCTGCTGACGCTGATTATAGCGGTGAGAACCTTAAAACTTTCATCAATCAAGATGCAGCAACAGGCAATACGACTATTGACGTGAAGATGAACAAAAACCTTAAAGCTGAATCTGTGAAGGTTGGCAAAAATGGTAAGGACGGCGTAGCTATTACAGGTCCTGACACAGCAAACGGTACAGACGGCAAGGTAGCTGTGACAGATAAAAACGGTAAAGAAGCAGTTTCTATTTCCGGTAAGGACGGCGTAGGTCACATCGGCTTGACTGGCCCTGCTGGAACGAACGGCGTGAATGGTACTAATGGTATCGACTTGTCCGTGAAACCTGGTTACGACGCTCCTATGACAGGCGTTAAAGGTGAAAAAGGTGTAGACGGTACAAACGGTCTTACTCGTATCGTTTACAAAGACGGCAACGGCGAGCATCAAGTTGCGACTATGGAGGACGGTTTACAATTCACTGGTAACAATTCTGGTACTGTGAATAAACAAAAATTGAATTCCTTGGTGAAAGTACAAGGTGAAGGCGTAACTGAAGCTGAATCTGCAGCGTTCAAGAGCGCATCCGGCAATATCAACGTAAAAGCTGATGGCACTAACAAATTGGAACTTCAATTGGCGAAAGACCTTAAAAATCTTGATTCCGTAACGGCTGCTAAGACTGTGAAAGCAGGCGACGCTATTATGGGTGGTCAAACTGTTAACAACGCAGCTGGCGAGAGCGAAACAGGCAACTATGTAACAGGCCTTGATAATAAAGATTGGGATGCAAGTAAGATTGTATCTGGTCGTGCCGCAACAGAAGATCAATTGAAAAAAGCGTTGGATGCTCAAAGTGCTAACTCCACTGATTATCGTTTGATTAGAAATCAAGCAGCAGGCTCCAATGGAGACTACACTGTGGATACGAACGGCGATGTAGCGTTGACTGTACAGGATAAGAACCATCCGGATCAAACAGAAACTGTTACAATTAAAGACGTTGCTTCTAAATCCAAACTTGATAAATTGAATGACCGTGCTGTTAAGTATGATTTGGACCCTACTGGTAATCCTGATAAATCCAAGGTAACTTACGAAGGTCCTGCATATAACAACAAACAAGGCGGCACTCATGTAACGAATGTGGCATATGCTACAGGCAATGACGGCAGCGAAGCGGTTAATGTGGACTACTTGAATGACAAAATTAAAGATAGTGCGGACGCATTAACTAATAAAGGTTTGAAATTCGATGCTAACCAAGGCGGTGAAAAAACTAACAAGCTTGGCTCCAAAGTGACTATTAAAGGTGAAGGCACTGCAGCTGACGAAGATTACAGCGGCGAAAACCTTAAAACTTTCATCACACAAGATCAAACATCTGGTGATACAACTATCAACGTGAAGATGAATAAAAACCTTAAAGCTGAATCCGTGAAGGTTGGTAAAGACGGTAAGGACGGCGTGTCCATCACAGGTCCTGACACTGCGAACGGTACAGACGGCAAGGTAGCTGTTACCGGTAAAGATGGCAAAGAGGCTGTATCTATTTCCGGTAAAGACGGCGTAGGTCATATCGGTTTAAATGGTAAAGATGGTCGCAGTGCAGACATTACTGTTGAAAAAGGTGATCCGGACCTCAACGGTAAGGAAATTACTCGTATTAAATACACTGATGAAGACGGTAAGACACATCAAGTGGCAACCAAAGACGACGGTATGGCATACGGTGGTGATTCCGGCGACGTTATTAAGAGAAAACTTAACACTCAAGTAAATGTTAAGGGCGGCGTAACTGATAAAACTAAACTTTCCAACGATGATAACATCGGCGTTGTATCCGACGGTACAGACACATTGATGCTTCGTTTGGCGAAAGACCTTAAAGGATTGAACTCCATTACTTTCAACAACGGTGAAAATGGTGCAAACGGTAAAACCGTTGTAAACGGCGAAGGCATGACTATTAAAGATGTAGCAGGTAATCCGTTGACAGCTGTTACAAAAGACGGCATGAAGATTACCGATGGTCCATCCATGACGAAGGACGGCGTCGATGCAGCAGGCAAGAAGGTTACTAACGTTCAAGATGGTAATGTTGCAAAAGATAGTAAAGACGCTGTAAACGGTGGTCAATTGCATGACGCTGTTGAAAGCCTTAAAACTAAAGGTTTTGGTCTTGAAGCAGAAGATGGTCAATCCGTGAAGAAACCTCTTGGTGACACTGTTAAGGTTAAAGGTGATGGCACGAATATCAAAACATCCGTAGACGGCGGCGCTGTTAAGGTGGAATTGAAAAAAGACATCACTGTAGACACTGTAACAGCTAAGACTGTAACAACAGGCGACACTAAGATGGATACAAATGGCGTTACTATCAAGGACGGCGCTAATGAAGCGACTAAGTTGACGAAAGATGGCTTGCAAATCAATGATGGTGGTAACAAAGCTGTTACTGTTAATAAAGATGGCTTGACTATCGAAAATGGTCCTAAGGTAACAAAAGACGGTATCGATGCGGCTGATAAGAAGATCACTAATGTGGCTGATGGCACTATTGGCGCTGGTAGCAAGGACGCTGTAAACGGCGGTCAATTGCATACAGCTATTGAAGACATCAAATCCACAGGTTTCGGTCTTAAAGCGGAAGACGGTAACTCCGTGAAGAAACCTCTTGGCGAGACAATCGATCTAAAAGGTGATGGCAACATCAAAACTTCCGTGGATAACGGCGCTATTAAAATGGCCTTGAACGACAAAATCACTCTTGGTCAGGATCCGGCAAAACAAGTTAATATCGACGGTTCTGCAGGTACGATTACAGCTGGTAACGGCGGTAATCAAGTTAAGATTGACGGCAATGATGGTTCCGTAACTGCAAATACTGTGAAAGCTGGCGACGTAGTTGTAGGCAAGCAGACTTCTGACGGTAAAGAAGGCAACTTCGTAACAGGTTTGGATAACAAAACTTGGGATCCTGAAAACCCTGTAGCAGTTCCTGGTCGTGCCGCAACAGAAGATCAATTGAAAGCTGTTAATGACGACTTCAATAATAAAGCAAGAACAGGCCGTGTATTCCAAGGTGACCAACCTGGCGATAGCGGTAAAGTGGTTCGTGGATTGGGAGATACTATGAACCTTACTGGTGGTGCTGATGTGAACCGTTTGGCAGATAATAATATCGGTGTTGTGAAAAATGCTGCTGGTGATGGCTATAACATCAAGTTGGTTAAAGACTTGAAAGGTCTTGAGTCCGTAACTACTACGGATGCTGCGGGTAATACAACTGTTATGAACGGTGGCGGCGTGACAATTACACCTGCTCAAGGTAATGCTGTAAGTCTTACTAAAGACGGCCTCAATAACGGTGGCAATAGAATTACTAATGTAGGCCCTGGGGTAGATGGTACTGATGCGGTTAATGTAAATCAATTGAGCAGTGCTATGCGTAGCGTGGATGGTAAAATCGCCGATGTAGGTGCTACTAGTGCAGCTATTTCTGGCCTCAAACCATTACAATATGATCCATTGGAACCAACTCAAGTATTGGCTGCTGTAGGTCACTATAAAGGTAGCACAGCTGCAGCTGTAGGCGTGGCGCACTATACTAATGAATCTACAATGTTCCATATGGGCGTATCTCTTGGCGGTCATGACAACATGATTAATGCGGGCGTATCTTACAAATTTGGTACATCCGACGCTAAGAAAGCGGTTCCTGCACGTTACAAAGCCGGCCCTATCAGCTCTGCGTATGTATTGCAAGATGAAGTGACTGCTTTAAAAGCTGAAAATGAACGCATGAAACAACATGACTTAGAGTTAACTGCTAAATACGATCAAGTACAACGCGATAATGAAGAAATGAAGGCTCAAATCGCATTGTTGATGCAACAAGCAGGTCTTACAAAATAATCGAATCTGAATATTCGAGTTCTTAATCACTCATGTAAGGATTGTGAAAGCCGCCCTTTCCGGGGCGGCTCATCATAAGGAGGAAGTATGAAATTCAAAACATTTATGCCTGTATTGGCACTGGCTTGTGTGTGCGCGGTAGGTCAAGCGGATGCGGCTCAAGATCGATTGATGATGCCGGAACAACCAGCTGAACCATTAAACGTGATTGAAGCAGAAGTGGCTGTTCCTGTACCTAGCGAAGAAGTTCGCGACGTAGTGAATGCTTTCACACAATTCCAATTGGACCAAAAGGGTAAGCGTATCATGGACGATTCCCGCGTTATGACCGGTCAAGAGCGTTACCGTAACAATGTGTTGTACTACATGAACGTTCGTCGCAGCTGGTACATCGTAAGTCATCGTTATAAAAACGATAGCTATGCACGCATGGCATTAGATCGTTTGTACAACGATTACAAAGAATTCTTTATGGATCGTGTGACTGTGTCTGACGATGAAAAATTGGACTATGCGCAACAAATCATTGATATCTTGGATCGCAATACGGCCAATGTACATGATGATGAATTGCGTTTCTACATGAACGAAATGGTTATCTTTAGTTTGAAAGAAGCTATGAAAGACGGTAATAATCGCGTGAAGCCTGCCGAAGAGGAAGACATTCCTAAGATGATGGAAGAACCTCGTATGGTGGATCTTCGTCAAGCGATTTATGCACCAACAATTCAATAAGATCTGGTGTAATTAATAAACCAATAATTTAATTAAATATTGTAATTGAATTAGGGACAGTTTCATTAGATTCTGTGATAATACACTGATAACTAAATAATATTTAGAATGTATGGTGTTTATAAAAGCCGAGGCAGCGATTGCCTCGGCTTTTGTTATGTATAAATTGAAATTGTTACATGCAAATATGTAAATTTAATGGCATAAATGTATTGAAAAGATGAAGATTTTATTTTCTAATTATTAATTTTGTTAAATAAACCATAAAAATGAATGAAACATGAAAAAGTTATTTACAATATAGATTTTTTTTGATATGGTATACGAGTAGATGAGTATATGATAACAATCTGTAATAAGTGTAATATTTGACTTGTTATGCTGAATATTGTTGGTTTGTATTAGAAGTATAGATGATTTTTATATCTATTACTTCTTATTTTTATTATAGTTTTATATAAGGTTAGATAGGTATTACGCAACGAAAATGTAGTACGAAAGGAACACTATGAATCGAATTTATAAAGTCATTTGGAATCGGGTGAAAAACTGTTATGTAGTTGTGTCCGAAATTGCTAATAATCGCGGGAAAATTAATGGAAGAAGCACAACATGCGTTGGTACACTTTTATGTGTTTTGGCACTGGTAGGCGGTATATTATCTCCACTGAATACTGCTAATGCAGTAAATCCTGCGGGGACTGGCGCAGGGGTATCATGGGGAAATGGCACGAATAGTGGCACAGATCAAAATAATGTAGCCATTGGCGGTTATGCGCAGGCCCTTGGACCGGTTTCCTTGGCATTAGGTGCGCATAGTAATTCTTCTGCTTCATATTCAACCGCTATCGGTGGAGGAACACAATCTACTGCGGAAAACGCCACAGCTATTGGTGGTGTAGCCAAGGCACAAGGGAAAAATGCTACCGCTATTGGGGCAAAAGCCGAAGCTAATGGAGAGTATGCTACCACTATCGGTGCAGGTGCAAAAGCTGATAAAACCTATGCTATAGCCATCGGCAGCCTTTCTCATGCTACTGAGGTATCCTCGTTAGCGATGGGAAATAATTCAAAAGCTACTAATACTTATGCTTATGCAATCGGTGGGAGTGCAGAGGCTAAGGGCAGATGGAGTATCGCCATGGGGACAAATGCAGTGGCCGAAGATGATGCCAGCGTGTCTATCGGTACCTGGTCAAAAGCTACTACTGGACAGTCCGTGGCTGTAGGTTATCAAGCTAACGCGAAACAATTAGGGGCAACGGCACTTGGCAGACAGACGAATGCTAGCGCAGTAGATGCAACTGCTATAGGATCTGGATCTAATTCTACTGCTGAAAACGGTACAGCTATAGGTAAAAGTGCTTCGGTCAGTGCGAAAAACAGCGTCGCTATCGGTACTGGGGCGAAAGCAACCAATGAAAATGCGGTGGCTCTCGGCACCGGTTCTGAAACTGCTACAGCGGTAGCAACAGCCTCTGAGTCAGTTAATGGAGTAGTACATAACTTTGCAGGTATAAATCCTGGTTCCACAGTTAGCGTAGGTAAGACAGGTATGGAACGGACGGTTACCAATGTAGCGGCCGGCCGTATTTCCGCTACATCTACAGATGCTATTAACGGCAGTCAACTGTATGCAGTGACTACGGAAGTGAATAAGGGCACAGTTTATGCAGGAGATGTAAAAGGTACGGGGGCTACAGATAATAAGTTTACCCAAAGACTGGGAGCACAAACTAATATCGTTGGTGGCGTAGCCGATACATCCAAATTGAGTGATAACAATATTGGAGTGGTATCTAATGGCACAAATACATTGAACGTGAAATTGGCTAAAGAACTGAAAGACCTAACTAGTGTGACTGCTGGTGATACAGTGATGAACACGGATGGTGTGACGATCACTGGAGGCCCTAAAATTGTAAAAACCGGCATTGATGCAGGAAACAAACAAATCGTTAATGTGGCTAGCGGCGGAGATGTAACGACGAATGGTGCTAATATTGGCGATATTAACCGTATCATTACGGCGAAGGATAAGTATGTGACTGGCGGTTCAGTGACTTATCAAGCAAATGGTGAGGGTGCCGCAAATTTAACCGGCACAAACGGATTGACTGCCAACGTAAGCGGATTGAAAAATAACTATGTTACGAGTGGCAGTATTTCTAATGACGGCAAAGTGTTGACACTGGAACGTAACGATACGGGCAAAGTTAATGTTGATTTGAGTAATATATTTACTGAGGTAGCAAAGGGAGATTACCGTTTGGTAGAAAATCCTGAAGCGGGTAGCCAGGGTAAATATAAGGTTGATAGCAATGGAAATATGGTATTGACTGTAGCAAATGATAAAAGTGACAAGAAACAAGTTACATTGACAGATATTGCATCGAAGGCGCAACAAGATAATAATACATCAAGTATTACTACAATCAATACAACTCTTGATAAAGGCTTGAACTTTGCCGGTGATACCGGTGCTGTGAGCAACAGAAAATTAGGCGATACCGTTACCGTTAAAGGCGGTGCTACAGGCGCATTGTCCGATGGAAATATCGGTGTTGAATCCAACGGCAATGGCACATTGAACGTAAAATTGGCGAAAACATTGACCGGCTTGGACAGCGTGACAGCCGGCAATACGAGCATTAATAACGGCGGATTGACTGTAGGCGGTAAGACCTATGTATCTTCAACAGGTCTCAATGCGAATGACCAAAAGGTAACGAATGTTGCTAACGGGGATGTGTCTGCTAATTCCAAAGATGCAGTCAACGGTGGTCAATTGCACGATGCTAAAAACGAATTAAATACTAATATCAGTAATGCTAAAACTGATCTTATCAACAAGGGCCTTCGTTTCGATGCAGATAATAACGCTGAAAAAACGAATAAACTTGGTTCTAAAGTAACAGTCAATGGCGATAACAATATCACTACTGAAATCACGCAAACCGGCGACGACACTAAGATCGGCGTTAAATTGAACAAAAATCTTAATGTTACAACTCTTACTGCTACAGATACTGTAAAAGCTGGCAGTGTAACAATGGGTAAACACGCTGATTCTAACAACTATGTAACTGGTCTTGATAATAAGGATTGGGATGTGAACACATCTAATCCTGTAAACGGTCGTGCTGCTACAGAAGATCAATTGAAAAAAATCAGCGATGTAATTAAGAGCCAAGGTGCTAATGCTACAGATTACCGTTTGGTGAAAAATGCAGCTGCTGCAGATGGTGCTTATACAGTTGATTCTAATGGCGATGTTGACTTAACTGTAGAGGATAAAAACCATGCAGGTAGTAAAGAAACAGTTAAGATTAAGGATGTTGCCTCTAAATCTAAATTAGATAAAGTTATCAATGACGGCTTGAAATTCGATGCCAATACAGGCGGCGAAAAAACGAATAAATTGGGGTCCAAGGTATCCGTGAAAGGGGATAATTCCAACATCATTACAAGTATCTCCCAAGATGCGAACGGTGACAGCACCATTGATGTGAAACTCGGCAAAGACCTTAAGACCGAAACGATTACTGCTACCGGTAAAGACGGCAAGGACGGCAGGATCGGCATCAACGGTAAAGACGGTGTTACGACGAATATTTCCGTAATTCGTGACGGCAAGCCGGGCGTCGACGGTGCCGCCGGCATGACCACTACGCGCATTGTGTATCAAAAACCGGACGGCACGAACGAAGAAGTGGCGAACCTAAATGACGGTATGATGTACGGCGGCGATACAGGCAATGTGATTAAAAAGAAACTGAACAATCAAGTGAATGTTAAGGGCGGTATCTCCGATGAAAGCAAATTAGCTACTGAAGACAACATCGGTGTTGTTTCCGACGGTTCCGATACATTGAAATTGCGCTTGGCGAAAGAATTGAAAGGCTTGACGTCTGCTACTTTCACAAACGGCGGCAATAATACTGTTATCAATGGTGGTGGTATGACAATTACACCTGCTGGCGGTAATAAGGTGAGCCTCACAAAAGACGGCTTAAATAACGGCGGTAACAAGATTACGAATGTAGCTGATGGCACAGATCCTAACGATGCGGTTAATAAATCTCAATTGGATAAAGCTACAGCAGCTGCATCCACAACGGTATCGGCAGGTAATAATATTACTGTAACACCTAGCACCAATGCGAATGGTTCCAAGAACTATGAAGTAAGTCTCAAAGACCAAGTGACATTGGGCTCTGATGCTACAAAACAAATCGCGATGGACGGTACTACAGGCACAATCAAAGCTGGTGATAAAGTTACAATCGACGGCAACAAAGGTACTATTAAAGCCGGTAATGTAACAATTGACGGTGAAAACGGTACCATTAAAGCTGGCGACAAGGTAACTATCGATGGTAAAGATGGTAAGATTGCAGCAGGCAAGGTATCTGTTGATGGTAAAGACGGCTACGTGACAGGTTTGGAAAATAAAGATTGGGATCCTAACAATATCACAAGCGGTCGTGCTGCTACAGAAGACCAATTGCAAAAATCTCACAAAGCCTTGGATAATAAGATTACTGACCTAGGTGATGAAATCACGAAAAAAGGTATGAATTTCGCCGGTAATACAGGTGAATTCCACCGTGATTTAGGTCAAAAGGTTACTATCAAAGGTGAAGGTACAGAGTCTGACGATAAATACTCCGGCGAAAATATTAAAACAGTAGCCGACCAAGATGGTAATGTTACTATCAAGATGGCGAAAAACCTTAAAACTGACAGCTTAACTACTGATAAGGTAAAAGTTGGCAAAAACGGTAAGGACGGTAAAGATGCTGTATCTATGTCCGGTAAAGACGGTGTTGGTCATATCGGTTTAACTGGTAAAGACGGCCGTAATGCGGATATTACCGTTGATAAAGGTGATCCAGACTTAGACGGTAACAACATCACTCGTATTAAGTACCAAGACGAAAACGGTAAGACCCACCAAGTAGCAACCAAAGACGATGGTATGAAATACGGTGGCGATAGCGGTTCCGTAATCAAGAAAAAGCTTAACGAACAAGTTAATGTAGTGGGTGGCATTACTGATGCTAGCAAGTTGACTACAGAAGATAATTTAGGGGTCGTATCCGATGGTACTGGCAACCTTAAGGTTCGTATGGCGAAAGACTTGAAAGGTCTTGAAACAGTAACAACTAAGGATGCTGCAGGTAATACTACAGTTATGAACGGTGGCGGTGTAACGATTACACCTGCTAGCGGTAATGCTGTGAGCCTTACTAAAGATGGTTTGGACAACGGCGGTAACAAGATTACCAATGTTGCTGCTGGTGTAAACGGTACAGATGCAGTTAATGTAAATCAGTTAAAAGGTGCAACGGATAAGATGGCGAATGCTATCAATGCTGTAGCGGGCGAAACACAACGTGTAGGCGCACATGCAGCGGCTATGTCTGCATTGAAACCTATTCAATATGATCCATTGGAACCAACTCAAGTGATGGCCGGTATCGGTAATTACAGAGGTGAAACTGCGGCGGCGTTAGGCGTTGCACATTACACAGCAGAAGACACTATGTTCCATGTAGGCGTATCTGTTGGTAGTCACCATAACATGGTGAATGCCGGTGTAACTCACAAATTCGGTAACTCCGATGCGAAGAAAGCGATTCCAGATCGTTATAAAGGTGGCCCTATTAGCTCCGTTTATGTGTTGCAAGATGAAGTGACAGCGTTGAAAGCTGAAAATGCACGCATGCAAGAAAGCCTCAATGAATTGTCTTCCGTTAAGGCTGATAATGAACAAATGAAGGCTCAAATTGCATTACTTATGCAACAAGCAGGGCTTACAAAATAACTTGAACTTGATTAAATGGATTATTTAGTATACTCTAGTCATGTAAGAATCATGTAAGGAATATGAAAGCCGCCCTTTGGGAGGCGGCTCATCATTAGGAGGATTTATGAAATTCAAAAAATTTATGCCTGTATTGGCACTTGCTTGTGTATGCGCGGTAGGTCAAGCGGATGCGGCTCAAGATCGATTGATGATGCCGGAACAACCAGCTGAACCATTAAACGTGATTGAAGCAGAAGTGGCTGTTCCTGTACCTAGCGAAGAAGTTCGCGACGTAGTGAATGCTTTCACACAATTCCAATTGGACCAAAAGGGCAAGCGCATCATGGATGATTCCCGCGTTATGACTGGTCAAGAGCGTTACCGCAACAATGTGTTGTACTACATGAACGTTCGTCGCAGCTGGTACATCGTAAGCCACCGTTATAAAAACGACAGCTATGCGCGCATGGCGTTAGATCGTTTGTACAACGATTACAAACAGTTCTTTACAGAACATGCGACTGTATCTGAAGAGGCTAAATTGGACTATGCGCAACAAATCATCGACATCTTGGATCGCAATACGGCCAATGTACATGATGACGAATTGCGTTTCTACATGAACGAAATGGTCATCTTCAGCTTGAACGAAGCTATGAAAGACGGCAATAATCGCGTGAAACCTGTAGATGAAAAAACAGCTCCTGCGATGGACGAACTTCACACAGTGGACCTTCGCAAAGCGATTAATGCACCGACAATTCAATAATGTTAGATGATTCAATTATAAGAATTAAGTGTTGTTGTGTTGTATTTCTTATAATTGTATGACCGATAAAAAATATCGGGGTGTTGTTTGTATTAACAATACCCCGATATTTTTATGCATATAATTTTGCAATCAATGTGATTCGCTGACCTTGAATCACCTTATATGTAATTTTTTTTACGATGGCCGTAAAATTGTGATGCAGAAATTGTAACTGATCGTTAGGTTGAACGTCCGCATCATATGTGAATACGCCTTCTTCCCCATTAAAGCGACCTTTGATTGTGAAAGTTTGATTATCTCGTGTAACTACGATATCTTCTTCTGTAACCGTATTTGGTTTATCTATATTTTGTTGTAAGATATTGAGTTCTGACATAGATTTCTTCCTCCTTTCTGCTTTCAGTATAACAATAAAAATTAAAAAACACATGGAGTAATCGTATAAATTGTTTTTATACACATATGCTCTATTTCTATAAAGCCTATAAATCCCGCCGATACGCCTTTAGAGTGCCTTAGAATAAAAAAGGAATGACAGCGATTTGAATTTCACCTGTCATTCCCTTTACTATATAATAAAATGCTACCTTTATTGATTGTGCAATAGTTAATTTGCTTAAGTAGGTATGTAGTAATTGTGTACGTACATTGAGTCAAAATGGCAGAAACACTGTACGATATCTGTTTATGAAAAGATATCATTCTATTATATGATCTATCATAAATCAGAATGATGAAGAGAAAATAAATTGATTATATATGGTGTAATATTGGTACATAATTATGGAGCATATTAGTATTATTTATGAAAGTTGGTGAATAATAGTAAAAAATACAGCATTTATGCAGAATATTCAGTATATTTAATTTTATCGAAATTATTAATAACTTAAACACAAAAGTTTTATGAAAATAAAATGAAAAAAAGTTTACTTTTCCCGTAATATGTGGTATTTTAGATATACACATTCAAGAATGTCGATGAATTCTCAATACATCATCGATACATCATTGTTATTTCATTAAATATGTAGATAGTTAGTTAGTAAGTTTTATAAGTTTTATAGGAGAAAGATTAATGAATCGAGTATTTAAAGTGATTTGGAATCGCACAAAGGGCTGCTATGTCGTTGTGGCAGAAACAGCAAAGAACATGACGAAACGTTCTTCTTTGTCGGTTGTATTCTCTAAAATGGTAGGTGCTACAGCAGTTGCCGTTATGCTGACAGGCGTTATGATGCCTACCGATGCCTTAGGGGCACCTATTACAAGAGGTAACGGTGCACAAGCTGAAAATGACGGTGGTATTGCTATCGGTGATAATACGGCATCTAAGGGTGACTATAGTATTTCAATCGGTACTAATGCATCTGTAGGTAGAGGTGATACTGATGAAGGTAAAACACAGAGCGGTATTGCTATCGGACAAGGTGCAACTGTAACTGTTGATGTTGCCAAAGGGGCAGATGTTCCAGCAGATCAAAGAACAGGTGGTATCGCCATCGGTCAAGGTGCAACGACCAAGGTTGTTAATGCAATTGCTGTTGGTTCCGGTACTAGTGCTGATGGTGCACAAGCTGTAACTATCGGTCATAACTCTCGTTCGATTACCAATAACAGTGTAGCATTAGGTAATGAAACACGCGTGGCATCTCTTAATGGTTTTGCTCTTGGTAATAATGCGCGTGCCGGCTATGATGAAACCAATAAATTGATAGGTCTTCCTAATGACCAAGCCTTCGGTTCCAATGCACGTGCTTATGGTGGTTCTTCCATGGCGTTCGGTAATGATGCGAAATCCAGTGGTGGTGGTGCGGTTTCTATAGGTAACGGTTCTCAATCTAGAGGTGATTGGGCGGTAGCTATCGGTAATGGCTCTAAAGCTTTGAAACAGGGCTCTTCTGCATTGGGGACGAATGCTACAACTAATAGCTCTCACTCTACTGCACTCGGTTGGGGTAGTACTACAAATGGCTACGCTGATATCGCGGCTGGTGATGGTTCTGTTGCATCTGGTGGTAATTCCCTAGCAATAGGTGTGCAATCTTCTACATCTACTGGTGCGGTAGGTGCTGTAGCATTAGGTTTAAGCAGTAAAGCTGAGCAAACAAACTCTATGGCATTAGGTGTATCTGCTAATGCTGCACATGAACGTTCCGTTGCACTAGGTGCTAACTCCAAGACTGATGCTACAGTAAGCACACCAAATCAATTGGTAAATGGTTTATGGTATAAAAACTATGCCGGCGGTTCTGCTGATTCCACAATCAGTGTAGGTAGTGATACGGTAAAACGTACCATTACAAATGTAGCTGCCGGTCGTGTGAATGCACAATCTACAGATGCAATCAACGGTAGCCAATTATATGGTGTTGCTAATACTTTAGGTAATTTGGCAAGTACTACAAAAGGCATTTTAGGTGGCAATGCAGCGCTTGACCCTGATACGGGTAACTTGTCGATGAGCAATATCGGTAACACAGGTAAAGGCACGATTCACGATGCTATTAAATTCAATAAAGACACAATAGATAAAGGCCTTAACTTTGATGCTAATACAGGTGGCACGAAAAATAATCTATTAGGTTCTAAAGTTACCATCAAAGGTGACGGCAACAATATTAATGCCGCAATTACACAAGCTAATGGTGATACAACTATTAATATGACTTTGGGTAACACCGTTACAATAGGTGCAGCGAACCCTGTAACGATTAATGGTACTACAGGCCATGTAACAGGCCTTCAAAATAAAGACTGGAATGTAGATAATCCTGTAGCTGTATCCGGCCGTGCTGCGACAGAAGATCAGTTGAAAAAGGTAAACGATAAAGTTAATACCAATAAAGCTGCCATCGATAAAAATGCTGGAGATATCAATACTAACAAGCAAAATATCACAAAAAATGCTGGCGACATTGCGAATAACAAAACTGATATCGCTAAAAATAAGCAAGATATTTCCACTATTAACACAAAGATTAATAAAGGCTTGAACTTTGCTGGCGACACAGGCACTGTAAGTAATCGACAATTAGGTGATACTGTAACTGTTAAAGGCGGTGCTACAGGCACATTGTCTGACGGTAATATCGGTGTTGTATCCGATGGTAATGGCACATTGAATGTGAAATTAGCTAAAACATTGACAGGCTTAGATAGCGTTACAGCTGGTAATACTAAGATTGATAATGGTGGCTTGACCGTAGGTGGTAAGAACTATGTATCTACAACAGGTCTCAATGCGAATAATCAAAAGATTACTAATGTTGCAGATGGTAGTAGCACTAATGATGCAGTTAACTATGGACAATTACAAGCTGCTATCGGCGGTACAGCCAAAGCATCCACTGTAAAAGCAAAGGATGCGAATGTAACTGTAACAGAAAGTACAAACGCAGCAGGCGGTAAGGAATATACTGTTGGTTTAGGTAATAAAATTACCGTAGGTACTGCAAACCCTGTAACTGTAGACGGTGATGCTGGTCATGTAACAGGCCTTACAAATACAGATTGGAATGTAGATAATCCTGTGGCTGTATCCGGTCGCGGTGCTACAGAAGATCAGTTGAAAAAGGTTAATGATAAAGTTAACACTAATAAAACTGCTATTGATAAAGGTTTGAACTTTGATGGTGACTCCGGTGCAGTTATCAATAAAAAATTAGGTGAAAAACTGTCTGTCAAAGGCGGTGCAACAGGCACATTATCCGACGGTAATATCGGTGTTGAATCTGATGGCAATGGCACATTGAATGTGAAATTGGCGAAAACGTTAAGCGGTTTAGATAGCGTTACAGCTGGTGGTACTACTATCAACAACAGCGGTTTGACTGTAGGTGGTAAAACATATGTATCTCCAACAGGTATCAATGCAAATGACCAAAAGGTAACGAATGTTGCTAACGGGGATGTGTCTGCTAATTCCAAAGATGCAGTCAACGGCGGTCAATTGCACGATGCTAAAAATGAACTTATCAACAAGGGCCTTCGTTTCGATGCTGATAATAACGATGTAAAAACGAACAAACTTGGTTCTAAAGTAACAGTAAATGGTGATGGTAATATTACTACTGAAATTACGCAAACCGGCGATGATACTACAATCGGCGTTAAATTGAACAAAAATCTTAATGTTCAAACATTGACGGCTACAGATACTGTGAAAGCCGGCGGTGTAACAATGGGTAAACACGCTGATTCTAACAACTATGTAACTGGTCTTGATAATAAAGATTGGGATGTGAATACAACTAATCCTGTAAGCGGTCGCGCTGCTACAGAAGATCAATTGAAAAAGATTAGTGATGTTGTTAAGAACCAAGGTGCTGCTGCTACAGATTACCGTTTGGTGAAAAATACAGCTGCTGCAGATAATGCTTATACAGTTGATTCTAACGGTGATGTTGACTTGACTGTAGAGGATAAAAACCATGCAGGTAAAAAAGAGACTGTTAAGATTAAGGACGTTGCGTCTAAATCTAGCCTCGACAAATTAAATGATCGTGCTGTTAAGTATGATTTGGACAATAATGGTGCCGTTGATAAGACAAAAGTAACTTATGAAGGTTCTCCTTATGCTAATAAAACTGGTGGCACTCATGTAACAAATGTGGCGTATGCGACAGGTAATAATGGCAGTGAAGCGGTTAATGTGGATTACTTGAAAGATAGAATCAAAGATAGCGAAGACGCATTAACTAATAAAGGTTTGAAATTCGACGCTAACAGTGGCGGCGTAAAAACTAATAAACTTGGCTCTACGGTTACTGTTAAGGGCGAAGGTACTGATGCTGATGCTAACTATAGCGGTGAAAATCTTAAAACTTTCATCAAACAAGATCAAGATGGCAACACAACTATCGATGTGAAGATGAACAAAAACCTCAAAGCTAATAGTGTGGCTATTGCTGGTAAAAACGGTCAAGACGGCGTTACACTTAAAGGTGGCGACGCTAAAAACGGTGTAGATGGTACAAGCATTAATCGTTTAGTGACCGAAGATAAAGACGGCAATACACATACGCTTGCAACCCTTGATGATGGTATGATGTACGGTGGCGATATAGGCAATGTAATTAAGAAAAAACTTAACAATCAAGTGAATGTTAAGGGTGGTATTACCGATGAAAGCAAATTAGCGACTGAAGACAACATCGGTGTTGTTTCCGACGGTTCCGATACATTGAAATTGCGCTTGGCGAAAGAATTGAAAGGCTTGACGTCTGCTACTTTCACAAACGGCGGCAATAATACTGTTATCAATGGTGATGGTATGACAATCAATCGTGCTGGTGGTAATGCAGTGAGTCTTACAAAAGACGGCTTAAACAACGGCGGTAACAAGATTACGAATGTAGCTGACGGCACAGATCCTAACGATGCAGTTAATAAATCTCAATTGGATAAAGCTACAGCAGCTGCATCCACAACGGTATCGGCAGGTAATAATATTACTGTAACACCTAGCACCAATGCGAATGGTTCCAAGAACTATGAAGTAAGTCTCAAAGACCAAGTGACATTGGGCTCTGATGCTACAAAACAAATCGCGATGGACGGTACTACAGGTACTATCAAAGCTGGCGATAAAGTTACAATCGACGGCAACAAAGGTACTATTAAAGCTGGTAATGTAACAATTGACGGTGAAAACGGTACCATTAAAGCTGGCGATAAGGTAACTATCGACGGTAAAGATGGTAAGATTGCGGCAGGCAAGGTATCTGTTGATGGCAAAGACGGTTATGTGACAGGTTTGGAAAACAAAGATTGGGATTCTAACAACATCACAAGCGGTCGCGCTGCTACAGAAGATCAATTGCAAAAATCTCACAAATCCTTGGATAATAAGATTACTAACCTAGGTGATGAAATCACGAAAAAAGGTATGAATTTTGCTGGTAATACAGGTGAATTCCACCGTGATTTAGGCCAAAAGGTTACTATCAAAGGTGAAGGTAAAGAGTCTGACGATAAATATTCCGGCGAAAATATTAAAACAGTAGCCGACCAAGATGGTAATGTTACTATCAAGATGGCGAAAAACCTTAAGACTGACAGCTTAACTACTGATAAGGTAAAAGTTGGCAAAAACGGTCAAGACGGCGTATCCATTACTGGTCCTAACGGTGTTGATGGTACAGATGGCAAAGTAGGCATTACTGGCAAAGACGGTAAAGATGCTGTATCCATGTCCGGTAAAGACGGTGTTGGTCATATCGGTTTAACTGGTAAAGACGGTCGTAATGCGGATATTACCGTTGATAAAGGTGATCCAGACTTAGACGGTAACAACATCACTCGTATTAAGTACCAAGACGAAAACGGTAAGACCCACCAAGTAGCAACCAAAGACGATGGTATGAAATACGGTGGCGATAGCGGTTCCGTAATCAAGAAAAAGCTTAACGAACAAGTTAATGTAGTGGGTGGCATTACTGATGCTAGCAAGTTGACTACAGAAGATAATGTAGGTGTTGTATCCGATGGTACTGGCAACCTTAAGGTTCGTATGGCGAAAGACTTGAAAGGCCTTGAAACAGTAACAACTAAGGATGCTGCAGGTAATACGACAGTTATGAACGGTGGCGGTGTAACAATTACACCTGCTAGCGGTAATGCTGTAAGCCTTACTAAAAATGGTTTGGATAACGGCGGTAATACAATTACTAATGTAGGCCCTGGTGTAAACGGCACGGATGCAGTTAACGTAAATCAATTGAAAGGTGCTACAGATGGGTTAGCTAATGCTATTAACTCCGTAGCGGGCGAAACACAACGTGTAGGCGCACATGCAGCGGCTATGTCTGCATTGAAACCTATTCAATATGATCCATTGGAACCAACTCAAGTGATGGCCGGTATCGGTAATTACAGAGGTGAAACTGCGGCGGCTCTTGGCGTTGTACATTACACAGCAGAAGATACTATGTTCCATGTAGGTGTATCTGTTGGTAGCCACCATAACATGGTGAATGCCGGTGTAACTCGTAAATTCGGTACTTCCGATGCGAAGAAAGCGGTTCCTGAACGTTACAAAGGTGGTCCTATTAGCTCCATGTACGTAATGCAAGATGAAATGACTGCTTTGAAAGCTAAGTACGAAAAAGTACAACGCGACAATGAAGAAATGAGAGCACAAATTGCATTATTGATGCAACAAGCGGGCTTGAAATAATATGAAATAACATATTGATACGGCAGTGCTTATAAAAGGCGCCAAAAGCGAAATGCTTTTGGCGCCTTTTTGCATGCAAGAAATAGATGCAATGGTTGTTATGAGCATATATATGTCATGATTAACTTGTAAGATAATCGAAATAGGTGAGTAACAATTGGATCATAATAGTTTACTAAGGTGAAATACATTTTTTTCATGAAGTTAATTTTATGCGAAAAAATTAGTACATTTAGCATATTCATAAGGTATATAGCGGAGTTTTTGTATATTCATAAATATTTATGATTTGGAAGTGAGTGTAGAGTGAAAAATTTTTTACTTTTACCATAGAATATGATATGTTTAATATGATATGCATCGGTAAATAGCCATATATTAACTGTATTTTTACTTTTTAAAATAGTTATAAAATATTTTATTATATTCATATAATCTGATAGTTTTATGCAAGGAGTAAGACGAGATGAACCGAATTTTTAAAGTAATCTGGAGTCGTACAAAAGGATGTTATGTCGTTGTAGCTGAAACAGCGAAGAATATGTCGAAACGATCGACAATGACATCGGTATTTGCCAAGATGTCAGGGCCTGTAATTGCTACGGCTTTATTTATGTCCATGATGTCTCCAATGATCGTGCATGGGAGTACTATTGTGCAAGGGGCCGGCGCTCAAGCTAAAAATGGTACTGTAGCGATAGGTGACAATAGTACAGCATTGGCAGATAACAGTGTGGCATTGGGTACAGGTGCTACTGTTACAAAAGTAAATAGGGCTAATGTTGGTAATGTACAAGGTGTTGCCATCGGAAGAAATGCAACGGTTGAAGTAAATAATGGTGTCGCTATCGGTAATTTGACAAAAGTAGCTTCTTTAAATGGCTTTGCCCTTGGTAATACATCTTGGGCTGGATATGATGAGGCCGGTAACTATGTGGGTGCCGATAATGATCAGGCATTTGGTACCAATGCCAGAGCTTGGGGTGGATCCTCCATGGCATTTGGTAATAATGCTAAAGCCGCTGCTGGTGGTGCCGTTGCAATGGGCAACGGATCACAGGCAAGAGGTAAATGGGCCGTTGCAATCGGTAATAATGCACAAGCTAAGGCTGAAGGGTCTCGTGCTATCGGTGTAAATTCCTATGCAACAGGACTTAATTCTATTGCAATGGGCTGGGAAAGTAATGCCCGTGAGGATTCTTCTTTAGCTATTGGTACAGACTCTGACTCAGTTCAGAAAAATAGTATTGCCATCGGTAATCGTGCAGTTAGCTATGCAGAGGATAGTGTTACTCTCGGTAGAAATACGACGGTAAATAAAAATCATAATCGCTCAGTTGCATTAGGTACTAATTCTGCGACTGCGGATACTCATAGTACACCGAATCAGTTTGTAAATGGTTTGTGGTATAAGAATTTAGCGGGAGGAACGGCAGATTCTACCGTAAGTATTGGTAATGATACAGTAAAACGCACGATTACAAATGTGGCAGCAGGGCGTATGAATTCTTCGTCTACAGATGCTATTAATGGTAGTCAGCTATATGCCGTAGCAAATAGCTTGGGCAATTTAGCCACTACTACTAAAAATATCCTTGGCGGTAATGCAGCGCTCGATCCTGATACCGGTAAATTAACGATGAGTGATATCGGCTTTACAGGTAAAAGCACGATCCACGATGCTATTAGATATAATAAAGACAATATCGATAAAGGATTGTTCTTTTATGGTGATAACTTTGTTCAGAACCAAGTAAAATTAGGTGACACAGTAAGAATAAAAGGTGGCGCTACCGGTGCTTTGGCTGACAACAATATTGGGGTTCAAGCAGACGGAAATGGCACACTAAATGTGAAATTGGCTAAAAAAATAACTGGTTTGGATAGCGTAACAGCAGGAACTGCTACGATTGATAATAAAGGGGTGTCTGTAGGCGGTAAACTCTATGTGTCAACAGGTGGTCTTAATGCCAATAATCAACAGCTTAGAGGTGTTGCAGACGGTAGCGGTAGTCAGGACGCAGTTAACTACGGTCAGTTGCAACGCGCAATTAACGGTACAGCTAAAGAAGCCATAGTAAAAGCAAATGATGATGGTAATATTACGGTAAGGGAAAACTCAACGGCGAAAGGTGGTAAGGAGTATACTGTTGGCTTAAATTATAAGATTACTGTAGGGAAAGGGGCGGCCTCGCATCCTGTAACCATAGATAGTGGTACAGGAACGGTCACAGGTCTTACCAATACATCATGGAATGTAAATAATCCAGCACCTGTTACAGGGCGTGCTGCTACGGAAGATCAGTTAAAGCGGGTTAATGAGAGAGTTAATTCCAATCAGTATTTTATTAATCAAAATACGCAGAATATCTCAGATAACTCAAGCCGTATTGGTGCCAATGCACGAAATATCACAAAAATACAAGGTGATATTACTACTAATAAGAATGATATTAACACTATCAATAATACTCTTGAAAAAGGGCTCTATTTTAGCAGTGATACAGGTGCTTCGATTAAGAGAAAATTAGGTGATACTCTAGTCATTAAAGGCGGTGCTACAGGGGCATTATCCGATAATAATATTGGTGTTGTATCCGATGGTACCGGTAGATTGACTGTAAAGTTGGCAAAATATTTAACAGGATTAGAGAGCGTTAATGCAGGAAATACTACTATTAGTAAAAATGGTTTGAGTGTAGGTGCTAGAACCTATGTAACACCTGATGGCATCAATGCTAATAATCAAAAGATTACTGGTGTTGCTAATGGTACGGCGCCTAACGATGCGGTTAATTTCAGTCAATTACAAAGTGCTATCGGTGGTACTGCTAAGGCGACTACAGTAAAACCAAAGGATGCAAATGTAATCGTAACAGAAGGTACCAATGCGAATGGTGGTAAGGAATACACTGTTGGCTTGGGTAATAAACTTGCTGTAGGTACAGCACATCCTGTAAATGTGGATGGAACTGCAGGGACTGTAACAGGTCTTACTAATATAGCTTGGAATGTAAATAATCCGCAAGCTGTAAGTGGTCGTGCTGCAACGGAAGATCAGTTAAAAACTGTTAATACGCAAGTTAACACAAATAAGGATAAAATAGCTCAGAACACAACTGACATTGCTCAAAATGCGACTGATATCGGTAAGAATAAACAAGATATAACTAAGAACAAGACTGATATAGCTCAAAATACTACTGATATCGGTAAAAATAAGACTGATATTGCACAAAACAAGCAAAATATTACTCAGAACACACAAGATATTGCGACCAATAAAAATGCTATCTCTACAATCAATACAACTATTGCTAAAGGTCTTAACTTTGATGGAGACAGCGGTGCTGCAATCAACAAACAGTTGGGCGATAAGCTTAGCATCAAGGGCGGTGCCGCAGCTGCGAATTTGACGGATAATAATATCGGTGTCGTATCTGATGGCAGCACATTAAATGTAAAACTAGCTAAAACATTAACCGGTTTGGATAGCGTAACGGCTGGTGGTACAACGATCAATAGTGGTGGGTTAACCGTAGGTGGTAAGACCTATGTATCTCCGAACGGTATTAATGCGAATGACAAGAAAATAACTAATGTTGCTGATGGTGAATTGGCGGCTAATTCCAAAGAGGCAGTTAACGGCGGTCAACTTCATGCGGCTAAAACCGAATTAAATAACAATATTAATAATGCTAAAACTGAATTAAACAAAAATATCGGTGATGCCAAAACTGAGCTCAATAAAAATATTAATGACGCTAAGACTGAACTGAACGGCAATATAGATAATGCTAAAACCGAGTTAAACAATAATATATCGACTGCGAAGAATGATGTGATTAACACAGGTCTCAAGTTTGATGCGGACGCAGGCGGAACTAAGACGAATAAATTAGGTTCTAAGGTAACGGTAAATGGCGATGATAATATCACGACAGAAATCAGCCAGACTGGTGACGATACTAAGATCGGTCTTAAATTAAAGAAAGATCTCAATGTTACTACTGTTACTGCCGCTGATACTGTGAAAGCTGGCACTGTGACTATGGGCAAACAATCAGGTGGTGCCGGTGGTGCAAACGGTAACTTTGTGACAGGGCTCGATAATAAGTCTTGGAATGCGGATAATCCTCAAGCTGTAAGTGGTCGTGCTGCAACAGAAGATCAGTTGAAATCCGTTAATGATAAGGTCAATACAAATGTAACCAATATCAATAAAGGATTAAACTTTAACGGCGATAGCGGTGCTACGATTAATAAAAAATTAGGCGACACTGTTACCATTAAAGGTGGTGCTACGGCGGATCTTACAGATAATAATATCGGTGTCGTGTCTGATGGCAGCACATTAAATGTGAAACTAGCTAAAACATTAACCGGTTTGGATAGCGTAACAGCTGGTGGAACAACTATTAATAGTAGTGGTTTGACCGTAGGCGGCAAGACCTACGTAACGCCAAACGGTATCAATGCAAATAATCAAAAGATTACCGGTCTAGCAAAAGGCACAGATCCTACTGATGCGGTTAACTTCAGTCAGTTGCAGGATGCTATCGGTGGAACTGCTAAGGCAAGTACTGTGAAAGCTAAAAACAGCAATATCACTGTAGAAGAAGGTACAAATGCAGCCGGCGGTAAGGAATATACTGTCGGATTAGGGGATAAAATCACCTTAGGAACTGCTAATCCTGTATCTGTGGATGGTACTGCAGGCACGGTAACTGGTCTTACCAATACTGCTTGGGATGTAGATAATCCACAAGCCGTAACCGGTCGTGCTGCAACGGAAGATCAGTTAAAAGCTGTTAATACGCAAGTTAACACAAATAAGGATAAAATAGCTCAAAACACAACTGACATCGGCAAAAATAAACAAGATATAGCTAAGAACAAGACCGATATAGCTCAAAATACTACTGATATCGGCAAGAATAAACAAGATATAGCTAAAAACACGGCTGATATCACTAAGAACACAACCGATATTGGCAAAAATACGACTGATATTGCTCAAAATACACAAGATATTACGACCAATAGAAATGCTATCTCTACGATTAATACGACCATTGCTAAAGGTCTTAACTTCGATGGAGATAGCGGCGCTGTAATCAACAAGCAGTTAGGCGATAAGTTATCTATTAAAGGTGGCGCCGCAGCTGCAAACTTGACGGACAATAATATCGGTGTCGTATCTGATGGTACAACATTGAACGTGAAGTTAGCTAAAACATTAACTGGTTTGGACAGCGTAACAGCTGGTGGCACAATCATCAATAGTGGTGGTTTGACCGTAGGTGGTAAGAATTATGTATCTCCAAATGGCATCAATGCGAACGACCAAAAGATTACCAATGTTGCTAATGGCGATGTGGCGGCAAACTCCAAAGATGCGGTTAACGGTGGTCAATTGCATGACGCTAAAACTGAACTTACCAACAAAGGCCTTCGTTTTGATGCGGATAATAACGCTGAAAAAACGAATAAACTAGGCTCTAAGGTAACAGTAAACGGCGACGACAATATTACGACGGAAATCAGTCAAACTGGTGACGATACGAAGATCGGCCTCAAATTAAAAAAGGATCTTAATGTTACATCTGTTACTGCAGCGGAAACTGTGAAAGCTGGCACTGTAACCATGGGTAAACAATCCGATGGTGCAACTCCTGCTAATACGGGTAATTACGTGACAGGTCTTGATAATAAGACATGGAGTGTAACTAATCCTACTGCTGTCAGCGGACGTGCTGCAACAGAAGATCAATTGAAGACAGTTACTGAAGCTATCAAATCTCAAGGTGCTAATGCAACGGACTTCAGTCTTGTTGCTAATCCTGCGGCGGGTTCCAATGGTGACTACACTGTAGATGCCAACGGTGACGTAGCATTAACAGTTCAAGATAAGAACCATCCGGATCAAACAAAAACCGTAACGATTAAAGATGTGGCGTCTAAATCCGAAGTAGATAAAGGTCTAAACTTTGACGGTGACTCTGGTACAACTATCAACAAGAAACTAGGTGGTACTGTTGCTATTAAAGGCGGAGCTGCAGCTGCCGATTTAACGGATAATAATATTGGCGTTGTATCTGACGGCACAGGCACATTAAACGTGAAGTTGGCTAAGACATTGGCTGGTTTGGACAGCGTAACAGCTGGAGGTACAACCATCAATAGTGGTGGTTTGACCGTAGGTGGTAAGACCTATGTATCTCCAAACGGCATCAATGCGAACGACCAAAAGATTACCAATGTCGCTAATGGCGACGTGGCCGCGAATTCCAAAGACGCGGTGAACGGCGGTCAATTACATGAAGCCAAAACTGAGTTAAACAAAAATATCACTGATACAAAGACTAAATTAAATAAAACCATTGGCGATACTAAGACCGAGTTGAATAAAAATATCGCTGACACTAAAACCGAACTCAACAATAATATTAATGATGCTAAGACTGAACTGACCAATAAAGGCCTTCGTTTTGACGCGGATAATAACGATGAAAAAACGAATAAACTAGGCTCCAAGGTAACGGTAAACGGCGATGACAACATTACGACGGAAATCACTCAAACCGGTAATGACACTAAGATCGGTCTTAAATTGAAGAAAGATCTCAATGTTAAATCTATTGTTGCTACGGATACTGTGAAAGCCGGCACCGTAACCATGGGTAAACAAGCTGATGGGGCAAATCCGGCGAATAACGGCAACTATGTAACCGGTCTTGATAATAAGGCGTGGAGCATTGAAAATCCTACGATTTCATCCGGTCGTGCAGCAACGGAAGACCAGTTGAAAACAGTTAGTGACGAAGTTAAGAAGCAAGGTGCTAATGCAACTGATTTCAGTCTCGTAGCTAATCCTACGGCAGGCTCCAATGGTGACTACACTGTAGATGCCAACGGTGACGTAGCATTGACAGTTCAAGATAAGAATCATCCTGATCAAACAAAAACCGTAACGATTAAAGATGTGGCGTCTAAATCCGAAGTAGATAAAGGCTTGAACTTTGACGGTGACTCTGGTACGACTATCAACAAGAAGCTAGGTGGTACTGTTGCCATTAAAGGTGGAGCTACGGCCGCAGATTTAACAGATAATAATATTGGTGTTGTATCTGATGGCACAGGCACATTAAACGTGAAGTTGGCAAAAACATTAACTGGTTTAGACAGCGTAACAGCTGGCGGTACAACCATCAATAGTGGTGGTTTGACCGTAGGTGGTAAGACTTATGTATCTCCAAACGGCATCAATGCGAATGATCAAAAGATTACCAATGTTGCTAATGGCGATGTGGCGGCTAACTCCAAAGATGCGGTGAACGGCAGTCAATTGCATGACACTAAAACTGAGTTAAATAAAAACATTAGTGATGCTAAGACTGAACTTACCAATAAAGGCCTTCGTTTTAATGCTGATAATGACGACGAAAAAACGAATAAATTAGGCTCCAAGGTAACGGTAAACGGCGACGACAATATTACGACAGAAATCACGCAAACCGGTGACGATACGAAGATCGGTTTAAAATTGAAGAAAGATCTTAATGTTACATCTGTTACGGCTACGGAAACTGTGAAAGCTGGCACTGTAACCATGGGTAAACAAGCCGATGGTGCAACTCCTGCTAATACTGGTAATTATGTAACAGGTCTTGATAATAAGACTTGGGATGTAGGTAAAGTCGTATCCGGTCGTGCAGCAACAGAGGATCAATTGAAACAAGCCTTGGCAGGTCAAACTGATACAGGTCTCAAATTCAATGCCAATGTAGGCGGTGTACAAACCAATAAATTAGGCTCTACTGTCACTGTTCAAGGTGAAGGTAAAGCTGCTGATACCGACTATAGTGGTGACAATATTAAGACTTTCATCAAACAAGATGCAGCAACAGGTAACACGACTATCGATGTGAAGATGAACAAAAATCTTAAGGCTGAATCCGTGAAAGTCGGTAAAGACGGTAAGGATGGCGTATCTCTTACAGGTCCAGATGGGGCGAATGGCACCGACGGTAAGGTGGCTGTTACAGATAAAAACGGCAAGGATGCTGTGTCCATGTCCGGTAAAGACGGTGTTGGTCACATCGGATTAAGCGGTAAAGACGGTAAAAGTGCGGATATTACTGCTGAAAAAGGTGCTGCTAATCTCAATGGAAATGAAATCACGCGCATTAAATACAAAGATGAAAATGGCACAACCCATGAAGTGGCAACCAAAGATGATGGCATGGCATATGGTGGCGACTCCGGTACTACCATCAAGAAGAAACTTAATGAACAATTGGACATTAAGGGTGGTGTCACCAATGAATCTGAGTTGACCGAAAATAATATTGGTGTTATTAGTAAAAATAATATCCTTAATGTTCGTTTGGCAAAAAATCTGAAAGGTTTAGATTCCATAACTTTCAACAATGGTACTGATGGTGTAAACGGTAAAACCGTTGTAAATGGTGAAGGTATGACCATTCAAGATAAGGATGGCAATCCGTTGACTGCTGTTACAAAAGACGGCGTAAAGATTACCAACGGTCCATCCATGACGAAGGACGGTATCGATGCGTCTAATAAGAAGATTACGAATGTAGCTGATGGTACTGATTCTAAGGATGCGGTTAATAAATCCCAATTGGATAAAGCGGCAGCAGCAGCTACTACAACAGTAACGGCAGGTAATAATGTCCAAGTAGATAAGACCACTAATGCGGACGGTTCTACAAATTACAAAGTGGGTCTCAAAGACCAAGTAACGATGGGGACTGATCCTACGAAACAAATTGCGATGGATGGTACAACAGGCACTATCAAAGCCGGTGACAAGGTTACCATCGATGGCAACAAAGGCACCATCAAAGCCGGTGATAAAGTTGAAATCGATGGCGATAAGGGTACAATCAAGGCCGGCAATGTTGCAATCGACGGTATAAACGGTACGATTAAGGCCGGAGATAAGGTAACTATCGACGGTAAAGATGGTAAGATTGCTGCCGGTAAAGTATCTGTTGATGGCAAGGACGGTCATGTGACAGGTTTGGAAAACAAAGATTGGGATTCTAACAACATCACAAGTGGTCGTGCTGCTACAGAAGATCAATTGCAGAAGTCCCATAAAACCTTGGATAATAAGATTAATAACTTAGGTGATGACATTACGAAGAAAGGTATGGATTTTGCCGGTAATACAGGCGATTTCCACCGTGATTTAGGTCAAAAGGTTACTATCAAAGGTGAAGGTCAAGGGGCTGATAGTGATTATTCCGGTGAAAATATCAAAACGGTAGCCGAAAATGGTAATGTTACTATTAAAATGGCTAAGAATCTTAAGACCGATAGCATCACTACCAAGACGGTCAATACGGATACGGTCAATGCAGATAAGGTGAAAGTCGGCAAAAATGGTCAAGATGGCGTATCTATTACAGGTCCAGATGCTGCGAATGGTACAGATGGCAAAGTAGCTGTTATTGGTAAAGACGGTAAAGATGCTGTATCTATGTCCGGCAAAGACGGTGTCGGTCACATCGGTTTAACCGGAAAAGATGGGCGCAATGCGGATATTACTGCTGATAAGGGCGACTCCAATCTCGACGGCAATGCAATCACTCGTATTAAGTACCAAGATGAAAACGGTAAGACTCATCAAGTGGCAACCAAAGACGATGGTATGAAATACGGTGGCGATTCCGGTAATGTGATTAACAAAAAGCTTAACGAACAGGTAAACGTAGTCGGTGGCATTACTGATGCTAGTAAGTTGACGTCCGAAGATAATTTAGGCGTTGTATCTGACGGTACTAATCTTAAAGTTCGTATGGCGAAAGATTTGAAAGGTCTTACGTCAGTAACGACTAAGGATGCCGCAGGTAACTCTACGGTTGTGAACGGCAGTGGCATAACCATTACTCCTGCTAGCGGTAACACTGTAAGTCTTACTAAAGATGGATTGAATAACGGTGGTAAAACAATTAGCAATGTAGGTCCTGGTGTAAATGGTACGGATGCGGTTAACGTAAATCAATTGAAGGGAGTTACGGAGGGAATGGCTAATGCTATTAATTCTGTGGCGGGCGAAACGCAACGTGTAGGTGCTCATGCGGCAGCTATGTCTGCGTTGAAACCGATTCAATATGATCCGTTAGAACCAACTCAAGTGATGGCTGGTATCGGCAATTACAGAGGTGAAACCGCAGCGGCTTTAGGTGTTGCACATTATACATCGGAAGATACTATGTTCCATGCAGGTGTATCTGTTGGTAGTCGTCATAATATGGTGAATGCCGGTGTAACTCGTAAATTCGGTTCTTCTGATGAGAAGAAGGCTATTCCTGAGCGCTACAAGGGCGGTCCTATCAGCTCTATGTACGTAATGCAGGATGAAATGACTGCTTTGAAAGCTGAAAATGCACGCATGAAAGCGCAGGATGAAAAATTAACTGCAGACTATGCGGCATTGAAAGAAGACAACCTTCGTCTACAGAAAGATAACGAAGAAACTAAACGACAATTAGCTCTTATTATGAGTCGTTTAGGCATGTAAATCATATAAATTTCATTTTATATTCATGTGGTAAAATCTATTGATGTACCAGAAAATACTCATGAAGATTAGATGATTTTAACCCTATATGGTACATAAAATGAAAGAACGAAAGTCTACTGTGAAAGGACTTTCGTTCTTTTTTTGTATTTGGCTTCACAAACCTTTCATAATAGTGTATAATACAGAACATATAATTTTAATCGAAAATTATAAATGTGATTAATTTACTATAAAATCATTAGTTTTAGATTATAAGTGTTGTTTGGCCCATTGTTGTAAGGGTTTTTATGATTGAAAATATATTTAAATGAGTAAGAAAATCAATTTTTAAAAGAAGTTTAAAGTTCTGAAAATAAATGAGCGAAATGTGAAAAAAATATATTTACATTCATAAACTAATCTGATATTTTATATGTATAGTAATTAAATTTTTGATGAAAATTTTATTATTTTTAGTGTTTTAGTGTTGGTTTTAGAATCCCTTATAAAACTGTGTGAAAGGTAGGTACTACTAAATGAATCGTATTTATAGGGTAATTTGGAGTCAGGTACGAGGCGCATATGTCGTTGTATCTGAAATCGCAAAAAGCCATACTCGTGGCTCCAAAAGCTTTGTTAGTAATTCCGCTAAAGCTTCTGTAAAAGTTGGCTTGGCGGCTATGGTTTTGACCTGCGGTAGTGGGTTGATTTCGGGTGTTCAGGCAGAATCTGATCGAGGGGTTGCTTTAACACCAGCTAATGCGGATCCTAAGGAATATACTGCGGGCGGTGTGACATGGTTAACACCACCCCCTGGTGCACCAACTATTAATATGTATGATTACAAAACACCGGGAAATCCAGGACAAGGACATTTATATACCAATAATAAAGTGTTCGGCATCCAAATCGGTAATAAGGCTAATGCACGTGCTAAAGATGGATCCGTATCCGGTATTTCTATCGGTGACTACTCCAAATCTCCTGCGTTGGGTATCGGTTTAGGCCACTATGCTCAATCTGAACAAATCGGTGCTATCGCTGTTGGTTCTGCTGCTAAAGCAAAAGGTTTTAACTCCTTGGCTATGATGCGACAAGCCTATGCAGGCGAACAATATGCGGCGGCTATTGGTACAGCAGCATCTGCACAAGGTAAAGCCAGCTTGGCTATGGGTCATTCCGCATTAGCAACAGGTGATCAATCTATTGCTATCGGTTCTGCAAATCCAACTCCTAAATATGATGATAATGGCACACCGTATACAGCATATGACGAAAGTACTAATACCCAAGCTAATGCAGCTCGTTCTATTGCTATCGGTCAAGGTGCTAAATCAAATACTGTAGATAGTGTTGCGATGGGTACAGGTGCTAATGTAGCAGCAGGCTCAAATTATAAAGGTGAAGGTTATGCAAGAGGCGTAGCCATCGGCAATCTTGCGACATCTCAAGGTATTCAAGGTGTAGCTATCGGTAATACAGCTGCTCATTATCGCGATAATGCGGTAGCAATTGGTAACAATGCTAAAACATATGCGGTAGATGGTGTTTCGATCGGTAATAATGCTGAAGCAGGTATTCAAAATGATCCAAATTATAGAGTAAATAACTCCGTTGCTGTAGGTAACTCCGCACGTGCTCGTGGTGGCTCCGGTGTGGCATTAGGTAATGATACATATGCATTAGGTGGATCTTCTGTGGCTGCAGGTAATGCTGCATGGGCATTAGGTGAACGTTCTACAGCTATCGGTAACAATGCTCACTCTGAAGGTTACGGTTCTATTGCTATGGGTCGTGAAGCTAGTGCTTTGAGTACTCAAGATGGGGACAAGAAAAATGTTGTTGCTATCGGTGATGATGCACAAGCAACTGGTTCTCGTTCTATCGCATTGGGCGTAAGTGCTCAAGCTGGTACATTAGAACGTATACGTGATAGCAGTGTTTATAAAGATAACGCTCAATTAATCACTAAACTTAAAGCTCAAAAAGAAGTAACTGATGCTGTAGCAATCGGTAGTGAAGCAAGTGTACAGGCCAACGAAGGCTTAGCTCTTGGTAGCAATACGACAGTAAATAACGTTCGTGGCGTTGCATTAGGCGCTAAATCTGAAACAGCGGCTCCTGTGAGCACTGCTAGTGAAAATATTAACGGCTTGATATATAACTATGCCGGTGGTACTGCTGATTCCACAGTTAGCGTAGGTAATAATTCTACAAAACGTACAATTACTAACGTAGCAGCTGGTCGTGTGAATGCACAATCTACAGATGCTATTAATGGCAGTCAATTATATGGCGTTGCTAATGCAGTGGGCAATGTAGCTAAAAGTACTAAGAATATCTTAGGCGGTAATGCTCAGATTGACCAAAACGGTACTATCACCATGACTAATATTGGTGATACAGGTAAAAATACCGTTCATGAAGCTATTAAATCCGCAAACTCTGGCTGGGAACTTCAAGTTAATGGCCAAAAGGTTAAAGACGTAAAAGCTCCTAATCGTACAGTGAACTTTAAAGCTGGTAAAAATATTGCATTAGAAGGCTCTGGAGACAATGTTACGGTTGCAACAGTTGATAATGCAAACTTCAACTCCGTTACAACTGGTAACGTATCTATGAGCAAAACCGGTATCAATGCTGGTGGGTATCAAATTACCAATGTACAATCTGGCGGTGATACATTAACAAATGCTGCTAATATCGGTGATATTTCTCGTATTGCAGCTAAATACGATAAATACTTGCAACGTGGTGCTGCTACTTATGAAGCAAACGGTAATGGTAAGATTAACATGACCGGCACTAACGGCTTAACTGCTGAAGTAACAGGTTTGAAAAATACGTATGTTACATCCGGTACAGTATCCAATGACGGTAAGAGATTGACATTGACACGTAATGACAATCAAACATTTGATGTTGATATCTCTAAAATCTCTAACGGCCTTTCCAAAACTGACTACCGCTTGATTGCAAACCCTGCAGCTGGTAGCAACGGCGAATATAAAGTAGCTGCTGATGGCAGCATGACATTGACTGTTGCTGATGCTGATGGTTCCAACCCTAGACAAGTTAAGTTGACGAACCTTGCTTCTAAAGAGCAACAAGATATTAACACTACTAATATCACAAATAACACTAACAAAATCGCTAAAGGTTTGAGCTTCCAAGGCGATAACAATGTTAAAATTAATAAACAACTTGGCGATACTTTAGGTATTACTGGTGGCGCTACAGGTGCTTTATCTGACAACAACATCGGTGTTGTAGCTAAAGACGGTAATCTTAATGTTAAGTTGGCAAAAGACCTAACAGGTTTGAACAGCGTAACTGCAGGTTCTGTTCGTGTAGGTAAACATAGCGACAATAAAAACTATGTAACTGGTTTGGACAATAAAGAATGGAATGTTCAAAACCCTACAATCACATCTGGTCGTGCAGCAACTGAAGATCAGTTGAAAAAAGTGTCTGATGAAATCAAGACTACTAATGCAGCTAAAACAGATTACCGTTTGATCAACAATACAAACTCTGCAGATGGTTCTTACTCTGTAGAAAACAACAAGGTTGATTTAAAAGTTAAAGATGAAGCTCATCCTAATAGCCCTGCTAATACGGTAACAATCAACAATATCGCATCCAAAACTGAATTGGATAAATTGACAGAACGTGCTGTTAAATATGATCTTAATGGTGCAACTGTTAATAAAAACAAGGTTACTTTGGAAGGCCAAGGCGGTACTACAATTACTAACTTGAAAGCTGGCGAAGTCTCCTCTACTTCTACAGATGCTGTAAATGGTAGCCAATTGCATGATGTGAAAATCGAAGCAGGTAAACATTCAAAAGTAACTGTTTCTGATGATAACCTCAAGTTGACAACAACTCCTGCTACAAGCACTGAAGGCGCTAAATATGATCTTCGTTTGAACAACAAAGTGACATTGGGTAGCGGTAACAATCAAGTAGTTCTTGATGGTACTGCAGGCAGAGTGACTGCTGGTGCTGTTGTAATGGGTGCTCAAACTGTTCAAAATACGAAAAATGCAAGTGAAACTGGTAATTATGTAACTAACTTGAGCAATAAAAACTGGGATTCCACATCTATCGTATCCGGTCGTGCTGCGACTGAAGATCAGTTGAAAAAAGTTAGCGAACAAATTACTCAACAAGGTAGCAGTGCAACTGATTACCGTCTTGTAAGAAACTCCAGCGCTGACGGTTCCTATAAGGTAAACGACAATGGTGAAGTATCCTTGACTGTAGAGGATAAAAACCATGCAGGTGTTAAAGAACAAGTTACAATCAATAACATTGCATCCAAATCTTCCGTAGATAAATTGACAGATCGTGCTGTTAAATATGACATCAATAACGGTGTTGTTGATAAAACTAAGGTAACATTGGAAGGTGCTGACGGCACTACAATTACAAATGTAAAAGATGGCGCTGTAACAGCTACATCTAAAGATGCTATCAACGGTAGCCAATTGTTCAAGACTAAAGAAGAATTGATCAATAAAGGCATGAAATTCGGTGCTGACTCCGGTAACGTAATCAATAAGAAACTTGGTGAACAAGTTAACGTTAAAGGTGGCATTACAGAAGCTTCCAAATTGACTGCAGAAGATAATATCGGTGTTGTATCCGATGGTTCTAACGACTTGAAAGTTCGTTTGGCAAAAGACCTTAAAGGTTTGAATAGCGTAACTGTAGGCGATACAAAAGTTACTTCTAACGGTGTAACTATTAGCAATGGTGCTACAAACAATGCATCCGTATCCCTTACTAAATCCGGTTTAGATAATGGTGGTAACAAAATTACTAACGTTGCTCGTGGTACAATCGACAGCGATGCAGTAAACTTGGCACAATTGAAAGAAGTATCCAACAGTGCATCTGCAGCTAATACGAAAGTAGCTGAAGGCAAAAACATTAAAGTTGATGAAAGTATCGACAATGTAACTAAAGCTAAAACGTATACTGTAGGCTTGAAAGATGAAGTAACATTAGGCTCTGGTAATACAGCTATCAATATTAACGGTACAACAGGTATCGTGAAAGCTGGCGACGGTGCTAATGCTGTAACTATCAATGGCACAAATGGTACTATCAACTCCGGTAAAGTAACAATCAATGGTACTACAGGTACTGTTAACGAATTGACTAACAGAACTTGGAATCCTAATGCTATTACTAATGGTCAAGCTGCGACAGAAGATCAATTGAAAGTAGTAGACAATAAAATTGATACTACAAAAACTGAAATCGTAGAAAAAGGCTTGAACTTCCAAGGCGATGCAGGTACTGCAATTCATAAAGACCTTGGTCAAACATTGAAAATCTCTGGTGGTCAAGCTGATGCATCTAAACTTTCAGAAAATAACATCGGCGTAGTTAATAACAACGGCGTATTGAATGTTAAACTTGCTAAAGATTTGACAGGCTTGAATAGCGTAACAACTGGTGCTACAACTATTAACAACAATGGTTTGACAATCGGTGGTAACACATTTGTTACAAGTAATGGCTTCAATGCTAACGATACTCAAATCACAAACGTGAAAGCTGGTACAGAGGATAACCATGCAGTTAACCTTAAACAGTTGAAAGAAGTATCTAACAACGCAGCGGCAGCTAAAACTGTTGTAAAAGCAGGTAAAAACATCAATGTAACTGATTCTGAAGATCCACTTACTAAAGCTAAGACTTATACAGTTGGTTTACAAGACACAGTAACATTGGGTTCCGGCAATACTGCTGTTAATATCGACGGCACAAAAGGTATTGTGAAAGCTGGTGAAGGCAATAATGCTGTAACTATCAACGGTACAAACAGCACAATTACTGCTGGTAACGTAGCGATTGACGGTGTAACAGGCAATATCAATTCCGGTAAAGTTCTTGTTAACGGTGCTAAAGGTACTGTAAACAACTTAACAAATATCACTTGGGATGCTGACCATATCACAAGCGGTCAAGCTGCAACAGAAGATCAATTGAAAGTTGTTGATAAGAAAATTACTGACAATGGTAGCAACTTGACTAAGAAGGGCTTGAACTTCAAAGGCGATGACGCTACAAGCATTCATAAAGATCTTGGCGAAACATTAGACGTTGTAGGTGGTACTTCCGATAAAGCTAAATTGTCCGACAATAACATCGGCGTGGTATCTGAAAACGGTAAGTTAAATGTTAAACTCGCTAAAGAGTTGACTGGCTTAACAAGTGTAACAACTGGCGCTACAACAATTAATAACGAAGGTTTAACAATTGGTGGTAATAAATTCGTTACAGCTAACGGTTTTGATGCTAACAACACACAAATCAAAAACGTAAAAGCTGGTACTGATGGCAATGATGCAGTTAACTTGAATCAATTGAACGAAGTTAAAAATGCGTCTAACACTACAGTAGAAGGTAGCGAAAACATCAATGTTGATTCCACAGTAGATCCTAATACACACGCTAAAACTTACAAAGTAGCATTGAAAGACAATGTAACTTTAGGTTCCGGCGATAAAGCAATCAACATCAACGGTACTACAGGTATCGTGAAAGCTGGTGACGGTGCTAATGCTGTGACTATCAATGGTACAAACGGCACTATCAACTCCGGTAAAGTGACTGTCAATGGTACTGCTGGTACTGTAAATAACTTGACAAACATCACTTGGGATCCTGCACATATCACAAGCGGTCAAGCTGCAACAGAAGACCAATTGAAAATTGTTGATAAGAAAATCACTGATAATGGCAATGACTTGACTAAGAAAGGCTTGAACTTCCAAGCTGATTCTGGCGAATTAATTCATAAAGATCTTGGTCAAACATTAGATGTTGTAGGTGGCATTACTGAGAAAGCTAAATTGTCCGACAACAACATCGGTGTTGTATCCGAAAACGGTAAGTTGAATGTTAAACTTGCAAAAGACTTAACAGGCTTGAACAGCGTAACAACTGGTCAAACAACTATCAACAACGATGGCTTGACAATCAACAACAAACAATTCGTTACAGATAATGGCTTCAACGCTAACAATACGCAAATTAAAAACGTAACTGCTGGTGTAGAAGACAACGATGCTGTTAACGTTAAGCAATTGAACGATGTAAAAGCTGCATCTAATACAAAAGTAGAAGGTAGCAAAAACATCAATGTTGATGAAACTGTAGATAATGTAACAAAAGCTAAAACCTATACAGTGGCATTGAAAGACACTGTAACATTAGGTTCCGGTAATAATGCAGTCAACATCGACGGTACAAAAGGTATCGTAAAAGCTGGTGAAGGCGCTAACGCAGTGACTATCAATGGCGTAAACAGCACAATCAATGCTGGTAAAGTAGCGATCGATGGTGTAACAGGTAACATCAATGCTGGCAAAGTTCTAGTTAACGGTGCAAATGGTACTGTAAACAACTTGACTAACAGAACTTGGGATCCTAATAACATCACTAACGGTCAAGCTGCAACAGAAGATCAATTGCAATCTGTAGATCAAAAAGTTACAGACAACAGTAAGAAAGGCTTGAACTTCCAAGCTGACTCTGGTGAATTAATTCATAAAGACCTTGGTCAAACATTGGATGTTGTAGGTGGTATTTCTGATAAAGCTAAATTGTCTGACGGCAATATCGGTGTTGTATCCGAAAACGGTAAGTTGAATGTTAAACTTGCAAAAGATTTAACAGGCTTGAACAGCGTAACAACTGGTCAAACAACTATCAACAACGATGGTTTGACAATCAACAACAAACAATTCGTTACAGCTAATGGCTTCAACGCTAACAATACGCAAATCAAAAACGTAACAGCTGGCGTAGAAGATAACGATGCTGTAAATGTTAAACAATTGAACGATGTAAAAGCTGCATCTAATACAAAAGTAAAAGGTAGCAAAAACATCGACGTTGATGAAGCTGTAGATCCAACTACAAAAGCTAAAACTTACACAGTTGCATTGAAAGACACTGTAACATTGGGTTCCGGTAACACAGCTGTTAACATCGACGGTACAACTGGTATCGTGAAAGCTGGTAACGGTGCGAACGCAGTAACTATCAATGGTGTAAACAGCACAATCAACGCTGGTAAAGTAGCAATCGATGGTGTAACAGGTAACATCAATGCTGGTAAAGTTCTTGTTAACGGTGCAAACGGTACTGTAAACAACTTGACTAACATTTCTTGGGATCCTGCACACATCACAAGTGGTCAAGCTGCAACAGAAGATCAATTGAAAGTTGTAGATAACAAAATTGATAAGAACACTGAAAACTTGACTAAGAAAGGCTTGAACTTCCAAGCTGACTCTGGTGATTTAATTCATAAAGACCTTGGTCAAACATTGGATGTTGTAGGTGGCGTTTCTGATAAAGCTAAATTGTCTGACAACAATATCGGTGTTGTATCCGAAAACGGTAAGTTGAATGTTAAACTTGCAAAAGATTTAACAGGCTTGAACAGCGTAACAACGGGTCAAACAACTATTAACAATAATGGTTTGACAATTGGCGGTAATACATTTGTTACAAACAACGGCTTCAATGCAAACAATACACAAATCAAAAATGTTAAAGCTGGTACAGAAGATAGCGATGCTGTTAACCTTAAACAATTGAACGAAGTAAAAGCTGCGTCCGATACTAAGGTAAAAGGTAGCAAGAACATTCATGTTGAAGAAGAAATCAACGATCTTACAAAAGCTAAAACATACACTGTAAACTTGAAAGACACAGTGACATTGGGCTCCGGCAATACATCAGTTCATTTCGATGGTACAACAGGTATCATTAGAGCTGGCGAAGGTGCTAATGCTGTAAATATCAATGGTACAAACGGTACAATCAACTCCGGTAAGGTAACTATCAACGGTGGTTCTGGTACTGTTAACGATTTGACTAACAGAACTTGGGATCCTAATAAGATCACTAACGGTCAAGCTGCAACAGAAGATCAATTGAAAGTTGTAGATAATAAAATTGATAAGAACACTCAAGACTTGACTAAGAAAGGCTTGAACTTCAAAGGCGACTCCGGTGAAGCTATCCATAAAGACCTCGGTCAAACATTGGAACTTAAAGGTGGCGAAGCTGATGCTTCTAAACTTTCAAATGGTAACATTGGCGTAGTTAATGAAAACGGTAACTTGAACGTTAAACTTGCTAAGAACCTTAAAGGTCTTGACTCTGTAACAGTTGGTTCCGATCCAAACAAACAAGTTGTACTTGACAATAAAGGTGTATCTGTAGGTGGTAAAACATACATTTCTAACGAAGGCTTAAACGCAAATAATCAAAAGATTACTAACGTGGCAGCTGGTGTAAATGATACAGATGCAGTTAACGTTCAACAGTTGAAGAGCAGCATGGCGGCAGCAACTACGACAGTGAAAGCTGGCGATAGCGGCAATACAACTGTAGAAACTACAGTTAATGCAGATAAGTCTAAAACATACACTGTAGATATCAAAAAAGACTTGAACTTACGCAGTGTAACTACAACTACAGACGATCAACAACACTCCACTTTAACAAACGGTAGAGGTGTTACAAGCACTGATACATTTGGTAATAAGACTACTCTTACTGCAGATAATGTGAAAGTATCTGATAGTCAAAATAATACAACTCAAACAACAGCTAAAGGTGTACTTGTAGATAATCCAACTAAGGCCACTGAGTTGACTGTTGACGGTGTTGTAACTACTGACAAAAAGACTAAGAGAACAAGCACAACTGCAGATGGTGTGGTTGTTACATCTGGCATGGGTAGTACTAAAGTAACTACTACTGTTAGCAGCAACGGTGTTGCAATTACTACTCCTCCAGCAGGTCAAGGGTCCCCTAAAGATGGTACTGGTGCAGTAACATTGACTAAGGACGGCTTGAACAATGGTGGCAATAAAGTTGTTAACATGGCAAGTGGTTATGGCGAAGGCGAAGATATCAACAATATTGCTGATAATAGCAGCAGCTTAACAAATGGTGCTAACATCGGCGACTTGAAAAAAGGTATCGATGGCCTTAAGAAAGCTGGCTTAGACTTTGCAGGTGACAAAGGTGAATTCCATCGTAACTTAGGTGAAAAAGTAACCGTTAAAGGTGGCGTTACTGATGAAAGCAAACTTTCCTCTGCAAACAATATCGGTGTTATTTCCGATAACAACGGCAGCTTGAATGTTCGTTTGGCAAAAGATATTACTGGTATCAACTCCATTACAACTATGGATAACTCCGGTCATACAACTGTAACAAACGGTAATGGTATCACAATCAAAAATAATGGTGGTGGCAGCGTATCCTTAACAAGCTCTGGTTTGAATAACGGTGGTAATAAGATTACTAACGTAGCACCAGGTGAAATTAGCTCCACTTCTACTGATGCTGTTAATGGTTCCCAACTTAATCGTGTTGCAAACAGCATGAATAATGTTGTAAAAGAAGTTCGTCAAGTTGGTGCTTTATCCTCCGCGTTGTCTGCATTGAAACCTATGGCTTATGATCCTTACGAACCTACTCAAATCATGGCAGGTTATGGTAACTACCGTGGTGACTCCGCATTGGCATTAGGCGTGGCTCATTACAAAAATGAATCCATGATGTTACATGCTGGCGTAGCTTGGGCGGGTAGCAATAGCCATATGATGGCAAATGCTGGTGTAACTTGGAAAGTAGGCAACAGAGACGGTGAAGCAGAAACTGCAGATCGTTATCGTAAAGGACCTATCAGTTCTACATATGCAATGCAACGTGAACTTGCTGCAATGAAAGCTGAAAATCAAGGATTAAAAGGTGAAGTAGCTGATTTGAAAGCTGAAAATGAACAAATGAAAGCTAATATTGCTGCAATGATGGCAAGACTAGGTTTATAATACGTTCATGCTGAACATTACGGGTTGAGGATTCCCTTTTGGGGGTCCTCTCACCCGATTTAATTCGTTGATAGAAAAGAGGAATATATAATGAAAAAATCCACTTTGCTTGCTTTCACAGCGGCAGTATTATTCGGCAGTGGCGTATTCCATGTTAATGCGGCATCTGCTACATTTGATGATCCATTGCTTTTACCAAATCCGGCTAAAGCGCCTACAACAGGTTCTGTTGTATTGGTTCCTGTGGCTAGCCCTCAGGCAGTGCAAAGTATCCATGAATTTGTGAAAGCATGGGAAAATGCGGAAAAACACATTGCTTTAGCTGAAAGCAAAAAGAATAATCATCAAGCGTTAACTAAAGAAGAAGCTAAATGGTTACATTCTAAAGATAAGCATAACTATGCTGATTATTTCCGTAAACATTCTTTAGGTTATGTACATGGCCAAGAAACTGCATTGAACTGGAATGGTGAAAACCGTAATAAAAACGAGTATAGCTATTACACATTCCCTAAATATGATAAGGACCAAGGTTACACAAATAGCTATGGTTACAATGTATTGCGCAGCATGGTTGATCGCATGAATGAATTGCTTCAAAAACAAAAGGCCGTTGGCGGTCCTTTGACTGATGAAGAAGCACAAGCATTGGAAGATGCTATGCTTGATATCATGGCTCAAGATCAAGAACATGTATCTAATGAAGAATTGCGTTATTACATGAACGAAGCAGTTTGGTTTGCTACAAAACAAACTGTAAAAAATATGTCTGCAGAAGAACCTTCTGTTGGAGACATGCACGAAATTAACCTTCGTGAAGCGATTCAGACAGATAACTAATCATCTAATACATATATAATCACATTATATGTATAGCTTTTGTTATAAGGAATGTGCAGTTACAATAACCTTATATAAAAGTTTTTAATATACAGTGTTGAGACACAAATAAGGGATTCTATTAACACACTGTCATATAGACAAGAAGTCGCAACAGAATGCAATAGATGTATTCTTGTTGCGGCTTCTTTTTATTTTAAATTCTCCCTATATGATATGTCTGAAAGAGTAATATAACTCAAGTTTTAAATCTGTAAAATTAGGCCGTGAAATTGTGCAAAAATAATAATAAAATTTTCCTGAAATTTGTCGTAAAAATTGTCCAAATATTGTTGACATCAGTATATGGAAATGTTATTATATTCAAGTACCCCATATGAAGGGGCACAGATCTTTGAAAACTGAACAATGATAGGTAATCAATCAAAATGATTGAACATA
>OKIO01000069.1_pt1 | contig 71605 bp, 65 predicted proteins | sample 1611161 | NCBI WGS metagenome assembly OKIO01 (sample SAMN04436714, study PRJEB24849) | human gut metagenome | biome: human gut; feature: NICU; material: stool | host: Homo sapiens | place: USA: Saint Louis, MO | collected 2010-09-02 | reverse complement strand
CCGATGGTAGTGTGGCATTCGCCATGCGAGAGTAGGACACTGCCAGGCACCCAATTTTAGATTACGCATTGAGCGTGGTCTTTATCGGTTAGTGTGCTGATATGGCTCAGTCGGTAGAGCGCATCCTTGGTAAGGATGAGGTCCCCAGTTCGATTCTGGGTATCAGCACCATTAAATAAAAAAGCCTCCCAATCGGGAGGCTTTTTTGTGTCTGCCTTTCAGCCATCCATCGCAAATTGCAGTCCTGCAATGTCACACCTTCTTGCTGACATCCCTTCCCTTTCTATCCCGTATGCATTCCGAGCGGCGCTTCTCTATTAAAGGGATCCGGGCTAAGTTGTGGATTGGCAAAGACAACCATGCTTTCGAAGGGGAAAGAACATGCTGATTAGGAATGTGCGTCTGGCGGGCAGGGAAGGGATGTGGCAAATCCTGTGTCAGGGAGGCGTGATCCGGGCCATCGAGCCCATGAGCACTCAGCTGCTCTCTGCTCGCGAGCTTGATGGTGAGCAAGGCCTTGTCATCCCCCCCTTTATCGAGCCTCACATCCATCTTGATACCACCCAGACGGCTGGCGAGCCGAGCTGGAACCTCTCCGGCACCCTGTTTGAGGGGATCGAGCGTTGGGCCGAGCGCAAGGCGCTGCTGACCCATGAGGATGTGAAACAACGCGCCATCCAGACACTGAAATGGCAGATTGCCAACGGCATCCAGTTCGTCCGCACCCATGTGGATGTTTCCGACCCCAATCTGGTCGCCCTGAAGGCGATGCTGGAGGTGCGGGAGGAGATGAAGGAGTGGGTGGAGCTGCAGATAGTGGCCTTCCCACAGGAGGGGATCCTCTCCTACCCCAACGGCAAGGCATTGCTGGAAGAGGCTCTCAAGCTGGGGGCCGACGTGATCGGTGCCATCCCCCATTTCGAGTTTACCCGGGAGTACGGGGTCGAGAGTCTGCACTACGTCTTCGATCTTGCGGAAAAATATCAGGTTCTGGTGGATGTGCATTGCGACGAAATCGATGACGAACAGTCCCGTTTTATCGAGACACTGGCAACCCTGGCCTACGAGCGCGGTATTGGCCATAGGGTAACCGCCAGCCACACCACCGCCATGCACTCCTACAACGGAGCCTATGCGTCGCGGCTATTCAGGCTGCTCAGGATGGCGGACATCAACTTCGTCGCCAATCCGCTGGTGAACATTCACCTGCAGGGGCGCTTCGATACCTATCCCAAGCGTCGTGGCATCACCCGGGTGAAGGAGATGCTGGAGGCGAACATCAACGTCTGCTTCGGCCACGACGACGTGTTCGATCCCTGGTATCCCATGGGCACGGCCAACATGTTGCAGGTGCTGCATATGGGGCTGCATGTCTGCCAGATCATGGGCTACGAACAGATCAACGACAGTCTCAAGCTGATCAGCTGTCACAGTGCCCGCACCCTGAACGTGCAGGATCGCTACGGCATCGAGGTGGGCAAGCCCGCCAACCTGCTGATCCTTCCTGTAGAGAATGGTTTCGATGCGGTGCGCCGCCAGGTGCCGGTACGTTATTCCATCCGTCATGGCAGAGTCATCGCCGATACTCGACCGGCCGAGACGACCCTCCATCTTGTGAATCCAGAACGGGTAGACTTTCGCCGCTAGGGTCTTGCCGGGTCGATTAATTGCCCGGCTGTCCCCTGCTGTCGAGATTTTGCATAATGCCAACCTGACACTCTTGGAGACTGCTTGATGCAAACCTGGTTATTTGTCGCAGTCGGGGGCGCCTTCGGTGCCTGCCTGCGCTTTGGCATCGCCGAGCTGATGGCCTGGCTGCTGGGACGCCACTTTCCCTATGGCACCCTGGTGGTCAACGTAGTGGGTTCCTTCATCATGGGGATTGCCTATGCCCTGATCAGCCATGGTCACGTGGTGGAACACCCGATGAAGCCATTGCTGATGGTGGGTGTCCTCGGTGCCCTGACCACCTTCTCCTCCTTTGCCCTCGACACGGTCGTGCTGGCCCAGCAAGGGGCCTATCTGAAGGCGCTGCTCAATATCGGTCTCAATCTGTTCCTCTGTCTGGCCATGGTCGTGCTGGGGATGCAGTTGGTCACAAGCCGGGTTTGAGGTGTCCGCACGCCATCGGCTCTGGTAAACTGGCGGCCATTCTTTGCTCTATGGGTATTTGAGGGATGTCGGAACAGACTACTACTACGCATTTTGGCTATAAAACCGTGGCAGCGACCGAGAAGGAAACCCTGGTCGCCGGTGTCTTTCATTCGGTAGCGGCCAAGTATGATCTGATGAACGATCTGATGTCGTTCGGCATCCATCGCCTCTGGAAGCGCTTTACCATCGACTGCTCCGGTGTCCGCAAAGGACAGAAGGTGCTGGATCTGGCTGGCGGCACAGGGGATCTGACCGCCAAGTTCTCCCGCATCGTGGGTGAGACCGGCCAGGTGGTCCTGGCAGACATCAACGACTCCATGCTCAAGGTGGGCCGCGACAAGCTGCGCAACCTGGGGGTGGCCAACAACGTCTCCTACGTACAGGCCAATGCCGAGGCGCTCCCGTTCCCTGACAACCATTTCGACGTCATCACCATCGGCTTCGGCCTGCGCAACGTCACCGACAAGGACAAGGCGCTTGCCTCCATGTTCCGGGTGCTCAAGCCGGGTGGCCGCCTGCTGGTGCTGGAGTTCTCCAAGCCGGTGAGCGAAGTGATCGCCAAGCTTTATGATCTCTACTCCTTCAAATTGCTGCCGAAAATGGGCGAAATCGTCGCAAACGACAGCGAAAGCTACAAATACCTGGCGGAATCGATCCGCATGCACCCGGATCAGCAGACCCTGGCAGGCATGATGGAGAATGTCGGGTTCGAACAGGTCGAGTTTTACAACCTGACCCAGGGCGTGGTCGCCCTGCACCGCGGTTACAAGTTTTAAGGTCGCCTATGCCGATGGATGCCATGGTCACTGCGGTGATCGAAACCAGCCTCAACCAGTTGCTGGCCCTGGACAAACAGAGCCCGGAGCGGTTGCGCAAGCTGACGGGCAAGGTACTCAAACTGGAGCTGCGCGAGCTCAAGCCGCTCTGGTTTGTCTTCTCGGAGCGCCGTCTGGATGTGCTGGCCAGGTTTGAAGGGGAGGCGGATGCGGTGCTGAGCCTCTCCCTGACTGCCCTCGGCCTGCTCAAGGAGCCTTCCGCCCTGACCCGCTACATCCGCGAGGAGAAGCTGGACCTGAGCGGTGACCCCCAGCTGGTGCAGGCATTCAGCGCCCTGCTTGGCGAGCTCGATATCGACTGGGAAGAGGAGCTGTCCCGCTACACCGGCGATGTGGTGGCCCACACCCTGTGCAGTGGTGCCCGTCAGGCTCGCCGTTTTGTGGGGCGAGAGTTGTGCCGTTCCCAGCGTCAAGTGGCTGAGTATCTGACCGAGGAGGCGAGGCTTGCCCCGGGTCCGCTGGAAGTGGCGAGCTTCAATGACGATGTCGAAGAGCTGGCCCAACAGATGAAGGCGATCGAGTTGCGGCTGGCCCGCCTCGAACAGCAGGTGAGCTGATGACCCCGAAGGAGTTCAAACGCCTCTATCGCATCGTCAGCATCCTGCTGGAACAGGGCATCGACGAGCTGGTGCCCGCCCGTTATCAGCCCTGGCCTGGCCGTCTGGCCCGTCGCAGTCTGTTCTGGCTCAAGAACAAGCAACAAGGCATGAGCCGTGGCGCCCGTATTCGCCTCGCCTTCGAGGCCCTGGGTCCCATCTTCATCAAGTTCGGCCAGATGCTCTCGACCCGCCGAGACCTGCTGCCCCCTGACATTGCCGAAGAGCTGGCCCTGCTGCAGGACAGGGTGCCTCCCTTCTGTGGTCAGGCCGCCCGTCGCCAGATAGAAGAGAGCCTGGGTTGCCCCGTCGAGACTCTGTTTGACGATTTCGACGAGACGCCGCTGGCGTCCGCCTCCATCGCCCAGGTGCACACCGCCCGGTTGAAGGAGAACGGCCGCGAGATCGTCATCAAGGTGATCCGTCCCGATATCGAGCCGGTCATCGAGGCCGACCTGCGCCTGATGCAGGCCCTGGCTCGTCTGGTGGCCCGTTTCGTGCCCCAGAGCGGCCGACTGCGCCCCGTCGAGGTGGTGGAGGAGTATCGCAAGACCATACTCGACGAGCTCAACCTGATGCGCGAAGCGGCCAACGCCATCCAGCTGCGCCGCAACTTCACCGGCTCCGAGGCGCTCTACGTGCCCGAGGTGTTCACCGAGCACTGCCGCGAGCAGGTGCTGGTGATGGAGCGGATCTACGGCATTCCGGTCTCCGACATTGCGGCGCTGGAAGCCAACGGCACCAACATGAAGCTGCTGGCCGAGCGCGGAGTGGAGGTGTTCTTCACCCAGGTGTTCCGCGACAGCTTCTTCCACGCCGACATGCACCCGGGCAACATCTTCGTCTCTTTCGAACACCCCGAGAATCCGCTCTGGATCGGCATCGACTGCGGCATCGTCGGCACCCTCAACCGGGAAGACAAGCGCTACCTGGCGGAGAACTTCCTCGCCTTCTTCAACCGCGACTACCGCCGAGTGGCCGAGCTGCACGTGGAGTCTGGCTGGGTACCGCCCGATACCAAGGTGGACGAGTTCGAGTTCGCCATCCGCACCGTGCTGGAGCCCATCTTCGAGAAACCGCTCTCCGAGATCTCCTTCGGCCACGTGCTGCTCAATCTGTTCAACACCGCCCGTCGCTTCAACATGCAGGTGCAGCCGCAGCTGGTGCTGCTGCAAAAGACCCTGCTCTATGTGGAAGGGCTGGGTCGCCAGCTCTATCCCCAGCTGGATTTGTGGCAGACCGCCAAGCCCTATCTGGAAAACTGGATGCACGAGCAGGTCGGCCCCAAGGCGGTGTGGAATGCCATCAAGGAGAAGGCGCCGTTCTGGGCGGAGAAACTGCCGGAGCTGCCGGAGCTGGTCTACGAGACCCTGCGTCAGGCCCGCCATCAGCAGCACCACTTCGACCAGATGTTTGCCGATTTCCGTCGCCACAGTCGCCGTCAGGGGCAGGCCCGCTACCTCTTAGGGGTTGGAGCCAGCCTGCTGCTCACGGGTGTATTCTTGCTGACCCAGAAACAACACATTGAGTGGGGACAAATCAGCCTCGCCGGCGCCGGGTTATGCTGGCTGCTGGGTTGGTTGCGAACCCGTTCCCATTAAATAACCTGCGCCATCGGGCGCCTATCCGGAGAGAAAGTCATGGGTGGTATCAGTATTTGGCAGTTGTTGATCATCGCAGTCATCGTCGTGCTGTTGTTCGGCACCAAGAAATTGCGCGGTATCGGCGGCGATCTGGGCGCGGCGGTCAAGGGGTTCAAGAAGGCGCTCTCCGATGAGCCGGCCGACACCAAACCCGAGCAGAAAGATGCCGAGTTCCCGACCAAGCAGTTGAACGAGACGGCCAGCAACGCCGAAGCCGCCAAGCAGAAAGACAAAGATCAGGCCTAAGCCATGTTCGACATCGGTTTTTGGGAACTGGTCGTCATCGGCGTCGTCGCCCTGGTGGTGCTGGGTCCCGAGCGGTTGCCGGTCGCGATCCGCACCGCCAGCCACTGGATAAGGCTGATCCGCAGCACCGCCAACTCGGTCAAGGCCGAGCTGGAACAGGAGCTCAAGTTGCAGGATCTGCACAACGATCTGAAGAAGGCCGAACGGTTGCAGATGAACAACCTGAGCCCCGAGCTGCAGGAGTCCATCGAGCAGTTGAAAGCGGCCGCCCAGTCGGTGAATCGTCCCTATCAGGGGGAGAACGAGATCCGCCCGCCTCGGGAGCCCGCCCAGGCTGAGCCAGCCACTCCGGTGACGGCCTCGGTGCCCGCGACCCCAGAGGTGCCACCGGTCAACAGTCAGCGAGAGAGCGAGCCTGTGCCCGCCAGCGAGTCCGCAGCCAAAGGGGAGGGTAAGCCATGAGTCAGGCAGAACAACCCCTCATCAGCCATCTGGTGGAGCTGAGAACCCGTCTGCTGCGCGCCATCTCCGCCATCCTGCTGGTGTTCATCGCGCTCATCTACTTCTCCAACAACATCTACGACTTCGTGGCTCAGCCGCTGCTCAGCCAGTTGCCGGCAGGCACCAGCATGATAGCGACGGATGTGGCGACACCCTTCATCACGCCCATCAAGCTGACCCTGGTGGTCTCCTTCTTCGTGGCGATCCCCTATCTGCTCTATCAGGCCTGGGCTTTCATCGCACCCGGTCTGTACCAGCACGAACGGCGGCTGATCCTGCCCCTGGTGGCCTCCAGCGCCGTGCTGTTCTATGCGGGGATGGCGTTCGCCTACTACGTGGTGTTCCCCCTGGTGTTCGGCTTCTTCACCAGTACCGCCCCCGCCGGGGTGACGGTGGCGACCGACATCGCCAGCTACCTGGACTTCGTGCTGACCCTGTTCTTCGCGTTCGGGGTGGCGTTCGAGATCCCGGTGGCCACCATACTGCTCTGCTGGACCGGGGTGACCACCCCCAGGAGCCTGAAGGAGAAGCGCCCCTACGTCATCGTCGGGGTCTTCGTGGTCGGTATGTTGCTGACGCCGCCCGATGTCTTCTCCCAGACCCTGCTCGCGATCCCCATGTGGGGCCTGTGGGAGATAGGTCTGTTCTTCGCCCGCTTCTACGTGAAGAAAGAGGACGAAGAGCAGCAACAAACGGAAGAGGGGAGCTGAGGCTCCCTTCCTCTTTTCATGCATCCGTTCGAGGCGTATGGTAAGGCCCCATCGAGTAGATGGTTTTCAAATGCCTGATATGCACCTCGTTTGTCCGGAACCCCTGACTCCATGATCGACATCGGTTTGAACCTGACCAGCAGCCAGTTCGCAGGCGAACAAGCCGACCTGGTGGAACGCGCGCGCGCCGCCGGGGTGGAAGCCCTGATCCTGACCGGCACCGATCTGGCCGGCAGCCGCGAAAGTGCCGCATTGGCCGCCCGCTGGCCCGGTTACTGCTTCTCCACCGCCGGGGTACATCCCCATGATGCCAAAAGCGTCGATGAGGCGACCCTGCCCGCCCTGCGCGAACTGGCGGCCCTGCCCCAGGTGGTGGCCATCGGCGAGTGCGGTCTCGACTACAACCGGGACTTCTCCCCCCGCCCGGTGCAGGATGCGGTGTTTGACGCCCAGCTGGCGCTCGCCGCCGAGCTCGGGATGCCGGTGTTTCTGCACTGCCGCGATGCCCATGACAAATTCGTCGAGATCCTGCGCCCCTGGTTGCCCCGCCTGCCGGGGGCCGTGCTGCACTGCTTCACCGGCTCCGACGCCGAGCTGGACGAGTGCCTGGCGCTGGGGCTGCATATCGGGGTGACCGGCTGGCTCTGTGACGAGCGCCGTGGCCAGCTGCTGCGCGAGCAGGTGGCCCGCATTCCGGCGGGTCGCCTGATGATAGAGACGGACGCCCCCTACCTGGTGCCGCGGGATCTGAAACCCAGGCCCAAACGCAACGAGCCCGCTTTTTTGCCGCACATCGCCCAGGTGGTGGCGGCCTGCCGTGGTGAAGCGCCCGAGGCCTTGCTGGCCCATACCCGGGCCACCTCCGCCGCATTCTTCCAACTTCCGCTTTTGGAGTGATTCATGGCCACAACTCTTCCGGGGGCCTTCCCGGGCCGTCGCCTGCGCCGGGTGCGCAAACATGACTTCAGCCGCCGCCTGGTGCGCGAGAACGTACTGACCGTCGACGATCTCATCTATCCCGTGTTCGTGCTGGAGGGGGAGGGTCAGCGAGAGGCCGTTGCCTCCATGCCGGGGGTGGACAGGCTCTCCATCGATCTGCTGCTCGAAGAGGCCGCCGAACTGGTGGCCCTGGGTGTGCCGGCGGTGGCCCTGTTCCCGGTGACGCCGCTGGAGAGAAAGAGTCTGATGGCGGAAGAGGCTTACAACCCGGATGCCCTGGCCCAGCGGGCGACCCGTGCCCTCAAGGCTCGCTTCCCGGAGCTCGGGGTCATCACCGATGTGGCGCTCGACCCCTTCACCACCCATGGCCAGGACGGCATCATCGATGACGAAGGCTATGTGCAGAACGACATCACCACCGAGATCCTGGTGAAGCAGGCGCTCTCCCATGCCGCCGCCGGGGCCGACATGGTGGCCCCGTCCGACATGATGGACGGCCGCATCGGTGCCATCCGCGCGGCGCTGGAGGAGAATGGCTTCGTCAACGTGCAGATCATGGCCTACTCCGCCAAGTACGCCTCCCACTACTACGGCCCGTTCCGCGATGCGGTGGGCTCCGCCGCCAACCTCGGCAAGAGCAACAAGGCCACCTACCAGATGGACCCGGCCAACGGCAACGAAGCCCTGCACGAGGTGGCCCTCGACATCGCCGAAGGGGCAGACAGCGTCATGGTCAAGCCGGGCATGCCCTACCTGGACATCATCCGCCGGGTGAAGGATCAGTTCGGCGTGCCGACCTTCGCCTATCAGGTGAGCGGCGAGTACGCCATGCACATGGCGGCGATCCAGAATGGCTGGCTCAAGGAGAAGGAGTGCGTGATGGAATCCCTGCTCTGCTTCAAGCGGGCCGGGGCCGATGGCATCCTCACCTACTTCGCCAAGCGGGTCGCCCAGTGGTTGAAAGAGGACGCCCGACGCTGAGGCGGGGAGTGTCCATGCCCTCACAATGCCGGCCCTCGGGCCGGCATTGTCGTCTCTGGCAGATGAAGTGCTGGTTTTATGAACAAAATGCCTGAAAAAGTGGGCAACAAGCCCGTCTCTTGGCGGCAAAGGCTTGATAAATGAGGTTTCTGCCTACATCTTAGATGGTCCAAGCAGGCTTCTGGACGGCAGGGGCTGCAGAGCATTTAGAGGTACCGCAGATGACTAACCCTTTGCTGACAATGGACTCGCTGCCTCCCTTCAGCCAGATCCAGCCCGATCAGGTGCAACCTGCCGTGACGCAGGCCATCGCCGATTGCAAACAGAAGATTGAGGATGTGCTGGCCCAGAAGGAGCCTCACACCTGGGACAGCCTGATCGCCCCGCTGGAAGAGGTCAACGACCGCCTCTCCCGGATCTGGTCCCCCATCAGCCACCTCAACGCCGTGCAGAACAGCGAGGCGCTGCGGGCGGCTCACGATGCCTGCCTGCCGCTGCTTTCCGAATTCCAGACCTATGTCGGTCAGCATGAAGGGCTCTATCAAGCCTATCTGGCCCTCTCCGAGAGCGATGACTTCCCCCGGCTGGATGATGCCCAGCGCAAGGAGATCCTGAACACCCTGCGCGATTTTCGCCTCTCCGGCATCGGTCTGCCTGCCGAGGCGCAGCAGCGTTACGGCGAGATCCAGGCCCGCCTCTCGGAGCTCGCCTCCCGTTTCAGCAACAACGTGCTGGACGCGACCCAGGGCTGGCACAAGCTGGTGACCGACGAGGCCGAGCTGGCTGGTCTGCCCGCGAGCGCCCAGGCTGCCGCGCGCCAGATGGCCGAACTCAAGGGCAAGGAGGGGTGGCTGTTCACCCTGGACATCCCCTCCTACCTGCCGGTGATGATGTATGCCGACAGCCGCGCCCTGCGTGCCGAGCTGTATGAGGCCTTCACCACCCGCGCCTCCGACCAGGGCCCCAACGCCGGCAAGTGGGACAACTCCGCCATCATGACCGAGTTGCTCACCCTGCGCCGGGAGCTGGCCCGACTGCTGGGCTTTGCCAACTATGCCGAGCTCTCCCTCGCGACCAAGATGGCGGACAAGCCGGAGCAGGTGGTGGACTTCCTCACCGACCTGGCTGCCAAGTCCCTGCCCCAAGGCAAGGCGGAGCTCGAAGAGATCCGCGCCTTTGCCGCCGAGCAGCACGGTCAGGACGAACTGGCGGCCTGGGATCTTGCCTATTACGCAGAAAAGCTCAAACAGCACAAGTTTTCGGTCTCTGATGAGCAGTTGCGTCCTTATTTCCCCGCCGGTCGGGTCGTGAAGGGGCTGTTCGAGGTGGTCAAGCGGGTGTTCGGCATGAAGGTGCGCGAGCGTCTCGGCATCGACACCTGGCACCCGGACGTGCGCTTCTACGACATCTTTGACGCCGATGACGAGCTGCGCGGCAGCTTCTACCTGGATCTCTACGCCCGCGAGCACAAGCAGGGCGGCGCCTGGATGGATGTCTGCCTGGGTCGCCGCTACCGTCAGGACGGCTCCCTGCAAAAGCCGGTGGCCTACCTGACCTGCAACTTCAACGGCCCGGTGGACGGCAAGCCGGCCCTGTTTACCCACAACGAAGTGGTCACCCTGTTCCACGAGTTCGGCCACGGCATTCACCACATGCTGACCCGCATCGATGTGGCTGGCGTGGCTGGCATCAACGGCGTGGCCTGGGATGCGGTGGAGCTGCCGAGCCAGTTCCTCGAGAACTGGTGCTGGGAATCCGAGGCGCTGGCCTTCATCTCCGGCCATTACGAGACCGGGGAGCCGCTGCCCGCCGATCTGCTGGAGAAGATGCTGACCGCCCGCAACTTCCAGGCGGCGATGCAGATGCTGCGCCAGCTGGAGTTCGCCCTGTTCGACTTCCGTCTGCACCAGACCTTTGACCCGACCAGAGCGGATCAGATCCCTGCGCTGCTGGCTGAGGTGCGCAGCCAGGTCGCCGTGATGACGCCTCCGGCGTTCAACCGCTTCCAGCACAGCTTCTCCCACATCTTCGCGGGCGGCTACGCGGCGGGCTACTACAGCTACAAGTGGGCCGAGGTACTCTCTGCCGACGCCTTCTCCCGCTTCGAGGAGGAGGGGATCTTCAACCCGGCCACGGGCCACTCCTTCCTGAAGAACATTCTGGAAAAGGGCGGCTCCAGGGAGCCGATGGAGCTGTTCCGTGCCTTCCGTGGCCGGGAGCCCCAGGTGGATGCGCTGCTGCGTCACAGCGGTATCGCCGCGTGAGGTCCCGCCGCCACAGTGAGCCTCGATTGGATGAGCTGCCGCGCCACTGCGGGAGCTTCAAGCAGGTACACATTTGCGGCATAGTGGGATCGAAACGTGATTTTTGATAGAAAAAGGGACCTTTTGGTCCCTTTTTCCAAGCCTTTTTAATATCTTGCGGAGTGCATGTTTGCACTGTCCCCGCCTCTTCAGTAGAGTCGGGTTCTACCTTCCAGGGAGAGAAAGAACCTTGCCATGAGGCGAGCACTCGAGTCTGTCTATCAAATCATCTCCAGCCTGTCTCATTCGAGTGGTCAGGGATATTTTGATGCCTTTGTGAGTGAAATCGCCAACGCGGTGGGGGCTGACTTCGTCCTGGTGTCCGGCAAGGATCAGGCGGGTCTGTTCTTTACCGTGCATGCCGCCTATCCCGCCTCCCTCGACATCAACTCCTACAGCTTCCCCCTCGCCGACACTCCGGGCGAGATCGCCATGCAACAGGGTGAAGCCTGGTTCAGTGATCGCACCCGCCAGCTGTTCCCCCACGCCGCCGTGCTGGAGCGCTGCGAGGTGAGAGCCTATGCCGGCGTCGCGCTCAAGAACGCCGAGGGAGAGACCATTGGCCTGTGCAGCGTCATGTTCAAGCGGGCCATGCCGAGAATGGAGAAGATAGTGGGCCTGCTGCGTCTGCTGGCCCCGCTCGCCGGTCGTGAACTGGCGCTGATGTATCAGCAGCGCCAGAGCCAGGAGCAGCCGGCGCAACCGGAACATCACCACTTCCTGGACACCATGATGTCCCATGCGCCCGTGGGCATCGGCAAGGTGGATCTGGGCGGCAAGATCCTCTGGGCGAACCCGGCCATCGAGAAGATGCTCGGCTACAGCCAGGAGGAGCTGCAACAGCTCACCGTCGCCGAAATCAACCATCCGGACGACTGGCAGACCAGCATTGCGCTCTACGACGCCCTCAAGCGGGGAGAGCGTCCCGCGTTTACTCAGGAGAAGCGTTATCTCCATCGGGATGGGACCGTCCTGTGGGGGCGGGTGACGGTGACCCTGATCCGCAACGAGCAGATGCACCCCGACTATCTCATGGTGGTGCTGGAGAACATCGATCCCATCAGGCGCCATGCGGAGCAGCTCAAGCTCTCCCACCGGGTCTATGACAACCTCTCCGAAGCCATTCTGGTGTGCGATGCCGACAGTCGCATCATCTCGGTCAATCCGGCCTTCGAGAAGATCACCGGTTACAGCGAGGAGGAGGCGTGTGGCCAGCGGCCCAGCATGCTCAAGTCCGGACTGCACGATCAGACCTTCTATGCGGACATGTACCACGCCCTGGAGCGGGTGGGGATCTGGCGTGGGGAGGTGTGGAACAAGCGCAAGAACGGCAAGCTTTATCCCCAGCAGCTGATGATCAGCGCCGTGCGGGAAGGGGGCAAGATCAGTCAGTACATCGCCATCTTCAGCGATCTTTCCCAGACCAAGCTGGCGGAGCAGAAGATCGCCGCCCAGGCCAACTACGACAACCTCACCGGCCTGCCCAACCGCTGGCTGTTCGGTCGCTGTCTGGCCCGCTTCTGCGAGCGGGGGGAGCGCTTCGCCCTCATGGTGCTCGACCTCAACAACTTCAAGGCGGTCAACAACAGCATGGATCACCATGTGGGCGACGCCCTGCTGCGGGAAGTATCGGATCGGCTGGTGAGCCGGGTGCGCACCGAGGACCTGGTGGCCCGCATCGGCGGCGACGAGTTTGCCTTCCTGGTGCCCGGCATCGTCAACCGCCGTCAGGCCGAGGTGTTTGCCAAGCAGGTGATCGGCGGTTTTGCCCGTCCCTTCATGCTGGCCAACCAGCACCTCTATGTGACCGCCACCCTGGGGATCACCCTCTGTCCCAATGACGGCGGCGACAGCGACGAGCTCTTGCGCAATGCCGAGCAGGCCCTGTTCGTCGCCAAGCGCCAGGGACGCCCCCTCGGCACCTACAACGCCTCCATGCGGGAAGAGGTGAGCCAGCGCCACCAGATGCAGCACGATCTGGCGGAGGCCATCAAGCTGGGCCAGCTGACCATGGCCTACCAGCCCATCTGGGACAACCGCAGCGGCCGGGTCGCCAAGCTGGAGGCCCTGGTGCGCTGGTATCACCCCCACTGGGGTCAGGTCTCACCGGCGGATTTCATCCCGCTGGCGGAAGAGGCGGGGCTCATCCAGGGGCTGGGTGCCCTGGTGCTGTGGCAGTCTTGCCGGGATCTGGCCAGATTGCAGCAGTCCGGCTTCCCGGATCTGCAGATGTCCATCAACCGCTCCACCCTGGAGTTCCAGACCATAGACCCGGAGGCCAACGAGTGGCTCAGGGTGATCCGCCACTTCGAGCTGGATCCGGCGGACATCATCATCGAGATCACCGAATCTCTGCTGATGGAGACCAGCGATCAGCACAGGGTGCGGATCGATGCTCTGCGCGAGGCGGGCTGCAAGCTGGCCATCGACGACTTCGGCACCGGCTACTCGGCACTGAACTACCTGCGTACCTTCCCGGTGGATCTGGTGAAGATCGATCGCTCCTTCGTGCGCCATATTCCCTTCAACGAGCAGGACCGCCTGCTGCTCGACGGCATCATCAACATCGTGCACAACCTCGGCATGCAGGTGGTGATCGAAGGGGTGGAGACCCGGGAGCAGCTCAACTTCCTCTGCCAGAAGGGGTGCGCCTTCACCCAGGGGTATCTGCTCAGCCGCCCGCTGCCCTTCGACGATCTGACCGAGTACCTGAGTCTCAACCGTCAGGGAATGAACCTGGCGAATCTGACCACGGTGAGCTGACCCCCCGCTTCTGCTATCATGCCGGCTTCTGCGCCGTGATGAGTCCATGTTATGCCCCATATTCAGGTTTTCAGTGAAGTGCCCGCCCGCGATGGCGAGCTCGACGCCCTGCGCCAGCGCCTTGCTGACGTGGCGTTTCCCGCGCCCTTCGCCCTGGTGCTGACCGAATCGCGGTTGGAGCTGCGCAAGCTGGACGAACCCAAGCTGGGGGCTGTCTATGTGGACTTCGTGGAAGGGGCGGTGGCCCATAGGCGCAAGTTCGGTGGCGGGCGTGGTCAGTCCATCGCCAAGGCGGTGGGATTGAAGTCGGGAGCCATGCCGACCGTGGTGGATGCCACCGCCGGGCTCGGGCGCGATGCCTTCGTGCTCGCCTCCCTCGGCTGCAAGGTGACCCTGATCGAACGCAGCCCCGTGGTGGCGGCCCTCCTCCAGGACGGTCTGACCCGGGCGGGGCAGGATCCCGAGATAGGCCCCTGGGTGCGCGAGCGGATGCAACTGCTGCAAGGCCCGGCGGTGGAGACCCTGCTGGCGCTGACCGAGCGGCCGGAGGTCATCTACCTGGACCCTATGTTCCCCCACAAGCAGAAGTCGGCGCTGGTGAAAAAAGAGATGCGGGTGTTCCAGTCCCTGGTGGGGGCGGATCTCGACGCGGATGCTCTGCTGCCAGCGGCGCTCAGGATGGCTGACAAGCGGGTGGTGGTGAAGCGGCCCGACTATGCGGGCTGGCTCAACGAGCACAAGCCCAGCATGGCCATCGAGACCAAGAGCAACCGCTTCGACGTCTATGTGATGGCGGCGCTGGCAAGTTGAGTGGCGACGGGCAGGGAGTCTGAGCGTCAAACGAAGAGGGCCAACCTGATCAGGTTGGCCCTCTTGCTATTCATTGGCTGCGGGGTGGGGCGAAGTGGATCCGCTTTTCTTCCCCTTGCCAGACGAGTTCCAGGGTCGCCAGGTCCGCCAGGCTGAGGCGCTCAGCTCTCTCCAGCAGCAGATATTCCACTCCGTCACTGGCTTCTATGGTGCGGATCCTGTCCGCCCAGGTTCGTCCATCCCGGTCGGTGATCGTGACGGGCAGTTGCCAGCTGGCGGCGATCTCCAGCCAGTCGTACAGGTCACAGCTGACGGGTTGGTAATCGGCCATGGGGTGTGCGCCTCAGGCTTCCAGCAGCCGGGTGGACCAGCCCATCTTCTGCTGGCGTTCCACCTCGAGGCGCAGCTCGCTGGCGCGCAGGTAGTGCTCGTCCAGCCACCCCTTGGGCAGGGTCAGGGTCAGGGCATCTTCATCGGCTTGCAGCATGAACCTGGGCACAGTGCCCTGGGTCCGGCGCATGCAGAGGATGAGGGAGATGCGCAGGATGCGGGCCAACCGGATCGCCTGGCGACCGGTGACGGCGCCCTGTTTCTCCAGCGGCTCCAGCTTGAATTCATCCCGCTGGTTGAACAGCAGGGCCGACAGCAGCTTCTTCTGCGCGGGGGTGAAGCCCGGCATGTCGATGTTGTCGATGATGTAGGCGGCGTGCTGCGGCGCCTTCTTGTACTCGATGCACAGACCAATTTCGTGCAGCAGGGCCGCGTAGCGCAGGATCGGGCGGCCGTAGCGCTTGGAGAGGCGCCAGGCCGGCTGCAACTGGGTGAACGCCTCGATGGCAGTGTCGCGGACCCGCTCGGCGTGCTCCTTGTCGAGCTGGTAGCGGCTGATCAGGCTGTCGGCGGTGCGATCCCGGGCATCACAGTCGTGATTGTTGCCGAGCAGGCCGTAGATGAGCCCTTCACGCAGGGCACCGCCCGCCAGGGTCATGCTCTCGATGTCGAGGGTCTCGAAGATGGCGATCAGGATGGCGAGACCGGAGGGGAACACGGTCAGCCGTTCGGCCGCCAGCCCTTCGAGCTGCAACTGATCGAGTCTGCCGCAGGCGATGGCCTGACCCATCAGCTCTTGCAACTTGGGCAGGGTGACCCGCTCGCTCTTGCCCTGGGCCAGCATGATCTCCTGCAGCGCCTGGACGGTGCCGGAGGCGCCGACGCAGGTGCGCCAGCCGAGGACACGGTAGTCCGCAGCCACTTTCTCCAGTACCGCCTTGGCGGCGGCAATGGCCTGGTTGAAGCGCGCCTCGGAGAGCTCGCCATCACCGAAGTGGTTGTTGAGCCAGGTGACGCAGCCCATGTGCAGGCTGTTGAGCAGCTTGGCTTCGCTCTGCTCGCCGATCACCAGCTCGGTGCTGGCGCCGCCGATGTCGATCACCAGCCGATTGCCTTCCCCTGCCGACGTCCAGGAGACTCCTTCATAGATGGTCTTGGCTTCTTCCTCGCCCGAGATGATCTCGATGCTGTGGTTGAGCACCCGTTCCGCTTCGCTGATGAATTCGTCGACGTTGGTGGCCAGGCGCAGGGTGGCGGTGCCCACTACCCGGATGTTGTCGGACGGGATGTCCTGCAACTGCTCGGAGAAGAGGCGCAGACAATCCCAGCCCCGCTCCATGGCGGCACGGTTGAGGCGAAAATCGGCATCGAGGCCGGCGGCGAGGCGTACCTTGCGCTTGACCTTGGTGACGGTGCGCAGGGCACCGGCGACCTCGCGCACCACCAGCATGTGAAAGCTGTTGGAGCCGAGGTCGATGGCGGCATAGAGAGGCGAGTTGTGCAACTTGGCCGATCCCTCAGTTCTTGCGGGGGGGACGACGACGGTTGTTGCTGTTGCCACCGCCCTGGCGATCCCGCATGTTGCGGTTCACCGGCTGGCGGTTGCGGAACACCCGTTTTGGTGCGGTGACGTCATCCAGCAGCGCCTCGCGGTCATACTTGCTGACCGGGATGGGGTGGTGGATGTACTCCTCGATGGCCGGCAGGTTGAAGGCATAGTCTTCACAGGCCAGGCTGATGGAGTGACCGCTTCTGCCGGCGCGGCCGGTACGACCGATGCGGTGGACATAGTCTTCGGCATCATCGGGCAGGTCGTAGTTGAAGACGTGGGTCACGTCGGGGATGTGCAGACCACGGGCGGCCACGTCGGTGGCGACCAGGATATCCAGGGTACCCTTGGTGAACTCTTCCAGGATCTTCATCCGCTTCTTCTGCGGCACGTCGCCGGTCAGCAGGCCAACGCGGTGGCCGTCGTTCTCCAGCCAGGCGTGAACGTCTTCACAGACGTGCTTGGTGTTGGCGAAGACGATGGCTTTCTCGGGCCACTCCTCTTCCATCAGGGAGAGCAGCAGCAACATCTTGTCTTCGTTGGAGGGGTAGAAGAGCTCCTCCTTGATCCGCACGCCGGTCATCTGTTCCGGTTCGACCTGCACATGTTCCGGGTGGTTCATGTGTTCATAGGCCAGCTCCTGCACCCGCAGGGAGAGGGTGGCGGAGAACAGCATGCTCAGACGCTCGGTGGCGGGGGGCATGCGGCGGAACAGGAAACGGATGTCCTTGATGAAGCCCAGATCGAACATGCGATCCGCTTCGTCCAGTACCACGACCTGGATGTTGCCGAGATCGATGACCTTGGACTTGAAGTAGTCGATGATGCGACCCGTGGTGCCGATCAGGATGTCGACGCCCTGTTCCAGCACGGCCAGCTGCTTGTCGTAGCCTTCGCCACCATAGGCGAGACCGAGCTTGAGCCCGGTGGAGGCGGACATGCTCTCTGCATCGTTATAGATCTGGACGGCCAGCTCCCGGGTCGGGGCCATGATGATGGCGCGGGGCTGGTTGACGAGGCGCGGCCTGGTCAGCGGATGGGTCAGCAAATAGTTGAATGTCGCCGCCAGGAAAGCCAGGGTTTTGCCGGTCCCCGTCTGGGCCTGACCGGCGAGGTCATGACCTTCAACCAGCAGGGGCAGGGACAGTGCCTGGATGGGCGTACAATAGTGAAATCCCTTTGATTCCAGACCAGCCAGAACTTCGGGTTCGAGGCCCATTTGGGCGAATTTTTCGGTCGTTAGATGTGTTTTGCTCATGGCGGTAGGTTATCAGGTTAGGCTTGCAATAATAAACAGGATCATTTCAAATAGGGCAACTATTGCCTTTGTTGAACCATCAATAAAGCCTTAATTACTGACTGGAGTTGGAGATGAGTGACAAGATTGTTCAGCTGAGCGATGCCAGCTTCGAGGCCGATGTAATCAACGCCGACAGCCCTGTTCTGGTCGATTTCTGGGCCGAATGGTGTGGACCGTGCAAGATGATTGCCCCGATCCTGAACGAAGTTGCTCAGGAATATGAAGGTCGCGTGACCGTGGCGAAATTGAACATCGATCATAACGCCGACACTCCGCCCAAGTACGGCATTCGTGGTATCCCGACCCTGCTGCTGTTCAAGAATGGTGAAGTGGCAGCGACCAAGGTCGGCGCCCTGTCCAAGACCCAACTGAAAGAGTTCCTGGACGGCAACCTGTAATAATCAAGAAGGAGCGCATTGCAATAATGCGCTCCTTGTGTTTTATCACCTAGACGCTCACCCTGATTGGTGCTAGTTTATCGCTCGTTTGCTAACCTTTTTGCCTGACTCTTTGCTTAACTACCAGCCTGGCAAGTCAAATCCGATCAGCATCAATCCAGCAGACTGTCTCCTCATTTCAATCCTTGCTTACAGACTTTCACCACTATGAATCTGACTGAACTTAAGAACACTCCTGTGTCCGAGCTGGTCCAGCTTGGCGAATCCATGGGGTTGGAAAATCTGGCTCGGGCGCACAAGAAAGACATTATCTTTGCAATCCTCAAGGCGCACGCCAAGGGCGGCGAGGATATCTTTGGCGACGGTGTGCTGGAAATCCTGACCGACGGTTTCGGTTTCCTGCGCAGTGCAGACGGCTCTTATCTCGCTGGTCCGGATGACATCTATGTCTCCCCGAGCCAGATCCGCCGCTTCAACCTGCGTACCGGCGATACCATTTCCGGCAAGATCCGGCCGCCGAAAGAGGGCGAGCGCTATTTCGCCCTGCTCAAGGTCAACGACGTCAACTACGATCGTCCGGAAAACTCCCGCAACAAGATCCTGTTTGAAAACCTCACTCCCCTGCACGCCAACGAGCGTCTGCGCATGGAGCGTGGCAATGGTTCCACCGAAGACATCACCGCCCGTGTGCTGGATCTGGCATCCCCGATCGGCAAGGGCCAGCGCGGTCTCATCGTTGCACCGCCCAAGGCCGGTAAGACCATGCTGCTGCAGAACATCGCCCAGAGCATCGCCTACAACCACCCGGATTGTGAGCTGATCGTGCTGCTGATTGACGAGCGTCCGGAAGAAGTGACCGAGATGCAGCGGATGGTGAAGGGCGAAGTGATCGCCTCCACCTTCGACGAGCCGGCCTCCCGTCACGTCCAGGTCGCCGAAATGGTGATCGAGAAGGCCAAGCGTCTGGTCGAGCACAAGAAGGACGTGGTGATCCTGCTGGACTCCATCACCCGTCTGGCTCGCGCCTACAACACCGTCATCCCGTCTTCCGGCAAGGTGCTGACCGGTGGTGTGGATGCCAACGCCCTGCACCGTCCGAAGCGTTTCTTCGGTGCGGCGCGCAACGTCGAAGAGGGCGGCAGCCTGACCATCATCGCCACCGCGCTGATCGATACCGGCTCCAAGATGGATGAAGTCATCTACGAAGAGTTCAAGGGTACCGGCAACATGGAACTGCACCTCTCGCGCAAGATTGCCGAGAAGCGCGTCTACCCGGCCATCGACATCACCCGCTCCGGCACCCGCAAGGAAGAGCTGCTGACCGCACCGGACGAGCTGCAGAAGATGTGGATCCTGCGCAAGATCATTCACCCCATGGGCGAGATCGACAGCATCGAGTTCCTCATCGACAAGCTGGCTGCGACCAAGACCAACGACGAGTTCTTCGACTCCATGAAGCGTCAACAGAAGTAACAGCCTCTTCCATGACAAAACCGCGGCCCAGGTCGCGGTTTTTGTTTATCTATTTCACGGCTGGCTTAGTAGTATGAAGCCTCGATGTCACAAGGAAAGGGACGTCATGAAGCTGGTGTTGTTCATATGGATGGGTTGGTTGTGGCTGGTGGCCCCGGTGCATGCCGATTCCCCGCCGCAATTGCAGGCTCCCCTGGTGGCGGACGAGGGACTGGAGGGGCATCGGGCGTACCTGGACGGCCGTATGGCGCTCGGGCAGTTTGATGCCATGGACTCGTTGCTCGAGACCCTGTCGGTGGGGCAGCGGGAGTTCCTGTTGTTCCAGTTGCTGGGTGAGCTCAAGTCATCGGGCGCACCGAGCCCGGCGCTGCTGGCCTGGGTGCGGGCACAAGCGGCCAAGGCGCCACAATGGCTGGTGGAAGGGAAGGTGGACGGTTTCCTGGTGCAGCTACCCGCCTACGACTTCCCCGCCGAGGCCCGGCTGGTGCTGAGCCACTGGCAGCAGCTGGCCTGGCAGGACAACTATCGCCAGTTGCTGGAGCAGGATCGCTTCGACTTCAAGCAGGTCTACTACAGCCGCAATCCCGAGCTGACACAGCAGCAGCAGGCCCTGCTGGCGGTGCTCGATCGGCAGCCGGTATCCGTGCTGCGCCGAGAGGCGCAGCGGCTTGCCGCCCTCAATCTCTTCCTGCCGGACAACCAGTTGCTGCTGCACTTCATCGAACAGACCGGGGAGACGGCACTCTACCTCAAGCTGTGGCGTCAGCCAGTGGATCACGATAGTCTGACTGCGCTACACACCATTTCCCGCTTTTATTCAGGGCAGGAGGCGAGCGATCTGCTGATCGCCGCCAGCCAGAACAGCCGCCTGATGGTCCCCGCCCTGCACCAGCTCAGCCGCCTCTCCCCCTTGCCGGACGGGGCCCAGCAGTTCCTCCTGGCCGAACTCGGCAAGCACCAGTATGGCGGGCTGGTGGCCGGCCTGTTGTTGCAGATGGACGAGCCCAGGCTCCTGGGTCAATTGGCAAACCGGCTGACGCTTCAGGAGCGGCGACACGCCTCGTCCGTCATGAGGTCCGATACGGGTACACCGGATACGCCGCCAGGGTTATAATGCGGGACCACCTGATCCCGCTGGGGTACTTGCATGAAATACAAGGACTTGCGTGATTTTATCGCGCAGTTGGAACAAAACGGACAGCTCAGGCGCATCAGTCGCGAGATAGACCCCTATCTGGAGATGACCGAGATCAGCGACCGTACCCTGCGTGCGGGGGGCCCGGCTCTGCTGTTTGAGAATCCCAAGGGCTACACCATGCCGGTGTTGACCAACCTGTTCGGCACGCCGGACCGGGTTGCCATGGGCATGGGCCAGCCCAACGTCAGCGCCCTGCGCCAGGTGGGGACCTGGCTCTCCTACCTGAAAGAGCCGGAGCCGCCTCGCGGGCTCAAGGAGCTGATGGAGAAGCTGCCCATCTTCAAGCAGGTGCTCAACATGCCGACCAAGCGGCTCTCTTCGGCCCCCTGTCAGCAGGTGGTGCTGGAAGGGGACGCGGTGGATCTGGATCAGATCCCCATCCAGCACTGCTGGCCCGGGGATGTGGCGCCCCTGGTCACCTGGGGGCTGACCATCACCCGCGGTCCCTACAAGAAGCGGCAGAACCTTGGCATCTATCGCCAGCAAAAGATCGGCAAGAACAAGCTGATCATGCGCTGGCTGGATCACCGGGGTGGCGCCATCGATTTTCGCGAGTGGCAGGAGGCCCACCCGGGCGAACGCTTCCCGGTGGCGGTGGCGCTGGGCGCCGATCCGGCGACCATCCTGGGCGCGGTGACGCCGGTGCCGGACAGCCTCTCCGAATACGCCTTTGCCGGTCTGCTGCGGGGCAGCCGTACCGAGGTGGTGAAGGCGCTGAGCTGCGATCTGGAAGTGCCCGCCAGCGCCGAGATCGTGCTGGAAGGCTATCTGGAGCCGGGGGAGATGGCCCCCGAAGGGCCTTACGGCGATCACACCGGCTACTACAACGAAGTGGACGAGTTCCCGGTCTTCACCATCACCCACATGACCATGCGCCGGGATGCCATCTACCACAGCACCTACACCGGCCGTCCGCCCGATGAGCCGGCGGTGCTCGGGGTAGCGCTCAACGAGGTGTTCGTGCCGCTGTTGCAGAAGCAGTTCCCCGAGATAGTGGACTTCTACCTGCCGCCGGAGGGGTGCTCCTACCGGATGGCGGTGGTGACCATCAAGAAGCGTTACCCTGGCCACGCCAAGCGGGTGATGCTGGGGGTCTGGTCCTTCCTGCGCCAGTTCATGTACACCAAGTTCGTGATCGTCTGCGATGATGACATCAACGCCCGCGACTGGAAGGACGTGATCTGGGCCATCACCACCCGGATGGATCCGGCTCGGGACACCACCCTGATCGAGCACACCCCCATCGACTACCTGGACTTCGCCTCGCCGGTCTCCGGGCTCGGCTCCAAGATGGGGCTGGATGCCACCAACAAGTGGCCGGGGGAGAGCAACCGGGAGTGGGGGCAGCCCATCGTCCAGGACGAGGTGGTAAAGCAGAAGATCGATGCCATCTGGGACGAGCTGAAGATCCTCGACTGAGGGATCCCCGATGGGGCGCGGCCATTGTGACGCAAAAGTGCGGTATTGCCGTGCCGAATTGGGTATGCTCGACGGACCTGACCACCAACTGGTCGCCATAAAAACAGTGAAACCATGAGCGAAGCGGGCCGGGCAGGCCCCTCACAAGGACAAGAATGCAACGTATCAAGTGCCGCGTAGAGGAACTGCGCGAATATGTCGACACCATCTGGCACGTGGCGCTGGCGCCGCAGCAGGAGGTGAGCTTCAAGCCGGGCCAGTATCTGCTGGTGGTGATGAGCGATTCGGACAAGCGCCCCTTCTCCATCGCCAACTCGCCGACCCGCTCCGGCGTGCTGGAGCTGCAGATCGGTGCCACTCCCGAGAATGCCTATGCCGGTCAGGTGCTGGCCCGCATGCGCGAGCAGGGAGAGATCGAGGTCGAGCTGGCCGCCGGCAAGGCGTTCCTGCGCGACGAATCCCCCCGACCGCTGATCCTGATGGCGGGCGGCACCGGCTTCTCCTATGCCCGCGCCATCCTGGAATACCTGATCGGCAGTGGCAGCAAGCGCCCGGTGTTCCTCTACTGGGGGGTACGCCAGGCGCACTGGCTCTACGAGCTGGAGCAGATGCAGCAGTGGGAGCGCGACTACGCGCCGCTGACCTTCATTCCCGTGGTGCAGGAGCCCGAGAGCGACTGGACCGGCAGGACCGGGCTGGTGCACAAGGCCATCATGGATGACTTCGTCAGCCTGCATGACTACGACATCTATGTGGCGGGCCGCTTTGAGATGGCCGGTGCCGCGCGGGAAGAGTTCAAGGTGCTGGGCGCCGAGCCCGAGCGCATCTTCGGCGATGCCTACGAGTTTATCTGACCACGGTCAACAGCAGAGCGTCGATCTGCCCCCTTATCGTCTTGCCAGAGAAGGGGGGATGAGAAACTCGTTGTCCCCATAAAAACGACAAACCCCAGCCTGGCTGGGGTTTGTGCTATCTACGGCGGGTCACGCCGGATCATTCGCCCTTGGCGGCGAGCTGCTGCTCGAGCTGGGCCAGCTTGGCCTCGAGGGCGGTCAGCTTCTCCCGGGTGCGCAGCAGCACCTTGGTCTGCACGTCGAACTCCTCGCGGCTCACCAGATCCAGCTTGTTGAGCTGAGCCTGCAAGACCTGACGGGTCTTTTTCTCCACCTCTTCACCCATGCTGCGAATGCCGGGGGGCAGGGCGTTGTGTATCTGTTTGGCGATCTCTTCCAGTTTTTTCGGGTCGATCATGGGGGTCTCCTTAAGCAATGGCGCCATTCTACCGACAAATCGTCCCCTTTGCCGAGATCGGGGCGGCTTTTTGCGCCATGGATCCCATCGGGCTCTGGTCGGGTCTGGTTGATGCACCCTGGCTGCTACCCTGTGACACCGGGAATCAATTCCAATTCCTTGATGGTGTACACAAAAAAATCAGATCAGATGACTGACCAGAGGCTTATTAATTGTTGCGTTGCTGTTAATATGATTCGGTCGGGTTTGAACCCTACCCCGTCAGGCTCATCATGGATAACAACATAAAAGAGATAAGGATATGAAGAAAAAGCTAATTTACGCGGCCGTCGTCAGTGCGCTGCTGAGCGGTTGTGGTGGCAGTGACGACAACACAGGCGATACCTCAAGCTATCTCGATTATCTGCTGAGCGGCTCCAATGCAGTCCGACCCAGCGCCCTGGCAGCCCGTGCGACCGACGGTACCCTGAAATTCTCCACGGAAACGGCGGATCTCTCCAACCCGGTGTCCGCCCTCTCCACCCTGGATGGCTGGTCGACTACCCAGGCGATCCAGATAGTGCCGGTGACGGCCTCCGGCATCCAGGTCAAGGCGCCGGCCGCTGCTGAATTCGCAGCCTCCGTGGCACCCCTCTACCTGATGGAGCTGGAGTTTGACAGTGCGGCCCTGCGTCCGAGCGGCGTGAAAAAGGTGCTGACCTACGGGGTGGACTTCGTGGTGGCCGAGACGACCGGCAAGCTGAATCTGGTGCCGCTCAAGCCGCTCAACCCCTCTTCCTACTACATGATAGTGGCGACCGATACCCTTAAAGACAGCACGGGTGCCCCCCTGCGACCGGGTAGCGACTACAGCAACTACAAGACCAGCACCGGCAGCAATGCCCAGGAGCAGACCATCAGCGGTCTGATCGCGCTGCAGGAAGGGCTGTTCAAGGCTGCCACCGGCATCACCAGCGACCACGTGATCTTCTCCGACTGGTTCGGTACCCAGTCCGGCGCCGACGTGCTGGTGGCGGTGAAAGGGGCGGCCGCATCCGTGCTCAAGAGCCCGACCCTGGACGCCGCCGCCCTGTGGAAGCAGGACGCCCTGGGCAATACCAGCCTGCCTGGCACCTATACCCTGTCGGTGAGCGGCGGCAGCCCCTTCCTGACCCAGCTGGATGCCGAGAACTTCCTGCCCCAGGAGCAGAAGGATGCGATTGCCGCCGCTTTTGGTGACGGCACTCCACTCCACAATCTGGCCTTGGGTACCACCGTCTACAGCGGCACCGTCAAGCTGCCCTACTTCCTCTCCTCCCCGGCCACCGCCGGCTCCTGGGACAAGGCGAAGACCCAGTCCTGGCACGGTGCCATCCCCAGCCTCTACGCCATCGCGAACGCCCTGAAGGCCCAGGATGCCGAAGTGATCGGCGGCCTGGTGGGGGCGGGTGTGGATCCGGCCCTGCTGGGCGAACTCATCGCCGATCCGAGCCGTCAGGCCGAGCTGCTGGCGGAGGCGAGCAAGTTGATCGGGGTGACCCTCACCTCCGGCGGCAAGGCGCTGGATCCCGAGATGAATATCGGGCGCTTCAACCCGCTGCCGGCACTGGAAGAGGTGCAGTCCGTCCCGATGCGGATCTTCGCCGCCGCACCGCTGGCGAACATCACCGACGTGATCATCTATCAGCACGGCGTCACCTCGGTGAAGGAGAACGCCTATGCGCTGGCCCTTGGCCAGATTGGTGCCGGTGCCCAGGCGAACAAGAGCGTGGCCGTGGTGGTGATCGATCATCCGTTGCACGGTGAACGCGGCTTCGCCCTGACCGGCAGCATGGACTCGGTGACCACCTCCGACAACCCGACCCCCTACCTGAACCTGAGCTACCTGACCGTGGCCCGCGACAACCTGAAACAGAGCGTGGCGGATCTGCTGGGCCTGCGTCTGGCGGTGGGGCTGGCCAATGCCAAGGGGGCTATCGGCACTGCTGGTAGCCTCAAGGTACACTTCCTGGGTCACTCTCTGGGTGCCATCGCGGGGGCCAACCTGCTGGCGGTGGCCAACCAGTCTGTTGGCAACCCGACGGCAGACGCCCTGTTCAAGTTCGACACTGGCGGCCTGGCCATGCCGGGTGGCGGCATAGCGCCGCTGTTGCTGAACTCGCCGACTTTCGGCCCGACCATCCAGATGAGCGTGCTGACCGCTGGCAGTGCGGCCCTGAAGGCAGCCTTCACCGCCTACGCCCCGAACTGCAAGACGGCGGTGCCGACCTGCTTCGTCAACGAGTTCCTGCCGAGCCAGGATGCGGCCACCCAGGCCACGGCGGCCAGCACCCTGCAGAGCTACAGCTTCGCGGCGCAGTCGGTGCTGGATTCGGCAGACCCCATCAACCTGGGGAGCGGCATCGCGGCGGACTTCCCGCTGTTTGCCACCGAAATCGTCGGCGACGGCGCCCTGAGCCTGTCGGATCGGGTGATCCCGAACAGCATCGCCACCGCCCCACTGGGTGGCACCGAGCCGCTGTTCAAGGTCCTGGCCCTGCAACCGCTGACCGCCACCGGCGCCGCCAACCACAGAGCGGCCCGCTTCGTGGCCGGGGGGCACAGCTCACTGCTGGCACCTGACGAGAACTTCGATCCGACCGGCGCCGTCACCACCGAGATGCAGACCCAGTTCGGCAGCTTCTTCGCAAGCGGCGGTACCGCGGTCAAGGTGACCGACGGCAGCCTGCTCAAGCAGTAAGCCGGCCGACCAATAAAAACGCCGCCCCTTGGGGCGGCGTTTTTTTATGGCAAATCGGCTCAGGCTGGCCTGTGGTGCCTGTCCAGACAGCCCTGGGCAAGACCGACCAGCAGGCCGACCAAATGGGCCATGTTGGCGGTCGCTATGGTTGCCGAGCAGTTGCCGGCAACCAGGCCTCACCCCGGCCTGTGGTGTCTGTCCAGCCAGCCTTGGGCAAGGCCGACCAGTAGGCCGACCAAATGGGCCATGTTGGCGGTGGGGGGGCCGAGCATGTCCAAGAAGCCGAGCACCAGCCAGACCAGCATGAAGCCCATCAGGGCTGGCGGCATGGCGAGGCCGCAATCCGGTTGCAGCCTGGTTCGCAGCCAGCTGTAGCCGAGCAGGGCATAGACCACCCCGGTGAGGCCGCCAAAGCGCGGGCCGCTGGCAAAGAACTCGGCGATATTGGGCAGGGCTGCCCCGACGATAAGCAGGATGAACAGCTTGCCGCTGCCGAGACGCTGCTCTATCTGGCCACCGAGATACCACCACCACAACAGGTTGAACACCAGGTGCAGCACCGAGAAGTGGATGAAGGCCGGGGTGAGGTAGCGCCAGGCCTGCCAGTCGGTGAGCTGGGCCAGGGTGGGGTGGAAGGCGAGCTCGTCGAAGATGGGCAGGCCGATGGCATCCAGAGCGTAGATGGCCAGGCAGGCGATGATGACCACCAGGGTCAGGGGGCCCGCCTGGTGGAGGAAATCGGTGACCGGATCCGTCATCCCCTTGCTGTAGTCGATCCGGGCATCGGCATGGCCGGATTGCCAGGAGGCCTCCATGTAGCGGGGGTGATTGGGTTCGCTCAGGAAGCGTTTGACCTCCTGCTGGGCCTGGGCGAGGCGCCGTTCGTCCGCCAGCCAGACCGAGACGCCGAGCTCGGACTGGGTCAGCTCGCACGAAATGCCCAGGGTAGCGAGATAATCCACCAGCGCCTGGGCCATGCGGGCGTCGCCCAGCACCAGCAGCTGGATCATGCCGGTCGAGGAGGAACGACCCGCCTCTGTCATGCGTCCCCCGCCTGGATGGGGAACTCCCTGCGCCAGGCCTCGAAACCGCCATCCAGGCTATAGACCTCGTCATAGCCCTGTTGCAGCAGGTACTGGGCCGCCCCCTGGCTGCTGTTGCCGTGATAGCACATCACGATGACAGGGGTATCGAAGTCCACCTCGTTCATAAAGCGAACCAGGGTGCCGTTGGTGAGGTGGAAGGCGCCGACCGCGTGGGCCGTCTCGAAGGATTGGGGATCGCGAATGTCCACGAGACGGGCTTCGCCTGCGCTCAGCTTCTGGTGGGCATCATGGGCGCTGATATGGGCAAACTGGTCCATTGAGATGTCCTGAAAATGGAGGGTTGAAGGGCAGTTTACCGCAAGCGGCGGTTTGCGCTAAGTGTGCAATGGAGGCGGCATCCAGGGGATCGCAATTTTCTTCAATATCGGGCCGCCCGGGCCGGGTAGGCTCAGGCTTCCCTCAATTGAACGAGCATCATCCATGGAATTCAGTCTGCTGTTATCCATGGCCGGGTTTGCCCTGGCCATGTCCATCTCCCCGGGGCCGGTCAATCTGGTCGCCCTTGGCACCGGCGCCCGGTACGGTTTCACGGCCAGCCTGCGCCACGTGGTGGGGGCCACCCTCGGCTTCATCCTGCTGCTCCTGCTGATGGGGCTGGGTCTTGGCGGCGCCCTGTCCCGCTGGCCTGTTGCTCTGGGGGCCATTCACTGGGGCGGCGTGCTCTTTCTCGGCTGGATGGCCTGGCAGTTGCTGGTGGATAGCGGCGAGGTGGAGGAAGTGGAGGGCGTACCCCCCGCTTTCTGGTACGGGGCCTTGATGCAGTGGCTCAATCCCAAGGCCTGGCTCGCCGCCAGCATGGGGATGGGAGCCTATGGGATCGCGGGCGGCATGAGCCAGATCGCCCTCTTTACCGGCATCTATCTGGTGATCTGCCTCGGCTCCATCGCCTGCTGGGCCTATGCGGGCAGCCGATTGCAGGGGTGGCTGGTCTCTCCTCGCCGATTGCGCTGGTTCAATCGGGCCATGGCGCTCTTGCTGCTGCTCAGCGCCGCCTATCTGGTGCGCTCGTCCTGAGGGACGAGCTGCGCTCTGTACTGGCCTGGGGTGGCGGCCACCCGGCGTTTGAACTGGCGCTGGAAGTGGGCCTGATCGGCAAAACCGCTGGCAAGGGCCACTTCCGCCAGGGGCTGCCCCTGGCGCAGCAGGGTGCGGGCGTGGCGAATGCGCTGATCGAGCAGGTAGGCGTGGGGCGTCATGCCGTAGTGGCGGCTGAAGGCGCGCACGAAGTGGGAAGGGGTAAGCCCGGCCACCGCACTCAGCTGTGCCAGGGTGAGGGCGCAGGCACTCTCGTCCTGCATCAGCTCGGCGGCTCGCTGCAGGTGCTGGGGAGGGCGGTCATCCCACTTGGCCGGGGTGAGCCTGGCCAGAAGCTGGCGGCTGAAGAGGTGGCAGGCCACTTCGCGAGCCAGGGGATCCGGCTCCTCCACCAGTCGCCGATGAAGCCGGCAGAGCCCCTGGTAGAGCAGGGGATCCCGGCTTGCGGTCATGTCGAAGGGGCGAAACGCGTTTCCGAGCCCGGCTTCCTCCTGCTGGCGCTGCAACCAGAGGTTGTCGATGTAGAACATCAGATAGGACCAGGGCTGGTCCGCGACGGGATTGCAGGCGTGCACCTCTTCCGGGTTCATCAACACCAGGCTGCCGCGGCCGACCTCTTGCAGGCTGCGCTGGTTGAGGTAGTGGCTGTGGCCGCCGGTGATGGCGCCGATGGAGAAGTGGGGGTGGCTGTGCTTGTCGTAGCAGACGCGCCGGCCATCCTGCACCGCCCGTGCCTCGATGAAGGGCAGGGCGGGATCGTGCCAGAAGTGGTGCTGATCCTGCGTCGCCCGCGCACGGCTCACAATGTGCTCCTCGGCGGGGGGCAGTTCCCCTGCCGGGCTCGGGGAGCGCGGCAGGGGAAGGGTGACGATGGTTGCTGCATCCTCAGCCGCCGAGATAGGCCTGGCGGACGGCGGGGTTGGCCAGCAGGGCCTCTCCCGTGTCTTGCAGCACCACCCGGCCGTTCTCCAGCACATAGCCGCGATCCGCCAGCTTGAGCGCCTGGTTCGCGTTCTGCTCCACCAGGAAGATGGTCATCCCCTTCTGGCGCAGTTGCTCTATGGTGTCGAAGATCTGCTGGATGACGATGGGCGCGAGTCCCAGGGAGGGTTCATCCAGCAGCAGCAGGCGCGGCTTGCTCATCAGGGCGCGGCCGATGGCCAGCATCTGCTGCTCGCCGCCGGACATGGTGCCTGCCCGCTGCTCCAGCCGCTCGTGCAGGCGGGGGAACAGGGTGAAAATCTGATCCAGCAGGCCGCGCTGCTCCGCCTTGTCGACGAAGAAGGCCCCCATCAGCAGGTTCTCCTCCACAGTGAGGCGGGCGAAGATGCGGCGCCCCTCCGGCACCACGGCGATGTCCTTGCGCATGATGCGGGCGGTGGTGAGGGAGTCTATCTGCTCCCCCTCGAACCAGATGGAACCGCTGCTGGGCTTGGGCTCGCCGCACAGGGTCATCAGCAGAGTGGTCTTGCCGGCGCCGTTGGCGCCGATCAGGGTGACGATTTCCCCCTCTTTCACCTCGACGCTGACGTCGTGCAGTGCCTGAATTTTGCCGTAGTGGGTCGATACGTTGCGAAGTTCTAACATCTTTTTGTCCTTACGACTCGCCCAGATAGGCCTTGATCACCGCCGGATTGCTGCGGATTTCGTCCGGTTTGCCGTGGGCCAGCGGGGTGCCCTGGTTGACCACGAAGATGCGGTTGGAGATCTCCATCACCAGCTTCATGTCGTGCTCGATCAGCAGCACCGAGACCCCGAACTCGTCCCTCAGGTTGGAGATGAGCTCGTTGAGCTCGTCGGTCTCCTTGGGATTGAGACCTGCGGCCGGTTCATCCAGCATCAGCAGCTCGGGCCGGGTCGCCATGCAGCGGGCGATCTCGAGGCGGCGCTGCTGGCCGTAAGCCAGGTTGCCCGCGGCGCGGTTGGCGAGATCCTTGAGGCCCACCTTTTCCAGCCAGAAGGCGGACTGCTCCAGCCCCTCTTTCTCGGCGCGGCGGAAGGAGGGGGTCTTGAACAGGCCGGCGATGAAGCCGGTATTGAGATGCCTGTGCTGGGCCACCAGCAGATTTTCCACCGCCGTCATCTCCTTGAACAGGCGCACGTGCTGGAAAGTCCGCACTATGCCCTTGCGGGCGATGAGGTGGCCGGGCAACCCCTGGATCTCCTCACCCTTGTAGCGAATGACACCGCCACTCGGGCGATAGAAGCCGGTCAGGCAGTTGAAGATGGTGGTCTTGCCCGCCCCGTTGGGACCGATGATGGAGATCACTTCCCCCTTTTCCACATCCAGCTTGACGCCGTTGACCGCGAGCAGGCCGCCAAAGCGCATCGACAGATCTGAGACATCCAACAATGGTTGATTGTTGCTCATTTACGCAGCTCCATATGGGGTCGACTCATGGGCAGCAGTCCCTGCGGCCGCCAGATCATCATGAATACCATCAAGAGACCGAACATCAGCATGCGATATTCGTTGAACTCGCGGGCGAGCTCCGGCAGCACCGTCATCACGATGGCCGCCAGCACCACCCCGATCTGGGATCCCATGCCCCCCAGCACCACAATCGCAAGGACGATGGCCGACTCGATGAAGACGAAGGATTCCGGGCTGATGAAGCCCTGGCGCGAGGCGAAGAAGCTACCGGCAAAGCCCGCGAAGCAGGCGCCTATGGTGAAGGCGGTCAGCTTGATGATGGTGGGGTTGAGCCCCAGGGACTTGCAGGCGATCTCGTCTTCCCGCAGCGCCTCCCAGGCACGGCCGAGCGGCATGCGCAGCAGGCGGTTGATGACGAACAGGGTCGCCACTACCAGCACCAGGGCCATCAGGTAGAGGAAGATCACCTTGTGGTTGGCGTTGTAGGCGATGCCGAAGAAGTCGTGGAAGGTGCCAAAGCCCCCGTCCTTGACGGTGCGGTTGAACTCGAGCCCCCCCAGGGTCGGTTTCGGAATGCCGGAGATCCCGTTCGGACCGCCGGTCAGGGTGGTCATGTTGTTGAGCAGGATGCGGATGATCTCGCCAAAGCCCAGGGTGACGATGGCCAGGTAATCCCCCCGCAGCCGCAGCACCGGGAACCCGAGCAGGAAGCCGAAGGTGGCCGCCAGCAGACCGGCGATGGGCAGACACTCCCAGAAGCTCAGACCGAAGTAGGTGTTGAGCAGGGCGTAGCTGTAGGCGCCGACCGCATAGAAGCCGACATAGCCGAGGTCGAGCAGACCGGCGAGGCCCACCACCACGTTCAGTCCCAGCCCCAGCATGATGTAAATCAGGGTGAGGGTGGCCAGATCGATGGCGCCGCGAGAGGCCATGAAGGGCCAGCTCACCGCAAACAGCAGCACCAGCACGGCGGTGAGGTTATAGAGCTTGGGGGCCTCTTCGGGGCTTGGCAGCACCAGCTTGGTGAAGCCGATGGAGAAGCCGCTGATGGAGGCCTGGAACAGCCGGCTTATCTGGCCGCGCAGCATCTGGAACCAGAAAACGATGGTGGCGCCCCCCAGCAGCCAGGCCAGCGACACATCGAGGCGGCTCACCACCAGCAGGCGGGAGCCATCGGTCTCCAGCTTGAAGCCGAGCAGCCAGAAGGAGAGCACCAGCAGCACCAGGCTGGCGATGCAGGCATGGATAAATTGACGTTTCATCAGACTTTCTCCACTTCCGGACGGCCGAGAATGCCAGTGATGGTCATGAACAGCAGCACGAGGGCATGCATAGATTGGTTTTTCATACCTTCTCGACCTCCGGACGACCCAGGATGCCGGTGGGCATGAAGAGCAACACGAAGATGAGCAGGGCAAATGCCATCACATCCTTGTACTCGGTGCTGAGATAGCCCGCGGTGAGCGCTTCCACCACGCCGAGCAGCAGGCCGCCCAGTACGGCACCGGGAATGCTGCCGATGCCGCCCAATACCGCGGCGGTGAAGGCCTTCAAGCCCGCCATGAAGCCGAGATAGGGGTTGATGACACCGTAGTACATGCCGAGCAGCACCCCCGCGACGGCGGCCAGGGCGGCCCCCAGCACGAAGGTGATGGAGATGACCACGTGAGTGTCTATCCCTAACAGGTTGGCCATCTTGATGTCTTCGGAACAGGCACGGCAGGCACGCCCCATGCGGGAGCGGCCGATGAACTGGGTCAACGCCAGCATGGTGACGAAGGTCACCACGAAGATGATGAGCTGCATGTAGGAGAGGCTGGCCTGGAAGCCATCCTCGCCGCCGAGGGTCCAGCCCCCGGAGATCAGAGTGGGCATGGCGATGTCACGCGAGCCCTGGGCCATCCGCATCATGTTCTGCAGGAAGATCGACATGCCGATAGCGGAGATGAGGGGGATCAGGCGGTTGCCGCCCCGCAGTGGACGATAGGCCACCCGTTCTATGGACCAGCCATAGCTGCCGGTGATGATGATGCTGACCAGGAAGGCGCCCCCCAGCAGCAGCACGGTGCTGTCGATGCCCATCATCATGAGCCCGGCCATCACCATGAAGGCGACATAGGAGCCGATCATGTAGACCTCGCCGTGGGCGAAGTTGATCATGCCGATGATGCCGTAGACCATGGTGTAGCCGATGGCGATCAACGCATAGGTGCTGCCTATGGTCAATCCGTTCAGCAACTGCTGAACCAGATAAAGAAGGTGTTCGGACATACCGCGTTCCCTGTGTACTTGCCCGCAAAGAAAGGAGGGGTGACTCACGTCACCCCGACCGGCAGATTATTTGAGTTGAGTGGAGGTACCGTCGGCGTGCCACTGGAACACACCGAATTCGAAGCCTTTCAGGTCACCGTTCGGCGCCCAGGTCAGGGGGCCCATCACGGTGTCGATCGGTGCGGCCTTGATGGCGGCAGCGACGGCAGCCGGATCATCCTCGCCCGCCTTGGCGATACCGGCCGCCAGGGCCTGCATGGCGGCGTAGGTGGTCCAGACGAACGGACCGGAGGAGTCCTGACCCTTGGCCTTGAACGCTTCCACGATGGGGGCGTTGGCCGGCACCAGGTCATATTTGTTCGGCAGGGTCACCAGCAGGCCTTCGGAAGCCGGGCCGCCGATGGCGGAGATGTCCTTGTTGCCCACGCCTTCCGGACCCATGAACTTGGCCTTCAGACCCTTCTCGCCAGCCTGGCGCAGGATCAGACCCAGCTCGGGGTGGTAGCCGCCGTAGTAGACGAAGTCGACGTTCTCTTTCTGCAGCTTGGCGATCAGAGCGGAGAAGTCCTTGTCGCCGGCGGTGATGCCCTCATAGGCAACGACCTTGACGCCGGCCTTGTCCAGCGCGGCTTTCACGCTGGAGGCGATGCCTTCACCGTACTGTTTCTTGTCGTGGATGACGGCCACGCGCTGGGGTTTGACCTGCTCGATGATGTACTTGGCGGCGGTCGGGCCCTGGTCGCTGTCCAGACCGATGGTGCGCAGAGTCAGCTGGTAACCGCGCTCGGTGATCTTGGGGTTGGTGGAGGCGGGGGTGACCATCAGGACCCCTTCATCTTCATAGATGTCGGAGGCGGGCAGGGTGTTGTCGGAGCAGAGGTGGCCGACCACGAACTTGACGCCGTCGTTAATCACCTTGTTGGCGATGGCCACGGCCTGCTTGGGATCGCAGGCATCGTCATAGATGACGGCTTCGATCTGCTTGCCCTTGATGCCGCCCGCCTTGTTGATCTGCTCGACCGCCATCTTGCCGCCGGTGAACTGCATGTCACCGTACTGGGCGACCGGGCCGGTCAGGGGGCCGGCAATGCCGATCTTGATGGTATCGGCCGCATTGGCCATGGAAACTGATCCAAACAGAGCCAAAGAAACCGCTGCTCTGACTGCCATTTTGCTGAAGTTATGCATTGATTCGTCCCTTAATCAGTGAATTGTTTCATTTTATGCACGTCATTCCGAGCCTGTGTCCCGCCAGCCCGGCGATAGATAAGGTTCTATCATTCCTCGCCGGGCAATAACAAGATGTTAAAGATACTAACCGGAGCAGGCGCGAGAGGGGTTTTGTGAAACTAACACGCAGTTTATTGCTGTTTATTGGAGTTTAATGTTGCTGTGATGGTGCAACATACAGATAACAAATTGTCATGGTGACAATTTCCAGAGTAAAAAACTGACGATATTTCATTCTGCGTCCGCTCTCATTTTGACCAAAATCCGTTTGCGCAAAAAGAAATGACCGCATAGATTAGCCAGCATTGATAATTCACTGGCAGCGCCCGTTAAAACCAAGCCTTTATTCGGGAAATCTGCTACTGTTCCGCCTTTGTTATTCAGGAGACAGAGATGGCAACTATCAAGGATGTCGCCTCGCGCGCAGGCGTATCCATCTCCACCGTCTCACATGTACTCAATCACACCCGTCGGGTCAGCGAAGACGCAACCCAGAAAGTGCTTGAGGCGGTGGCAGAGCTGAACTACGCGCCCAACTCGGTGGCGCGCAGTCTCAAGATCAATTCGACCAAGACCATCGGCATGCTGGTGACCACCAGTGCCAACCCCTTCTTCGCGGAAGTGGTACAGGGGGTGGAAGCCTACTGCTTCGAGCAGGGTTACAGCCTGATCCTGTGCAACACCGAGAACCAGCCGCCACGCCAGCAGCACTATCTGCGCATGCTGATGGAAAAGCGGGTGGACGGTCTGCTGGTGCTGGGGACCGATATCGACACCCAGTTCAGGGACATGCTGCGCATCCACAAGAAGGTGCCGCAGGTGGTGCTGGACTGGGGCAACGAGTGCGATTTCGCCAACGTGATCAACGACAACGCCCGTATCGGCGCGCGTCTGGCGGTGCGCCATCTGCTGGAGCAGGGCCATACCGACATCGTCTGTATCACCGGCCATCTCGCCAAGCCGACCACCCAGCAGCGACTGGACGGGGTGCGCGATGCCCTGGCTGAACAGGGGATGACCCTGAAAGAAGAGCAGATCTTCGAAGGGGACTACGAGAGCCAGAGCGGCTTCGATGCCATGCAGCGCATCCTGGCCCTCACCCCGCGGCCGACCGCGGTGTTTGCCTTCGACGACCCCATGGCCATCGGTGCCATCTGCGCCGCCTGGGAGGCCGGGGTCAAGGTGCCGGACGATATCTCCATGATCGGCTATGACGACGTGGAGATGGCGCGCTTCTCCAGCCCGCCGCTCACCACCATCCGCCACCCCAAGGCCGAGCTCGGTCTGCTGGCGGTGCAGCAACTGGTGAGCCGGATCCGCAACAAGGAGCTGGAAGTGGAGTCCATGACGGTGCAGCCCGAGCTTATCGTCCGCCGCTCGGTCAAGTCCCTGCGCTGACGGCGCCACGGGTGCCATGAACAAGAAACCCCCTCGCCAGCGAGGGGGTTTCTGTTTTTGGGCCCCTCTCGTATCTGGGGGCGTCAGGCCTTGAGGCCGAGCCGCCTGGCGAGGCGGTGCAGGTTGCCGCCGTCCAGCTCCAGCGCCCGAGCGGTGGCGGCCCAGTTGCCGTCATGGGCCGTCAGGGTCTGCTCGATGAGTTGGCGCTGGAACAGATCGGTGGCGGCGCGCAGGCCGAGGCCGGCAATGGCCGGAGAGGCGGGCTGGCTGACGGTGTCGGTGGGCAGGGATGAGCCCGTCGTCCCCAGGTTGAAGTGGTGGGGTTCCAGGGTCGGCGAGGGGCTGCCCTGCTCGGCCCTGGCCAGCACGGCAGCGCGGTGGATGGCGTGCTCCAGCTCCCGCACGTTGCCGGGCCAGTCGTGGCGCTCGAGCAGTTGCAGCGCTTGTGACTGGATACGCAGCTGCTCCAGCCCCAGGCCGAGCCGGCAGCGCTCGCAAAAGTAACCGGCCAGCAGGGGAATGTCGCCTGGGCGTTCCCGCAGTGCCGGGGCGTGGATCGGGAACACGCTCAGCCGGTGGTAGAGGTCGGCCCGAAACTGCCCCTCGACCACCGCCTGTTTCAGATCCCGGTTGGTGGCCGCCAGGATGCGCACATTCACCTTGAGCGGGGTGTCGTCGCCGATCCGCTGCAGATCGCCGTATTGCAGCACCCGCAGCAGCTTGGCCTGCAGCGCCAGCGACAGCTCCCCTATCTCGTCGAGAAACAGAGTGCCCTTGTCCGCCAGCTCGAACTTGCCCGCCCGATTGTGGATGGCGCCGGTGAAGGCCCCCTTCACGTGGCCGAACAGCTCGCTCTCGGCCACGGATTCGGGCAGGGCGGCGCAGTTGAGGTAGACCAGGGGGGCATGGGCGCGGGGCGAGCCACCATGCACCGCCTTGGCGATCAGCTCCTTGCCAACGCCGGTCTCCCCCAAAATCAGCACGTTCAGCTCGGAGCTCGCCACCACGTTTATCTCGTGGCGCAACCGGATCATGGCGGGGGAGTGGCCTACCATCTCCGGCTGCTCGGGGCCGGGCCGGGTGCCGGGGACCAGGGGCTCGCTGCTCTGGCGGGCGAGCCGCTCCAGCAGCAGGGCGTTGTCGAGGGCGGCGGCGGCCAGGGCCCCCACCAGCCGCAGCTCCTCGTCGCTGATGCCGTCGAACTGGGCCGGGTTCATGCCGTCTATGGTCAGGGCGCCGATCAGCGCCTGATCCGAGAAGAGCGGCAGGCCGACGCAGGCGTGTACCTTGAAGTCGTCGTGATCCGGCAGCAGACCGTCATAGGGGTCGGGCAGGGCGCTGTCGGCAGGGAAGCGCACCACATCCCCGGCGCGGGCGATGGCCTCGAGGCGCGGGTGATCCTTGAGGGCGAAGCGGCGCCCCAGCACGTCCTGCATCAGGCCGTCGATGGCCAGCGGGATGAATTGGCCCCCCTCGTAGCGCAGCAGGGCCGAGGCATCCGAGTTCAGCAGGCTGCGCACGCTCTGGATCAGGCGGTGGAAGCGGTCCTGATGGGAGATGCCGAGTTGCAGGTCGAGGGCGATGCGCGCCAGGCTGTCGGTCGAGATCACGATAATTGTCCAAATGACAGTATGTTTGTGATTTTGACTATAACGGTGTGGTGTCACAATGACAATTCTTGATATTCGAAACCATTAAAAACAATGAGTTACATTTTGGCACGTCCGCTGCAATAGCTGGTTCAGTTGAACATCCACTATTGCATTCGAGGAACTGCCTGATGAGCATTCACGTCAAGAACAACATCCACTGGGTCGGCCAACGGGACTGGGAGGTACGCGACTTCCACGGCACCGAGTACAAGACCCACAAGGGCACCAGCTACAACAGCTACCTCATCCGCGAAGGGAAGAACGTGCTGATCGACACCGTCGATCACAAGTTCAGCCGGGAGTTCGTGCAGAACCTGGCGGCCGAGATCGATCTCGCCGCCATCGACTACGTGGTGATCAACCACGCCGAGGAGGATCACGCCGGCGCCCTGACCGAGCTGATGGCCCGCATTCCCGGCACCCCCATCTACTGCACCCACAACGCCATCGACTCCATCACCGGCCATCATCACCACCCGGAGTGGAACTTCCACCCGGTCAAGACCGGTGACAGCCTGGATATCGGCAACGGCAAGCAGCTGGTGTTCATCGAGACCCCCATGCTGCACTGGCCCGACAGCATGATGACCTACATGACCGAGGATGCGGTGCTGTTCTCCAACGACGCCTTCGGCCAGCACTACTGCGACGAGCACCTGTTCAACGACGAGGTGGATCAGACCGAGCTGATGGAGCAGTGCCAGCGCTACTACGCCAACATCCTCACCCCCTTCAGCCCCCTAGTGACCGCCAAGATCAAGGAGGTGCTGGGCTTCAACCTGCCGGTGAGCATGGTGGCCACCTCCCACGGCATCGTCTGGCGCGAGGACCCCACCCAGATCATCCTGAAATACCTGGAGTGGGCCGACCACTATCAGGAAGATCGCATCACCTTGTTCTACGACTCCATGTCCAACAACACCCGCATGATGGCCGACGCCATCGCCCAGGGCATCCACGAGGTGGACCCCGGCGTGGCGGTGAAGATCTACAACGTGGCCCGCCACGACAAGAACGAGATCCTGACCCAGGTGTTCCGCTCCAAGGGGATACTGGTGGGCTCCTCCACCATGAACAACGTCATGATGCCCAAGGTGGCGGGCATGCTCGAGGAGATCACCGGTCTGCGTTTTCGCAACAAGCGTGCCTCGGCCTTCGGCAGCTACGGCTGGACCGGCGGTGCGGTGGACCGGATCCAGACCCGATTGATGGACGCAGGCTTTGACATCAGCATCTCCCTCAAGGCCAAGTGGCGCCCGGATGGCTCGGCGCTGGCCGAATGCCGCGAGCATGGCCGCCAGCTCGCCCGTCAGTGGGCGTTGCACCCGCTGGACGCACCCCGCCCGATCACCACAACCCAGACAACCGTGACGCCCGTCCCCGCGATGCCTGCTGTTGAGCCGCAAGCCGCAGCGGCGGCCGCAGAATGGGACGATGACCAGGCCATGCTCTGCACCGTCTGCCAGTGGGTCTATGACCCGGCCCAGGGTGAGCCGGATCAGCTGGTGGTGCCGGGCACCCCCTGGGCCCAGGTACCGGACAGCTTCCTCTGTCCGGGTTGCGGCATCGGCAAGGAGGTATTCGAACCCTGCGCCGTGGAGGCCTGTGTATGAGCGCAGCAACCCTGAATGACGCCGGCATCAGCCAGGATATAGTGGTGATCGGCAGCGGCTTCGCTGCCCAGCAGCTGGTCAAGAGCCTGCGCAAGCTTAACGCCGAGCAGCCCATCCGCCTCATCACCGCCGACAGCGGTGACGAGTACAACAAGCCCGACTTGAGCCACGTGGTGAGTCGGGGCTGCCCTGCCGCGGCCATGACCCGCCAGAGCGGCAGCGATTTTGCCGAGCAGCAGCGCATCGCGCTGCTGCCCCACTGCCCGGTGCATGGCATCAACCCTGCCCGGCGGTTGGTGCTGACCGAACGAGGGGAATTCCCCTACGGCCAGCTGGTGCTGGCCACCGGGGCGAGCGCGGCGCGCCCCGATCTGCCGGGCAGCGAATCCCTGGTCACCCTCAACAGCCAGCAGGAGTTCGCCGCCATCGAGGCGCAACTGCGCCAGGCCCGCCGCATCCTGGTGCTGGGGGCGGGGCTCATCGGCTGCGAGCTGGCGATGGACATGGCGAGCGCAGGAAAAGAGGTGACGCTGGTGGATCTGGCCGACAGCCCCTTAAGCGCCCTGCTGCCCGCCGCCCTGACCGAGCCGCTGCAACAGGCCCTGCGCAGCCAGGGGGTCAGCCTGCAGTTCGGGACGGGTCTCGCCAGGATAGATGCTCAGCCGGGGGATGGCTGGCGCGTCACCCTGACAGACGGGCGCGTCAGCGTGCAGGATCTGGTGATCGCCGCCATCGGCCTGAGGCCCAATCTGGGCCTGGCCCGTGGGGCCGGGCTGGCAGTGGAGCGCGGCATTCTGGTCGACGATCGGCTGCAGACCAGCGATCCCCATATCTTCGCGCTGGGGGATTGCGCCCAGTGGCAAGGTCAGTTGCTCCCCTTCCTGCAACCCATAGTGCTGGGGGCCAATGCGCTGGCGCGCACCCTGCTCGGGACGCCGACCCCGCTGACTTTGCCCCCCATGTTGGTGAAGGTGAAGACGCCGCGCTACCCGCTGCAACTGGCCGGCCGTACCAAGGGCGAGGATCTTGCCTGGCAGTGCCGCTGGAACAGCCACGGCATGGTGGCCGAGGCGCGTGATGAAGCCGGCGAGCTGTGCGGCTTCGTGGTGGGTGGAGATCAGATGAGTGCCGCCTTCCCGCTGCTGCGCCAGCTGCCCCGTTAACCCCTTTCATTGCACCGGCCGGGTCGACCCGGCCACACGAGGAGAACCGATATGGCCATGCAACTGATCCCGTCTCACTGGGTGGTGCGCCGCTCCACCCCCTTCTTCACCCGCGAGAATGTGCCCCAGGCCCTGCTCACCCACCACAACACCGCGGCCGGGGTGTTCGGCCAGCTCTGCGTGATGGAGGGGACCGTCACCTATCACGGCTTTGCCGACGAGCAGGCCGAAGAGCCCGAGCTGAGCCTGGTGATCCGGGCCGGGGAGTTTGCCACCAGCCCACCCCGGTACTGGCACAGGGTCGAGCTGTCGGAGGATGCCCGCTTCAACATCCACTTCTGGGCCGAGCAGGCCGAATCCGACCAGCCGCTGTTCCACAGCCGCAAGGCATAGGCTCAATCGCGGGCAGGGGCACTGGCCCGAATCTCCCCCTGTGCCTATGCAGATCAAAATAATCAACTCAGATGTTGGTTATCCTTGCCGCCAGATCGGGTGTACGCAGTGGAGGATGCATGAGCGTGATTGAGGCGATGACCATGGTGGCCGGACTGGTCTATCTGGTCCTGTTGGTGTTGAAAACGGGGCCGGGCTGGTCATCTCGACTCTCCCTCGGAGTGCTGGTCATTGCCTGGCTGGCGGCGGCAGATGTCAGCCTCTGGCTTGGCCTGGGGCTGGTGGTCGGCAGTCTCAGCCTGCTTCATCGCATCCAGCCCTTCCCCGCACTGGACGAGCTGGGCAGTCAGCCGCTGCGGGAGTGGGCGCGTCATCTGCTGCTGCTCTGCTGGTTGCTGGTGTCGGTGCAATATGGGGTCTATATCTGGCTGCTGGCACGGGGGACGGTTCCCTGGCTGGTGCGCCCCGACGTGGTGGACGGTTTCCTGCCCATCGCAGGTGGTCTCGGGCTGCGGGCCTGGCTCGGGCAGGGGCTGATGGACCCCCATCACCCGGCGGCCACCGTCACCGTGCTGGTGCTCTCCCTGTCGGCCCTGCTGCTGGGTCGGGCGTTTTGTGCCTGGTTCTGCCCGCTCGGGCTGGTGGGGGAGTGGCTGCACGGCCTGCGCTCGCGCCTGTTGCCGGGGGAGTGGACCCCGCCGCGCTGGCTCGATGCCGTGTTGCGCGGCCAGAAGTTTCTGGTGCTCGGCTTTCTGCTCTTCATCATATTGCTGGCGGTACCCGCCGCCGCCCTGCCCGGCTACCTCGCCAGCCCCTACCATCAGGCGGCGGACATGAAGATGGGGGCCTTCTTCTTCAACCTGACCCTGATCTCGGGCCTGTGCCTTGGCTGGGTGCTGCTGCTCACCGCCACCTTCCGGCAAGGATTCTGCCGCTACCTCTGCCCCTATGGCGCCTGGTTCGCCCTGCTCGGCCTGCTGACCCCATTGCGCATTCGCCGCGACCCGGCCCGCTGCCTGCGAAGCCTGGGCCACGATTGTGACAAGTGCAGCCGGGTTTGCCCCTCGCGCATCCAGGTGCACCAGCTCATCGCGGTGCAGAGTCTCGAGTGCACCAGCTGCCAGAGCTGCGTGGCCGCCTGCCCCAAGCGGGCCGATGCCCTGCATCTTGGCACGCAAGGGCAGCGACTCGCCCCCCGCCAACTGCTGGGACTGCTCTGTCTGTTGCTGCTGGTGTTGCCGCTGCTCTCCTACGGCTTGCTGGATCTCTGGGTCAGCCAGACACCGATCCCTGACCGCTACGAGTTGTTGCAGCGGCTGCCCTGGCTGAGCCACTGAGGGGGGAAAGGGCAAAAGGTGGATGATGGGGGGATCTTTCGGATTGGCGATAATAAGCTGTATAAAAATCCCCCGCCAAATTGTTAGCGCCATCCCACTTTGCTCATATTGCAATTGATCATATAGCGCTCCCCACCATAATGGGTGCTGTTATTTGGCGTTGTTAATATCAATTGGATGAGCAACAACATGAATATCAAGGTCAGCTATCCCAAGTGGTTTACCCTGGACCATAAGATCGCGTTCTTCTTCCCGCTGTAATTCCCCGCGGCGGCGCAGCATGCCTGCCATGCCACGAGCCCGCCTCCATTCCTGAACTGAAATAGTTGCACCTGTCTTCGCCTGTTTATTCTGGCGAGGCGATGTCGTGCATCCATTTCCCAATATTTCCCACCTGCCGGACATTCTATTTTCGGCGGGGGAAGAGACTCATTTTAAATATTTAAATCTGGGGTGTTTATATTATGGAAAACTTCAAGCATCTGCCCGAACCCTTCCGTATTCGTGTCATCGAGCCGGTCAAGCGCACCACCCGTGCCTATCGGGAAGAGGCCATTGTCCGGGCGGGCATGAACCCCTTCCTGCTGGACAGCGAAGACGTCTTCATCGACCTGCTGACCGACAGCGGTACCGGCGCCATCACTCAGGACATGCAGGCCGCCATGCTGCGCGGTGACGAGGCCTACAGCGGCAGCCGCAGCTACTATGCCCTGCAACAGGCGGTGCAGGAGATCTTCGGCTACTCCCTGACCATCCCCACTCACCAGGGGCGCGGCGCCGAGCAGATTTACATCCCCGTGCTCATCAAGAAGCGGGAGCAGGAGAAGGGGCTGGATCGCAAGAAGATGGTGGCCCTCTCCAACTACTTCTTCGACACCACCCAGGGCCACACCCAGATCAACTGCTGCGTGGCGAAGAACGTCTACACCAGGGAGGCGTTCGATACCTCGGTCACCGCCGACTTCAAAGGCAACTTCGATCTGGTGAAGCTGGAAGAGGCCATCCTGGAGGCGGGCCCCGCCAACGTGCCCTACATCGTCAGCACCATCACCTGCAACTCCGCCGGGGGGCAGCCGGTCTCCATTGCCAACCTGAAGGCGGTGTACGAGATCGCCAGAAAGTACGACATCCCCGTTATCATGGACTCCGCCCGCTTCGCCGAGAACGCCTACTTCATCCAGCAGCGGGAGCCCGGCTACGCGAACTGGACCATCGAGGAGATCACCAGAGAGTCCTACAAGTACGCCGACGGCCTCGCCATGTCGGCGAAGAAGGATGCCATGGTGCAGATGGGGGGGCTGCTGTGCTTCAAGGATGACAGCATGCTGGACGTCTACACCGAGTGCCGCACCCTGTGCGTGGTGCAGGAGGGCTTCCCGACCTATGGCGGCCTGGAAGGAGGCGCCATGGAGCGCCTGGCTGTGGGCCTGCGGGACGGCATGCGCCAGGACTGGCTGGCCTATCGCATCGGCCAGGTGCAGTACCTGGTGGACGGGCTGGAGGCCATCGGCGTGGTGTGCCAGCAGGCGGGGGGCCATGCGGCCTTCGTGGATGCGGGCAAGTTGCTGCCCCACATCCCGGCGGATCAGTTCCCGGCCCACGCCCTGGCCTGCGAGCTCTACAAGGTCGCCGGCATCCGCGCGGTGGAGATAGGTTCCCTGCTGCTGGGGCGCGACCCCGCCACCGGCAAGCAGCACCCCTGCCCGGCGGAGCTGCTGCGCCTGACCATCCCCCGTGCCACCTATACCCAGACCCACATGGACTTTGTCATCGAGGCCTTCGGCGAGGTGAAGAAGAACGCCCACCGGGTGAAGGGGCTGGACTTCATTTACGAGCCGGCCGTGCTGCGTCACTTCACCGCCAGACTGAAAGAGGTCGAGCATAACGACCCGTCAGCCGGCAAGACGCAGAAAAAATTGATAGAAGCATAACGAGTCAGGGGCACAGATTTTTCTGTGCCTTTTTTTTCACTGCTCTGTGAAAGATTTGGAGTGACACACATGACATCAAAACCGTCCGTCATCGGAGGGGCCTGCATCATTGCCAGCGTCTGTGTCGGTGCCGGCATGCTGGGGCTGCCGAGCGCGGGAGCCGGGGCCTGGACCAGCTGGTCAACCCTCGCCATCATTCTTACCATGGTCGTCATGACGGTTTCAGGCTGGATGCTGCTGGAAGCCCTGAAACCCTACGCATTGACCGCCTCCTTCAACTCGGTGACCAAGGATCTGCTCGGTCACAGGATCAATCTCTTCAACAACCTCACCGTCTATTTCGTGGGCGGCATTTTGCTCTATGCCTACATCACCTCGTCGGGTCTCATCCTGGGCGGCCTGTTGGGCATCAATAGCCAGCTGGCCTCGGTGTTGTTCGTGCTGGTGTTCTCCTGGTTCGTCTGGCATTCGACCCGGGCGGTTGACAGGATTTCGGTCGTCCTGATCGTCTTCATGGTGCTGAGTTTCGTGTTCGGGGTCTCCGGGCTTGCCAGCAAGGTCGACACCGCCAAGCTGTTCAACTCCTTTGCCGAGGAGCTGGGCCGCGCCCCTTACGCCCTGGCCATGTTGCCGGTGGCGCTCACCTCGTTTGGCTACCACCACTCGGTGGCATCGATGCGCGCCTATTACGGCGAGGAGCAGAAAGCCAGGCAGGCGATCCTGGGGGGGACCCTGATCGCCCTGGCGCTCTATCTGCTGTGGCTGCTCAGCATCTTCGGCAACCTGCCTCGTCCCGCCTTCGGCCCCGTCATCGCCAAGGGGGGTGACGTGGATGTGCTGCTGGGGGCGCTGGCCTCGGTGATCGAGTCCAGGCAGGTCTCCCAGGCCATCAACCTCTTCTCCATGGCGGCCATCCTCTCCTCCTTCATCGGGGTGGGGCTCGGGGTGTTCGACTATCTGGCGGATCTGTTCCGGTTCGACAACAGCCGCCGGGGGCGGGCCAAATCCTGGGCGGTGACCTTCCTGCCCCCCCTGGCGCTCTCCCTGATGTTCCCGTTCGGCTTCGTGGTGGCCATCGGCTATGCCGGGGCCGCGGCGACCGTTTGGGCCTGCATCATCCCGGCCCTGCTGGCGAAAAAGTCCCGGGAGCTGGCCCCGGACGAGGCGGGGTTCAAGGCCCCCGGCGGCCAGCCCATGGTGGTGGCCGTCATCGTCTTCGGGGTGCTTACCGCCATCTTCCACCTGATGGCCATGGCGGGTCTGTTGCCCGTCTACACCGGCTGACCCTGGTGTGCTGAACCTGGCCCCATCCCGAACATATTCCACGGATGGGGCGCAGGATCCGGCCCGTTTCCCCCCATTTCCCCTCCGGATTTGATACCCGAAGGCATGCAGGGTAAAGTCCCCCGGCGCCAGCAGTGGCGAACGCAGGAGAAGCACGGCGGTGTGCCGTGACCAGTCGACAATCCGTTTGGGGGAGTAATGGAACAGAAACCATCGTTGGTGGGCGGGGCATGCATCATTGCCGGCGTCTGTGTGGGGGCCGGCATGCTGGGGTTGCCGAGTGCGGGGGCGGGCGCCTGGACCCTCTGGTCCATGCTCGCGGTGGCACTGACCATGGTGGTGATGACGGTCTCCGGCTGGATGCTGCTGGAGTCCTATCGGGGCTATCCCCTGCGCGTCTCCTTCGATACCGTGACCCGGGATCTGCTGGGGGAGAAGGTCAACGCCCTCAACAATCTGAGCGTTTATTTCGTCGGCGGCATCCTGCTCTATGCCTACATCACCTCGGCCGGTCTCATCATCGACGGCATGACGGGGATGGGCAGCCAGTGGGCGTCCGTGCTCTTTACCCTGGCCTTCTCCCTGCTGGTGTGGCACTCCACCCGGGCGGTGGACCGCATCTCGGTGTTGCTGGTGATCCTGATGGGGCTGAGCTTTGCCTTCGGCATCTCGGGCCTGTCGATGAACGTGCGCCTCGATCTGCTGCTCGACCAGGTGGGCAGCGAAGTGAGCTACGCCCCCTATGCCCTGGTGATGCTGCCGGTGGCGCTCACCTCGTTCGGCTACCACCATTCGGTCTCCTCCATGCGCGCCTACTACGGTGAAGAGCGCCGCGCCAGCCGCGCCATTCTGGGGGGCACCCTGATCGCGCTCGCGTTTTACCTCATCTGGCTGGTGAGCGTCTTTGGCAACCTGCCCCGCAGCGAGTTCGGCCCGGTGATCGCGGAGGGGGGCAACGTGGATGCTCTGCTCAAGGCTCTCGGTTCGGTGATCGAGTCCAAGGCGGTGGCCAGCGCCCTCAACGCCTTCTCCATGGCGGCCATCCTCTCCTCCTTCATCGGGGTGGGGCTCGGGGTGTTCGACTACCTGGCGGATCTGTTCAAGTTCGACAACAGCCGGGGTGGCCGCGCCAAGTCCTGGGCGGTAACCTTCCTGCCGCCCCTGGTGCTCTCCTTGCTGTTCCCGTTCGGTTTCCTGGTGGCCATCGGCTATGCGGGCGCCGTGGCGACCCTGTGGACCTGCATCATCCCGCCCCTGCTGGCCTGGAAGGTACGGGCGGCCCGGCGCGAAGAAGGTGGCGAGGGCTTCCGCGCCCCCGGCGGCCTCTTCATGATCGTCCTGGTGATCCTGTTCGGCGTGCTGACCGCCGCCTTCCACCTGCTCAACATGGTGGACCTGCTGCCCGCCTACAAGGGCTGAGCCGTTACCCGGGTCGCAGTGCCAGCACACAATGACAAAGAAGGAGCCTCATGGGCTCCTTCTTACTTGTCACACAGGCAATATTGGCGTCGGTTACTGAATGCCGACCGACAGGGAGTGGGGGACCTTGGCGCCTTTACGGGCGGTGGCGCGCATCTGGTAGACCTGGATCAGGTACTTGCCCGACTTGGGCAGGGTGCCTTGCCATTTTGTGTCCACGTTGCCGCCGCCCAGTGCCTCGGCCTGACCCGGGATGGCGCCCGGTGCGAAGACGTTGAAGTTGGCATTGGTGCTGCCGGTGATGGCGACCGTCATGGTCTGGCCTTCTTTGGCGCCCAGGGTGTAGTTGATGGTGTCATAACCGGAGAAGGTGCCGTCAATCTTGGCGCTGTGCGTGCCTTTGGCGAAGTGCACCGGCACCGTGGTCACCTTGTCTGCCGCCTGAACCGAGGCCGCCATCATCATGGCCAGCAAGGCGGCCGTTACTGCTTTCTTCATTATGTATTGCTCCTGTGATCGGGCCCTGGCACGGGCCTCGAGGGGAAGATATGCCTGAACGATGACGCGACTCCATCGAAATGATGAGGCGGTCGGAGCGGGGGATGTTGCAAGATTTGGGGTATGCACAGACGGACATGGTGCCTTTTGGCCGCAAGCCAGATGAACACAAGGTCGATGGGGTTTTATATGGCGAGTTTCTTGATACAGGGGGCGTTTTTGTCAACGTGGTGTTGACGAACAGGGTGCCCGCTGCGGCCATGAGTCTGCGACAGAATTGATCGCCCCGGGTCTCCTGCATGGTCAGGGCGCGGGAGGGCTTGCGGAAAAAGAGGACGTTAAGGTTGGCTGGTGCCCTCAGCCGCCATGGCCTGCTGCTCATAGCGCGCCACCGTGCCGTCCTGCTTCATTTGCCGGATCACGCCGGCAAGGGGGGCCAGCAGATCCTGATGCCGTTCGTGCAGATAGACGTAAGAATCGGCCAGCTCCATCACCCCGGCGGAGTAGATGCCGGCATAGCCCGGGGCCTGGCGCGTCAGGGCGGCCAGGGCCTGGCTGGCAATCAGGGTCTGCTCCACATAGAGGTCACTGCGCCCCTTGAGCAGCTTGCCCATCCCCTGCTCGGCGGTGGCGATGGCAAAGAGCCGGTCCGGTGCCACCACCTTGCCCAGCATCATCTCCGGCAGCTTGGCGCCACGGCGAAACTCGACCCGATAACCGGTGCCCTGCAGGCTGTGCCACCCCTGCAGCTGGATCCCGGGCTGGTGGGCATAGGCCTGATAGGAGACGGCGAAATGGGGCTCGGGCACGCGCTGGAGGGTGCGGGTCTGCTGCTGGTAGCTGGCGGCGCGGTGGATCTCGCCATCGACCTGTCCCTGCTCTGCCAGCAGGGGGGCCCGTCCCCCGGGGTAGCCCTGGTACTGGAAGTCATAGCCCAGGCGGGCGAACGCATCCCGATAGATGAGATCGAGCCAGCGACCATAGGGGGACTCCCTGGTTTCAAGGGAGCTCACCAGTGTGATGTTGCCCCTGCCTTGCGCCCCCCATACCTGGAAGGCCAGCAGCAAGAGCAGTGAAAGAGCGAAGAAGCGGTATCCTGAAACCTGCGCCATGGTGTCCCTGTCAGAGCGGTGGTTGCAAAGGGTGACAGTCCTATCCTAGCCCAGGGGGTTACCCGGTCCAGCGCTTTCTGCCGCCCGCCCGTGGATACCCTCCGGGCCGCCTCCCGTCCCGCCTTGCCCGAATGAGCGCCAACCAAGGGAGATGGCCAGCACCGCTCACAGGCTGGCGAAATCCACCTCGGGCAGGGTTTCGAAGCCGGGGCGGGCAAACAGATAGCCCTGCATCAGGCTGACGCCCATCTCCCGCAGGCAGGCCATCTCGTCGCGGGTCTCGACCCCTTCCGCCAGCGGGGTGATCTGCAACTCCGTAAACAGCGCCAGACAGTGGCGAACGATGGCCTGACGGATCGGGTCCTGGTCGATGCCGCGCAGCAGGTGCATGTCGAGTTTGATGATGTCGGGGCGAAAATCGGCCAGCAGGCTCAGGCCCGAGTAACCGGCGCCAAAGTCGTCGATCGCCGTCTTGAAGCCCAGGGCCTGATAGTGATCCACGATGCCGCGGATATGGCGGTTGTCCTGCACCTGCTCCACCTCGGTGAACTCGAACATGATCTGCTCGATGGGAAAGAGATGCTCGCGGGCCGCCTGCAACGTGGTGCGGATGCAGCGCTCCGGGCGATAGACCGCGTTGGGCAGGAAGTTGATGCTCAGCATGCCCCGCATGTCGAGGCGGGCGGCCAGCGCGATGGCCTTGATCCGGCACAGCTGATCGAAGCGGTAGCGGTTGTCGTCGTTGACCCGGTCAATCACGCTCTGCGCCGACTCGTTGTTGAGCCCCCGCACCAGGGCCTCATAGCCGAAGAGGGTGCGCTGACTGCAATCGACGATGGGCTGGAAGGCCATGGTGAAATCGAAGTCGAGATCCACCTGCTCATGACACTGCTGGCAGATGGACTGGGCGGGGGCGGAAGGTATATCCATAACTTTCCTCACAAGGGTGATGTTGGCGCGTAGCTCTGGCTCAAATGATAACAGCTCATCTCTCCCTAGAGGGGTAATTCCGGTGATCGGGTCGGGATCGGGGATGAGATTGCGCCCATCTCCCGCCAGTGTTTAAAACCGACCAGCACCGCTGGCGTGATTTACGCGAGCGTCCGATTACGCCTGACGGCTAATCGAACCTGCGAGTTGCCCCCTTCTCCCCTTGTGGGAGAAGGGTTGGGGGTGAGGGGGTGTTATGCCACCCCAAGGTCAATGTTGGGCTTCTCTATGTTCGGCACCGACCGGTATCAACCATATCTCACCACCTCATGTAGGTTCGATTAGCGCAGCGTAATCGGACGATCGAGAGGCTTTTTTGCAGTTGTTGTCGTCAAATAGGGGCTGCTAGCCAGAATGGGCATATTCGGCTGGCCGTGATAGCGGGAGAATTGATTTACGCGATCTACGGGCTAAGTTGACTAATCAAACACACATCGTTTGATTTTTTAAGACATATCATACGCTTGAAGATGCCCATAAATGTCAAAACGCATTTTTTTAACTTTCATATGTGACAATTCAGGGTTTTTCTTGATAAGGGACATTATTTTTTCAATGTTATCTGGTGGTGTTTCATACCCAAAGTAAAAAGTGTCAAAAGCTGAGAATGGTATTTTCTTGAGATTTATTTCACTAGATGTAAGAAAAATGCCAGGAGCACAATCCTGTAATTTGTTAGCTGTTTCAGACTTTATTTTTCTTCCATATTTATATTCGCAAGAACTTAAAGGTAATAGTATCCTAGTCTCATTTTCTATAGACCAATGATTAGCTTTTGAAAAAAGTAGGCGGCGCGTAAGATCTTCTATGTCAATGCCACTGGATAAAAGTGACATAAAAAGTTCAGCATCACTTTTAGTTGGAGCATTAATAAAGCTACGAGATGGATAACCATTTACTCTTAAAGAGCCTTTATAATACGTTATTGTCGCTCTATCTTTTACCTTGTAGCTTACATCTTTTGGCTTGTTAATTTTGAAAAAGGAATGTTCTTCATTGAATGAGATGGCAATGCCTCTTCCTTCACTAGCATAATGAGTCCACATGTGCTCATTATTTTCTGATTTACAAAGAGAAAATATACCTATGTTTTGGCTTAGAAGATCAGTTATTGTTTTATTAAAGGTGTAAACAGTGCTTTCAAAAGTATCTCGGTCATATTCATCTATTGACTGATGACCGCTTTGAATTTTTACTAAGTGTGGTGCGATTTCTCCAACTCTTACGCCAGTTGGTTTTAGGTAATAGTTTATTAGTTCACTATCGCTTAATTCTCCAGAGCCTGCTCTAGATATAGATGCATCCTGTTTTTTTGCCCATTCAATATCAGCAGGAGAGAACTCGTTAAAATATGGGAAAAATTTACCTTCACTACCTTTATCATTCAGGAAGGCTGGCTGTGTAAACCGGAAAAGGCCATCGGTTAGAAAACTGACTCTTGGAAATGGATTGCTTTTATTGTCAGTAGTGATTTCACCGAAATATTTCAACAACATATTACCTCCTTGAAAATAAATTTATTGTACATAGAAATTTATTTTCTTTGAAAGAAAAAAGGCGCCGAAAGGCGCCTTTTTTAATATCACTTACTCAACCCTGATCACTGCAGCAGGGAGATATCCGCGACTTGCAGGAACAGGTTGCGCAGGTTGTTCAGCAGTGCCAGACGGTTGGCCTTGAGGGCTTCGTCGTCGGCCATCACCATCACTTCGTTGAAGAAGGTGTCGACCGGCTCGCGCAGGGCGGCCAGACGGGTGAGGGCAGCCTGATAGTCACCGGCGGCGAACAGCGGGGCCAGTTCGGCTTGCAGTTCGGCAACCTGGGTGGCCAGCGCCTTCTCGGCGGCATCGACCAGCAGTTCCGGTTTGACGGCAGTCGGCAACTCGCCTTCGACCTTGGCCAGAATGTTGCTCACGCGCTTGTTGGCGGCAGCCAGTGCCAGTGCGGCATCCAGCGTGCGGAAGTGGCTGACGGCCTTGACGCGACGATCGAAGTCGAGCGGACGGGTCGGGCGGCGGGCCAGTACGGCCAGCACCACGTCGGCACCGATGCCTTCGTCCTGATAGGCGGCGCGGAAGCGGCCCAGCATAAAGTCGACCACGTCGGTGACGACGGTTTTGTTGGTCAGCTTGTCGCCGTAGACGCGTACCGCTTCTTCAACCAGTTCAACCAGATCCAAGTCCAGCAGCTTCTCGGTCATGATGCGCAGGGCACCGATGGCGGCGCGACGCAGGGCGAACGGGTCCTTGTCACCCTTGGGCAGCATGCCGATGCCGAAGATACCGGCCAGGGTGTCGAACTTGTCGGCCAGCGCGACGGCGCAGGCAACCAGACCGGACGGCAGGGCATCACCGGCAAAGCGCGGCATGTACTGCTCGTTGAGGGCCACGGCCACTGCTTCGTCTTCGCCATCGTGACGGGCGTAGTGCATCCCCATGACACCCTGGGTGTCGGTGAACTCGCCGACCATGTTGGTCATCAGGTCACACTTGGAGAGCAGACCGGCACGCTTGGCCTGAGCCACGTCGGCACCGATGCGCTCGGCGATAAAGCCGGCGACGGTCTCGATACGCTCGACCTTGGCCTTGACGGTACCCAGCTGTTGCTGGAACAGCACGGTTTCAAGGCGTGGCAGGCGGGAGGCCAGGGTCTGCTTGAGGTCGGTCTTGAAGAAGAACTCGGCGTCAGAGAGACGGGGACGAACCACCTTCTCGTTGCCGCTGATGATCTGGCTCGGGTCTTTGGACTCGATGTTGGTGACGAAGATGAACTTCGGCAGCAGCTTGCCGTTCTTGTCGTAGACCGGGAAGTACTTCTGGTCACCCTTCATGGTGTGCACCAGCGCTTCAGCCGGAACGGCCAGGAACTTCTCTTCGAAGTTGGCGGTCAGCACCACAGGCCACTCGACCAGTGCGGTCACTTCTTCCAGCAGGGCGTCGTCCAGATCGGCCACGCCACCGAAGGCGGCAGCGGCCGCTTCGACGTCAGCCTTGATCTTGGCCTTGCGCGCCATAAAGTCGGCAATCACCATGCCGCGCTCCTGCAGGATCTGCGGGTACTGGCTGGCGTTGTCGATGGTGAACTCGCTCTCGCCCATAAAGCGGTGGCCGCGAATGGTGCGGGCAGAGTCGATACCCAGAATGTGAGCGGGAACCAGCTCGCCATCCAGCAGCAGGGTCACGGTGAAGACCGGACGCACGAACTGGATGGTCTTGTCGCCCCAGCGCATCATTTTCGGGATGGGCAGCTTGGCCAGCGCCTGGCTAACCAGCTCGCCCAGCAGATCGACGGCCGGACGGCCTTCGACCTTGGCGGTGTGAACCAGCCACTCGCCCTTGTCGGTGACCAGACGCTCGGCCTGCTCAACGGTGATGCCGTTGCCACGGGCCCAGCCTTCGGCAGCCTTGGTCGGCTTACCTTCGGCATCGAACGCCTGGGCCACGGCCGGGCCGCGCTTCTCGACGCTCTTGCTCGGCTGCTCGCCAGCCAGCTCGCTTACCTTCAGCGCCAGACGGCGCGGTGAAGCAAACCACTCGACGTCGCCAAAGGCCAGATCGGCCTTGGTCAGTTCGGCTTTGAAGTTGTCGGCAAAGGCTTCGGCCAGGGAGCGCAGGGCTTTGGGCGGCAGCTCAGCAGTACCGATCTCTACCAGAAATGTATGTTGTGCCATGTCCGTTCCTTAACCTTGCTTGTTCTCTGTGCGCTGACACATGGGGAAACCCAGCGCTTCGCGGGAGGCGTAGTATGCCTCTGCCACGGCCTTGGTCAGGGTGCGAATGCGCAGGATGTAGCGCTGACGCTCGGTGACCGAGATGGCCTTGCGGGCATCCAGCAGGTTGAAGGAGTGAGCGGCTTTGAGGATGCGCTCGTAGGCAGGCAGCGGCAGCGGTTTTTCCAGTGCCAGCAGGTTCTGGGCTTCCTTCTCGTACTGCTCGAAGCAGTGGAACAGGAACTCCACATCGGCGTGTTCGAAGTTGTAGGTGGATTGCTCCACTTCGTTCTGGTGGAATACGTCGCCGTAGGTGGTCTTGCCAAGCGGGCCGTCAGACCAGACCAGATCGTAGACGCTGTCGACGCCCTGAATGTACATGGCCAGACGCTCGAGACCGTAGGTGATCTCGCCGGTGACCGGCTTGCACTCGAGGCCGCCAACTTGCTGGAAGTAGGTGAACTGGGTCACTTCCATGCCGTTCAGCCACACTTCCCAACCCAGACCCCAGGCACCCAAGGTCGGGTTTTCCCAGTTGTCTTCCACGAAGCGGATGTCGTGGATCTCGGGATCCATACCCAGTTCTTTCAGGGAGCCCAGATAGAGTTCCTGAATGTTGTCGGGGGAAGGCTTGATGATCACCTGGAACTGGTAATAGTGCTGCAGGCGGTTCGGGTTCTCACCGTAGCGGCCGTCAGTCGGACGGCGGGACGGTTGTACGTAGGCGCAGGCGATGGGCTCCGGGCCCAGGGCGCGCAGGCAGGTCATGGGGTGGGAGGTACCGGCACCCACTTCCATATCCAGCGGCTGAATGATGGTACAGCCCTGGCGGGACCAATAGTCCTGCAACTGCAGGATCAGGCCCTGAAAGGTTTTGACATCGAATTTTTGCATAGTGTTTTTCGCGCGAAATGAAATCAGAGCAAGATTTGCTGAATGTGAACCGAGGGAGTATACCGTCTGGCATGGTCGGATAATAGGCGAAATTACAGGGGATTAGTGGGGCTATGTTGCCGCTTGCCCTATGATGTCGCCGACGCAAGCGGCCTGCCGATGGCCGATGAAAAACAGGGGAGAGGAAATGGAACTGCGCTGCGCCTGGGTGACCAGAGACCCGGAATACATCGAATACCATGACAAGCAGTGGGGCAGGCCGGTGTATGACGCCCGCGAGCTGTTTGCCAAGCTCTGCCTCGATGGCCAACAGGCGGGGCTGTCGTGGATCACCATCCTCAAGCGCACCGAGAGCTACCATCGCGCCTATGCGGATTTTGATCCGGTGCGCATCGTGCAGTTCGACGAGCAGGATGTGGAACGGCTGATGCAGGACAGCGGCATCATCCGCAACCGGCTCAAGGTGCAATCGATCATCAAAAACGCCCGCGCCTGTCTGGCGCTGGAGGCGGAAGGCATCGACTTCGTCGATTATCTGTGGGGCTTCGTGGGCGGCGCCCCCATCGTCAACCAGCGTCAGGGCAACGGCGACATTCCGGCGACCTCGCCGGAGTCGGATGCCATGTCCAAGGCCCTCAAGAAGCGCGGCTTCACCTTCGTCGGCAGCACCATCTGCTATGCCTTCATGCAGGCGGTGGGCATGGTGAACGATCATCTGGTGACCTGCCCCTGCCACGCCGAGTGCCAGCAAGCAGCGGCGACGTGAAGGGGAAATGCACGAAGAAGGGAGGCTCAAGCCTCCCTTCTTTTTTTGCTCTGAATCAGCAGGGCTCAAGGGTGCGGTCGAGCGCCTCGCACACCTCGTCGCTGCTCATCAGCCGCACGAAGGGGCCGGTCAGGGTGGCGTTGTGATGGGCGATGATCTGGGGGGCGGTCAGTTGCGGCGTGTCCATGCAGGTGTGGGCATCGCTCACCAGCACTACGGTGTAGCCGAGATCTGCCGCCGCCCGGCAGGTGGTGTCGATGCAGTACTGGGTCTTCATGCCGGTGACGATCAGGGTCTGCACGCCGTCCTCTTTCAGCCAGCCATCGAGACCGGTGCCATGGAAGGCGCTGGGGCGCTGCTTGTCGAACACCCGATCGGCCTCGCCGACGACCAGCTCAGGCGCAAGCTGCCAGAACGGACTGCCGGCGGCGATGGGGCTGCCGGCCGGGCCCGTGTGGCGCACCGCCAGCACAGGGAGAGCGGCACTGCGGGCCGCCTGGCCCAAGCGATTGATGTTGGCCAGGGTCTCGGCCCCGGCATGGGGGGCTTCCGGGCCGTGAAGGAGGCCCACCTGGATGTCGATGATGAGCAGCGCGGGGCGGGAAAGGGACGACATGGTCATGGCTCCGTGAGAAATGTCCCCCACTCTGGGGTCATGGGCTCTAATGAGACAACCCCGCATCTGGGGGGCAACCACTCCAGACCCCGGGAGCATGTTCCGTTGCGCCGGGCCGGGAGCCTTGTCGCCCCTTGGTACAGCCGGGATACAGTCACACGGGTTCACCATCGGGAGCGCCATCACGAGGGAGTCCCGTGTCACTGAGCGCCGTTCGCCCTCTCTTCCCCGGCCTGATCGGCTGCACCCTGGGGATGACGTCGCTCGTCAGGGCAAACACGAGGGGAAGCCGGCCCTGTGCAAGGAGGTCCGAGGCTGCACAGACGACGCTCCGAGGGCCGAGTTTGCGCTACCGGGATCTTGCCCCTCCCCTATCATTGAAAGACGCCGGACCGGTTCAGGTTGTCTGGCGAAGGAGCCATCATGAAGAAGTCCGTATTGGCGCTGCTTGCCGCCACCGCCTTGCTGGCCGCCCTGCCTGCACAGGCCACCAAGCAGGCCCAGGAGCGCCGTGACGCCCGCGATGTGCGTCAGGATACCCGTCAGGAGTCCCGTGACGCGAAACAGGCGTGTCGTGAGGGGGTGGTGGGCAATGCCGACTGCCGCCAGGAGCATCGTGACAACAAGCAGGAGGGGCGAGACAAGGCCCGGGATATCAAATATTGATGCGGGCCCGTCCGAAGATGGTCTGCACCGGGTAAGTCGCAAGGGGCAGGGGGCGTTTTGCCTCCTGCCCATCTTCGCAATGCGCGCGTCACACTCTGGCGCCTCTCTGGGTTAGAATGCGCGGCTATCGGCTAGAGTCGTTCTTTTTCAGAGGTTTTTTCATGCATTTCAAGAAACTGGTTCCTGCACTTGCCCTGACCGTCGCCATCACTGGCTGTACCACCAACCCCTATACCGGTGAATCCCAGACCTCCAAGGGCGCCTGGGGCGCGTTGGCGGGTGCGGCGACCGGCGCAGCCGTGGGGGCGCTCTCCTCCAGCAAGGGCGACCGCAAAAAGGGCATCCTGACTGGCGTCGCCGCCGGTGCGGCCCTGGGTGGTGGTATCGGTTACTACATGGATGTGCAGGAAGCCAAGCTGCGCGAGAAGCTGCAAGGCACCGGCGTCAGCGTGACCCGCAACGGTGATCAGCTGATCCTCAACATGCCGAACAACGTCACCTTCGACAGCTCCAGCGCCCAGCTGAAAGCCGCCGGTGCCAACACCCTGTCCGGCGTGGCCCTGGTGGTTGCCGAGTTCGACAAGACCCGTCTGAACGTGGTCGGTCACACCGACAGCACCGGCTCCCGCGAGCTGAACATGAAGCTCTCCCGGGATCGCGCCGATGCCGTCGCCGCCCAGCTGATCGGCCAGGGCGTGTCCGGCAGCCGCATTGCCATCAGCGGTGTGGGCCCGGATCAGCCGGTGGCCAGCAACAGCACCGCCGAAGGCAAGGCCCAGAACCGTCGGGTGACCATCACCCTGACCCCGACCGCCTAAGCGGCCTGCGTTGCAGTCATGAAAAAGGCCCCGCCAGCGATGGCGGGGCCTTTTGCTATTCGGCGTTGTGGGCAGTGGCGCCTTGTTTTTTGCTCACTTCTCCCCTTGTGGGAGAAGGGGCGGGGATGAGGGGGATAACCGCCTATTAGATAGCCGCGGTCAGCTGCTCTTCTACCCTGTAGCCTTCGTGGGCGAGGCGGGCCTGCATGCAGGTGCGCACGGGGGCGCTGTCTGCATCAGGGGAGCCAGGCATCCCGCTTTGTTTAGACAGCCGCAGTCAGCTGCACTTCCACCTTGTAGCCTTCGTGGGCGAGACGGGCCTGTACACAGGCACGAACGGGGGCGGTGTCTGCATCAGGGGAGCCAGGCATCCCGCTTTGTTTAGACAGCGGCAGTGAGCTGCACTTCTACCCTGTAGCCTTCGTGGGCGAGGCGGGCCTGTACACAGGCGCGAACGGGGGCTGTGCCGGCCGGGATCCAGGCATCCCACTGCGCGTTGAAGGCGGCGATGTCTTCAATGTCCTTGAGATAGATGTTGGCCATCAGGATCCTGTCGACGCCGGAACCGTTGGCTTCCAGCAGACGCTGCAGGCTTTCCAGCACTTCACGGGTCTGCTGGTGGATGTCGGCGGTCTCGGTGGCGGGCACTTCCACCACGTAGAGGGTGCCGTTGTGGATGACCACATCAGACCAGCGCTGGGTGGTCCCGATACGGGTAATGGTTGTCATGTTTGCTCCGGTACAGGGCTATTGACCCTTGCGGATCAGGTAGCGGTAAGGGGCCTGCTCAGTCTCGCTGGCGACCAGGGTATGGTCCATGAAGCGGCAGAAGCTGGGAATGTCGCGGGTGGTGGAGGGGTCGTCGGCGCTGACCAGCAGGGTCTCCCCATCCGCCATCAGCCGCACTTTCTTGCGAACCATCATCACGGGTTCGGGGCAACGAAGCCCGATTGCGTCCAGCTCGTGGGTCGCATTGCAGAATTCAGTACTCATGAATAATCAACCTTCAGCCGCACCTTCTTGCGCGCTATCGTCACGGGCTCGGGGCAACGAAGCCCGATTGCGTCCAACTCGTGCGTTGCGCCGCAGAATAAAGCACTCATAAATAATCAACCTTCAACCAATTCGGCCAGCAATGATACTCACGGCGAAAAAATAATCAAACCACGGGGCGGTTATGCAGCATATGCTACCAAAATGTGAACCGGCTCTACCCAGGCTTCGCTCGATGAGTAATATAAAAATTGAACCATATTCAACAAGGAGGTGTGAATATGCAGGTCTCCTACGGCAGATTGCAAGCCTACGCAGGCATGGGGTTCTTGTCGTTCGCCATGATAGTGCTGGGCAGCCCGATCGGTAATACCGGTACCTGGTTCGGCTCCATGGTGATGATAGGGCTGGGGCTCTGGATCGAGCTCAGCGACTACTACGACGAGGATGAGGACGAGAACGATCCCTCCTGAGAGCCTGGCTCTCGGCACTCAAAGGCGGACGATGTCCGCCTTTGTCATTTCTGCTCCGCGCCGGAACGGGTCGAGCGCATGGCGCGCTCCAGCTGCTGCGCCGTCTGCTCGGGGTTGGCCCTGGCGTCGTTGAAGAAGCTGCTCAGCACATCCATGATCCCCTGGCGCATGTTGGTGGGCACCGCCATCCCCTCCGCCATGCTGGGCAGCAGGTTGTCCTGTTGCTCGGCGTGGAGGAAATCCTGATAGGAGCGGATGGCGCAGCGATCGAACTTGCTCATGTCCGGCTTGATGAGCGCCGGGATGGAGCCCTTCACCCGGTTGAACTCCTCCTGAAAGCGCGGCGTCATCAACAGCCTGGCCAGCTCGCCCTGGGCCTGCAACTGGGCGGGATCCCGCTGCTTGAACATGGCGATGGAGTCGAGGTTGTAGCTGAACAGCCCCTGGCTGCCCGGGCTTGGCAGGCACTCGATATCCTCGCCGGGGCGGTAGTTGCCTGCACTCAGCTCGCCTTTCACCCAGTCCCCCATCACCTGCATGGCGGCGCCGCCGCTCTCCAGCAGGTTGGTGGCCTGGTGCCACTTCAGGCCGGCGTATTTCTCGGGCACATAGGCGCGCAACTGCTGAAAGCGAGTCAGCACCCGCACCATGTCGGGGCCGGTCAGGGTGGCGCTGTCCTGTTCGAGGAAGGCCTTGCGATAAAAGGTCTTGCCCCCTTCGCCGAGGGCCACCGTTTCGAACAGCACCGCGATCTGCCAGGGTTCGTTACCGATGGCGAGGGGGGTGATGCCCTTCTCCTTGAGCTTGTCCGCCACCGCCACGAATTGGGCCCAGTCGGTGGGGGGCTTGAGCCCCTGTCGCTCGAATACCTTGCGGTTGAGCCACAGCCAGTTGACCCGGTGGATGCCGGTGGGGACCGCCATCAGGGCGCCGTTCTGGCTGAGTGTGTCGCGCACCATGGGGGGCAGCTGAGGGTACCAGCCGAGGTGCTCGGCCATGGGGGTGAGATCGCGCAGAAAGCCCAGGCTGCCCCACTCGTGCAGCTCGAACCCCTTAAGGTGGGCTGCCTCCGGCGGGTTTGCCGCCAGGGCCCGGCTCTTGAGCACCGTCATGGCGCTCTTGCCGCCCCCCCCCTGTACCGCGAAGTCGTTCCACTGATTGCCCTGTTCGGCCCACTCGGACTTGAGCACTTCCACGGCCCTGGCCTCGCCGCCGGAGGTCCACCAGTGCAATACCTCCACCTGGGAGGCACAAACGGGCAGGGAAAGCAGGGCGATGACAGAAAAAGACAACCACTTCATACATTACTGCCTTGGTAGGGAGAGGGTGGCCTGCAGGCCGCCCTGGGGGCGATTTTCCAGCACCAGGTCGCCGCCGTGGGCGTGGGCTATGTTGCGGGCGATGCCAAGGCCCAGCCCGGTGCCGGCGGCATCGGTGCTGAGGCGGTAGTAGGGCTCGAAGATGCGCTCGAACTGATCGTCCGGCAGACCGGGCCCCTCGTCCATGATGAAGAGGATCAGCATCTCCTCGTCATCCATGATGATGATGCGCACCTTCTGGCCGTACTTGATGCCGTTGTCCACCAGGTTGCCGATGCAGCGCTTGAGGGCCAGCAGCTTGCCGCGATAGGGCCACTTGCAGTGGCCCTCGATGGTGAGCAGATCCTCGTGCAGGTTCATGGCCTCCGCCATCTGCTCCAGCAGGGCGTTGACGTCGATCTGCTCGAGGTTCTCGTGAATGTCCGTCTCTTTGACCGTCTGCAGCGCCCCTTTGACCATCAGCTCCAGCTCGTCCAGGTCCTTGTTGAACTTGGCGATCTGCACCTCGTCGTCCAGCAGTTCGACCCGCAGTCGCAGCCGGGTGATGGGGGTCTTGAGGTCGTGGGAGATGGAGCTGAAGAGGCGCTCCCGATCGTCGATGAAGCGGCGAATGCGCTGCTGCATGATGTTGAAGGCGCGGGTCGCCGCCACGATTTCGGAGGCACCCTCCTCTTTGAGGGACGGCTGGTCGATGTCCTTGCCGAGGTTGACCGCCGCCTTGGCGAGGCGACGCAGGGGGCGGGTCTGCCAGCGCACCAGCATGAAGGTGAAGAAGCAGAGAAAGACCGTCATCAGGGCGATGAAACGCACCTGGTTGCTCGGCATCACAGTGTCATCCAGCGTCATGTAGGGGGCGGGCAGCAGGGCCGCCAGATAGAGCCACTCCCCCGGTTCTATCTCGATCTGGGTCACCAGCACCGGCGGATTGATGGGCTCCAGGGACAGGGTGTAGCGGGCCCAGGAGGAGGGGAGATCCGCCAGCAGGGTGTCGTTGTTGAAGACGTGCAGCTCCTCGGGGCGGGAGAAGTCCACCTTGATCGCCATGGCGTCGGAGAGTTTGCGGCTGAGCACCTCCTGCACCTCTTTGAGCACCAGCGTTTTTCGCTCGCTGTCGGGGATGGCGCTGATGTGGATCTCTTCCTCGTTCAGGGAGACGAAGAAGCGGCTGCCCCCCATGTTGCGCAGCTGATCCAGGGCGATGTGGCGGTATTGCAGGGGCAGGGACTTGAAGAAGTTGACGGTGGAAGCCGCCGACAGCGCCAGGTTGCGGGTGGTGCTGAGCATGCCCTCCAGCTCCCGCTTCTGGATCTGCTGCATCCAGATGCCGGTGAGGATGGTCTGGGAGAGCAGGATGGCGAGCAGCAACAGCAGCAGCATCCGCGACAGCAGGGAGCGGGGCACCAGGGCCCGCCAGAGCTTCTGCCCCGTCATGGCAGCGTGTGTCTCTTGTCGATCAGCATGGGGTGCTTACCTCTGTGCCTTGCCGTTGCCCGTGATGGGTCTCTCTTCTGCCCGTTCAAGGTCTCGCCGTAGCGTCTGCCTGTTACGGGATCTCGTGGACTTCGGCGATCAGCATGTAGCCGCTGCCGCGAATGGTCTTGATGATGCGCGGGCTCTTGCCGTTGTCACCCAGCTTCTGGCGCAGGCGGCTGATCTGCACATCGATGCCGCGTTCCATGGGCAGGCTCTCGCGACCGCGGGTGGCGTCCGAGATGGTATCCCTGTCCAGGACCACGCCGGGCTGCTGCAGGAACATGCCGAGCAGCAGGGCATCGCTGCCGGAGAGATCCAGCAGACTGCCATCTTCGTGGGTCAGCTGGTGGCTCAGGGTGTCCAGGGTCCACTCGGCGAAGCGCAGCCGACGGCTCGGTTCCTTCTCTTTCTCCGGCTGGCGGAATTCGGCGCGGCGCAGCAGCGCCTTGATGCGGGCCTGCAGTTCGCGCGGGCTGAACGGCTTGGCGATGTAGTCGTCGGCGCCAAGTTCCAGCCCAATCACCCGGTCAGCCTCGTCGGAGGCGGCGGTCAGCATGATGATGGGTACCTGGGAGTCGCGGCGGATCTGCTGGCAGAGGGTAAAGCCGTCGTCGCCGGGCATCATGATGTCCAGAATGATGAGGTCCGGGCTGTGCTGGGCCAGTTGTTGGCGCATCTCGTTCCCTTCGGCCGCGGTCAGTACCTCGAAACCAGCCCGGGTCAGGTACTCGTTGAGCAGCTCGCGGATCTCCCGATCGTCGTCGACGATAAGCAGTTGTTTGCTCGTTGACATATGTATGTGCATCCACCCATTTTTTTGTGCAGATTGAACCTGTCGGGGGAGCAAAAAGCAAGCAAGCCCCCCCTCTAATGTGAAGTTATGGGCAATATAGCCTCAGGATTGGCCCCGATCGCGGGAAAAGAATAAAAAAGGCCGACCCAAACGGGCCGGCCAACACGCAGATTCCGACGGTAGGAGCGCACCCCGTGTGGCGCGTTCCACAGACTCGACAGCAGGGTCGGCAGGCCGACCCGGTATTCGTGATGGGGCCGCTGTGCCGGGAAGCAGGGCCGCCTTCTGTCTGTTGTTGCCGCCCCGAGGCGGCGTCCCTGACCGGTGAGCGGTCAGGAGTGATTCACTTACACCCGTTCGAACACGGTGGCGATGCCCTGACCCAGGCCGATGCACATGGTGGCGACTCCCAGGGTGGCGTCCTTCTCTTCCATCAGGTTGATCAGGGTGGTGGAGATGCGGGCACCGGAGCAGCCGAGCGGGTGACCCAGGGCGATGGCGCCACCGTTGAGGTTCACCTTCTCGTCCACCAGATCCTGCAGACCCAGATCCTTCACGCAGGGGAGGGACTGGGCGGCAAACGCTTCGTTCAGCTCGAAGAGGTCGATGTCGCCGACGGTCAGCCCGGCTCGCTTGAGCGCTTTCTGGGTGGCCGGCACCGGGCCGTAACCCATGATGGCGGCGTCACAGCCGGCGATGGCCATGGCACGTACCTTGGCGCGCGGGGTGAGGCCGAGCGCCTTGGCACGGTCCGCACTCATCACCAGCATGGCGGCGGCGCCATCGGACAGGGCCGAGGAGGTGCCGGCGGTGACGGTACCGTTGACCGGGTCAAACACCGGGCGCAGCTGGCTTAAGCCATCGACCGTGGTCTCCGGGCGGATCACTTCGTCGTAGTCGTAGAAGAAGCGGGCGCCGCTGGCGTCATGGCCTTCCAGCCCGACGATCTCCTTGGCAAAACGGCCTTCCACGGTGGCGGCGTGAGCGCGGCGGTGGGAGCGGGCGGCAAACTCGTCCTGCTGCGATCGGCTGATGCCGTGCAGCTTGCCGAGCATCTCGGCGGTCAGCCCCATCATGCCGGAGGCTTTCGCCACCGACTTGGCCATGCCGGGGTGGAAGTCGACGCCGTGGCTCATGGGCACGTGGCCCATGTGTTCGACGCCGCCGATGATGAAGATATCCCCATCACCTACCTGAATGGCGCGGGAGGCATCATGCAGCGCCTGCATGCTGGAGCCGCACAGGCGGTTGACGGTGACCGCCCCCACCTGCTTGGGAATGCCGGCCAGCAGGGCGGCGTTGCGGGCGATGTTGAAGCCCTGCTCCAGGGTCTGCTGCACGCAGCCCCAGTAGATATCCTCGATCTCGTTCGGGTCGAGGTTGGGGTTGCGCAGCAGGATGGATTTCATCAGGTGCGCGGACAAGTCTTCTGCACGCACGTTGCGGAAGGCGCCGCCCTTGGACCGGCCCATCGGGGTCCGGATACAGTCGACAATGACTACGTCTTTCATGAATGGATCTCCTTTCCGCAATCAGTAGAAGGTGTTGCCCTGGGCGGCCATCTCACGCAAGCGGTCGCTGACGCGGTAGAGCGGGCCCAAGTCGGCATACTGGTCGGCCATGGCCACATAGCGATCCAGACCAATGGTGTCCAGATAGCGGAACACGCCGCCGCGGAAGGGAGGGAAGCCCAGACCGTAGACCAGCGCGATGTCGGCTTCGGCTGGCGTGGCGACGATGCCCTCTTCCAGGCAGAGCACCACCTCGTTGATCATCGGGATCATCATGCGGGCGATGATGGCTTCCTTGTCGAAATCCTGCTTCGGCTTGGCGATGGGGGCCAGCAGCTCGTAGCTGGCGGCGTCGGCCACCTTCTTCGGCTTGCCCTTCTTGTCCTGCTCGTAGGCGTAGAAACCCTTGCCGTTCTTCTGGCCGAAGCGGCTGGCGTCATACATTACGTCGATGGCGGTGCGGCCTTCTTTGCTCATGCGTGCCGGGAAACCCTGCGCCATCACGTCACCGGCGTGGTGGCCGGTGTCGATGCCGACCACGTCCAGCAGGTAGGCGGGGCCCATGGGCCAGCCAAACTCCTTCTCCATCACCTTGTCGACGGCGGCGAAGTCGGCGCCATCGGCGACCAGCTTGTTGAAGCCGAAGAAGTAGGGGAACAGCACGCGGTTCACGAAGAAGCCGGGGCAGTCGTTGACCACGACCGGGGACTTGCCCATGGCGGCGGCGTAGGCCACCACGCGGTTGATGGTTTCATCGGAAGTTTGCTCGCCGCGGATGATCTCCACCAGTGGCATGCGGTGCACCGGGTTGAAGAAGTGCATGCCGCAGAAATTCTCGGGGCGCTTCAGTCCCTTGGCCAGCAGGGAGATGGGGATGGTGGAGGTGTTGCTGGCGAGCACGGCGTCTTCGCCGATGATCCCTTCCACTTCACTCAGCACGGCCGCCTTCACTTTCGGGTTCTCGACCACGGCTTCGACCACCACGTCCACATGCTTGACGTTGTCATAGCTGAGGGTCGGCGTGATGGCGGAGAGCACCTGGCCCATCTTGATGCCGTCGATGCGACCGCGCTCGAGCTGGCCGTTGAGCAGCTTGGTGGCCTCATTCATGCCAAGTGCCAGCGCCTTCTCGTTGATGTCCTTCATCACCGCCGGGATGCCTTTGCTGGCAGACTGGTAGGCGATGCCGCCCCCCATGATGCCGGCACCCAGCACGGCGGCATGGCCGGTGGCCTTGTTTGCCTGCTTGGCGGCCTTCTTGGCCAGCGCCTTGATGTGTTGATCGTTCAAGAAGATACCGACCAGCGCCTTGGCCACGTCGGTTTTCGCCAGCTCGATGAAGGTGGCGGCCTCGGCGGCCAGCGCTTCATCACGGCCCATGCCGGCGGCGGCTTCCACCGTCTTCACGGCGGCCATGGGGGCCGGATAGTGTTTGCCCGCCACGGCGGCAACCATGCCGGCGGCGGTGGTGAAGCTCATCATGGCTTCCAGTTTGGAGAGGCGCAGCGGGGCCTTCTTGGCGGCGCGGCGGCCCTGCCAGTCCAGCTTGCCCTTGATCGCGTCCTTGATCATCTGCACGGCGGCGCTGTGCAGCGCGTCGGGGGCGACCACGGCATCGATGGCACCCACCTTGAGGGCGTCATCGGCACGGTAATCCTTGCCGGTGGTAATCCACTCCAGCGCGTTGTCGGCACCGATCACCCGCGGCAGACGGACAGTGCCGCCAAAGCCGGGCATGATGCCGAGCTTGGTCTCGGGCAGGCCGATCTTGGCCGTGGTGTCGGCCAGCCGGAAATCGGTGGAGAGAATAGTCTCGCAGCCGCCGCCCAAGGCGTGACCCTTGATGGCACTGAGGGTAGGCACCGGCAGATCTTCGATGGCGTTGAAGATGTCGTTGGCCTTTTTCAGCCAGCCGAGCAGATCTTCCTGCGGCAGATCGAACAGTTCCAGGAATTCGGTGATGTCGGCGCCGACGATGAAAGCGTCTTTGCCGGAGGTGAGGATCAGACCCTTCAAATCGGCTTGTTGCTGTAATGCGGCGATCGCTTCGCTCAGGGAGAGCAGGGTAGCGCGATCCAGCTTGTTGACTGAACCCGGGGCATCGAACCTCAGCTCGGCAATGCCGTCTTCGAGGTAGCTGGCCGTCAGGGTTTCGCCTTGGTAGATCATGAGAGTGTCTCCTTGTTCCCACTCTGTGGGGAATGGTGCTCCTTTATCCCCAGCAGGGGGCGAGGCTCACTATTGATCCAAAAGGAGACATTTTCAACACCTATTTAAAACATTTGTTTAACAGTTATCGAGTAAAAGCTCTTCATCACAAAACGGGCAAAAAAGAGGCGCCTTGCGGCGCCTCCGATGGAGATGAGCGTGGTATCAACTGGCCAGTTCCGGCCGGTTGCGATACTGGTTCAAGACCTCGGGATCGGCGAGGGCGTGGGTGTTGTTGACGGGGCGGTTGTGCACCACTTCCCGCACCGCCAGTTCGACGATCTTGCCGGACTTGGTGCGGGGGATGGCATCCACCTGCAGGATGCGGGCGGGCACGTGGCGGGCGGTGCAGTGTTGCTTTATTTGCTGACGAATGCGCTCGCGCAGCGGTTCGTCCAGCCTGTAACCCGCCTTGAGCTTGACGAACAGCACCACTCGCTCGTCCTGCTTCCATTGCTGGCCGATGACGATGCTCTCTTCCACCTCGTCGAGTTGTTCCACATAGCGGTAGATCTCGCTGGTGCCGATGCGCACGCCGCCCGGGTTGAGGGTCGCGTCGGAGCGGCCGTAGAACAGAATGCCGCCGGTCGGGGTCAGCTCGATCCAGTCCCCGTGGCACCAGATGTTGTCGAACCGCTCGAAGTAGGCGGCGTGGTATTTGTCGCCGTTCTCATCACCCCAGAAGTAGATGGGCTGGGCCGGGAAAGGCTTGGTGCAGACCAGTTCGCCCTTTTCACCCAGCACCGGCTGGCCCGCCTCGTTGAATACCTGCACCGCGAGACCGAGGCCGCGCCCCTGGCTCTCGCCGCGATAGACGGGACTCAAGGGGTTGCCGATGACGAAGCAGGAGCAGATGTCGGTGCCGCCAGAGATAGAGCTGAGCTGCACATCCTGCTTTATTTGCTGGTAAACGTAGTCAAACCCCTCCGGCGACAGCACGGAGCCGGTGCTGCAGATCAGCCGCAAGTGCGGCAGGTCGTGGGTATTGATGGGGGCATAGCCCTGCTTGTGCAGCGCATCGAGATACTTGGCCGAGGTGCCGAACAGGGCGACCTCTTCGTCCTGTGCCAGATCCCACAGCACGTTGCCATCCGGGTAGAAGGGGGAACCATCGTAGAGCACCAGGGTGGCGCCGGAGGCGAGGGCGCTTACCAGCCAGTTCCACATCATCCAGCCACAGGTGGTGAAGTAGAAGATGCGCTCCCCCGGCTTGATGTCGCAGTGCAACTGGTGCTCTTTCAGGTGTTGCAGCAGGGTGCCGCCAATGCCGTGCACGATGCACTTGGGTTTGCCGGTGGTGCCGGAGGAGTAGAGGATATAGAGCGGGTCGTTGAAGGCCATGGTCTCGAAGGCGAGCTGGGCATCATGCTGGCTTGCCAGCAATTGCTGCCAGTTGTGACCAAGCTGCAGCGGGTTGCCGAGCAGGGGGATCATCACCGTCTGCTCTAGGCTGTCGAGCTGACCGACGACGCTGGCCACCTTGTCCTGAATGTCGATGGCCTTGCCGCCGTAGCGGTAGCCATCCACCGCGAACAGCACCCTGGGACGGGTCTGGCCGAAGCGCTCCACCACGCTGGCCTCGCCAAAATCGGGGCTGGTGGAGGTCCAGATCGCCCCGAGGCTGGTGGTTGCCAGCATGGCTACCACGGTTTCCGGGATATTGGGCAGGTAGGCTGCGACCACATCACCCCGGCCTATGCCCTGGCTGCGAAGCCACTGGGCCAGGCGGGCGACCTGATCTGCCAGCTGATGCCAGCTCAGGGTACAGCTTGGGCCCCCTTCGATGCGGGAGATGATGGCCGGGCTCTCATCCTGACGGCGCAGCAGGTTCTCGGCGAAGTTGAGCTGGCTGTCGGGGAACCAGCGGGCGCGCTGCATATCCTGGCGGTTCTCCGCCACAATGTTGCCAAGCTCGCCCTTGACGCCGCAGTGCTGCCACACCAGGGGCCAGAAGCGGGTGGTCTTCTCCACCGACCATTGATACAGGTCGGCATAGCTGCGCAGTTGCAGACCATGGAAGTGATTGACCTCGGCCATGAACTGGTGGAGGTTGGAGTGCTGCATCCTGTCCTGATCCGGTGTCCACAGACAAAGGTTTTGCATGAGTCGTTCCTGACGGCTGATATCTACTGTCTGTGGGCAGTGTATTGGATTGTTCTTTGTTTGTTAATTGTCTGTTTTATCTTCATAACAAAAAGCCTGTAACCTATGCGTTACCTCACGAAGCGAAAGCCGGGTGGCTCGAGCCTTGATTCGCTTGATGTTATGCTGAAGTCACATTCGCCCGGAGCAGGACGCCATGAGCAGTTACAGCCAACTTTTTGCCCAGCATCTCGACACCCTTCAGCAGCGTACCCGCGACATCCTGCAACAACAGGGTCTTGGCGGTCTCGCTATCCACTCCGGCCAGACTCATCGTATCTTCCTCGATGACCAGGATTATCCCTTCAAGGTGAATCCCCAGTTCAAGGCCTGGTTGCCGGTGCTGGACAACCCTCACTGCTGGTTGCTGGTGGACGGGGTGAACAAGCCGGTGCTGCTGTTCTACCGGCCGGTGGACTTCTGGCACAAGGTGGCGGAGTTGCCCAACGCCTTCTGGGTCGATTTCTTCGACATTCGCTTCCTGACTCGCCCGGAGCAGGTTGCCGATCACCTGCCGGCCAACAAGCAGGAGTGGGCCTATCTGGGCGGCCATCTGGAAGTGGCCGAGCTGCTGGGACTGGGCCAGCCCAATCCGGAGGCGGTCCTCAACTACCTGCACTACCACCGTGCCTACAAGACGCCCTATGAGCTGGAATGTCTTCGCGATGCCAACCGCATCGGCGTGCGCGGCCACATCGCGGCCAAGGACTCCTTCATGGCGGGGGCGAGCGAGTTCGAGATCAACCTGGCCTACATGAAGGCGGTCGGACAGGGGGCCAATGAGGCGCCCTACGGCAACATTGTTGCCATCAACCGCAATGCGGCCATCCTGCACTACACCCATCTCTCCACCCAGCGGGTGCCGGATGCGGAGCGTTACTCCTTCCTCATCGATGCCGGTGTGGACGTGCACGGTTATGCCTCCGACATTACCCGGACCTGGGCCTGGCGCCGCGGTGAGTTCGCCGATCTGATTGCTGCGCTGGATGCACAGCAACAGGAGATCATCGACGAGATCAAGCCGGGCCGCCGCTACAGCGAGCTGCACCTGCAGATGCACCACAGGCTGGCGCGCCTGCTGCAAGCCACCGAACTGGTAGACATGTCGGTGGACGAGATGATCCATACCGGGGTGACCAATGTCTTCTTCCCCCACGGTCTCGGCCACTTCCTCGGCCTGCAGGTACACGATGCCGGCGGCTTCATGCAGGATGAGCGCGGCACCCACCTGGCGGCCCCCGAGCAGTTCCCCTATCTGCGCTGCACCCGGGTGATCGAAGTGGGTCAGGTCTTCACCATAGAGCCCGGCCTCTACTTCATCGACAGCCTGCTGGAGCCGCTGCGCCAGGGTGAGCAGGGCAAGCGGGTCAACTGGAACAAGGTGGAGGCGCTGCGTCCCTATGGTGGCATTCGCATCGAGGACAACGTGGTGCTGCATGCCAACGGGGTGGAGAACCTGACCAGACAAGCAGGGCTCTGATGGCGACGGATTACCCCATACCGGCAGCCCCACTGGAGGTGAGCGAAGAGATCAAGAAGAGCCGCTTCATTACCTACATCGCCCACACTCCGACCGTCGAGGCCGCCAAGGCCTGGATAGACGAGATCAAACAGCAACACCCGGGAGCCCGGCATCACTGCTGGGCTTTTGTCGCCGGCGCCCCCCAAGACAGCCAGGTTTATGGTTTCAGTGATGATGGCGAACCCTCGGGCACGGCGGGCAAGCCCATGCTGGCCCAGTTGATGGGGGCCGGCCTGGGTGAAGTCGCCGCCGTGGTGGTGCGCTATTACGGTGGCGTGCTGCTGGGGACCGGTGGCCTGGTCAAGGCCTATGGTGGTGGTGTGGGGGCAGCACTCAAGCAACTTGAAACCTGTATCAAGCGTCAGCTGACCTCTTCCGTGATCCAGTGTGACTACACCGACATGGGGGCCGTGGAGTCACTCATCTCTGTCCATCAAGGGCAGTTGCTGGTGGCCGATTATGGTGCCAGCGTCACCCTTCAGGTAGCGTGGGAGTCTGCGCTCTGGGCCCGTATCGCACAGGAATTGACCGACCGGACCCAGGGTCGGGTATCCCTTCGTCCCTTAGATGGCTAGAATCCATCGCTCTTTTAGTCTGAAGAGGGAGCCGGAATGCAGATTCTGAGCATCATTCGTATCGTCGGTCTGCTGGTTGCCCTGTTCAGCTCGACCATGCTGCTGCCCGCGATGGTCGCTTTTGGGTATCGTGATGGCGGTGGTACCGAGTTCGTCAACTCCTTCGTCATAGCCCTCCTGCTCGGCCTCCTGCTCTGGTTTCCCAACCGCCATCAGAAAAAGGAACTCAGGTCCAAGGAAGGCTTCCTCATCGTGGTGCTGTTCTGGGTGGTGCTGGGGAGCGTGGGTGCCGTCCCCTTCATCATGAGCGACACGCCTGACATGTCGGTCTCGGAGGCATTTTTCGAGTCGTTTTCCGGCCTGACTACCACGGGCGCAACGGTGCTGACCGGGCTGGACAATCTGCCCAAGGCGTTTCTCTTCTACCGCCAGCTGCTGCAATGGCTCGGTGGCATGGGGATCATCGTGCTGGCGGTGGCCGTGCTGCCACTTCTGGGTATCGGGGGTATGCAGCTCTATCGCGCCGAGATCCCGGGGCCCGTCAAGGACAACAAGGTGACCCCGCGCATCGCCGAGACGGCCAAGGCGCTCTGGTTCATCTATCTGTTGCTGACCTCCCTCTGCGCTCTCGCGTACTGGATGGCGGGAATGACGTTGTTCGATGCCATCTGCCACTCCTTCTCCACCTTGTCGGTTGGGGGGTTCTCGACCCACGACGCCAGCATCGGTTTCTTCGACAGCCCGGCCATCAACCTGATCACAGTGGTGTTCCTGTTGCTGGCGAGCGTCAACTTCGCGCTTCACTTCATGGTATTTGCCCACAAGCCGGTGCGCGTGAGCAGCTATCTGCGGGACTCGGAGCTCAAAGTGTTTCTGAGCATCCAGTGCGTGCTGGTGTTGATCTGTTTCGTCTCTCTGCTGTTCCACGGTCATTACGCCACCTGGCAGGAGGCGCTCAACCACGGTCTGTTCCAGGCGGTGTCGCTGGGCACGACCACCGGCTACAGCACGACCAGCTATGCGGAGTGGCCCTCCTTTCTGCCCATGCTGTTGATGTTCTCCGCCTTCATCGGCTGCTGCGCCGGCAGTACCGGGGGGGGCATCAAGGTGATGCGTTTCATGATCTTGTTCCTGCAGGGGATGCGTGAACTCAAACGGCTGGTGCATCCGCGGGCCATCTACACCTTGAAGCTGGGACGCCGCGCCGTACCGGAGCGGATCGTGGAAGCGGTCTGGGGCTACTTTGCCACCTACATCATCCTGTTCTTCATCTTCATGCTGTTGCTGCTGATGACGGGGCTGAACGAAGTGACGGCCTTCTCCGCCGTGGCTGCGGCATTCACCAACGTGGGGCCGGGTCTGGGGGAGGTGTCGGCCAACTTCGGCAATATCTCGGCCACTGCACAGTGGATATTAATCGTGGCCATGTTGTTTGGTCGATTGGAAATCTTCACACTTCTGGTACTGTTTACTCCTGCATTCTGGCGTAGTTGAGGTTGGTATGGACAAGATTTTGGTGCTTTATTCTTCCCGGGACGGGCAAACGCGGAAAATCGTGGATGTCATGCTGGAGGAAATATCAGGATGCGAAGTGGTGATGCACGACCTGCACACCCTGCCCATGTGCAACCTCAGCAAGTATGCCAAGGTGTTGATTGGCGCTTCCATTCGCTACGGTAACTTCCACCCCAGCCTGCTCAGCTTCATACACGCACATCATGAACAGCTGGAAGTAGCCAATGCGGCGTTCTTCTGCGTGAACCTGACGGCACGCAAGCCCGAGAAGCAGACGCCGCAGACCAACGCCTACATGAAGAAGTTTCTGCGCCTCTCTCCCTGGAAGCCTAAAACTCTGGGGGTGTTTGCCGGGGCATTGCAGTACTCCCGTTACAACTGGTGGCAGACCCGCATCATTCAGTTGATCATGAAGATTACCGGGGGCAGCACGGATACCAGCAAGGATCTGGAATTCACCGACTGGGACAAGGTGCGCGGCTTTGCCCGTGAGTTTTGGTCAAAAAAGTAACAGTGACGTCATTCAGAGCGGCCAGAGCCCTGCGTAAGTAGGGCTTTTTGTTTGATAAGTAGGCGTTCGAGCCACAAATCGGTAAAAAGGACTATTTTTCGCAAAATAGCCCTTGTCATCCCGGCGCGGCTCCCTATAATGCGCCCCTACCAGCACGGCGGACCACGCCGAACTGA
>OKIO01000046.1_pt1 | contig 87776 bp, 78 predicted proteins | sample 1611161 | NCBI WGS metagenome assembly OKIO01 (sample SAMN04436714, study PRJEB24849) | human gut metagenome | biome: human gut; feature: NICU; material: stool | host: Homo sapiens | place: USA: Saint Louis, MO | collected 2010-09-02 | reverse complement strand
GTCAACGCCCTGTCAAAACGCGTAGAGGTAACGGTTCGTCGCGACGGTCAGGTCTACAGCATCGCCTTTGAAAACGGTGAAAAAGTAGAAGATCTGCACGTCACTGGTACCTGTGGCAAACGCAATACCGGGACCAGCGTCCATTTCTGGCCGGACGAAAGCTTCTTCGACAGCCCGCGTTTCTCCGTTTCGCGTTTGACCCATCTGTTAAAAGCGAAAGCGGTGCTGTGCCCCGGCGTGGAAATCGTGTTTCGCGATCAGGTCAACGACAGCGAGCAGCGCTGGTGCTATGCCGATGGCCTTAACGACTACCTGTGCGAAGCCGTAAACGGCCTGCCGCTGCTGCCGGAAAAACCGTTCGTCGGCACATTCTCCGGCGAGACGGAAGCCGTGGACTGGGCGCTGCTGTGGCTGCCGGAAGGCGGCGAATTGCTGACCGAAAGCTACGTCAACCTGATCCCGACCATGCAGGGCGGGACGCACGTTAACGGTCTGCGTCAGGGACTGCTGGATGCGATGCGCGAGTTCTGCGAATACCGTAATATCCTGCCGCGCGGCGTGAAGCTGTCAGCGGAAGATATCTGGGATCGCTGCGCCTACGTGCTGTCGGTGAAAATGCAGGATCCGCAGTTCGCCGGGCAAACCAAAGAGCGTCTGTCGTCGCGCCAGTGCGCGGCATTCGTCTCCGGCGTGGTGAAAGATGCCTTCAGTCTGTGGCTGAACCAGAACGTACAGGCTGCCGAACTGCTGGCGGAGATGGCTATCTCCAGCGCCCAGCGTCGTCTGCGCGCCGCCAAGAAAGTGGTGCGTAAAAAGCTGACCAGCGGTCCGGCATTGCCGGGTAAGCTGGCAGACTGCACCGCCCAGGACCTGAACCGCACCGAGCTGTTCCTCGTCGAAGGGGACTCGGCGGGCGGTTCAGCCAAGCAGGCGCGCGATCGCGAATATCAGGCGATCATGCCACTGAAAGGCAAGATCCTGAATACCTGGGAAGTCTCGTCCGATGAAGTGTTAGCTTCGCAAGAAGTGCACGACATTTCGGTGGCGATTGGTATTGACCCGGATAGCGATGATTTAAGCCAGCTGCGCTACGGCAAAATTTGTATTCTGGCGGATGCCGATTCCGATGGCCTGCACATTGCCACCCTGCTGTGCGCGCTGTTTGTGAGACATTTCCGTACCCTGGTGAAAGAGGGGCACGTCTACGTGGCGCTGCCGCCGCTGTACCGTATCGATCTCGGTAAAGAGGTCTACTACGCGCTGACGGAAGAAGAAAAAACCGGCGTGCTGGAGCAGCTGAAGCGTAAGAAGGGCAAGCCAAACGTCCAGCGCTTTAAAGGTCTGGGTGAGATGAACCCAATGCAGCTGCGGGAAACCACGCTTGATCCGAATACCCGCCGGCTGGTGCAACTGGTGATCAGCGATGAGGATGAGCAGCAGACCACGGCGATGATGGACATGCTGCTGGCCAAGAAGCGTTCCGAAGACCGTCGCAACTGGCTGCAGGAGAAGGGCGATATGGCGGATCTGGAAGTGTAAGTCTGTACGCTGCGCCTGACGTAAAAGGGAGCCTCAGGCTCCCTTTTTCATTTCACGACTGCGTCGGCGGGCTTAGACGCCAGGCTGCAGGATACGGATGGTGGTCTCCAGCACATCGCCTTTGACCGCTTCCGACCAGGCTTTCATGTGCGGCGTTTGCAGGTGCGCTTCAAGATGCGCGACGCTTTCCCACTGCTCCACCATGACGATAGAGTCGGGGGCCGTGGTCTGGAAGCTGACGCCGGCGGCATGATCTACCATGGGCGCGTAGCCGTGGCAGCCGGCCTCCTGCAAAACGGTCGGAATGATTTTCGCGAACTGATCGAGAACCGCCTGACGGTGGTGCTGGCCCGGGCGGGTACGGATTTCTGCAATCACTGTTAACATGGTTAACTCAACTCCTTCTGTGTGTATCTCGTCATACTCCAGGTTCGAATAACTCGAAATATGTAGAGCGTAGACCTGTAGTTAACCAAAAATTTCCGCCAGATGCTTGCGATATTCTGCGATATACCGTGGGACATCAGGCATTTTAATCACGTCGTTGGCGATAAAGGTCGGCAGCGCTTCCATTCCCAGGAACTGGTTAGCCTTATGGAACGGCAGGTAAACGCCGTCAACGCCGACGCCGTGGAAGAACTGGTCTTCGTCGGTGAAGGCTTCCATCGGCGCGTTCCAGGTCAGGGAGAGCATATATTTTTTCCCCTGCACCAGGCCGCCGGAGCCATATTTTTTGCTGGCGTCGGAGCGGGTACGACCGTCGCTGGCGTACAGCGAGCCGTGGCCTTCGGTAAAGACATCATCCATATATTTCTTCACCGTCCACGGGGCGCCCATCCACCAGCCCGGCATCTGCCAGATCACCACATCGGCCCAGAGGAAATTCTGCACTTCTGCTTTTACGTCGTACTCGCTTTCGGCGCGAACGCTTTTAACATCGTGCCCGGCGTCGCGCAGATAACTCTCCGCGACCTCGGTCAGGGTGTCGTTCAGCTGGCCATTCGAGTGCGCGAACTTTTTTGCGCCATTGATAATCAGGATGTTGCTCATCATTTGTCCTCAATCTTGAAAATTTGCCGATGATCTTACCCCGCGAAGCGGGGCAGTAAAATGAGCAAAATGTGCAAAGTCTTTTGCCAAATGAGCAATAATCTCGCTACCAGTACACGCGGGCTTCGAAGCCGCCGTCGCGCGCGTTGGCGAAATCAACCTGCATGCCGTGCAGCGAGGCGATGCGTCGGACGATAGACAGGCCCAGGCCGCTGCCCGGCGCGTCCTGCCCCGGCGGGCGATAAAAACGCTCGCCGATGCGCGCCAGCGCCTGCGGGCTAATGCCTGGGCCGTTATCACGCACCCGAAACTCGCGGGCGTTGAGGGTGATATCAACCTGGCTGCCGCGCGGGCTATAGCGTACGGCATTATCCAGCAGGTTGCGCACCAGCAGGCTGAGCAGCAGCGGCTGGCCGGTGTGAACGATATGACTGGCATTCAGGTGTAGGCGTAGTTCAATGGCGGACTGCTGCGCATGGTGATACATCTCCATCACCGCCGACTGCAGCAGGTCGTCGATGGCGACCGGCTGCACGTCGTCCAGTTGGGCGAGTGAGTCCAGCCGCGACAGCGTCAGCAGTTGATCGACCAGCCGGGTGGCGCGATCGATCCCCTGGTGGAGCTGGGCCAGCGCTTTCTCACGTCCTTCTGCATCGTCCATAGAGAGCTGGGCGACGTCGGTCTGTACCTTCAGTGCCGCCAGCGGGCTGCGCAGTTCATGGGCGGCATCAGAGGTAAACCGACGTTCGCGCAGCATGGCGTTATGGGTGCGCTGGAACAGCTGATTCAGAGCCTCGACCAGCGGGCGGACTTCGGAGGGGATCTTCTCCACGCTGAGCGATTCCGCTGAGTCCGGCGCGCGCAGGCGCAGCGTGCGCGCCAGCTTTTTCAACGGCGCCAGTTCGCGGCTTAACAGCACGATAAGCAGCACGAACATCAGCGGCAGGGCGATCATCCACGGGGTGAGCTGCGAGGTCACGATATCCATCGCCATTTCGCGCCGATAATCCCACTCCTGACCGACGACGATGCGATGGCGACCGTTGTCGGTGGTTAGCCACAGGAAGCGCCATTCGTCATCATCGCCGCGCAGGTAGCCATTGCTGAACCCCTCGCGCTGCGAGTTCCACTGGATATCCTCCCCGTTCTCACCGTCGTTGAGCACCATGGTGCCGTCGCGGGTGAAGATGGCGAACGCCAGCGCGTCGTCGTCGATGTGTCCATGCCGCACCTTTTTCTTTTCACCGAGCGATTCGGGCGGGGCGCGGAGTTCATCGAAATGCATGGCGCTCAGGCGGCGGGCGAACAGCAACTGCTGGGTATCGAACAGCTTATCCAGCTTTTTGCTGGTTTGCTGCCAGGCGATCACGCTGGCGACGCCCCAGGCGGCCGCGGTCAGCACAGCAAACAGCAGCGTCAGACGGACGCGCAGGCTCATGCGGGCAAGTCGTTTCATGCGTCACCCAGGGTATAGCCTATGCCGTGGACAGTGCGGATAAATCCGCTACCGAGTTTGCGGCGCAGATGATGGACGTGAACTTCCACGGCGTTGCTGGAGACCTCGTCGTCCCAGGTGTAGAGCTTTTCTTCGATAAGCTTGCGCGGCAGTACGCGACCAGCGTTACGCAGCAGCAGTTCCAGCAGGGCGAACTCTTTCGGCTTTAGCACCAGGCTCTCGCCGTCGAGGCTGGCGGTTAAGCGGTTCGGGTCGAGGCTCACCTTGCCGTGGCGCAACTCGCTGCTGCTCTGGCCGTGCGCGCGACGGATCAACGCTTCGAGGCGCGCCGCCACTTCAATCAGGGCGAAAGGTTTGCACAGATAGTCATCGGCGCCGAGGCGCAGGCCCTCCACTCGCTGGCTGAGCGCATCGCGGGCGGTAAGGATCAGCACTGGCTCATGGCGGCCCTTGTCCCGCCATTCGCGCAGAATATCGAGGCCATCGATGCCGGGGAGGGTGAGATCCAGGATTGCGGCGTCGTAGGGGGCGCTATATAAGGCATTTTTGCCCTCCAGCCCGGCGGTAAACCAGTCAATGCTGAAGCCCATTTTGCTCAGCCCGGCTTTGATGCCGTCGCCGATCAGCTTGTCATCTTCCACCAGTAATATGCGCATGTTTCCCTCCGACGATCCTGTTTCTTTGCGCAGTAAACCGCGTTGAAGCGGGTGATGTACAGCATTAAAATTTCTTTTTTCCGCTTAAGAAGTCGTTAAGTTTTGTCGGGCGTAATAGGAGCCATATCAACACGAAGGGAGAACACATCATGAAGAAAATTGCTGCGATGACCGCGATCGTTGCCCTGGTTTCCATGCCGGTGCTGGCTGCCGAACAGGGCGGGTTTACCGGTCCTTCTTCGACCACGCAGGTCAGTTCCACCGTGCAGGCTGGCGGATTCACCGGCCCGAGCGGCGCGGTGACCACCGTCGCCAATGCCAAATCGCTGCGGGACGATACCTGGGTGACCCTGCGCGGCAAGATCACCGAGCGCATTTCTGACGATCTGTATAAATTCCAGGATGCTTCCGGGGTGATCAATGTCGATATCGACCACAAGCGCTGGAACGGCGTGACCGTTGGCCCGCAGGACACAGTAGAAATTCAGGGGGAAGTCGATAAGGACTGGAACTCAGTAGAAATCGACGTTAAACAGATCCGTAAAATCGCGCCATAAGTCTTCGTCAGATAAGCGCAAGATCGGTCAGGCATCGCGATCCTCGCTCTGTCAGAGTATGTCGCGAGGAGGAGACGATGAACGATATTAAGGCCAGCCCGGCGTATGTCGGGCGCTTCCAGCGTGTCTGTAGGTACATTGCGCGCCATCTTGATGAGCCGCTGTCGCTGGAGACGCTGAGCGCGATAGCGCACAGTTCGCCTTACCATTTTCACCGGCAATTTAGCGCTTATACCGGCATTCCATTGTACCGGTATATTCAGTGGTTGCGTCTGCGACGCGCCTGTTGGCGCCTGGCGTTCAACCCCCGCGATAAAGTCATCGATATTGCCCTTGATGCCGGATTTCAGAATGCGGAGTCGTTCAGTCGTGCCTTCCGTACCGCGTTTGACCAAAGCCCGACCCAATTCCGTCAGCAACCGGACTGGGCCGAGTGGCATCGACGCGTACCGAAACATACGCTACAGGAGCAAACGTCGATGGACGTCAATATCATTTCCTTCCCCACCACCCGGATAGCCGTACTGCAACATCGCGGCAGCCCGGACCTTGTCAACACCACCGCCGCGCGTTTTATCGCCTGGCGTAAGACGAGCGGATTATCGCCCGTCGCCACCAGCGATACCTGGGGTATCGCCTGGGACGATCCGCAGACCACCCCGCAGGAGGCATTTCGTTTTGATATCTGCGGTACGGTCGCTGGGCCGGTCGGTGAAAACGCCTTTGGCGTGATTAACGGCGAAATCCCCGGCGGACGCTGCGCCGTCGTGCGCCATCACGGCTCGCTGGACACGCTGGCGAACAGCGTTTGGTTTCTCTATCGCGACTGGTTACCCGCGTCAGGCGAGACGTTACGGGATTTTCCGGTGTACTTCCGTTACCTCAATTTTGTCCATGAGGTGGCTGAGCATGAACTGCAAACCGATATTTATCTGCCGCTGGCCTGATTAAGCGTGACGGAATCCTCAGCCGATCTCACGGCCTGTGACTCAGGGCGTGAGATCGGGTATTATCGCGGGTAGTTTTGCCGCCCGCACGGTCGGTACGCAGATTGAGGATTCACGATTAATGAGCGATATGGCAGAGCGCCTTGCGCTGCATGAATTTACGGAAAATGCTTACCTGAACTACTCCATGTACGTGATCATGGACAGGGCATTACCGTTTATTGGCGATGGCTTAAAACCGGTCCAGCGTCGCATCGTCTACGCGATGTCCGAGCTGGGGCTGAACGCCAGCGCGAAATTCAAAAAGTCCGCCCGCACCGTCGGCGACGTGTTGGGTAAATATCACCCGCACGGCGACAGCGCCTGCTATGAAGCGATGGTGCTGATGGCGCAGCCGTTCTCTTACCGTTACCCGCTGGTAGACGGGCAGGGAAACTGGGGTGCGCCGGACGATCCGAAATCCTTCGCCGCCATGCGTTACACCGAGTCCCGCCTGTCGAAGTATGCTGAACTGCTGCTCAGCGAGCTGGGACAGGGAACGGTCGACTGGGTACCAAACTTTGACGGGACGCTGCAGGAGCCGAAAATGCTGCCTGCGCGTCTACCGAACATCCTGCTTAATGGCACCACCGGCATCGCGGTGGGTATGGCCACTGATATTCCGCCGCACAACCTGCGTGAAGTGGCCAAAGCGGCTATTACCCTGATTGAGCAGCCGAAAACGACTCTCGACGAACTGCTGGATATCGTGCAGGGGCCGGATTTCCCGACCGAGGCGGAGATCATCACCTCGCGGGCGGAAATTCGCAAAATCTACCAGAACGGACGCGGCTCAGTGCGCATGCGCGCGGTGTGGAGCAAAGAGGACGGCGCGGTGGTGATTAGCGCGCTGCCGCACCAGGTTTCCGGCGCCAAAGTGCTGGAGCAGATTGCGGCGCAGATGCGCAATAAAAAGCTGCCGATGGTTGACGATCTGCGCGACGAATCGGACCACGAAAACCCGACCCGTCTGGTGATCGTCCCGCGCTCCAACCGGGTGGATATGGAACAGGTGATGAACCACCTGTTTGCTACTACCGATCTGGAAAAAAGCTACCGCATCAACCTCAATATGATCGGCCTCGACGGACGCCCGGCGGTGAAAAACCTGCTGGAGATCCTCAGCGAGTGGCTGGTGTTCCGTCGCGATACCGTGCGTCGCCGTCTGAACCATCGGTTAGAGAAAGTGCTTAAGCGCCTGCATATCCTTGAAGGTTTGCTGGTGGCGTTTCTCAATATCGATGAAGTGATCGAGATCATCCGCACCGAAGATGAACCGAAGCCAGCCCTGATGTCGCGCTTTGGCATCAGCGAAACCCAGGCGGAAGCGATTCTGGAATTAAAACTGCGCCACCTCGCCAAACTGGAAGAGATGAAGATCCGCGGCGAGCAGGACGAGCTGGAAAAAGAGCGCGACCAGCTGCAGGCGATTCTGGCTTCTGAGCGTAAAATGAACAACCTGCTGAAAAAAGAGCTGCAGGCTGATGCCGATGCTTTCGGTGACGAACGCCGCTCGCCGCTTCACGAACGTGAAGAAGCGAAAGCGATGAGCGAGCATGATATGCAGCCGTCTGAGCCAGTGACTATCGTTCTGTCGCAGATGGGCTGGGTGCGGAGCGCCAAAGGGCACGACATCGACGCTCAGGGCTTGAGCTATAAAGCGGGCGACAGCTGGAAGGCCTCGGCGAAAGGCAAGAGCAACCAGCCGGTGGTGTTTATCGATACCACCGGGCGCAGCTATGCCATCGATCCGATTACCCTGCCTTCCGCGCGTGGCCAGGGCGAGCCGCTTACCGGTAAGCTGACTCTGCCGCCGGGGGCGACCGTGGAACATATGCTGATGGAAAGCGACGATCGTAAGCTGCTGATGGCTTCCGACGCGGGCTACGGTTTTGTCTGCACCTTCAACGATCTGGTGGCGCGCAACCGTGCCGGTAAAGCGCTGATCACCCTGCCTGACAACGCGCACGTGATGCCGCCGCTGGTGATTGAGGACGAGTCCGATATGCTGCTGGCCATCACGGCAGCCGGACGGATGCTGATGTTCCCGGTGAGCGATCTACCGCAGCTGTCGAAAGGCAAGGGCAACAAAATTATCAGCATTCCTGCGGCGGAAGCCGCCGCCGGGCAGGATGGCCTGGCGCATCTGTTTATCCTGCCACCGCAGAGCACGCTCACCATCCATGTTGGCAAACGGAAAATCAAACTGCGTCCGGAAGAGCTGCAAAAAGTCACCGGCGAGCGTGGTCGCCGCGGTTCGCTGATGCGCGGGCTGCAGAAGATCGACCGTGTTGAAATCGACTCGCCGCGCCGCGCCGCGGCAGGCGATAGCGAAGAGTAAACGCCACTCCTCCCGTCTTTGACGGGAGGAGGCGAAAAAATGCCGCAAAATCGTTGTTTATTCAGGCGTTGCGATTAACAATGTCCATCTCCAGGGACCCAGGAATAACGGTCCCGGCCTGCGCAGAACTGATGAGCCTGCCTTCTGTCAGCAGCGAATAATTCTAAGCGGTTTGGGTTTTAGAGGTAGCTATGCTATTCATTTTTCGAGTAATTTTCGTGGTCATTTATTGCATCGTGGTGTGCATACTTGGCTGTCTGTACTGCTTGTTCAGCCCGCGTAATCCAAAACATGTTGCCACTTTCGGCCATCTGTTTGGCCGCTTATCTCCGGTATTTGGCCTGAAGGTGGAACTGCGCAAACCTGCTGATGCGGAAAGCTATGGCAACGCGATCTACATCGCTAACCACCAGAACAACTATGATATGGTGACGGCGTCGAACATCGTGCAGCCGCCGACGGTCACCGTAGGTAAAAAAAGCCTGCTGTGGATCCCGTTCTTTGGCCAGCTCTACTGGCTGACGGGCAACCTGCTGATTGACCGTAATAACCGAACCAAAGCGCATGGCACCATTGCTGAAGTGGTGAATGCCTTTAAAAAGCGTAAAATTTCGTTCTGGATGTTCCCGGAAGGGACCCGCAGTCGCGGCCGCGGCCTGCTGCCTTTTAAAACCGGCGCCTTTCACGCGGCGATCGCCGCCGGAGTGCCGATTATTCCGGTGTGCGTGTCCAACACATCGAACAAAATTAAGCTCAACCGCTGGAACAACGGTCTGGTGATTGTTGAGATGCTGCCGCCGGTGGATACCAGCCAGTTCGGTAAAGACAACGTGCGCGCGCTGGCGACGCATTGCCGCGAGCTGATGGCCGCCAAAATTGCTGAGCTGGACAACGAAGTGGCCGCGCGCGAAGCGGCTAAAAAGTCATAAGACAGGAAACGCCGCCAACGCGCGCGTATTGCTGGCGGGAAACGAATTCCCTTTTTCATTTGTCAGTATGTCATGGAGTTAATATGTCACTCAGTCGGCGTCAGTTTATTAAGGCTTCCGGCGTAGCGCTGTGCGCTGGCGCCGCGCCGCTGAAAGCCCATGCCGCCGGCCAGCAGCTTGCGCTGCCGGTTCCGCCGCTGCTGGAATCGCGTCGCGGTCAGCCGCTGTTTCTGACGCTGCAGCGTTCGCACTGGTCGTTTACGCCAGGCACTCGCGCCCCCGTCTGGGGGATCAATGGCCGCTACATGGGGCCGACGATCCGCGTCTGGAGCGGGGACGACGTCAAGCTTATCTACAGCAACCGTCTGACTGAGAATGTCGCGATGACCATCCGCGGCCTGCAGGTGCCTGGCCCGCTGATCGGCGGCGCGGCGCGTATGATGTCGCCGAACGCCGACTGGGCGCCGGTGCTGCCTATCCGCCAGAGCGCTGCCACCTTGTGGTATCAGGCCAACACGCCGAACCGGATGGCGAAGCAGGTATACAACGGCCTGGCCGGCATGTGGCTGGTGGAAGATGAGGTCAGCAAGAACCTGCCAATCCCTAACCACTACGGCGTTGATGACTTCCCGGTGATCATTCAGGACAAGCGGCTGGATAACTTCGGCACGCCGGAATATAGCGAACCGGGGAGCGGCGGCTTCGTTGGCGATACGCTGCTGGTTAACGGCGTGCAGAGCCCCTATGTCGAAGTGTCGCGCGGCTGGGTGCGCCTGCGCCTGCTGAACGCCTCCAACTCCCGGCGCTATCAGCTGCAGATGAGCGATGGCCGACTGCTGCATGTGATTTCCGGGGATCAGGGGTTCCTGCCGGCGCCGGTCTCGCTCAAGCAGCTGTCGCTGGGGCCGGGGGAACGGCGTGAAATTCTGGTCGATATGACCAACGGCGATGAAGTGTCCATTACCTGCGGAGAAGCGGCGAGTATTGTCGACCGTATCCGCGGCTTTTTTGAACCGTCAAGCATCCTGGTCTCCACGCTGGTGTTGACCCTGCGGCCGACCGGGCTGCTGCCGCTGGTCACCGACAGTCTGCCGGTGCGTCTGCTGCCGACCGAACTGCTCTCCGGCACGCCGATCCGCAGCCGGGATATCACCCTTGGCGACGATCCGGGCATCAACGGCCAGCTGTGGGATCCGCAGCGTATCGATATCACGGCGCAACAGGGGACCTGGGAGCGCTGGACGGTGCGCGCCGACCGCCCGCAGTCGTTCCATATTGAAGGGGTGATGTTCCAGATCCGTAACGTCAACGGCTCGTCGCCCTTCCCGGAAGATCGCGGCTGGAAGGACACCGTGTGGGTCGACGGGCAGGTTGAACTGCTGGTCTACTATGCTCAGCCGTCGTGGCCGCACTTCCCGTTCCAGTATCTGAGCCAGACGCTGGAGCTTGCCGACCGCGGCTCGATCGGCCAGATGCTGGTGAATCCCGCGCCGTAATCTCTTCAACCCTGGCCGGAACACGGTCAGGGTTTGAGAAAATCCTCCTTCATTTCCACTATCATTCCGGCTTATAATCCACGCCCTTTTGGTTATTTTTTTATCATTTCCCCCGGAAGCAATATGAGCGCAATATCCCTGATCCAACCGGATCGTGACCTTTTTTCCTGGCCGCAATACTGGGCTGCCTGTTTTGGCCCTGCGCCATTTTTACCGATGTCGCGTGAAGAGATGGACCAACTTGGCTGGGATAGCTGCGACATTATTCTGGTGACCGGCGACGCCTACGTCGACCACCCGAGCTTCGGGATGGCCATCTGCGGCCGTATGCTGGAAGCGCAGGGGTTCCGGGTGGGGATCATTTCCCAACCGGACTGGAACAGCAAAGACGACTTTATGCGCCTGGGTAAGCCGAACCTGTTCTTCGGCGTGACCGCGGGCAATATGGACTCGATGATCAACCGCTACACCGCCGACCGTAAGCTGCGCCATGACGATGCTTACACCGCCGGCAACGTGGCGGGTAAACGCCCGGACCGCGCCACCCTGGTCTACACCCAGCGCTGTAAAGAGGCGTGGAAAGACGTGCCGGTGATCCTTGGCGGCATCGAGGCCAGCCTGCGCCGTACCGCGCATTATGATTACTGGTCCGATACCGTGCGCCGCTCGGTGCTGGTGGACTCCAAGGCCGATATGCTGATGTTCGGCAACGGCGAGCGTCCGCTGGTGGAAGTCGCGCATCGCCTGGCGATGGGCGAAACCATCGACCAGATCCGCGATGTGCGCAATACCGCCATCATGGTGAAAGAGGCGCTGCCGGGCTGGAGCGGCGTCGATTCCACCCGCCTGGATACGCCTGGCAAAATTGATCCCATCCCGCATCCGTACGGTGAGGATCTGCCGTGTGCCGATAACAAGCCGGTTGCGCCGAAAAAGCAGGAAGCCAAAAGCATCACCGTGCAGCCGCCGCGGCCCAAACCGTGGGAAAAGACCTATGTGCTGCTGCCTTCCTTCGAGAAGGTGAAAGGCGATAAGGTCCTGTACGCTCACGCTTCGCGTATTCTGCACCATGAAACCAACCCCGGCTGCGCCCGGGCGCTGATGCAAAAGCATGGCGAACGCTATATCTGGATCAACCCGCCGGCAATCCCGCTCTCGACTGAAGAGATGGACAGCGTCTTCGCGCTGCCTTACAAGCGTGTGCCGCATCCTGCTTACGGCGACGCGCGTATCCCGGCGTATGAGATGATCCGTTTCTCGATCAACATCATGCGCGGCTGCTTCGGCGGCTGTTCGTTCTGCTCAATCACCGAGCACGAAGGGCGCATTATCCAGAGCCGTTCAGAAGATTCGATCATTAATGAAATCGAAGCCATTCGCGACACGGTGCCCGGCTTTACCGGGGTGATCTCCGATCTCGGCGGACCAACGGCCAACATGTATATGCTGCGCTGCAAATCGCCACGCGCCGAGCAGACCTGCCGCCGTCTCTCCTGCGTCTACCCGGATATCTGCCCGCACATGGATACCAACCATGAGCCGACGATCAATCTTTACCGTCGCGCCCGTGAGCTGAAGGGCATTAAGAAGATCCTCATTGCCTCTGGCGTACGCTATGACATCGCCGTCGAAGATCCGCGCTATATCAAAGAGCTGGCGACCCACCACGTCGGCGGCTATCTGAAGATCGCCCCGGAGCATACCGAAGAGGGGCCGCTGTCGAAGATGATGAAGCCGGGCATGGGCAGCTATGACCGCTTTAAAGAATTGTTTGATACCTATTCGAAGCAGGCGGGTAAAGAACAGTATCTGATCCCGTACTTTATCTCCGCTCACCCGGGGACCCGTGATGAAGATATGGTGAACCTGGCGCTGTGGCTGAAACGTCATCGCTTCCGTCTCGACCAGGTACAGAACTTCTATCCGTCGCCGCTGGCGAACTCAACCACCATGTATTACACCGGCAAGAACCCGCTGGGTAAAATCGGCTATAAGAGCGAGGACGTGGTGGTGCCGAAGGGCGACAAACAGCGCCGTCTGCATAAAGCGCTGCTGCGCTATCACGATCCGGCAAACTGGCCGCTGATCCGTCAGGCGCTGGAGGCGATGGGTAAAAAGCACCTGATTGGCTCACGCCGCGACTGCCTGGTGCCTGCCCCGACGCTGGATGAGATGCGCGAAGCGCGTCGCCAGAACCGCCATACCCGTCCGGCGCTGACCAAGCACACGCCGATTGTACATCAGCGTTCTAACGGTGAAACGACGGCGAAAAAACCGGTCAAACGCGGTAAAGTCGCCGGGCGTTAAGCCTGACGTTGTGCCCGGTAGCGCTTTGCTGACCGGGCCAGTTGGAGAGCCGGATAAGCGTCAGCGCTATCCGGCTTTTTTATATGTTAGCCGCCAAACTGATCCGGATCGGGCCCTAAACGCTTGCCCTGGTCCAGCTTCGCGATTTCGCTGAGTTCGTCTTTGTCGAGACGGAAATCCCAGACGTTAAAGTTTTCCGCGATACGCGACGGCGTCACTGATTTCGGGATCACCACCAGGCCGCTATCAAGATGCCAGCGGATGACGATTTGCGCCGGCGTTTTGCCGTACTTATCGGCGAGCTGGTGGATGACTTTCTGATCGAACACCCCTTTACCGCCCTGGGCCAGCGGGCTCCAGGATTCGGTCTGGATCTTGTGGGTGGCGTTCCAGGCATGCAGCTGACGCTGCTGCAGCAGCGGATGGAGCTCAATCTGGTTGATCACCGGTGCGACGCCGGTTTCATCAATCAGCTTCTGCAGATGCGGGACCTGGAAATTACACACGCCGATGCTTTTCGCCAGCCCCTGCTGCTGCAGCTCGATCAGCGCCTGCCAGGCTTCGACGTAATGGCCGATCGCCGGCACCGGCCAGTGGATTAAATAGAGATCCACATAGTCGAGCTTCAGCTTGCTGAGGCTCTCTTTCAGCGCCTCGTGCGGCCGTTTTTGATCGTCGTTCCACAGCTTGGTGGTGATGAACAGCTCATCGCGATTGACGCCTGCGCTGTGCAGCGCGTTGCCGACGCCGGCCTCATTTTGGTACGCGGCGGCGGTGTCAAAGGAGCGATAACCGACTTCCAGCGCCTTATGAATGGCGGAGACGACTTCCTCGTTGCCAGCTTTCCACACGCCGAGACCCAGCTGCGGCATCAGGTTGCCGTCGTGTAGTTTTATAACGGTTGGATGTGTCATGCCTTCCTCCTGTTAATGAACTCGGCGAGGCAGAATCCGCCGAGGGGTAGCATTAAGTCTGGACGAAATAGCTAAAAACGGTAGTAAAAACACCTCTCCCCGACGTTTGTTTAACGTAAGGAGAGGTGAATCAGGCGGGGTTAAATTAGCGAGCAGCCTCGTAAATACGGCGGCTGACGTCCAGGGTGATATCCTGATGTTCGCCCAGTTTGGTCATGCCGTGCTCTTCCAGTTTCGCCAGCAGCGCCGGGATGGAGCTACCGTCGAGACCGTAATCGGAGAGGCGGGTCGGCACCCCCATCTGCTCGAAGAAACTACGGGTTGCGGCAATAGCGGCATCGATACGCTGTTCTTCGGAGCCCTCGGTGATATTCCATACGCGCTCGGCATACTGCAGCAGCTTCGCGCGCTTGGTATCGCGTTTCTCATTCCACAGCGCCGGCAGCACGATAGCCAGCGTCTGGGCGTGATCCAGACCATGCATCGCCGTCAGTTCGTGGCCGAGCATATGGGTCGCCCAGTCCTGCGGTACGCCAGCGCCGATAAGACCGTTCAGCGCCTGAGTCGCCGCCCACATAATATTAGCGCGCACGTCGTAGTTCTCTGGCTCCTGCAGCGCTTTCGGGCCATCTTCCACCAGCGTCAGCAGAATGCCTTCGGCGAAACGGTCCTGAATTTTGCCGTCAACCGGGTAGGTGACGTACTGTTCAACGGTATGGACGAAGGCGTCAACCACGCCGTTGGCGACCTGGCGCGGTGGCAGAGTGTAGGTGTAAACCGGGTCGAGGATCGCGAACTGTGGCTGGACGTGCGAAGACATAAACGCGCGTTTGTCGCCGGTGGTTTTCCGCGAAATCACCGCCCCTTTGTTTGATTCAGAACCGGTCGCTGGCAGAGTCAGAACCGAACCCATTGGAATGGCGCTGGCGATCTTACTGCCGTAAGTTTCCAGAATTTCCCATGGATCGATAGCGGCGTCGTAATGGGCCGCCGCGGCGATGAACTTGGTGCCATCCAGTACTGAACCGCCGCCGACCGCCAGCAGGAAGGTGACCTTCTCTTCACGGGCGAGCTTCACGGCGTTCATCAGAGTTTCGTAAGACGGGTTCGGCTCGATGCCGCCAAATTCAAGGACATCCAGGCCATTCAGGGCGGTGAGTACCTGATCCAGGACGCCCGTTTTTTTCACGCTGCCGCCGCCGTAGGTGATCAGTACGCGAGCCTCCGCCGGGATCTGTTCACGCAGCTTTTCAATCGCGCCTTTGCCAAACAGAATGCGGGTTGGGGTATGCAGGTCAAAATTATTCATTGCTAGTGTCCTCAAAAGAGTAAAACCGCCGACAGGGACGATACCGCTGCCAGATGACGGTTATTGTGGTCCTGGCGCCGTTGACCCTCAATGCACATTTCTGCCGATGTCTTGCCTATTTCTCCATGTGGCTGGAGAATTCTCGCCAGCCTGCGCACAATGTATGGGTGAAGAAACATCGGGAGAGGCGGTGGCAATGCAACACGCACAGATATGCCAGATATTGACAGAGAAGATTAACCAGCTGAAAGATAAGCACGAACTGTTAAGTTCGCTGCTGCCTGACGTCCGCCTGCTGTATGGGACGCAGCCGGGTACCCGGACGCCGGTGATGTATCAGCCGGGGATCGTTTTTCTCTTTTCCGGCCATAAAATTGGTTATATCAATGAGCGGACTTTTCGCTACGACACAAATGAATATCTGCTGCTGACCGTGCCGCTGCCCTTCGAATGCGAAACCTTTGCCACCCCGGAGGTGCCCCTCGCCGGGATGCGTCTGAACGTCGATATCCTGCAACTGCAGGAGCTGCTGATGGATATTGGCGAGGATCCGCTGTTTCAGCCCGCCGTCGCCTCCAGCGGAATAAATTCGGCAGTGCTTTCCGAAGATATTTTATGCGCTGCCGAACGGCTGCTCGACGTCATGGATCGTCCGCTGGACGCGCGCATTCTTGGCAAGCAGATTATCCGTGAAATCCTCTACTATGTGCTGACGGGCCCCTGCGGCGGCGCACTGCTGGCGTTGGTCAGCCGACAGACCCATTTCAGTTTGATAAGTCGCGTGCTGAAACACATCGAGAGCCAGTACACCGAAAACCTGAGCGTCGATCGGCTGGCGGCGGAAGCGAATATGAGCGTCTCGGCGTTTCACCATAATTTTAAATCAGTGACCAGTACCTCACCGCTGCAGTATCTGAAAACCTACCGTTTGCACAAGGCGCGTATGCTGATGATCCATGACGGCATGAAGGCCAGCGCGGCGGCGATGCGGGTGGGGTATGAAAGTCCTTCGCAGTTCAGCCGCGAGTTTAAGCGCTACTTCGGTATGACGCCCGGGGAAGATGCCGCACGAATTCGCACGATGCAGGGCATGTAATATCGGGAAGGGCAAGCCGGGCGGGCGCAGGCCCCCCGGCAGGTGGCCGTCAGGCGCTGCAGTATTTCTTTTTGATCACCACGAACAGCGTGCCGAGCAGGCCCGCCAGCAGCAGAGCAATCGGCAGGATCATCAGGCAGGTCATGACCTGATCTTCATGGCGCTTCACAAACGGGATCATGCTCAGCGCATAGCCGAGACCCGTGACCACGCCAACCCACAGCAGGGCGCTCAGCCAGTTGAAGAACTGAAAGCGGCGGTTCGGCAGGCCGGAAATCCCCGCCATGGTTGGCAGCAGGGTGCGGACAAATGCCAGAAAGCGGCCCGCGAGCAGCGCCAGCAGGCCGTGGCGATCAAACATACAGGTGGCGCGCTGATGGTACTTATGCGGCAGATGCGCCAGCCAGCCTTTCACCGTTTGCGTATTGCCCAGCCAGCGCCCTTGCACATAGCTCAGCCAGCAGCCGAGGCTGGCGGCGGCGGTCAGAATGGCGATAGTGGGCACAAAGTCCATGACGCCTTTAGCAATCAGCGCGCCGGCGAGCAGCAGCAGGCTGTCCCCCGGTAAAAAGGACGCGGGCAGCAGCCCGTTTTCCAGAAACAGGGTGGCGAACATAACCAGATATACAACGCCCACAACGTGAGGGTTCGCCAATGCGGCAAAATCATGTTGCCACAACGCGGCGACAATCTCTTGAATGACAACCATGGACTTTCCTAAGTGGTACCGTATTGTTGACTAGTGTACTCCTGAAGAGACCCGAGCACCTTGATCCCGGGCGCAACAAAAGCGGCCGCTTTGCTAAAAAGCGTCCGCTATTGTTGCCACTGACTGTCACTTTACACGATACGCGCGAAGCCCGCTGCTAAATCCGCCTGCAGATCGTCAACATTTTCGAGACCAATGTGCAAACGGATCAACGTGCCGCTGAAGTCGACTTCCGCATCCGGTCGGATGTGAGCGATTTGCTCCGGCTGATTGGCCAGAATCAGCGATTCAAAGCCGCCCCACGAGTAGGCCATGCTGAACAGGCTGAAATTGTCGAGGTACTCGGCCAGTTCGGCATCATTGAGGCGCTTGTTGAGTACAAACGAGAACAGCCCGCTGCTGCCGGTAAAATCGCGCTTCCAGAACTCATGGCCTTTACTGCCGGGCAGGGCGGGGTGGTTGACCCGCGCCACCTGCGGATGCTGCGCCAGCCACTCGGCGATGCGCAGGCTGCTTTCATGATGCTGACGCAGGCGCACGCCCAGGGTGCGCAGGCCGCGGCTGGTCATATAGGCGGTATCGGCGTCCAGCATTTGTCCCATCAGATAGGCATTCTCACGCAGCTGCGGCCAGCAGCGCGCGTTCGCCACCGCAGTGCCGACCATGGCGTCAGAATGGCCGATCAGGTATTTGGTACCTGCCTGAATAGAAATATCGATGCCAAAATCCAGCGCTTTGAACAGGATCCCCGCCGCCCAGGTGTTATCGATCATGATAATCGCTTCCGGCGCGACCTGACGCACGGCGGCGACAATCGCTGGCACATCATGCACTTCCATGGTGATGGAGCCAGGCGATTCAAGGAACACCACGCGGGTCTCCGGCCGAATAAGTTGGGCAATATCGGCGCCGATGAGGGGATCGAACCAGCTGGTGGCGACGCCGAGTTTAGCGAGAATTTTGGTACAAAAATCCTGGCTTGGCTCATAGGCGGTATTGGTCATCAGCACATGGTCGCCCTGTTCGACGAACGCCAGGATGGTGTTGGCCACCGCGGCCGCGCCACAGGGGAAGAGGGCGCAGCCGGCGCCGCCTTCCAGCTCGCACATCGCTTCCTGCAGTGAGAAGTGGGTCAGGGTGCCGCGACGCCCGTAGAACAGCTCGCCGTTAGCCCGGTTGCGGGTGGCGTGTTTTTTGGCTTCCACGGTATCGAAAACCAGCGATGACGCGCGCTGGATCACGCTGTTCACTGAGCCCTGGGTATATTTTTTGCTCCGCCCGGCGTTGACCAGCGCGGTATCAAGATGTTTATCAGCCATGTTGATGAACCTGTTTTTATACGTCTGGACGTCTAAACTAGCATGAATCTTCTTTTCTGTACCAGTGCGGCGCCGATACAGGCGAAAATTTTACCAGGCCCGCAGTAAGCCGCTTTTTTACTGCGTGAGCGCAAGGAAAATAAACGTGATTTGCTGCACAGTGTAAATACTAATGAGAACCACTATCAATTCGATGTCGTTTTGATATTATTGTGGGCAGATTTTGTGATTATCGTCGTGGAGATAGAGCGTGGGTAATAATTTGATGCAGGCGGATCTCTCCGTTTGGGGTATGTATCATCATGCCGATATTGTCGTTAAGGTGGTGATGATTGGCCTGATTCTGGCGTCGGTCGTCACCTGGGCCATCTTTTTCGGCAAAGGGGCGGAAATCCTCGCCAGCAAGCGTCGCCTCAAACGTGAACAGCAGCAGCTGGCGGAAGCCCGCTCTCTCGATCAGGCCAGCGATATCGCCAGCGCCTTTGAGGCGAAGAGCCTGACCACCCAGCTTATCAATGAAGCGCAGAACGAACTCGAACTCTCTGCCGGTGCGGAAGACAATGAAGGCATCAAGGAACGCACCGGTTTCCGCCTTGAGCGCCGCGTCGCGGCGGTCGGTCGCCATATGGGGCGCGGCAATGGTTATCTGGCCACCATCGGCGCCATTTCGCCGTTCGTGGGTCTGTTTGGTACCGTCTGGGGCATCATGAACAGCTTTATCGGTATCGCCCAGACGCAGACTACCAACCTTGCGGTGGTAGCGCCGGGCATCGCGGAAGCGCTGCTGGCGACGGCCATCGGCCTGTTCGCCGCCATCCCGGCGGTGGTCATCTATAACATCTTTGCCCGCATGATTGGCAGCTACAAGGCCTCGCTCGGCGACGTCGCCGCTCAGGTGCTGCTGCTGCAAAGTCGCGACCTGGACCTCAGCGCCAGCGGTGTGAAGCCGGTGCGTAGCGCGCAGAAATTACGGGTAGGTTGATCGGCTATGGCGATGCGTCTTAATGAAAATCTGGACGATAACGGCGAAATGCATGAGATCAACGTGACGCCGTTTATCGACGTCATGCTGGTTCTGCTGATTATCTTTATGGTGGCTGCGCCGCTGGCGACGGTTGACGTGAAGGTGAATCTGCCGGCCTCCTCCAGCCAGCCGCAACCGCGACCGGAAAAACCCATTTATCTGTCGGTGAAGGCGGATAAGAGCATGTTCCTCGGCAACGACCCGATTACCGAAGCGAATATGATTAACGCCCTGGATAGCCTGACCGCCGGCAAAAAAGATACCACTGTCTTCTTCCGCGCGGATAAAACCGTCGATTACGAGACGATGATGAAAGTGATGGATACCCTGCATCAGGCGGGCTATCTCAAGATCGGGCTGGTGGGCGAAGAGACCGTCAAAGCCAAATAATCCGATTCTGTTCCTGAAAAGGCTGGCCGCGCGCCGGCCTTTTTTATGGCCGTCTGCCGGCGATGTGTTGGCCTGGCGTTGCCATCACGTTATCTGTCTGAGATATAATGTCGCTTCTTTTTGTTAACTAACAGGATTATATGGAACGCTTTCTGGAAAACGCTATGTACACTTCGCGCTGGCTGCTGGCACCGGTTTATTTTGGCCTTTCGCTGGGACTGGTCGCGCTGACCATCAAATTTTTTCAGGAGATCGTCCACGTTCTGCCGCATATCTTCAGCGTCAGCGAGTCGGAATTGATCCTGACGCTGCTGTCGCTGGTGGACATGACCCTGGTGGGTGGCCTGCTGGTGATGGTGATGTTCTCGGGCTATGAGAATTTCGTGTCGCAGCTGGATATCAATGAAGGGAAAGAGAAGCTGAGCTGGCTCGGTAAAATGGACGCCACCTCTCTGAAGAATAAAGTCGCGGCGTCAATTGTGGCGATCTCCTCTATCCACCTGCTGCGGGTGTTTATGGATGCGAAAAACGTGCCGGACAACAAGCTGATGTGGTACGTGATTATCCACCTGACCTTCGTCCTTTCGGCCTTTGTGATGGGCTATCTCGATCGTCTGAACAAAGTGAAACACTGATCTCTTCTCTCCCGGCGGTGTTAGCCGCTGGGCTTTTTTCTCCCCCGTTTCTGCTTCTCTGCGCTGGCGTATGTCCGGGCTTCTGCTTTGCTTAAAGGGCGCTTAACAACGGAGGCAAGGTGATGACGCGATTAACGGCCAAAGATTTCCCGCAGCAGCTGCTCGAGTATTATGACTACTATGCCCACGGCAAAATCAGCAAACGCGAGTTTCTCCAGCTGGCGGGGAAATATACTGTCGGCGGGATGACCGCGCTGGCGCTGTTTAATCTGCTGAAGCCCGACTATGCCCTGGCAGAGCAGGTACCGTTCACCGACCCGGATATCCGTCCGGAGTATATTCATTATCCCTCTCCTGACGGCCACGGCGAAGTGCGGGCTTACCTGGTGACGCCGACGAAAATAGCCGACAAAGCGCCCGCCGTTGTGGTGGTACATGAGAACCGAGGCCTCAATCCCTACATTGAAGACGTAGCCCGGCGGGTCGCGAAAGCGGGATATATCGCGCTGGCGCCTGATGGCCTGAGCGCCGTCGGCGGCTATCCGGGGAATGATGATGAAGGCCGCGCGCTCCAGCAGAAAGTCGATCCCGTGAAGCTGATGAATGATTTTTTTGCGGCGGTCGCGTTTATGGCGAAGCATCCACAGGCGACGGGGAAGGTCGGTATCACCGGGTTTTGTTACGGCGGCGGCGTCAGCAACGCGGCGGCGGTGGCGATCCCGGAGCTAGCCTGCGCGGTGCCGTTTTACGGCCGCCAGCCGCCGCTGAAGGAGGTCGATAAAATTAAAGCGCCGCTGCTGCTGCACTATGCCGGCCTCGATAGCGGCATTAATGAAGGCTGGCCCGCCTATGAACAGGCGTTGAAGGAACACCATAAAGTCTACGAGGCCTATCTCTATCAGGGCGTGAATCACGGCTTTCATAATGATTCCACGCCGCGCTACGATCGGGCTGCGGCTGATCTGGCCTGGCAACGCACGCTGGCATGGTTTGAGAAGTATTTACGCTAGCGCAAACGACATAAATAGCGCTACCGCTCGCTCAAAAAAACGCTATATAATTTATTATACAGCGATTGGGAGGGCGCGATGGAAAATCATTTTGGCAAAGGCTTAATGGCGGGGCTACAGGCATCCTATGCTGACACCGCCGCGCATGCGGCGAATTTTTGCGCCGACTATAAACGCGGGTTTGTGCTCGGCTACTCGCACCGCATGTTTGAAAAAACCGGCGACCGCCAGCTCAGCGCGTGGGAGGCGGGGATCCTGACCCGTCGCTATGGCCTTGACAGAGATATGGTGATGGATTTCTTCAAAGAAGGTGGGTCGGGTATGGCGATGCGCTATTTTCTGGCGGGCTATCGGCTGGAAAGCTAAACAGGACGGCTTCGCAGGCGGAGCCGTCCTGTGGTGGGAACCCTTTCCCGTCAGCGGGAAAGGGTGAAGACCTTACGCCTGGCGCTTATCTTCCGTTTGGGTGTCAAAGTCGCGGGCGTCGTGGCGCTCATGCAACTGCTCATTGAGCGGGCCGTTGGTGCGGTTGACGATGCGTCCGCGCTTGACGGCCGGGCGGTTGCCCACATCCTGCGCCCAGCGCAGCACGTTTTTATAGCTCCCGGCGTCGAGGAACTCCGCCGCGTTATAGACATTGCCCAGCACTACGTTGCCATACCACGGCCAGACAGCCATATCGGCGATGGTGTACTCCTCGCCGGCCACATAGCGACCGCGGGCGAGCTGTTTGTCCAGCACGTCGAGCTGGCGTTTGGCTTCCATCGTAAAGCGGTCGATCGCGTACTCGATCTTCACCGGCGCATAGTTATAGAAGTGGCCGAAGCCGCCGCCGAGGAACGGCGCCGCGCCCTGCAGCCAGAACAGCCAGTTGAGGGTTTCGGTGCGGCCGGCAGGATCTTTTGGCAGGAAGAAGCCAAATTTTTCCGCCAGATAGAGAAGAATGTTGCCGGACTCAAATACCCGGGTCGGCGGCGTGGTGGAGTGGTCGCTGAGGGCCGGGATCTTCGAGTTCGGGTTGATATCGACAAAGCCGCTGGAAAACTGATCCCCTTCGCCAATGCGTATTAGCCAGGCGTCGTACTCCGCGCCGCTGACGCCCAGCGCCAGCAGCTCCTCCAGCATGATGGTCACCTTCTGGCCGTTGGGCGTGCCCAGTGAGTATAGCTGGAGCGGATGGGTACCGACCGGCAGGACGCGTTCATGGGTCGCGCCGGAAACGGGACGGTTGATATTGGCGAACGCGCCGCCGCTGTTTTGCTTCCATTCCCACACTTTGGGTGGCTGGTAGTTTTGCTCTGACATGCTGGTTTGCCTTTTTCGTGGATGTACAAAAAGTGTAGCAGGTGACCTCAGGCCATAATCCGCGCGGCCCACACGCTGACATCATCGCCGCTGCCCAGATCCGGCTGCACCAGGCCATTGACCATAAAGGTCGGCGAGACGTGAATGCCGTTCTGACGGGCGTATTTACTGTGCCACTTGATCACGTCCTGCAGCTCCGGGCGGGCAAAGGCGGCCCCCAGCAGCACGTGACTGTAACGTTCAATGCGTTCAATGATTTGCTGCGGCGTGGCGTTCATATTCGGCCCGCTGCAGTGATCGATAAACTCAAACTCTTCCCGATGGTCGGCCACGGCCTGCATCACCTTATGCGCCTGCTCTCTGCCGTGCGGCAGGGTAGACGCGGCGAGGATGCAGCGGACAATCACCCCGGAGAACAGATGCCACGGCTGCGACTGCAGGCGTATCTTGATGGTGACGTTATCGGCGCCGACCTCATCAAGCAGATCCTCGAGCTTATTAAACGCGCGGACAGAGTAGGGGCAGGTGGGCTCAAGGAACACCTCAAACGTCCGCGGGCCGTGTCCCCAGACCAGCGGTTGGGCATTCAGATGCGAGGGTGTGCTCATTGTCGACTCCTGATGTTGCGTTGTTTTTTTGTTATATCATCGATAACGATATCACTTTTGCTTCCGGCTGCAGGGTTATTTTCCTTAACGGCACGATTAGCGAAACGAATGAGTGGTATCATCGTTACACCTCTGTCTGGTAAGTGCCTGCGGCAGGATAAGAAGAGGGAGTTTTGTTTCGCCAACTGCCCGGGCTGCATTAATTTGAGGTCAGGCTAAATGAGCAAAGGATCGACAAGTAGTGACGCCCCGTTTGGGACATTGTTAGGCTATGCGCCCGGCGGCGTGGCGATTTATTCATCGAATTACAGTAGCTTAAATCCGCAGGACTACCCGGATGACGCGACGTTTCGCAGCTACATCGGCAATGAGTATATGGGGCATAAATGGCAGTGCGTCGAGTTTGCACGCCGCTTTCTGTTCCTGACCTACGGGTTTGTCTTTACCGATGTGGGGATGGCATATGAAATCTTCTCCCTGCGTTTCCTGCGTGAAGTGGTCAATGACAATATTTTGCCGCTGCAGGCCTTCGCCAACGGTTCCCGCCGTCCGCCCATCGCCGGTTCGTTACTGATCTGGCAGAAGGGAGGCGAGTTTAAGCACACCGGCCACGTCGCGGTGATCACCCAGCTTGTCGGCAATAAAGTGCGTATCGCCGAGCAGAATGTCATTCACTCGCCGCTGCCGCAGGGCCAGCAGTGGACCCGCGAGCTGACCCTCGAGGTCAACGCCGGCCGGTACACCATCAAAGATACCTTTACCGATACCGAAATTTTAGGCTGGATGATCCAGACCGCCGATACCGAACACAGCCTGCCGCAGCCGGTGCTGCCGGGCGAGGCGATGGCGATCAAAGGCGCGCGGCTGCCGAACAACGGCCAGTTCCGCGGCAAATGGCTGAACGAGAAAGATCCGCTGCAGAAAGCCTACGTGGCGGCCAACGGCCATTTCATCAACCAGGATCCCTACCAGTATTTCACCATCAGCGAAAGCGCCGAACAGGAGCTGATCAAAGCCACTAACGAGCTGCACCTGATGTATCTGCACGCCACCGATAAGGTGATGAAGGATGATAACCTGCTGGCGCTGTTTGATATCCCGAAAATCCTCTGGCCGCGTCTGCGTCTCTCCTGGCAGCGCCGTCGTCATCATATGATCACCGGGCGCATGGATTTCTGCATGGACGAGCGCGGGCTGAAGGTGTACGAGTACAATGCCGACTCCGCCTCCTGCCATACCGAAGGCGGGCTGATCCTTGAACAGTGGCTGAAGCAGGGCTACTACGGCACCGGCCACAATCCGGCGGAAGGTCTGCTCGATGAGCTGGCGGGGGCGTGGAAACACAGCCGGGCGCGGCCCTTCGTCCACATCATGCAGGACAAGGATCTGGAAGAGAATTACCACGCGAAATTTATCCAGCGTTCGCTGACCCAGGCCGGTTTTGAGAGCAAAATTCTCTTTGGCCTTGATGAGCTGCGCTGGGACGCTGCCGGCCAGCTGATTGACGCTGACGGGCGGCTGGTCAACTGCGTCTGGAAAACCTGGGCATGGGAAACCGCCATTGAGCAGGTGCGTGAAGTCAGCGCCGATGAGTACGCGGCGGTGCCGATTCGTACCGGACATCCGCAGAATGAGGTGCGGCTGATTGACGTCCTGCTGCGTCCTGAAGTATTGGTATTCGAACCCCTGTGGACGGTGATCCCGGGTAACAAAGCGATTCTGCCGGTGCTGTGGTCGCTGTTCCCGCATCATCGCTATCTGCTGGATACCGATTTTGTGGTTAACGACGAGCTGGCGAAAACCGGCTATGCCGTGAAGCCCATTTCCGGACGCTGCGGGAACAATATCGATTTGATCGGTCCTCAGGATGAGGTTCTGGATAAGACCAGCGGCCAGTTTGTCGATCGCAAGAATATCTACCAGCAGCTGTGGTGCCTGCCGAAAGTGGACGGTAAGTACATTCAGGTGTGCACATTTACCGTCGGCGGTAACTACGGCGGTACCTGCCTGCGCGGCGATTCGTCGCTGGTGGTGAAAAAAGAGAGCGATATCGAGCCGTTAATCGTTTTGAAAGACAAAGCATGACGTGCGAAACCCGGGTAGCGGCATACCCCTGTCCGGGTGACAACGTACAGAAAAGGATAGCCCCGGCATGGTCAGCGCCGCCGGGGAACACCTGCAACGAAGCCAAGATAATTAACACAACAACAAGACAGAAAAGGAAAATAGTATGCACGATCGGCGTCTCGCCGCCCGCGCGGGTGAACTCAAGCCCTCCGCCGTCCGCGAACTTCTCAAGCACAGTAAACTGCCCGGCGTGATCTCGCTTGGCGGCGGCATTCCGGCCCCGGAATTGTTTGATACCGAAGGCCTGGAGCTGGCGGTGCAGAAGGTGATGAGCGAACGTTTTCATGACGCATTCCAGTACGGTCTGACGGAGGGCTACCCGCCGTTGCGCCAGGCGGTGAGTGAAATCTGTCACTCCCGTGGCGTGACCTGTTCTCCCGCTCAGGTCTATATCACCTCCGGCTCGCAGCAATCGCTGGATATCGTTGCTCGTACGCTGCTCGATCCAGGTGACACTATCGTCGTTGAACGTCCCACCTATCTGGCGGCGCTGCAGGTGTTTCAGCTGGCGCAGGCCAATATTCTCAGTGTCGACACCGATGATGACGGGATGCTGGTGGAGCAACTGGCCGACCTGCTGGAGACCACCCGCGTCAAAGCCGTTTATCTGGTGCCGACGTTCGGCAACCCCGGCGGCAAAACGCTGAGCGAGACGCGTCGTCGTCGCCTGGTTGAGCTGGCGAAAAAATATGACTTCGTCATTCTGGAAGACGATCCCTATGGCGAAATTAGCTTCACTGACGCCGTTCGACGCCCGCTCTATCAGCACGCGGTTGAGCTGGGCTGTGAAGATCAGGTGGTCTACACCTCGACCTTTTCGAAGATCCTCGCGCCGGGGATGCGCATCGGCTGGGTCGTGATGCCGGACTGGCTGGCGCAGCAGACGGTGATCGTCAAGCAGGCGGCGGATCTGCATACCAATATGCTTTCGCAGGTGATCACCGCGGAGTACCTCGGCATGAACCGGCTGGAGAACCAGATCGCGTTGATTCGCGAAGACTACCGCAAGAAGTGTGTGGCGCTGGCCGACGCGCTGGAAAGCCGCCTTGGCGAGCACCTGGAATTCAGCCGCCCGCAGGGGGGCATGTTCCTGTGGGCGTGTTTCCGCTATCCGTTCGATACCATGGAATGGATGAAGAAAACGCTGGAAAACGGCGTAGTCTACGTTCCTGGCGAAGCGTTCTATCACGATAAGCCGGATACCCGTACTCTGCGTCTCTCCTACTCCACGGTGTCTGAGGCCGGGTTGCTGACGGCCGTTGAGCGGCTGGCGGCCTCCCTGTAATGACTCTGCTGTGCGCCGCTTAACGACGGCGCACAGCCCTTCGCGGCGAGAGCGGGAGGAACTGACGTTAGCGTCCAGCGCCAGGGTCAATCTGTCTCGGCGATCCGGTCATCCAGCCAGACCAGCATCAGCGATGCGAGAAAAGCAACCGCAAAGGTGCCAATAAACAACCACATAAATGTCCCTCGCGGGTTAATTATTTTTCTGATTTTACCGGAGAGCGATCGTTTCGGTCGGAGATGGAGATTTTTGTCCCAGCAGAATGGCTGGCGAGAGAGAAAAAGTCATCGGCATCAATATCGAAGTTGAGAATAATTTCCCTGTATTTCCCACCGTTAATCAATGCTTTGGCTTCTTTAATACTACTGGCAATAATGACTGGCATCAGTTTTATCTCATTTTGAAAACTGAGAAGCAAAATAAGAGTTAGTTCGTACCAGATCAACTACTTTTTATAGTATGTCGCAGCAGAAAAAAACGTCATATCGCGGCCCCGCAATGGCGGGGTGTTTTATGGCGGTCAACAGCACAATCTCATTCGACGCTGAAGATATACTGCGATTTCGCCCCCCATCAGGATGATTTTCCCTGCTGTTTTTCGCGCAATATCTCGCCACAGCGCTGCCGATCTTCGCCCAGTGTTTGCTGCTCCTGCGCGCTGAGCTGGCGCCAGGTGTCCAGCATCCGCTGCCCCAGCGCCGGCAGGTAATGGGTTTTATGCAATGCATAGTCCGAATTTCCCCCTTCGACGATATTTTGCATATCGTGGAGGAACTGGCGGCTGTCGTCATGATCGATCATGCAAAAGACTGCCCGGTAGTAGGCTTCTTCATCTGCGGTGTAATGCGGGGTGAACCACCAGACCAGCAGCGCGATAAGCGCCAAAAGCGGGATAATAAAAGGTAATTTTTTCAACATCAGTTTTTCGGTCGGAGACAATCAGCCGTCAGTGTACCTGCAATGACGGCCTGATGTAAGCGCCGGCCCCGGCGGGCCGGCGCAGGCTAGTAGCCGACCGGGTAGATGCGGCCGGTCTGAACGCCTTCAATGCTGCGACGATAGGCCTGCGCCACGGCGGCGGCGGGGACGCTGGCAAAGCCCGGGAAAAAGTCGCCGTAGGCCGCCAGCGACTCGCTGAGCACGGTGGGGCTAATGAGATTGATGCGGATCCCGCGTGGCAGTTCGCAGGCGGCGGCGCGCACAAAGCCTTCCAGACCGGCGTTGACCGTCGTGGCATTGACGCCCTGAGCAATGGGCTCCTGGGCGACAATACCGCTGACCAGAGTAATCGACCCGCCGTCACGCAGGAAATGCTGCCCGATCAGCGCCAGGCGAATTTGCCCCAGCAGCTTGTCCTGCAGCCCGAGGTTGAACTGACTGTCGGTCATGGTGCTTAACGGCCCAAAGTGCAGATTGCCGGTGGTGGAGACAATCGCATCTACTTCGCCCGTTTGGGCAAATAGCGCCTCGACGCTCTCCTGCGAGGTGATATCCACCTGATAATCTCCCCGGGTGCGGCCGACGCGGATAACGTCATGTCTCTGGCTCAGCTCTTCGCTGACCGCGCGACCGATGGTGCCGCTGGCACCGATAACGATAATTTTCATGGCTGTCTCCTGATGAGGTGAGACGCTATTCTTTAATAAAACGAATATCGGATAAACTGGCTAAAAGTTAGAACATTACTAACCAGAGGTTAGCAATATGGATAAGCTGCGAGGGATGGAGACGTTTATTGCCGTGGTGGAGTGCGGCAGCTTTACCGGGGCGGCGTCGCGCCTGGGGCTGTCGGCGGTGATGATCGGGAAATATATCGCCCAGCTGGAAAGCCAGCTGGCGACGCGTCTGCTGGAGCGTAACACCCGACGCCAGAGCCTCACCGACGCCGGGCGGGTCTATTTTGACGAAGCGAAACGGGTGATGGAGCAGGTCTCCATCGCCGAAAGCGCGGTCGAGCGGCTGCGGCTGGCGCCCGCCGGCACCCTGCGGGTGAGCGCCCCCACCTCGTTTGGCGCCAGCGTGATCGCGCCCCTGACCGCCACCTTCCTGCAGGCCTGGCCTGCGGTCCGGGTGGAACTGGATCTGACTAACCGGATGGTCGATCTGGTGGATGAGGGGGTCGATCTGGCGATCCGCATTGGCGAGATCCATCAGGAGGATCTGGTGACCCGCTATCTGGCGCCGTATCGGATGGTGATCTGCGCCGCGCCGGCTTATCTGGCGCGTTACGGGACCCCCGGGACGCCAGAGGATCTCGCCGATCATCTCTGCCTGTCCCATACGGTCTGGACCGCCCGCAATGAGTGGCGACTGCCGGGCATAGAGGGGGAAGTGCGCTGGAAACGCGATGCGATTTTACGCTGCAATGATGGTTACGCGCTGCGCCAGGCGGCAATCGCCGGGGCCGGGCTGCTGATGCAGCCGGAGGTGCTGCTGGCCGATGCGCTGGCCAGCGGCAGCCTGGTGCGGGTGCTGGAGGCCTGGACCCCGCAGCCGAGACCCGTGCATCTGCTCTGGCGCCAGGATCGTCGGCCCCTGCCGAAGCTGACGCAGTTTATTGCCCATCTTCAGCAGGGAATGGCCGACGCGCTGACAATGACCCGCGCGTCGGAATAATCACTCCTCCCGCAGCGCCTGCTGCCAGTCGGCAATCAGATCGTTGGGATCTTCGATCCCCACCGACAGGCGGATCAGCTGGGGCGTGATGCCATTCGCCAGACGTTTCTCCAGCGGGATCGAGGCATGGGTCATGCTGAAGGGCTGGCTCACCAGACTCTCCACGCCGCCCAGGCTCTCCGCAAGCGTAAACCAGCGCAGCTTGCTGATAATGCGCTCGGCGTAACCTTCATCGCCCTTCACCACCACCGAAATCATGCCGCCGGGCAGCGCCATTTGCTGGCGCGCCAGCTGATGATGCGGGTGCGAGGCCAGCCAGGGGAACCAGACTCGCTCCACTTCCGGCTGCTGTTCCAGCCATTCGGCGAGCTGCAGCGCGTTCGCGCTGTGGCGCTCCATCCGCAGCGCCAGGGTACGGATACCACGTAGCGTCAGGAAGCTGCTGAACGGGTCAAGTACCCCGCCTACCGCATTCTGCAGATAGCCAAGCTTTTCCGCGAGCTCGGAGTTATCGCCAACCACCGCCAGGCCGGCGACGACATCGGAATGGCCGTTGAGGTATTTGGTCGCGGAGTGCACCACAATATCAAATCCATGCTCCAGCGGGCGATGGATCGCCGGCGAGGCGAAGGTGTTATCGGCGACGCTGATCAGGTTATGGCGTCGCGCGATGGCGGCGATGGCGCTGAGATCCGCCAGCTTCAGCAGCGGGTTGGTGGGCGTTTCCACCCAGATCATGCGCGTATCGGGGCGGATCGCCGCTTCAATCCCCTTCAGGTCGTCGGGTTTCACCCAGCTCACCTGCAGACCAGCGCTACGGCGGCGCACGTTTTCCAGCAGGCGGTAAGTGCCGCCATACACATCATCGACCGCCACCAGGTGACTGTCCTTATCCAGCAGCTCCAGCACGGTGGAGATGGCGGCCAGCCCGGAGGCGAACGCGTAGCCGCGCGTGCCGTTTTCCAGGTCGGCGATCGCCGTCTCCAGCGCGTGGCGGGTAGGGTTCCCACTGCGGGAATATTCATAGCCGGTATGCTGCCCCGGCGCCGGCTGAGCAAAAGTGGAGGTGGCGTAAATCGGCGGCATCACTGCGCCGTGGCTGTCGGTGAAGGTTCCGCTATGTACGCTCAGGGTGTGGATAGATGACATAAAAAAATTCCTTATTGTGCGACTCGGTTACGCCAGGCGGTTAGTACATCGCTGCGGGTGACCAGGCCAAGAAAACGCGCGTTGTCAGCGATCACCGCCACCAGACCGCGATCGAGAATAGCCTGCAGCTCGTTCTCTGGCGCATGCTTATCGAGAGTTTCAACATGGCGGCTCATCGCTTCGCTGACCGGCAGGGAAAAGCGTTGGCGATCGCCCTGTACGTGGCGGATCAAATCCCACTCATCGACAATGCCGACCACGTGGCCATCCTCCAGCACCGGCAGCTGGGAGATGTCATACAGCCGCATGCGGGTAAAGACTGCGGCCAGGGTGTCGTCCGGCGCGGCCGTGACGGTGGCGCCTTCGTCATGGCGCAGGGCGATAAAATCACTGAGATCGCCCTGTTCGGGCCGGGCGAGCAGTCCTTGCTGGCGCATCCAGTCATCGTTGAACATTTTGGACAGGTATTTATTGCCGCTATCACAGGCGAAGGTCACCACCCGTTTCGGACGGCTTTGTGCCCGGCAGTAGCGCAGGGCGGCGCTGAGCAAGGTGCCGGTGGAAGAGCCGGCCAGCACGCCCTCGACCTGCAGCAGCTGGCGCGCAGTCTGGAACGCTTCGCGGTCGCTGATGCGATACGCGGTATGTACCCCCTCCAGCCTGGCCAGCGGCGGGATAAAATCTTCGCCGATCCCTTCGACCAGCCAGGATCCCGTTTCGCCGTAGCGTCCGGTATCGACCTGATCGGCAAGGATCGAACCCGCCGGATCGGCGAGAATAAATTCCGTTTTCGGCGAGTGTTCAGCAAACCAGGCCTGAAGCCCGCCCAGCGTACCGCCGGAGCCGACGCCGACGACGACGGCGTCGATATCGCCCTCCAGCTGCTGATAAAGCTCCGGCGCAGTGGAGGTGGCATGGGCCAGCGGATTGGCGTCGTTATTAAACTGGTCGATATAAAAGGCGCCCGGCGTTTCATCGGCAAGGCGGCGGGCATAATCCTGATAATAGGCCGGATGGCCTTTATTGACGTCGGAACGGGTGAGCAGCACCGTCGCGCCCAGCGCCCGCAGGTGAAAGATTTTCTCGCGGCTCATTTTGTCCGGCACCACCAGGATCAGCCGGTAATTTTTCTGCGCCGCGATCAGCGCCAGGCCGAGGCCGGTGTTGCCGGCGGTGGCTTCGATTATCGTTCCTCCGGGCGCCAGTTTTCCCTGGCGCTCGGCTTCATTAATCATCGACAGCGCAACGCGATCTTTAATTGACCCGCCGGGATTCTGATTTTCCAGTTTTAAAAACAGACTGCAGGGGCCGGTATCCAGTTTGTGCAACTGGAGCAGGGGAGTATGACCGATCAGGTCGCTCACGGAATGAAACAGTGACATAACCATTTACCCACTCGTTTAAGATATTTTTGCATGGTAGAGCTGTGAAAACGGTAATTTAAAGAACATTTCTCTGCCTGTTAGCGTCAAATGGAATATAAGATGCTATTTGGCCATCTGGAGGGAAAGCAGGGTAGCCACCTGGGCGGATCGATTGCCAGAAAAGGGCGTTTTTAGCCGCTTTTGGCGAGAAAATGGCGATTTGAATCAGCGTGTTATTTGATATCTGAAAATGCATTTTCGAAAAGATTCTATGGGGAATAGGGCCTGTGTCCGCCGTTAAGTGGCAGCTGGCTCGCCAGGAGAAAAGCGCAGTAGGGAATCACGTGTTAGCGTCGTTCGATGGAGTGTCCGGATGCACAAAAGTAAAAGACCATTGTTGGGAGTAGACATATCTGGATGGTAGATAGTATCCCACCAATAATTTGTTTTTTATCGTTATTTGTACTTTATGAAAATGAATTTACGATTAAATGAGAACTATAAAAATTACATTCTTTTCAACGATAATCATTAACAATTGGAACTGGGATGCTTTAGCCCACACGCTTATGAGATGTTATCTGATTTATATCATAAACTTTCTTATCATTCCGAAATACAGTACTTTTCTATCAACAGTATTGACAAATTTCAACTTTCATAATCAGATGGTTGTACGAATTTCTATATAATATCGCATCGGTATACAACCATTTATACAGATGCAAAAATGTAACTCATGTATTTATAAATCCTCATTAATAGCGGAAAGTAGGTAGAGTGAATGTTGTGATGAAAGTCGCAAAATGATCTTTGGAAAGGTTAAAACTCTGCCATGTAGAATTATCGTGATTTATGCATTTCGCTTCTCTTTTTGAAGGCTCTGCTATATGGAAGAAAACACTAGGCAGCGTACGGAAAATTATATTTCAGCCAAAAACCAGCATCCCGCATGGATACTTCTGGCTTCCCGCCGTGCCCCGTTGGTGCTGAGTTGCTTGAAAACGTTGTTTGAAAAAGCTCATGATGGTATCCCCCTTGAGGACGCGATTCAGTCTCTTTCCGGCATGCTCATCGAGCATGTGAGTCAGGAACAGTATGACATTAATCAGGACAATCCCTCTCTTCAGGCCAGTCGTGAACTGCGGGAATGGATTAAACGCCGCTTAATTGTCGAACGGGATGGCCGTATCTTCGCCACCGATGCGCTTGAGGTTGCGATTACGTTTGTTGAGTCGCTGGATAATCGTTTCATGACCTCTACGGCTTCCCGTTTGACTACCGTACAGCGAGAAATTGAAAACCTGGAAACCAGGCTTAATCCTAATCCGGCTAACCGGGTTGCAACCTTACGTCGTCGTATTGCTGAACTGGAGCGTGAATTACAGGAGGCGGAAGCCGGGCATATTGAAGTGCTGGAAACGCATCAGGCGGTTGAACATATTCGAGAGGTCTTCAATTTAGCTTCCAGCCTGCGGGCTGACTTTCGTCGCGTTGAAGACTCCTGGCGTGAGGCCGACCGTGCGCTTCGCCAATCCATTATTGGTGAGCAGTATCATCGCGGCGATATCGTAGAACGCTTGCTTAACGATCAGGACGCACTGCTTAATACCCCTGAAGGAAGAGTCTTCGACAGTTTTCAGCAACAGCTACGCCAATCAGTTGAGTTAACGGCAATGAGCGAGCGACTGCGCGTAATCCTTAGCCATCCTTCCGCTTCCAATGCGCTTAACCGTCTACAGCGTCATGATTTACGCTGGCTGGTTAAACGCCTGGTCGATGAATCGCAAACCGTACTCCAGGCTCGTGCCCGAAGCGAGCGAGATGTCCGCGGTTTTATGAAAACCGGGCTTGCTGCTGAACATCACCGCGTTGGTCATCTGCTTAACGAGTTTCTGAATCTGGCGTTAAAACTCGACTGGCAGCGCCAGATGATTCGTAAACAAGAGGTTCCGCTTCCTGCCGTTGGTGTGGCGGTGACGGGAGTCCCCGCAATTGAGCGTTTACGTTTTAAAGAAGTGGATGATGAAGCGGAACAAACGTTGGATCTCAGTAATCATGCGACGGATTTGACGCAGATTGGCGATGATTTCTGGGATGCTTTCAATGGCCTTGATCGTGAGGCTTTGATTCAGCAGACGTTGCAGCTTCTGGCAAAAGAAAATCGCCCCGTTGGTCTGGCTGAACTGGCGGCGCTGTTGCCCCCGGCTCACGATCTCGAAACCTTCGCCGTCTGGATTGGCATGGCGAGAGAAGCAGGCATTGAGGTTATTGATTCACAGCGCGAATTTGCTGAACTTAGTGATGGGGAAGGTCGCCGCTGGCGATTTAATCTGCCCACGACCGGTCTGGAAAGTCAGGCATTAATGGATATCGATTGGGAGTAACAGGTATGGCGGGCTTTTTTGACAAACTGATTAACCGGAGCGTCGCTGCAAATGCAGGTAGTGAACCAGAAACATCGGACGAAGAAATTACTGATGAGTTGGTTGAAGACAGTGCGGCCAGTGGCGAAACGCGGACCCTGAAGAAAATACGCGAAGCGATTCAGGAATTGCTCAAATACGGCCTGCTGGAAGAGGCCAGTAAACCCAATCTGTACCGTGTCGTACTGACCCATCCTGAAGAGGTTACTCGCATTCTGGAACCTCTTGATCTGGATATCGGCATTGATGAGATCCGCGGCCTGCTGTATGTCAAAGTCAGACTTGACGAAACGCCAGAGCAGGATGAATGGTCCCATCCTCTGGTGAGGCGGCAACGGCTTAATCTGGAACAATCATTATTAGTTGCCATACTGCGCCAGCATTTTGTTGCCTGGGAGCAAGAAAGTGGAACTGGTGCCAGCCAGGCACAGATCGCTATCGACGATCTCCTCCCTCAGCTCCAGATTTACCTTGGCGATCCGGGCAGCGAATCAAAAGAACGCACCCGGTTGCTCACCCTGGTGGATCAATTAAAGGGGCATGGGCTGGTCACGTCGCCGGATGCGCATGAGCGGATCGTGATTCGGCCAATTATTGCTCATCTTGCCGACCCGATGAATCTTCAGGCATTACTGGCATGGCTGTGGGAACAAATTACGCAACAAACTTCCCCGGATGATTCGTCAGCAAAGGAGAGTAGTGAGGAGGACGTATGAATCAAATAGCGCGTCTGGCTGAAAAGGAATCCTTTATTCTCACCCGTATCGAGTTGTTCAACTGGGGCGGTTTTCATGGATTGCATCAGGCAGCAATCCATCAGGAAGGTACCGCCGTTATTGGTCCAACCGGAAGCGGAAAAACGACGCTGGTCGATGCCTTAATGACGCTACTCTGTGCCAATCCCCGTTACAACCTGGCCTCAACCGGGGGGCATGAAAGCGACAGAGATCTTATCTCCTACGTGCGCGGTGTATCCGGACCCGGCGATGGTGGGGAGGGGCAATCGCATATTGCCAGACCGGGGAAAACCGTGACCGGCATTGCCGCGACGCTGGAGCGTGAAGGGCAGCAGGTACGTCTGGGGGCGCTATTGTGGTTTGATTCCACCAGTTCCAGCGCGGCAGATTTGAAAAAGCTTTGGATGTTTAGTGATAACCCTACACAGACGCTGGATCACTGGCTGAATATCTGGCATGACGGTGGCGCACGGTCGTTGAAGCAAATGGAAAAAGAGACGACCGGAATCTGGATTTGGCTGAACAATAAAAAACAGTATCTGGCGCGCCTGCGGGACTTCTTCGAAGTGGGGGAAAACGCCTTTACGCTGTTAAATCGGGCGGCAGGATTAAAACAACTTAACAGTATCGATGAGATTTTCCGCGAGCTGGTACTGGACGATCACTCTGCTTTTGATCGCGCGACGGAAGTAGCCAATAGTTTTGATGGTTTGACAGAAATCCATCAGGAACTGGAAACGGCGCGTAAACAGCAGCAGTCATTGCAACCTGTAGCCCTGAGTTGGGATAAGTATCAGAAGCAAGAGCAACAACTTGCTGACAGGAAGGCGCTGGAGTCGCTGTTACCAATCTGGTTTGCACAACAGGCAAGCCAGCTCTGGCGAGAAAAGGTCAGCCATATTGAAGTCGAGCTTGGTGAGTCACAGACTCGCGAAGAACAGATCCAGTCGCAGCTCGAGTTGCAGAAAAAAGTGGTGACGGACTGCTTACAGCGCTATCTCCAAGTCGGCGGCGCCAATATTGATGAACTGAACGAGCGTATCAAGGACTGGCAAAAAACGCTCGGCAGTCGGGAGATTCTGGCGCACCAGTATCAACAGCTGACCCGCAATCTTGGATTGCCGCCTGACCTGAGCCAACCACAGCTGGAGGCGAATCAGCATGAAGCCGAGGCCCGATGTGAGCAGTTTGCTGATGATATAAAGTTGAAACAGGAAGATGTGTATCAAAAAGGCGTGCTCAGCCATCGCATGACCGAAGAACTTCGGGAACGGGAAACTGAACGCGCCGAGATCGCGCGTCGTCCGGATTCTAACCTTCCCGCCCATTATCAGGCATTTCGCAGCGAGCTGGCAGAAGCGCTGAACGTCGATGAGTCTGAACTGCCTTTCGTTGCTGAACTAATACAGGTTAAACCGGAAGAGGCGCAATGGCGCGGTGCGATTGAGCGCGCTGTCGGGAGTAACAGGCTACGTATTCTGGTTGCTCCTGAATCTGCACAGGAAGCGCTTCGCTGGGTAAACCAGCGCAATAATCGTCTGCACGTGCGCCTACTGGAGGTCAAATTACCGCACTCTCCCGCCAGGTTTTTTGATGATGGTTTTACCCGTAAGCTGTTGTGGAAAGATCATCCGTGGCGAGAGGCCGTCAAAGCATTATTGGCCGAAAACGACAGGCATTGTGTTGACAGCCCTGAACAACTGCGTGACACACCTCATGCTATGACAGTGCAGGGGTTAATGTCTGGTAAACAGCGTTTCTATGACAAACACGATCAGAAACGTCTTGATGAAGACTGGCTAACGGGATTCGATAACCGCGATCGCCTGAACTTCCTTGCCAAAGAAATCGCCGCCCTTCAGGAGCAGGTTAAAACCGCAAACGCAGCGTTTGAGTTTGCGAAAGGCGAGGTGGGGGTTTTGCAAAATCAGGCCATTTCATTCCAGAAAATACAACAAATTGATTACGATAGCATCGATGTTCCCGGCGCAAAGAGCCAACTGGACGCGCTCAGGGAGCGGCTGGAGAATCTGATCCGCCCGGATTCTGACGCCAGTGTAGCGAAAGCAAAACTTGATGAGGCTCAAACGGTTGAATCTGAACTCGATAAGCAGCTCAGAGCCGCCAATAAAGTCACTAATGGGCTGGATACAGAACTCACCTCAGCCCGGGCAGCAGAACGTAAGGCCCAGCAAACTGCGCAAAAAGGTATGCAGGATGAAGAGCGAGAGTTGTGCGCGTCACATTTTCCTGTGGTGGCTCTGGTTCAACTGCCTGACATTCGCGATCTGGAACGTCAACATGAGCGGGGAATTCAACAAGAAATTGAGGGTATTAAAGGTGAATTGCATCGACTGAACATTGAGTTGACCAAACGTATGTCTGAAGCCAAACGTGTGGATACTGGGGCGCTCGTTGAGGCAGGGGCTGATTTGGACGATATTCCTGTCTATTTACAGCGTTTGCAGGAACTGACCGAAGAAGCCCTGCCGGAAAAGCTCAACCGCTTTCTTGACTATTTGAACCGTTCATCTGACGATGGCGTAACGCAACTGCTCAGCCATATCGATCATGAGGTGCTGGTGATTGAAGCGCGACTCAGCGAACTCAATGAAACCATGTTTAGGGTCGATTTTCAGCCGGATCGCTACCTGCGTCTGGATACCAAAAAAGTTGTCCATGAAAGCCTGCGCACGCTTGAAAAAGCGCAGCGTCAGCTAAATGCAGCTCGGTTTGTTGATGATAACGGCGAGAGCCATTATAAGGCGTTGCAGGTGCTGGTGGCGCAATTGCGGGATGCCTGTGAACGAAACCGTACCCTGGGGGCGAAAGCGCTGCTGGATCCCCGTTTTCGTCTGGAGTTCGCCGTGTCGGTGATGGATCGCCAGAGTGGTAATGTGATTGAGTCGCGTACTGGCTCGCAGGGCGGTAGCGGTGGAGAAAAAGAGATTATCGCGTCTTACGTATTGACCGCATCACTTAGCTATGCGCTTTGTCCTGCGGGGAGTCGTTATCCGCTTTTCGGCACTATTGTCCTTGATGAAGCATTCTCCCGCAGCTCTCATGCCGTGGCGGGCAGAATCATCGCCGCGCTCAGAGAATTTGGCTTACATGCAGTATTTATCACCCCCAATAAGGAAATGCGCCTGTTGCGTGACCATACCCGGTCGGCGATTGTCGTCCACCGGCGCGGTCAGGATTCAAATATGGCTTCGCTGAGCTGGGAAGAACTTGAACAACACTCCCGACGACGGGAGAACGCGTAAATGTATTCTCCTGATGAACTGCGTGAAAAGCTTGCCCGGCAGTGGGATAACGCAAAGCTCCGGGCCGAGCGTTTACTTCCACCCGGTAACTGGCCGCTCTGTCTGACCATTGGCAAACCTTCCGCGAAAATATTCGCAGAGCAGCCTCAGCGTGTTTTACAACACGTGCAGTTATGGCGGCAAGTCGCGGTTGGGCGGGTGGAATGGGAAGAGGTCAGTTATCGGGCGAGCGACGGACCGGTATCAATGCCATTGCGCTGGATCATGAATGGCCCTTCTGACTGGATCAACGCAGCGGCAGATGCGACGGTAAGCCGGGAATTTCGCTTGCTGGAGGGAATTATTGAGCAGGTTGATCCCATTTTCCATCCGCTGTTGATTAGTCATCGTTCGCTCTGGCGAAACAAAGGCTCGCAGGACATCATCAGCGCTGCCAGGCTGGCCAGCCGATTAGAGCCGGGCTGCGCAAAAGGGCTGCCGCTAAGACTGCTTTCCGGGCAAGGGGTGGATACCAAATTTATTGAGAATAATATTTCGTTATTAACCCGACTGTTGGATATGCGTTTTTCCGGCGAAGCCAGCGAGCAGGGGTTAACCACCTTTCTTGATGCTTTTGATGAGTCCAGCCACTGGGTTTTGGTTGTGCCGCTATCACCCGGCTTGCTTCCTTTTAAAAAATGCCGGGTGACAACAGCGGAACTGGCGGAAACGACATTGCCCGCGTCGCGTGTGCTGATGATTGAAAATGAACAGTGTCTGCATCAACTTCCAGAGTTATCTGACACTATCGCGGTTTTAGGGTGTGGCCTTGACGTGCAATGGTTATCCAGCGTTGTTCTGGATAAAAAACGCGTTGCCTATTGGGGGGACATGGATAGCTGGGGGCTACTGATGCTGGCGAGAGCCAGGCGCTGTCGTCCGACGCTTGATGTTCTGCTCATGAATCGTGAGTTGTTTGAGCAATATGCCAGCCAAAGCGCCGTTCCTGAACCGGTAAAAGCACAGGAAGCCATACCCGATGGTTTGCTTAATGAAGAAGGCGATTTTTATCGCTACTTAACCTGCTTACCGCGTGGTCGTCTGGAGCAAGAGTTTTTGCCTGCGGGGGTAGTTGGAGAGGAACTGGTTAGGTGGAGAAAAGAGAGTTAAGGAGATCGAGCTGGCGATGGAGGGGTCGGTATTTACTGAAGGTTGTCAATAAAGCCGGTGCTAAAATGGTAATAGCTTTGTGGTACGTGGAGGCGGTTAACATATAGCGCCGCGAAAACAAACCTCTCGCTTGTGGAATGCTGAGCCGTCACTCCTCTTTGAATTTTAAATTGAAATGTGGATTTAAAGTTTGGTGGGCTAATTCAGTAACCTGATTTTAAATACGTGGGTTTGATAATTTATTATATGTCTATTTTAAGTTTAAATGCTGTAAAAATATAAATCTTAGGCTGTGCCAAATAGTTGCTGATAACGCTCCCCTACAGGGCTGGATCGCGCTGGGCTATCAGCGGCTGTTTGTGAACAGCGGATTTATGGGCTGGTTGCAGTCGATTCAGACACCGACTGCTTGAAGCGGTAATGGCGTTACGGATGAGCTGAATTCCTGGAGAGCTTGGGCGCTACAGGTTGCATATGAATACCTGATGGCGACGCGCTGGTCTTTCTGATGCGGGTCACCATTCTGGTGCTGTCGGTGCCGTTATTTATCCTGGTTGCCATTGAGGAGATCGCGGATGGAATGGTACGACGCGATCTTCGTCGCTACGGTGCGGTCTATGAGTCGAGCTTTCTTTATCATCATGCCAAGCGCGTGGTGAAGCCTGTGGCGTATATTCCGTGCGTGCTCTATCTGTCTGCGCTGTTCGCGGTATATCCGAACTTGTTGCTGTTACCGGCGGCATTGCTGATGGGGCTGGCGATTTCAGTGACGATGGGAAGTTTTAAGAAGTATTTGTAGGGTATAAAAATCGATTTATTTATAATGGCTTATTCTTGATGCGATGGAGTCGCGAATGCCTGAACCGACGATACGAGAATCTGGTGAAGTAGCGGTCGAGCAAACAAATGAATTATTCCGACAGGCTGATAAGCCTCTCGTTGCTTGCCTATTGAGCGAACTGGATTTGGAATGGTGTATTTCCGCTGTGCGGAATATGCCTGAGGAAAGACAACTCCCTTGGGATCAAATTGGTGCGATGCTGCGAGACGATAACGCCTTCAATTTTTGTTTTAAGTTGCTGGATGCCCGTCATCGACCCGCAGGTGCATGTATCTGTGAATACTGCCCGGGGGATGGTGTACTGAATGTTGAGATGTTGCAGAATTTTCAGATCCAGCCATCTATTCTTGATGGCAACATGTTGAAGTTTGCACTCTATGCCATTGTTTTGTTTCTTCTGGAAACGGAAGGCTCGGGTGTGCGTTTGATGTTTCCCATTAATCAGGTGGTTGCGGCCTATTACGTTGAAGAACATGGCTTCCTGGATATTACTGACGATGGCTCAAGAGATATCCTCTATCGTTCGGCGGCAGACTTGGTTGATTGGTTCAGGCGTGACGCTGCTTTAGTTGATGGTGAGTGATTTATGAGCGATAATGTAAGACAACATACACGACGAACTAAGGAGTTAGGTATGGTGACGAGAAAGAGAAAATTAGTCGCGCCTGAATCCCCTTTTTTCCAGGTGCCAGAAACGACGCAGGTTCATGAGGATGGGAGTACGGAGAGCGTGGTCCGTGGCCGTAATGGCAAAAAAGTGACGTTCACTACCCCAAAAGGCCAGAAGATTAGCGCTTCAAAAGGCGAAGTTTTCAACGTGCTGTTGAATTCAGCAAAATCAACACGCCAGCCACGACCGATCTCTGAAGGTATCTGCGACCTGACCAGATACGAGCTTCTTTCCAAATAGTTTAAAGGTCGCGCTCGCGGCCTTGCTCAACTTTTTGATTCTCTAATGGGTGGGGTTAGATACCCATTTCATACAAAGGTGATTAATAAGTATACTGATTATGTTAGATGTGGACAGCTTCACACCGGCCAGAGTTACCAGTCTCGACTGGAACAGTAAAAGCCGACGTTAAGTCGGTTTTTTACTTCTGAAACCTATCTACGTTGTAATTGAAATGGAATTTAATGGGTGAATGTATGATGGGAATATATGGGTCTTTATATGATGGGATTGGCACTCTATTCCGTGTTTTTGGTTGGCTTTTTGCAGTAACGAGTATTTTATTCTATTTGTTTTCTGCGAATACCAGTTCCGTTATTGCAAAGAGGATTCGGCTGATACTGACTTATTTAGGAGGCGGGGTCGCTGTTTTTTGTCTTATGGTTGGCTACGATATCTTTTAATTTCAGCCTATCCTTCAGTTATTACCGATGAGTCTCACTTAAATCCAGCCGGTCTAAAAACCAGAATAGCAAGCCTGTACGTCTTCCTGGCTTTTAGACGGGCCTTGCCGGGAGAGCAAGCTTGCTTGCGCTGGGGTGGCAAAGAACCCCGATGGCGCATTCTGCGCCACGCCTTATCCCTTCCATAATTTTCAATATTCCACTTCTGTTTTCTTACTGCCCGCCAGGACGCTTTTCGCCACTCTTCCTTCGTACATGCAATCGCATTGACGGAGGTTCACATGCGCATGACACAACCCCGGGCATGGTGCCTGTTGAGGAACGGTGGATTGACCTGAACATTGAGGGAGCGAAATACCATCGCGAGCATCGGGTTCCGATTGTCTCATCGTTGTATCCGTCGCTGGAGGAACTGGTGAGAAAAGCCGGTGAGGCAGGGATGGAGCCGGGCGATCAGGTATTTAATGTAGGCTGGTTTGACCTGATGAGAAAAAGGAAGTACCCGGAGGTGATGAACGAGTACCCGCTGAGAGCGTTCTTCCGGCGCTTGTCCCGTGAGTGTAAATTTACGATCACGCCACACAGGTTTCGCCATACGGTGGCAACCCACATGATGAAATCACCTGAGCGCAATTTGTACGCGGTGAAGAAACTGCTGGGTCATGTCAGCATCACATCGACGCTGGAATACATTGATGAAAGTGTTGATAGCCTGCGGGATATACTGGAAACCGAATTGATGTAGTGAGGAAGGCTTCAGGAATGGCGTCAAATACTTACATTATTTGACATTGAAAAGATTTCTTGCAAATATCAGACGAGAAAAAAAAGACTTGCGGCAAACAAGTCTGTTTCTCAAGAGCCTTTCTTCAACAACAAGTAACAGCGTTACATCGTGTTTTTACTGGCTCGCCTTCGTGTCCGTCAGGATTGCATCTTGCAAATCTGACCAACCGGCTTTGAATAAGTGGTGCCCGGACTCGGAATCGAACCAAGGACACGGGGATTTTCAATCCCCTGCTCTACCGACTGAGCTATCCGGGCAACGGGGCGCATTAAACCGTAATCGCCGCGCCTCGTCAACGAAATTTATCTGTTTTGCAGCAGACTGAACAATCTATCACCACATTGCGCTAAAAGCACGCGTCTTCAGGCAAAAAACAGCGTCCAGGCCGCGGAAATTGGCATCGCCAGCACCAGCGCAGGCAGCATATTCACCACCGCAAACATTTTTATCCCGCAGATGCGCAGCCCGGTGGCCACCAGTAGCATACCGCCGACGGCGCTGAAATCCGCCAGCATCATCGGGGTAGTAAGCGGCATAATGATCGCCGCGCAGGCCGCAAGAGTCAGCTGGATGAGCAGCATCGGCACGCTGATGGCGGCGACGGCAATGCCCAGGGTGCAGGCGAAAATGGTGGCAGTGAAAAAGTCGAGAAACGCTTTAGCAATCAGAATGCTGGCGTCGCCAGTCATCCCTTCGCGCATGGCGCCGAAGACGCCGGTGCCGCTGGCGCAGAACAGGACGATAATCGCCACATAGCTCTGAATATAAGACTCATGAGCCGAAGCCTTTTTCTTGCCTTTCGCTGACATCAACTGCTGGAGCTTACTGACCAGCGTATTGATGCCTTTTTCCATATTGCATATTTCGCCGAGCAGCGTCCCCACCAGGGTCGACAGCACCATCACTGGCAGATTGGCGCACTTAATGACCAGTAAAATGCCGATGCCTAATGACGCCAGGCCAAAAATTGAGGTCATTGATGTGCGGATCCGTTCCGGCAACCGTTGACTGAGCAAGGCGCCCAGCACACCGCCGACCAGCACCGCGCTGGCGTTAATAAAAGGTCCTGTAACCACGCTGACTCCTGTTAAATATCCCTGATAACCGCATTATTATGACGTTAACCCGCCGTGAAAGCTTGTGTATCCGTGATATAAGTGCATACGGTTTTCATCTTGCGCCTGTTCGGGAAAGGTGCCATGATTGCGCGAATTTTCTCCTCCCTGATATGAGGCCGCCGATGACGACACTGCCATTATCTCGCCAGCGACGTCGCGCACAGATGCGCGGGCTGCCTCATCTTGCTACGCTTACTCCTCTGTTCACCATGCGGTGAAGGACACGTATGCTCACTGTAGGGCAACAGTAAGATCGGACGCGTCTGCTTTTACTGATGTCCGGCGGTCGGAGCTGAAATCCGTCAGACCCGGACACATCGTTGGGCAAGGTTTCCTTGTCTGAGATTTTTACACTCCCGATACGGGCATTTGCGCTTATGAAATCCATGCACATTGCCGCCAGCTGCGAGCTGGTCACCCGCTTGTCCACCCACCGTCGCGTTGTGGCGCTGGACAGTACCGATTTTACCGATGTGGCGGCAGTCGTCATCACCGCGGCGGACAGTCGCAGCGGCATCCTTGCTCTCCTCAGACGCAGCGGATTTAATCTGCCGGTCTACCTGCTGAGTGAGACGGCGGTCGAGAGGCCAGAGGGGGTGCAGGCGGTGATCGCCGGTAAAGATCAGGAGTGGCTGGAGCTGGAGGCGGCGGCCTGTGATTATGAAGCGCGTCTGCTGCCGCCGTTTTTCAATACTCTGACCCAGTACGTCGAGATGGATAACAGCACTTTTGCCTGTCCGGGGCATCAGCACGGGGCGTTTTTCAAAAAGCACCCTGCAGGCCGTCAGTTCTATGACTTTTTTGGCGAAAATGTCTTTCGCGCCGACATGTGCAACGCCGATGTGAAATTAGGCGATCTGCTGATCCACGAAGGGTCGGCCAAGCACGCGCAGAAGTTCGCTGCGAAAGTGTTCAATGCGGATAAAACCTACTTCGTCCTCAACGGCACCTCGGCGGCCAACAAAGTCGTGACCAATGCGCTGTTGACCCGCGGCGATCTGGTGCTGTTCGATCGTAACAACCACAAGTCAAACCATCACGGGGCGCTGATTCAGGCGGGGGCGACGCCGGTCTATCTTGAAGCCGCGCGCAATCCGTTCGGTTTTATCGGCGGCATTGACGAGCGCTGCTTTGATGAGCATTACCTGCGGGATCTCATCCGCGAAGCGGCGCCTGAGAAAGCCAATGCCTCCCGCCCGTTTCGTCTGGCGGTGATCCAGCTCGGGACCTACGACGGCACGGTCTATAACGCCCGTCAGGTGGTGGATAAAATAGGCCACCTCTGCGATTACATCCTGTTCGACTCGGCGTGGGTGGGCTATGAGCAGTTTATCCCGATGATGGCCGACTGCTCGCCGCTGCTGCTGGAGCTGACCCCGGACGATCCGGGTATTTTTGTCACCCAGTCCGTGCACAAGCAGCAGGCCGGCTTCTCACAGACGTCGCAGATCCATAAAAAGGATAACCATCTGCGCGGCCAGGCGCGTTTCTGTCCGCACAAGCGGCTGAATAACGCCTTTATGCTGCATGCCTCCACCAGCCCGTTCTATCCGCTGTTTGCCGCGCTGGACGTCAACGCCAAAATTCATGAAGGTGAGAGCGGCCGCCGCCTGTGGGCCGAGTGTGTGGCGCTGGGCATTGAGGCGCGGAAAGCGATCATCGCTAACTGCAAGATGATCCAGCCCTTTATTCCGCCAGTGGTGGCGGGGCGTCCATGGCAGGATCACCCGACCGAGGCGATCGCCCGGGAGCGCCGCTTCTTCAGCTTCGAACCCGACGCGCGCTGGCATGGTTTTGAGGGCTATGCGGACGACCAGTATTTTGTCGACCCGTGCAAGCTGCTGCTGACCACCCCGGGCATTGACGCTGAAAGCGGGGAGTACAGTGAGTTCGGCATCCCGGCGACCATTCTGGCGCATTATCTGCGTGAAAACGGCATCGTGCCGGAGAAGTGCGATCTCAACTCGATTCTGTTCCTGCTGACGCCGGCGGAGAGCGCCGAAAAAATGGCGCAGCTGGTGGCGATGCTGGGGCAGTTCGAACAGCATATTGAGTCGGATACGCCGCTGGCTGACGTGCTGCCGACCATCTACAACAAATATCCGGTGCGCTATCGCGATTACACACTCCGCGAGCTGTGCCAGGAGATGCACGATCTGTACGTCAGCTTTGATGTGAAGAGCCTGCAAAAGGAGATGTTCCGTAAACGGAGCTTCCCGCGCGTGGTGATGAATCCGCAGGATGCTAACCGCGAATTTATCCGCGGCAACGTGGAGCTGGTGCGTCTGAGCGAAGCGGAAGGCCGCGTCGCGGCTGAAGGGGCGCTGCCCTATCCGCCGGGGGTATTATGCGTGGTGCCCGGCGAGATCTGGGGCGGGGCAGTACTGCGCTATTTCCTCGCGCTGGAGGAGGGGGTCAATATGCTGCCGGGCTTCTCACCGGAGCTGCAGGGGGTTTACAGCGAGACGGATCCGGATGGCATTAAGCGGCTGTATGGCTACGTGCTGAAGGGATAAAAAAACGCCCCGCTGAACAGGCGGGGCGTTTTGCTTTTGACGATCACGCGCTCTGCTGCGCGGCGGTCGGTTGTCTGACGTGTTTGTATTTGAACAGCGCCACGAAGGCAAAGGCCAGCACCAGCGAATAACCGGCGAAAATCAGCCACACGCTTTGCCAGTCAGTGATCCCCTCGACGGTAAAGTGCTCAACCACTTTGCCGCTCACCATCCCGCCAAGAATACAGCCGAAGCCGTTGGTCATCATCAGGAACATCCCCTGGGCGCTGGCGCGGATTTCCGGACGAACCTCTTTCTCAACGAACACCGAACCGGAGATGTTGAAGAAGTCGAAGGCGCAGCCGTAGACGATCATCGACAGCACCAGTAGTACAGTGCCGAACGGTGTCGGGTCGCCAAAGGCGAACAGGCCGAAGCGCAGCATCCACGCCACGATACTAATCAGCATCACGTTCTTAATGCCGTAGCGGCTAAGGAAGAACGGGATGGTCAGGATAAACAGCGTTTCGGAGATCTGCGAAATCGACATCAGCACTGACGCGTGCTCGACGATAAAGCTGCCGGCAAACAGCGGATCTTTATCGAAGCTATGCAGGAAGGTGTTGCCGAACATATTGGTGATTTGCAGTTCGGCACCGAGCATCATCGAGAAGATAAAGAAGATAGCCATGCGCTTGTTTTTAAACAGCGCAAAGGCGTTAAGCCCCAGCATCTCCGTCCAGCTTTGATTGCGCTGGGCGTTGGCGACCGGAATATGCGGCAGCGTCAGGGTGAACAGCGCCAGCAAGACCGACAGCGTCGCGCCAATGTACAACTGCATATGGCTCAGTTCGAAGCCCGAGAAGCTGACGCCCCACATGGCGAGGATAAAGCCGATGGTGCCCCAGATACGAATTGGCGGGAAATCGGTGACGATATCCAGCCCCGCCGACTGCAGGCGATAGTAAGAGATGGTGTTAATCAGCCCCAGCGTCGGCATATAGGCCAGCGAGTTGAGGAGGATCACAAGGAACATCTCGCCCGGCGTGGTGACCTGCGCCGCCAGATACAGCGTTAACGCGCCGACCAGGTGGCAGATGGCGTATACCCATTTGGCGCTGATCCATTTATCGGCGACGATGCCGAGCAGCGTTGGCATCAGGACGGCGGCGATGCCGAGCGAGCTATACACTGCGCCGATTGCCGCGCCGTCAAACTTCAGCGTGACAAACATGTACGAGCCGAGCGTGGTCAGCCAGCTCCCCCAAAGGCAGAACTGCAGGAACGACAGTATTTTTAGCTGCAGCTTAAGATTCATGTATTTATCCTCACGAATGTGGGCTTGTTATGTTTATTAAATAACATAACCACCGTTATTTTGATGCGATTCTATCATTCAGGGGTGAGAAGCTTCTGTTAACTGCCGCAGAAAATCGAAAAGATATTACGAAGTATGTCCTATAAAAAAGAGAGGCCCAGTGCGATGTCCGGGCCTGTAAGAGAGGGGGGTTATTTGCGGCGATAGCTTTTCTGCGCAGTGTTAACTTTATACAGATACCGGCGCGATTCGGCCGACGGATGGCGGGTGGTGAGCGTCTGGTAGACGTCGCCTGGCGCCATGCTGTTAATGATGTTCGCCGCTTGGACTTTATCGCTGGAGAACACGCGCAGTACGCTGCCGGCGCCGCCGTTATAGGCGGTGATCACCGCGTAGCGACGCGAGGTGGGGTTATCGATGCCGGCGAGATAAACATTGTTCAGCATCGCCAGATAAGCGGTGCCGGTATCGATGTTATTCGCCGGGTCAAACAGATAGCTGCGGCTCGGCAGGCCGGATTTGCCCTGCGAACGGAAGACGTCTTTCCCCGCGCTGTGCTGGACGACCTGCATCAGCCCCATGGCATCCGCGTGGCTCACCGCATAGGGGTTAAACGATGATTCTGTTTGCATAATCGCAAGGATCAGCGACTCATCAACGCCGTATTTACGCGAGGCCTGGCGCACCATGCCGAGGTATTTATGCGCACGTTTGTCGAGGTGGTTTGGTACCAGGTTGATGGTGATGCTGTAGATCACGCGCAGGCCATTGTTGCGGCTCTTGAGGCGGGTTTGCAGCAAATAATCGGCGTAGCGCGCGGCGCGCCACTCCCAGCGAATCGACGCGCCGGTGTTATCCACCACCTGACCATAGAGGAACGGCTCTTTGGAGATCTGAATATCATCGACGTCGGAATAGAGGTCAATGGAGTTGGGGTCATCGCCCATCAGCAGCGTTTTGATGATCGCCTGGCGCAGTCGTCCGCGCGGATCGGTGCCCGCGATGGTCTCGACGGTGATCGTCCCGGCATCAAAGTTGATGTGGCTGCGGGTTTGATATTGATCGGTATATTTAACGTAGTCCTTCGGCCCGGCGAGCAGGACTTCGTTATACCCCCAAATGTTCTCGATGTTATGGGCAAACTGGCCCATCAGGATATCGAATCCGTTCGTGTCCTTGACCCAGGCCTCGTTGTATTCGGTGCCTTTTTTATTGGAGCTGGAACACGAAACGAGCAACGGCGCAATCAGCGCGAGCGCTAAGTATTTTTTCATCATTCCGGGCGTGCGTGTTGTGTTTGTTTTTAAAAGGCCGCAGGGCCCTTACTGTTTTTCCGGCGGCGTGTAGCCTTCGATATGCACGTCTTTCCCTTCAAACAGGAACTGCACCATCTCCTGCTCCAGCAGCTTGCGGTGCTCCGGGTTCATCATGCTGAGTTTTTTCTCGTTGATCAGCATGGTCTGCTTGTGCTGCCACTGCGCCCAGGCTTCTTTGGAGATTTCGTTGTAAATGCGCTTCCCGAGTTCGCCTGGATAGAGCTGGAAATCCTGGCCGTCCGCTTCACGCTGCAGGAAAGTACAAAAAATGGTTCTGCTCATAATCACTCCTCTTTGATAGCCGAAAAATTTATACCGGCGTTCCGGCTTTTAACTGTTGCAACAAGCGCTCCACGGGGGCCGCCAGTCCGACCGACGGCGGCTGCGCTAAGTTATACCAGAGTGCGTTGCCTTCATCCATGCATGCGCCAGATGAGTGCACTGTAAGCCACATCGGCACAATATCCAGGTGGAAATGGCTGAAAGTGTGGCGAAAGGCGGTTAATTGCGTCAGATTATCGGCCTTTATCTGACGCTGCGCCAGCCACTCGCGCAGCTCCGCTTCGTCTGCAAACTGCGGAAAACAGAATAGTCCGCCCCACAAACCCACCGGCGGACGCTGGGAGAGAAACACCTCGTCGCCGTGCTGCATCAGCAGGAAATAGCCGGTGCGTTCCGGGATGGTCTGCTTCGGTTTTTTACCCGGATATTCCGCCCATGAATGATTCGCGTAGGCCACGCAGCCATTGCTCAACGGGCACAGCTCGCACTTCGGCTTCGAGCGGGTGCAAACCATCGCCCCGAGATCCATCATCGCCTGGTTGAAGCGTTCTACCCCTTGCGCCGGGGTCACCTCTTCGCTGATATCCCACAGCCGTTTTTCGACCTCTTTTTTTCCCGGCCAGCCGCTGACAGCATAGCAGCGGGCGAGCACGCGCTTCACGTTGCCGTCGAGAATCGGATAATGCTGACCGAGCGAAAGCGACAAAATCGCCCCTGCCGTTGAACGCCCGACGCCGGGCAGCGCGGCCACTTCCTCAAAGGATTGCGGGAAGATGCCGCCATGCTGTGTCGCCACCTGCTGGGCGGCTTTATGTAAATTGCGCGCCCGCGCGTAGTAGCCAAGGCCGGTCCACAGATGCAGCACCTCATCCAGCGGCGCGTTGGCTAAATCAACCACCGTTGGGAAACGCGCCATAAAGCGTTCAAAATACGGGATTACCGTGGTCACCTGGGTTTGTTGCAACATCACTTCGGAGAGCCATACTTTGTAGGGCGTCTTGGCGATTTGCCAGGGCAGGGTTTTACGCCCGTATTTGTCGTACCAGTCCAGGACCTGGGCTGAAAATTGCGCGGCGAGAAAAGTCAAAGCTATGGCTCCGGGATCGCGATTACAGGGTGGCAGATTGCAGCACAAGGGCGAGTGGCTGTAAACCCTTGCATCCGCCGGGTAACTTTGGATAATGCCCGTTTTCCGAACACTTTCACTAGCAGACTTAACTTTTATGAAAAACGACGTCATTTCTCCGGAATTCGATGAAAACGGTCGCCCGCTGCGCCGTATTCGTAGCTTCGTCCGTCGCCAGGGGCGCCTGACGAAAGGGCAGCAGCATGCGCTGGATAACATTTGGCCGGTGATGGGCGTTGAATTCAACGATGCGCCACTCGATTTCGCTGCCCTGTTTGGCCGCGACGCGCCGGTCACACTAGAAATTGGTTTCGGCATGGGGGCTTCGCTGGTGGCGATGGCGAAAGCCAAACCGGAACAGAATTTCCTCGGCATTGAAGTGCACTCCCCGGGCGTTGGCGCCTGTCTGGCTTCTGCTGAAGAAGAAGGTGTGCAAAATCTGCGCGTGATGTGTCACGATGCGGTGGAAGTGCTGCATACCATGATCCCGGATAACTCACTGAATATGGTGCAGCTGTTTTTCCCTGACCCGTGGCATAAAGCGCGTCATAATAAACGTCGTATCGTGCAGCCGCCTTTCGCTGAGCTGGTCAAAAGCAAACTGAAACTCGGCGGCGTCTTCCATATGGCGACCGACTGGGAAGCCTATGCCGTGCATATGCTGGAAGTGATGTCCTCGCTGGAAGGCTATCGTAACCAGTCGGCAAGCAACGATTACGTACCGCGCCCGGAATCGCGCCCGGTAACCAAATTTGAACAGCGTGGCCATCGTCTCGGCCACGGCGTATGGGACTTAATGTTCGAGAGGGTGAAATAATGGCCAAGAATCGTAGCCGTCGTCTGCGTAAAAAAATGCATATCGATGAGTTTCAGGAGTTAGGCTTCTCCGTCGCCTGGCGTTTCCCGGAAGGGACCACCGAAGAGCAGATCGACCAGACGGTCAACGATCTGATCGAAGAGGTGATTGAGCCGAACAAGCTGGCCTTCGACGGTAGCGGCTATCTCTCCTGGGAAGGGCTCATCTGCATGCAGGAGATCGGTAAGTGCACCGAAGAGCATCAGGCCATCGTACGCCAATGGCTGGAAGCGCGTAAGTTAGAGGATGTGCGCACCAGCGAACTTTTTGACGTCTGGTGGGACTAAGTTTGACAAGGGTCGGCAACTGCCGGCCCGTTTTGTCTTAAGGGAGTTTTATGATGCGTAAAACGCTGCTGGCGGTGGCGCTCTCCGTCACCGCTTTGTCTGCCCATGCGGACTACCAGTGTAGCGTCACGCCGCGTGACGATGTGATCCTCAGCCCGCAGCAGGTGCAGGTGAAAGGGGAAAACGGCAATCTGGTGATAAAGCCGGACGGCAACCTGACCTTTAACGGTAAAGCCTATACTCTGAGCGCCGCCCAGCGCGAGCAGGCGCAGGATTATCAGGCCAGTCTGCGCAGCAGCCTGCCGTGGATTGACGAAGGCGCGCGCTCGCGAGTCGAAAAAGGCCGCAAGGCGCTGGATAAAATCATTACCGAACAGGTTGGCGCCAACAGCAGCATGCATGGTCGCCTGACCAAGCTGGATGCGCAGCTGAAAGAACAGATGAACCGCATTATTGAGCGCCGCAGCGATGGCCTGACCTTCCACTATAAAGCTATCGACCAGGTACGTGCCGATGGTCAGCAGCTGGTGAATCAGGCGATGGGCGGCATTCTGCAGGACAGTATTAACGAGATGGGCGCGAAAGCAGTGCTCAAAGGCGGCGGCAACCCGCTGCAGGGCATTCTCGGCAGCCTCGGCGGCCTGCAAACGGCCATTCAGGATGAATGGAAAAACCAGGAGGCCGATTTCCAGCAGTTTGGTAAGGACGTCTGCAGCCGGGTGGTCTCGCTGGAGGATAGCAGGAAATCGCTGGTTGGCTCGTTAAAGTAAGTTGATTTCGCTACCTGCGCCTGCAGGTAGCGGTTAGGCTCAGTCGATCACATCAGCCCCAGCAGCTGTGGAATAAACAGTGAGATCTGCGGGATATAAACAATCATCATCAGCGCGATCAGCAGGGCGGCGTAGAACGGCAGCAGCGGTTTGATGAGCTGCTGAATTTTAACCCCTGAAATGGAGCAGCCGACAAACAGCGCGCTGCCTACCGGCGGGGTCAGCAGGCCGATGCACAGATTGGCGACCATCATGATGCCAAAATGGACCGGGTTCATGCCTAAATCCTCAGCGATGGGGAGAAATATTGGCGTAAAAATCAGTACTGCTGGGGTCATATCCATAAAGATACCGACGATTAACAGCACGATGTTAATCAGTAGCAGGATCACCAGCGGATTTTCAGAAAACCCCATGAGCGCATCGCTTATCATGTAGGGAATATCGGCATTGGTCATTGCCCACGACATGCCGACGGAAAAACCGATCAGCAGAAGGACGATAGACGTCATCACCACCGATTCAAGGATCAGCTTTGGCAGGTCGCGCCATTTGACTTCCCGATAAATCAGCACTGAGAGGATAAAGGTGTAGACCACGGCGATGGCGGAAGCTTCAGTGGCGGTGAAAATACCGCCGAGGATCCCGCCCATGACAATAATGACCAGCAGCAGGCTGGGCAGGGCGTCGAAAAAAGCCTTTGCCGCCTGGGCGCAGGTCGGGCGCTCGGAAACCGGATATCCGCGGTGTTTAGCGATACCAGCGCAGACCAGCATGATGGACAGACCCATCAGAATGCCCGGCAAATAACCGGCCATAAACAGCGAGGCGACCGAGACGCCGCCGGCCGTCAGAGAAAAGACGATCAGCACGTTTGATGGCGGAATGAGCAGGCCCGTGATGCAGGATGAAACGTTTACCGCCGTGGAGAATGCCGGATCGTAGCCTTTCTGCGTCTGAATGGGATTGAGCGTCCCCCCTACCGCAGCGGCGGCAGCGACCGCCGAACCGGAGATCGAGCCGAACATCATATTGGCCAGCACGTTGACGTGTCCCAACGATCCGGGTACCCGCCCAACCATCACCTGCGCCAGATTGATGAGGCGTATAGCAATTCCCCCGCTGTTCATCAGGGTACCGGCAAAGATAAAGAAGGGGATAGCCAGCAGCGCGAAGTTATCGAGTCCGTTCGCCAGGCGCTGAGCAACGGTAATCACCGCGATATCCCAGGGAAACATCAGCAGCATTGAGCCGACGGTAGCAAGACCGATGGAAAAAGAGATAGGTACGCCAATAAAGACCAGAATAAAGAACGAGCCAAACAGCGTCAGTGCAATATAGCTATCCATTAATTTGCTCCTGCTTCTGAATGTTTCATGTTTTTTAGACCGTTGCTGATAAAACACAACGCGTAAAACATCATCATGATGCCGGTGAGCGGCAGGATCAGATACACATAGCCCATCGGGATCTGCATTGCGGCTGAGACCTGGGCGGTCGACAGCGTTTTTTCAATCAGTTTTACGCCGCCGGTAACAATCACTGAGCCAGCAAACAGAAAGATAAGCAGATTGATAATGACGCTGAGCAGTGCCTGCTTGCGGAAAGAGAGCATCAGCGTAAGTAAATCGATCGCCAGATGACGCTGGGCGCCGACGGTATAGGCCGCACCCAGTAGCCCGACCCAGATCATTAAGAAACGCGCCAGTTCATCGGTCAGGGTGCTAGGCTGGTTGAGCACGTAGCGGCTGAACACCTGCCAGACGACGCAGAAAACCAGCGCAATCATTACGACGACAGAGAATGCGGCGATGGTGCGGTCCACCGCCAGCTTTATGCGGTTAAGTATCATCATTGATTTCCTGGTGAAAGCGGGCCAGCGGCTGGCCCGTTAAAGGTTATTCAGCGGCAGCGTCAAATTTGGCCAGCAGAGCGGCCTGTTTTGGATCTTTCTTAAAGTCATCAAATAGCGGCTGCACGGCGGCACGGAACGGTGCTTTATCCACTTTGATAATTTCGCCCCCCAGTGCTTTGGCCTGAGCGCGGGTATCTGCGTCGATCTTCTGCCACAGCTGTTGCTGATATACCTCTGAGGCTTTGGCCGCTTTGACCAGAATTTGCTGCTGTCCCGGCGTCAGTTTGTCCCAGGTTTTGCTGGAGATCACGAGGAAGTCAGGGATGGAGGCATGTTCATCTTCAGAGAACACTTTCGCGATTTCGATATGGCGAGTCTGCACCCAGGAGGGAACGTTATTTTCCGCACCGCCCACCACCCCTTGCTGCATGGCGGTGTAAACTTCACCAAAGGAGATTGGCGTCGGGGAGCCGCCCATTAATTCAATCATTTTTAATGTTGTCGGGCTGGCCTGCACGCGGATCTTCAGTCCTTTTAAATCCTCCGGTTTGGTGATGGGCTTTTTGGCATAAAAACTTCGGGTTCCGGCGACATAAGCGGAAAGGGCAAAGAATCCTTTCTCTTTCGTCGAATCCATTATTTCCTTGCCCACTTCCCCGAAGACCACCTTATTGAAATGATTTTGATCGTTAAACAGGAACGGTAAATTATATATCGCGTAGATATTATCAAATGACTCCAGATCGCTGGCGGAACCTTTGGTCAAATCCAGCGCGCCATTTTGTAATAACTCCATCGTTTCGCGTGCGCTGCCCATCTGGCTACTGGGGTAAATACGAATCTTCATATTACCGTCAGAAAGTTGGTTTACCTCTTTGGCCATCTCTTCAAACGCCTGATGCACCACGTGACTGCGTTCAAGGTTATGTGCGAGTTTTAACGTCATTTTTTCAGCTGCGCTGGCTCCTGAAGAGAATAGAGCAAGCAAAGATATTGCTATTAGAGAACGAGAAAAAGCGTATTTTTTCATGAGTTGGCTCCATGCACTTGTGGTAATTGGTCAATATGTTAAGCGTCGTGCTTTGTTTCTGTATGATATATTATCTTTGTTGTCGTACATCTTTAAGCTGCCTGACTCACACTTTTTCTCAATGAGGCACTGAAATAACGGATTTTATGGGTTTAATTATATTTTGTTTCTATAAATAAAAGAGAATTAATTAGAGGGTGGAATATTTTAAAAGAATGAATCGGGAATGGTGAGGTTGATATGTCGATAAATTCGAACTATTGTCCTTCCCGTTAAAACGATAAAGGGAAGGACAAGAGTGATATTTATTCGTTAAGGAAGAGTTCGAGCAGGGAATTCAAAAACAGCTTACCGTGCTCGGTAATCTGCCAGTTCAGCTCGTCTTCCTGCAGATAGCCCTGGGCTATCGCCGCATCCAGCTGCGGGCGGATCGCCGCTTCATCAAGACCGGTATAGCGACTAAATTCTGCGCGCGGCGCGGCCTCCAGCAGGCGGAAACGGTTCATAAAGAACTCGAACGGTTTATCCGCCTCTTCCACATCATGCTGACGCTCGAGGTAACGGCCTTCCATATACCCGCGCGGGTGGCGGGTTTTGGCGGTCCGCAGAATGCGTCCGTCAGGGAAGGTTATCTTACCGTGCGCGCCGCAGCCGATGCCGAGGTAGTCGCCAAAGCGCCAGTAGTTGAGATTATGCTGACACTGGAAGCCCGGTTTAGCGTAGGCGGACGTCTCGTACTGCTGATAGCCAGCGGCGCTTAGCAATTGATGTCCCTGCTCGAAAATATCCCATAGCGCGTCGTCATCCGGCAGCACCGGCGGCCGGGAGCCGAACAAGGTGTTCGGCTCAATGGTCAGCTGGTACCACGACAGGTGCGGCGGGTTGAGGGCAATCGCCTGACGCAGATCGTCCAGCGCCTCCTCCAGCGACTGGTCCGGCAGACCGTGCATCAGGTCGAGATTGAAGCTGCGCAGGCCGAGGCCGCTGGCGAGACGTGCTGCGCGCTTGGCCTCCTCCGGACCGTGGATCCGCCCCAGGCGCTGCAGCTTCGGTTCGCTAAAGCTTTGTACGCCGATGGAGATACGGTTCACCCCGGCGCGCTGGTAATCAACGAAGCGATCGGCCTCCACGGTGCCCGGGTTGGCTTCCATGGTGATTTCCGCCCCGGCGGCCAGCGGCAGGCAGGCGCGGACGCCATCCAGCAGGGTTTGCATGGCCGGGCCGGACAGCAGGCTTGGCGTACCGCCGCCGATAAAAATAGTGCCTATTTCCCGTCCCTGGGCATATTGCGCATCGGCCTGCAGGTCGTTTAGCAGATGCTGGACGTAATCGTCATGCGGCACCTCGCCTTTCAGCGCATGCGAATTAAAGTCGCAGTACGGGCATTTCTGCACGCACCAGGGAATATGAATATAGAGACTCAGCGGCGGCAAATTAGCCATTACGTAATGCTTCCAGTAACAGTTTTAGCGCTTGCCCACGATGGGAAATCGCGCTCTTTTCTTCACGGCTCAGTTCGGCCGCGGTTTTCCCTTCGGACGGGACGAAGAAGATCGGGTCGTAGCCGAAGCCACCCGTACCAGCGGCTTGTCGGGTGATTACCCCAGGCCAGCTGCCGTGGCACACCAGCGGCGTGGGATCCTCGGCATGGCGCAGATAGACCAGCACACAGTGGAACTGCGCCTGACGCTGGTCGTCCGGCACGTCCTTTAACGCGTCGAGCAGCTTTTCAAGATTCTGCTGGTCGGTGGCGTCGACGCCGGAATAGCGGGCGGAGTAAATACCCGGCGCGCCGCCAAGCGCATCGACGGCCAGACCGGAATCGTCAGCGATGGCCGGCAGGCCGGTGATCTGCGCCGCATGACGCGCTTTCAGAATCGCGTTTTCAATAAAGGTCAGGCCGGTCTCTTCCGCAGAGTCCACGCCCAGCTCGGTCTGAGCGACGATATCGAGACCAAAATCTTCCAGCAGCGAGGCCAGTTCGCGCACTTTACCGGCGTTGCCGGTCGCGAGGACGACTTTTTGCATGATGAATCCTGTTTATTCAGTTAGCGCCGCGACCGCAGTCGGGATCTGTTGTGGGGCGATGATTTTAACTTGCTTATGGCGACCCAGCTCGCCTTTTTCAATCAGTACCTGGCTTTTGGCGACGCGGAACTGTTTGGCGAGAAATTTCACCAGGTGGGCATTGGCCTGGCCATCAACGGGCGGGGCGGTAATGGCGACTTTGAGCTCGTCGCCATGTACGCCCACGATGCTATCACGGCTGGCCTTCGGCTGAATATACAGCCTGAGCACCAGCCCGTCAGCACAGGTTTCAACGGCACTCATAGCGCCATCCACAGCCCCGGCAGCAGCACGTTACCGGTGGCCTGCAGCACTTCGGCGACGCCCATATTAATCACGTACAGCAGCAGCACCAGTACCATCGGTGAGAAATCGATACCGCCCATCGACGGCAGCAGGTTGCGGATAGGGCGCAGCAGCGGGTCCGCCAGCTGCATCAGCACATACTCTACCGGGCTGCGGCCCTGGCTGACCCAGCTCATGATCGCCATCAACAGCAGCACCCAGAAGATCAACGAGCCGATGGTTTTCAGCAGAATAAGCAGGGCGGAGATCCAGATGATCGGCTGGAAAGTGATCACCATAAACAGCACGATCGCTTTGATGACGCAGAGAATAAATGCCACCAGCAGCGAGGCGCTGTCAATCGGCCCCATCGCCGGGATAATCCGGCGCAGCGGCCCGACAATCGGCTGCGTGGCCTTCACCACAAACTGCGAAAACGGGTTGTAAAAGTCGCAGCGCGCCCACTGCATCCAGACGCGTAACAACACGACCATCGTGTAAAGCTCAATGACCGTTGAAAGCAGGAAAGTCAACGTCTTCATGGCGTTCCTCAGATTCCTTATTATTTGCTGTAGTCGCGCGCACCAAAAATAGCTGTGCCGATGCGCACCATCGTGCTTCCCGCCGCGATTGCAGCTTCCATATCGTCCGACATTCCCAGAGACAACGTATCGACCGTGGGGTACCGCGTTTTTAATCGCGCAAATGCTACCGCCATTTGCTGGGCGACGGCAAACTGCCTTACATATTCTGACTCAGGCGCGGGGATGGCCATCAGACCGCGCAGCTCCAGATGAGGTAACTCAGCGATCTCTGCCGCTAATCCATCGAGCGCTTCCAGCGGGATGCCGGATTTGCTCTGCTCATCGCTAATGTTGATTTGAATCAGCACCTTCAGCGGCGGCAGATGCGCCGGGCGCTGTTCGTTCAGGCGGGTGGCGATTTTCAGCCGATCGACGGTGTGGCACCAGTCAAAATGCTCTGCCACCAGCCGGCTTTTGTTGGACTGCAGGGGGCCAATAAAGTGCCACTGCAGCCCACTGACGCCGGCCTGCTGGAAATGGTTAATCTTCTCCACGCCCTCCTGGACGTAGTTTTCACCAAATGCCCGCTGGCCTGCCGCGATGGCTTCTTCGATCGCGCTCGCAGGTTTTGTTTTACTCACTGCAAGCAATGTCACTTCTTCTGGCGCACGCCCGCAACGAGCGGCGGCACCGGAGATTTTGTCCCGGACCTGTGCCAGGTTATGCGCAATATCGTTCATATTCCGAGGATGAGTTATGAAGCTGGAAGAAATCGTAGCCCTTAGTGTAAAGCATAATGTCTCCGATCTACACCTGTGCAATTCCGCCGCACCGCGCTGGCGGCGGCAGGGCAAGCTGGAGCCCGCCCCGTTTCCCGCGCCGGATATCCCGGATTTACTCAACTGCTGGCTTGATGCCGCACAGTTACAGCACTGGCAGGAACAGGGCCAGATTGACTTTGCGCTGACCCTGGTCTGCGGTTCGCGGCTGCGCGCCAGCGCTTTCGCCCATACGCGTGGAATATCGCTGGTGCTACGCCTTCTGCCTGAACAGTGCCCGCGTCTGGAGACGCTGGGCGCCCCGCCTGCGCTGAGCGAGCTGCTGGCGGAAGAGAGTGGCCTGCTGCTGGTCACCGGAGCGACGGGCAGCGGCAAGTCGACCACCCTGGCGGCGATGGTGGGGCATCTCAACCAGCATCTTGATGGCCATATTCTGACCCTGGAGGACCCGGTGGAGTTTATCCATCACAGCGAGCGCTGCCTGATCCAGCAGCGGGAGATTGGCCGTCATTGTCCTTCGTTCGCCGCGGCGCTCCGCGTGGCGCTGCGCCAGGATCCGGATGTGATCCTGCTCGGGGAGCTACGCGACAGCGAAACCATTCGTCTGGCGTTAACGGCTGCGGAGACCGGACATCTGGTAATGGCGACATTACATACCCGCGGCGCGGCGCCGGCGGTGGAGAGATTGATCGATGTCTTTCCGGCAGAGGAGAAAGATCAGGTTCGTAGTCAGCTGGCCGGAAGCCTGTGCGCGGTGCTGGCGCAAAAATTGTTACCTGCACGTCAGGACGGGAGAGTTGCGCTATACGAGCTTTTGGTCAATACCCCCGCAGTAGCTAACTTGATCCGTGAAGGAAAAGTGCACCAGTTGCCCGGCATAATGCAGACCGGGATGCAGGCCGGAATGCTGACATTTACGCAGAGTTTTCAGCAACGTGTCGCCGCAGGCGAGCTGTAAGAGAAGCGTGAAGCAGACAGGGCGGGTTAAATGATATGTTAACTGAATGTTTGATGGCTGTTTATTTATATTATTTGGTAATACAAATAACCATTCTGAATAAATTCAAATAACACATTCAGTTGCGATATGTCGACAGTGAATACGCATTTCCAGGAAAAAAGTTTGATTACCTTTTGACAGCTTTGAGGTATTCGATTTATGCTGTTTACGGGAATAGGATGATTCTCATGGAATAACGTTTCAATTTGTAAATTGCCAAGGCTATTTATAAATTCACGACTGTTTGTATATTTTTTTATTCATTTAACCACCATGGCGGTGGGTAGCAGCTAAGGAGAGTTTTAAGTGATTAATTTAAATGGAAATTCATCATCTTCTCGTCAGGTCACATTTATTACCCATCCGTCAATTCAGAGCAAAGCTTTTGCCAGCTATCTGAGCGAAACCCTGATGGCACCAGTGGTTTTACAAAATATTAATAAACCACTGGCACAACGCCTGGCGAAAGATTCTGTAATATTATTTGATATCGCAGTGTCAAATAAGAAATTAAATGGGGTATGGCGAGACATTATTCGACTGCAGGCAGATAATCCTCGTTTGTTGATTATTAATAGCGCACAAAAGTATGAGTTATACGAAATGGCGCAGTGGCCGGCTTTATATGGCGTGTTCCGCCATGACGATGATGAATCGCGCTTAATTGAGGGCGTTAAGGCCGTACTAAACGGCGAACAGACGGCTGAATTGAGCGTGATGCACCCGGCGATGTACGCTGCGGACCATGCATCGGCGCCCGTTGAGAACTCGCCACTCACCGAGCGGGAATGTGAGATCCTCAACGAGCTGCGCTGTGGGGCGACGAATCTGGATATTGCCCGTGCCCTGTTTATCAGCGAGAACACGGTGCGTACGCACCTGTACAATGTGTTTCGTAAACTGAGCGTGAAGAATCGCACTCAAGCGGTGAGCTGGGCGAACGAACATCTGCGCCACTAAGCGGTCGGAAGCGCGCCGTCAGCAATTTGCCGGCGGCGCAGGAGAGCAGAGCCTAAAAGCTCTGCTCGAAGTAGCTTTCCAGAATGACCACGGCTGAGGCCGAATCAACGCTGCCTTTATTCAGCGCGCGGTAGCCGCCGTGTTCAAATAAGCCTGCCCGAGCCTCCACCGTACTCAGACGTTCATCGTGAAGGACGATCGCGACGCCAAAGCGGCCATGAATTTTATTGGCGAAATTCCGCGCGCGCGCCGTCAGCGGTTGCTCGGTGCCGTCCATATTCAGCGGCAGGCCAACGATCACCGCCTCAGGCTGCCACTCTTTGAGCAGTTTTTCGATGACATTCCAGTCCGGTTTACCGTCCTGCGCCTTCAGCGCCGGTAACGGTCGCGCGGTTGCGGTGATGCGTTGCCCCACCGCCACGCCGATGCTTTTGGTGCCGAAATCAAAGCCGAGAAAGGTTCCGCTCATCATGCATGCCCCGCGACGCCAGGCATCGTCACAATGTCGATACCAATCAGTTTAGCCGCCTCGCGCCAGCGATCGGCGATGGGCGTGCGGAAGAGAATATTCTGGTCGGCGGGGGCGGTGAGCCAGGCATTATCTAAAATCTCCTGCTCCAGTTGCCCTTTCTCCCATGAGGAGTAGCCCAGCGCAACCAGTACGTTGCCCGGCTGTCTGTCGGTACCTAAGGTTTCAAGAACATCCCGCGAGGTGGTGACTACTGTGTTATCCGAAATGCGGATACTCGAGGAGAAGTCCGAGGGCGGGGTATGCAGAATAAAGCCGCGGTCTTCCGCCAGCGGGCCGCCCAGCATCACTGGTTTATCCAGACGGATCTCCGGATTGCGCGGCTCCGGAACAATCTTGAGCTTCTCAAGGATCCCTTCCACCTGCAGATTTTCCAGCGGCTTATTGATAATAATGCCCATGGCTCCCTCGTCGTTATACTCGCAGATATAGACCACGGAGCGGCGGAAAATCGGGTCCTGAAGCGCAGGCATGGCAATCAGAAAGTGATGCTGTAAATTCATTGTCAGAGGTTCTGTTCCTGGTTCAAAAAGCAACACCCAGTATGCGGGCAAAGTAGAATAGTGTCGATGCACTTTATCTGGCTGGCGCCCGAGTGGCGCCTGGCTGGCAGCGTTTCACGAGCGCGGTCAACCGCGCTCGCTGCGCCATGAGCGGACGTTTATCCGCCCTGGTGTTTATTTGGTGATACGTCTTTCGATAGCGTCCATCAGCATGCCGGTGATCGAAATATCCGGGAAGGCGGCTTCGATTTCGCGTACGCAGGTGGGGCTGGTGACGTTAATTTCCGTCAGACGGTCGCCGATGATATCCAGGCCGACGAAGATAAGACCTTTGGCTTTCAGCGTCGGGCCGACGCGGCGGGCAATTTCCCAGTCGCTTTCGGTCAACGGGCGAGCTTCGCCACGGCCGCCGGCGGCCAGGTTGCCGCGGGTCTCGCCGCCCTGCGGAATACGCGCCAGGCAGTAAGGCACCGGCTCGCCGTCCACCACCAGCACGCGCTTGTCGCCATCTTTAATCGCGGGCAGATAGTTCTGCGCCATGCAGTAGCGGCTGCCGAGCTCGGTCAGGGTCTCCGTGATCACGCCAAGGTTCGGATCGCCGGCTTTGACGCGGAAAATAGAGGCGCCGCCCATGCCGTCGAGCGGCTTCATGATGATATCGCCGTGTTTTTCCCAGAAGGCTTTCAGCTGGGCTTTATTGCGGGTGACCAGTGTTTCTGGAGTCAGTTCAGAGAACCAGGCGGTGAACAGTTTCTCGTTACAGTCGCGCAGGCTCTGCGGCTTGTTGACGATAAGCGTGCCTTTCTCTTCCGCCCGCTCCAGGATGTAGGTGGCATAAATAAATTCGGTATCGAACGGCGGATCTTTACGCATCAAAATAACGTCAAGATCGGCCAGCGGCAGATCCTGCTCACCGGTGAAGTCATACCATTTATCGTAGTTCTGTTCGACGCTCAGCGTGCGCGTACGGGCGCGGGCTTCGCCGTTGATCAAATAGAGGTCGTTCATCTCCATATAATGGAGTTCATAGCCGCGACGTTGCGCTTCCAGCAACATAGCGAAGCTGGTGTCTTTCTTGATGTTGATGGTTGCGATGGGATCCATCACGATGCCGAGCTTGATCATGGTTCTTCTCCGTTAACGCCTCAACCTAAGTCGCCAAAACGCACCTGCAGGGCGGTGATGGCGGTGAGCGCAGTAGTCTCTGTACGCAGAACGCGCGGTCCCAACAGGATATCAGTAAACTGGTATTGCGCGGTCATCGCTATCTCTTCTGCCGATAGCCCACCTTCCGGACCAATCAGCAAACGGACGCGTTCAACCGGTAGCGGCAGCGTATTAATGCTGGCGCTGGCGCGCGGGTGCAGGTTGAGCTTCAGCCCGCTGTCCTGCTCGGCGCACCACTCTTCCAGCTGCATGGCCGGACGTATTTCCGGTACCACATTACGACCGCTCTGTTCGCAGGCGGCAATAGCGATTTTCTGCCACTGCTGGATCTTCTTCTGCAAACGTTCGGCGTCCAGTTTAACGCCGCAGCGCTCGGAAAACAGTGGCGTTATGAGGCTTACCCCGAGTTCGATCGATTTCTGGATAGTAAATTCCATTTTTTCACCGCGCGACATCACCTGGCCTAAGTGAATATGCAGCGGCGATTCACGATCGTCGGGTTCGCCGCTGAGCACTTCAACCGTGACATTTTTCTTGCCGGCCTCAGTGATGACAGCGTCAAATACCTGGTTACTGCCGTCAAAAAGCTGTAGGTGTTGACCTGCGGTCATGCGCAGGACGCGACCGACGTGGTTGGCCGCGTCATCGCTCAGCGCAATCTGGCTGCCGACAGTGAGGCGTTCTGGATGATGGATGCGAGGAATGCGCATGCTTGATATTCCGTTCGTTGCGCAGATGCCTGCTTCCCGCCACCGGGCGGGAAGCACAGGGCTGCAAATTAACAATTGCCGCTAGTGTAGGTTAGCTCTTTTGCGCCTGGCAAGCCTGCTGGACATACGGATTATGGTTGCCCTGCACTTTCGCGATGCGCTCATCGCGCTCACATTCCCAGGCGGTGACCGGGTACTGTTTATCCCAGGCGGTAAACAATTGAGTTTGCTGGCGGGAAAGATTCAGCTGGTAGCGGTCGCGCATATAGAAGTAGGTGCGGGCGATAGCGCCGCGGGCGCGGGCAGGGGGCTCGGCGACTTTATCTTTAAAATCGACCTTCATGGTGCACTGGCCGTACTGGCCTTCACCGCCGTTCCACTGGCTGTACATAAAGTTGCCGCGATCGCCATTGACTTCCCCTACCGCCGGCTGCAGGTTGTGCATATCGCTTTCCATCTTGCGGTACTCCGGATCTTTGGCGCAGTTTTGCCGCCCGCCTTCCTGCCAGCACTGGCGCTGATGGCCGAACTGCCACGCCGGCACCACGTGTTCCCATTCAACCCGGCTGGCGCGGTTCTCATTTTTACGCACTTTATAGCCGCAAGATTCCAGATCGATAACGCCTTTTTTACCCTGCCAGTCGATTTTACAGCCGCAATAAAAGTCGCCCGGAACGTCGGCGTTCACTTTGACGCCAGCGGCCTTGGCCTGGGAAAAACTATTAATACCGGCGGCCGCGAGCGGGCCACTGACTGCCGTGCTCAATACCGCAACGGCTAAAATATGCATACGGGACATCGTTAACTCCGTGTCAAAACGAGCCCGCAACGTAGCGAATGAGGGTGCTGGATGCAATCAGTCAGATCAGAAAGTTTCTAATAAATTCTGATGGTTATTTTTCAGCCACCAGCAGATCGCCGCAGTGAACGCAGCGGTAGGTGGCCTCGCCGCGCACCACCCGGTTATGGCGACGGACGGTGAGCTGATGCTGCTGACAGCGACAGCGGTAGGGGAAGGTGTTCTGGCGGACCGAATCGAGTTCAAAACGGTGGGTGCGACGCGCGGGAACGCCAAGGACGTTCTCCATCATCCATTTCCACTCTTTACCGTGCGGCGCGACGCGGCCAAAGTGCTGCCAGACCAGCAGGTGCGCCAGCTCGTGCGGCACCACTTCATCGATAAACTCCTGCTGATTTTCCAGCAGCAGCACCGGATTTAAACGAATTTCGTTTTTCTCCAGCCAGGCGGTGCCGGCGGAGGTACCGCGCTGCTGGTAGACCAGCGTCGGCTCAGCGTAGCGGCGTTCCAGTTTGAGGTTCGCTTTGGCGAGATGCTCCCGCAGGCTGCGCATCACGGCCTGCTGAATAGCGATGGGAATACGGGGTGTTTTCATAGCGCCAGAGGATAGTGCGACGGGCGGGGGAGAGCAAGAGGAAGCTTCCTCCCGGGAGGGGAGGAAGCTCAGGCGGGTTAGTCGCGGGCGCCGATTTCACGCAGCGGACGACCCTGCATCAGGTTACGTTCAATATGTTCCAGCGAGACGTTTTTGGTTTCCGGAATCAGCCAGATAGTCAGCAGGATAAACAGCACGTTCAGACCGCCGTACACCCAGAAGGTGTTGGCGCTGCCCAGCGAGTTGAGCATGGTCAGGAAGGTGGCGCCGACAATCATATTGGCAATCCAGTTGGTCGCTGTGGAGCAGGTGATGCCGAAGTCGCGGCCTTTCAGCGGCTGGATTTCGGAACACAGTACCCAAATCAGCGGACCGGCGCTCATGGCGAAACCGACGATGAACATCAGCAGCATCAGGACGGCGATGTACTGCGCGGTAGAGGAGTGAATGCCGATGTGCATCATGCTACCCAGCACGCCCATGCCCGCGGCCATCACGATAAAGCCGAGGATCAGCGTTGGTTTACGGCCCCAGCGGTCGACCAGACCGATAGCGATAAAGGTGGCCAGCACGTTGGTCAGACCGACGATCACCGTCCCCCACATCTGCTCGGTGGTGTTGGCATAGCCCGCCAGTTCAAAAATCTTCGGTGCGTAGTACATGATGACGTTCATGCCGGTGAACTGCTGCATCACCTGCAGCAGAATACCGAGGAACACCGCGCGGCGGAAGTTACTGTTGTCTTTGAACAGCGACCAGCCGGACTGTTTCACCTTCAGGCTTTCGCGGATTTCGTCGAGCTCACGTTTCGCTTCGGCGCTGGTATCGCGCAGGCGCAGCAGCACGCGTTCGGCATCGACGAAACGACGTTTGGCGGCGAACCAGCGCGGGCTGTCCGGCAGGAAGATAACGCCGATCAGCAGCAATACCGCCGGAATAATGATCACGCCGAGCATCCAGCGCCACGCGCCGCTGTAGCTGAAAGCGGTGTCAGAGAGATAGGCGCCGAGGATCCCGATGGTGATCATCAGCTGGTACATCGAAATCATACTGCCGCGGATTTTCTCTGGCGCGATTTCCGACAGATACAGCGGAGCCGTGTATGAAGCGACGCCCACCGCCAGGCCCAGCAGCACGCGGGAAACCAGCAGGATCTCGACGTTTGGCGCGGCAGCGGAGAACAGAGAGCCGGCGACAAAGAGGATGGCGCCGATCATCAGGCTTTTTTTACGGCCCAGTTTGAAGGAGAGCCAGCCGCTGCCGACCGCACCGACGGCAGCCCCGAACATCATGGAGCTGACCACCCACTCCTGGGTGTGGGCTGAAATCTGGAACTCATTGGCAATAAAGGGTAAGGCACCCGCAATAACACCGATATCAAGGCCGAACAGCAGGCCAGCCAGCGCGGCGAGGAAACAGACGAAGAACGTCATAGTCTTGTTCGAACGCCCTTGTTTTTTGTTGTCAGGCATAACGCCCTCCAGTTGAGTTATTGATTCTGTCGATGGTTAGGGTAGGACACTCGACGGTAAAAAAACGTGATTATAGTCACGGCTGTGTAATCGTTTACACAAAGGTAAAGAAACGTAATCCATTAAATGCTTTTTAAATCAGCAGTATATACAAGGATAGTCGACATTTTGAAAAACGGTAATCAGAGTTGACCGAAACAATATGTAACATTGTGAAAAATACCCGCACGCTATGCCTGTTATGGAAACAAAGGGGCAGTCATCATAATGTAATCGCTTTCATCGCGTTACCGCGTTTCGCTGAAGCGAAGCGCAGGGGGGAGGGAGACGGAAACAAAAAGGCCAGCGCGAGGCTGGCCTTGAAGAGAGGAAGCAGGGGTTATTTCAGACCGGCCGCTTCGCGCAGCAGAGCCGCTTTGTCGGTTTTTTCCCATGGGAAATGCTCGCGACCAAAGTGACCGTAAGCCGCGGTTTCTTTGTAGATCGGGTGCAGCAGGTCCAGCATCTGAATCAGGCCGTACGGACGCAGGTCGAAGAACTCGCGCACCAGCAGGGTCAGCTGTTCAGAAGGCACTTTCTCGGTGCCGAAGGTTTCCACCATGATCGAAGTCGGTTCAGCGACGCCGATAGCGTAGGAGACCTGAATTTCACAACGATCGGCCAGGCCCGCGGCAACGATGTTTTTCGCCACATAGCGTGCCGCGTAGGCTGCGGAACGGTCAACTTTAGATGGATCTTTACCGGAGAACGCGCCGCCGCCGTGACGAGCCATGCCGCCGTAGGTATCAACGATGATCTTACGACCGGTCAGACCGCAGTCGCCCATCGGGCCGCCGATAACGAAACGTCCGGTCGGGTTGATGAAGAATTTGGTCGAAGCGTTCAGCCATTCGGTCGGCAGGGTCGGCTTGATGATCTCTTCCATCACCGCTTCCTGCAGGGATTTCTGGTCGATGTCTTCCGCGTGCTGCGTGGACAGAACCACCGCATCGATGCCGACGATTTTGCCGTCGTCATACTGGAAGGTCACCTGGCTTTTCGCATCCGGACGCAGCCACGGCAGGGTGCCGTTTTTACGCACTTCAGCCTGGCGCTGCACCAGACGGTGAGCATAGGTCACCGGCGCCGGCATCAGCACGTCGGTTTCGTTGGTCGCATAGCCAAACATCAAACCCTGGTCGCCTGCGCCCTGTTCCAGCGGGTCGGCACGGTCGACGCCCTGGTTGATGTCCGGAGACTGTTTACCAATGGCGCTCAGAACGGCACACGAGTTGGCGTCAAAGCCCATATCGGAATGCACGTAGCCAATTTCGCGGACGGTGTTGCGGGTGATCTCTTCGATATCAACCCATGCGCTGGTGGTGATTTCGCCGCCTACCAGCACCATGCCGGTTTTGACATAGGTTTCACATGCGACACGCGCTTTCGGATCCTGCTCGAGGATCGCATCCAGCACGGCATCAGAGATTTGGTCAGCAATTTTGTCAGGATGCCCTTCTGATACGGACTCAGACGTAAAAAGGTGTTTTGCCATATTTTATTTCACCTGTGGACGATTCGGATAGCTCATACTGTTGTGTAATGTGGCTTTGGTGGATAATCAGCGCAAAGCCGCGCAGGTAGCGACACGAGCAGTCTGAGTGTTAATCAGTATAGACGGATTAACTTCTGGATGGCTATTTTAGGTCAATTCTTGAGCCCATTTCCAGCCTTTTTTGATGGCGGTCGCATTTATGGGAAAACCCGCCTGGCAAATTTTCCTGACAACCGCGCAAACGCACACATTTTTATTTTGCTTTTTACCCTGCTTCTCGGTATAAAACGCCGCGCGCGGCTCATTAAAAAAGCGCACGGGGCATCGCCCTGTGGTGCCACTTCCAGCCGGGTTAAGCAGTCTGTATTTACAGAATCTCGCAGCGGCGTAGCGCCTGTTGCCCGGTATGTATAGCTTTGGCTTGTCGCCGACCCTGTCGCAGGGCGGTGTGGAGGTGATACCAGATAATGAACCAATGTTTTTCGCTTGATTCGTCGCGTCGTTCTGTCGCGCGTCAGCACTCCGCAACCTGCATCTCTCTCATGCAAACCAGCCGATGTTCACCCCATCTCGGCGCTTCTCAGGATTCCAGGGCCGGTCGGTCGTTAGAAAACTGAACAAGGGCGCTCTTGCCAGGCAAGAGTTTTCTCGTGGTTTCTCCGGACTGTCATACTCTGTTCGGCTACGTGTTTTACGATGATATGAATAAGAAACCGGTCGCGCAGTCGCAAAACCAGCAGATAGTGCTGGGCTTTAGGACTGTTCATGGGTTGTTATCGCATCTTTGGACTGCGATAGTAGTTAACTGTCTTACACTTATTATTAAAAATTGAGGTTCGCTATGTCTGACGACATGTCTATGGTTTCGCCTTCGTCAGCAGGCGAACACGGTGTACTACGTTCCATGCAGGAGGTAGCGATGAGCTCCCAGGAAGCCAGCAAGATGCTGCGTACTTATAATATTGCCTGGTGGGGCAATAACTATTATGACGTCAACGAACTGGGCCACATCAGCGTTTGCCCGGATCCGGACGTCCCGGAAGCGCGCGTGGACCTCGCGGAATTAGTCAAAGCCCGCGAGGCGCAAGGGCAACGTTTGCCGGCGCTGTTCTGCTTCCCGCAGATCCTGCAGCACCGCTTGCGCTCGATCAACGCCGCCTTCAAACGCGCGCGTGAATCGTACGGTTATAATGGCGATTACTTCCTTGTCTACCCGATTAAGGTTAACCAGCACCGTCGCGTGATTGAATCGCTGATCCATTCCGGCGAGCCGCTGGGACTGGAAGCCGGTTCGAAAGCCGAACTGATGGCCGTGCTGGCGCACGCCGGGATGACCCGCAGCGTCATCGTCTGTAACGGCTATAAAGACCGCGAATACATCCGTCTGGCCCTGGTGGGCGAGAAGATGGGCCACAAGGTCTATCTGGTCATCGAGAAGATGTCGGAAATCGCCATCGTGCTGGAAGAGGCCGAGCGCCTGAACGTGGTGCCGCGCCTTGGCGTGCGTGCGCGTCTGGCCTCGCAGGGCTCCGGAAAATGGCAATCCTCCGGCGGAGAGAAGTCCAAGTTTGGCCTCGCGGCGACCCAGGTACTACAGCTGGTCGAGATCCTGCGTGCCGCAGGGCACCTTGAGAGCCTGCAACTGCTGCACTTCCACCTCGGTTCGCAGATGGCCAATATTCGCGATATCGCCACCGGCGTGCGTGAATCCGCGCGTTTCTACGTCGAACTGCATAAGCTGGGCGTCAACATTCAGTGCTTTGACGTCGGCGGCGGTCTGGGCGTGGACTATGAAGGGACCCGCTCGCAGTCTGACTGCTCGGTGAACTACGGTCTGAACGAATACGCCAACAACATCATCTGGGCGATCGGCGATGCCTGCGAAGAGAACGGCCTGCCGCACCCGACGGTGATCACCGAATCCGGCCGCGCGGTGACCGCGCACCATACCGTGCTGGTTTCCAACATCATCGGCGTGGAGCGTAACGAATACACTGAGGCGACCCCGCCGGCGGAAGACGCCGCGCGTCCGCTACAGAGCATGTGGGAAACCTGGCTGGAGATGCACGAGACCGGCAACCGCCGCTCGCTGCGCGAATGGCTGCACGACAGCCAGATGGACCTGCACGATATCCATATCGGCTACTCCTCTGGCACCTTCAACCTGCAGGAGCGCGCCTGGGCCGAGCAGCTGTATCTGAACATGTGTCATGAAGTGCAGAAGCAGCTCGACCCGAGCAACCGCGCGCATCGTCCCATCATCGATGAGCTGCAGGAGCGGATGGCGGATAAAATCTACGTCAACTTCTCGCTGTTCCAGTCGATGCCGGATGCCTGGGGGATCGATCAGCTGTTCCCGGTGATGCCGCTGGAAGGGCTGAACAAGTCGCCGGAGCGCCGTGCGGTGCTGCTGGACATCACCTGCGACTCCGATGGCGCCATCGATCACTACGTGGACGGCGACGGGATCGCCACCACCATGCCGATGCCGGAGTACGACCCGGAGAACCCGCCGATGCTGGGCTTCTTTATGGTCGGCGCCTATCAGGAGATCCTTGGCAACATGCATAACCTGTTTGGCGATACCGAGGCGGTGGACGTGTTCGTCTTCCCTGACGGCAGCGTTGAGGTTGAGCTGTCCGACGAGGGCGATACCGTGGCGGATATGCTGCAGTATGTGCAGCTGGATCCGAACACGCTGCTGACCCAGTTCCGCGATCAGGTGAAAAATACCGGCCTGGACGACGCGCTGCAGCAGCAGTTCCTCGAAGAGTTTGAGGCGGGACTGTACGGCTATACTTATCTGGAAGACGAGTAACCATTGATGCCCGGTGGCGTAGCGCTTACCGGGCCTGCGAAGGTAGGCCGGATAAGGCGAAGCCGTCATCCGGCGGAATGCGATACTTACTTGAACCCGTATGCATTACCGGCGATAATTCACGCCAATAAGCGATTTATCTATCAAACCCTTCCTCGTCGGGCCTAACGACGCGGAGGGGTTTTTTTATACTTATTTTTTACGTTCCACGACTGCGAAAAGAGGTCATATCCATGAGCACTTTAGGTCATCAATACGATAACTCCCTGGTATCCAATGCCTTTGGCTTTCTGCGTTTGCCAATGAACTTCATGCCGTATGAAAGCGATGCGGACTGGGTCATCACCGGCGTGCCGTTCGATATGGCGACCTCCGGGCGCGCGGGTGGCCGTCATGGCCCGGCGGCTATCCGTCAGGTTTCCACTAACCTCGCCTGGGAGCACAACCGTTTCCCGTGGAACTTTGACATGCGCGAACGCCTGAACGTGGTGGACTGCGGCGATCTGGTGTACGCCTTCGGCGACGCGCGCGAAATGAGCGAGAAGCTGCAGGCCCACGCCGAGAAACTGCTGGCGGCAGGCAAGCGCATGCTCTCCTTCGGCGGTGACCACTTTGTTACCCTGCCGCTGCTGCGCGCCCACGCTAAGCACTTCGGTAAAATGGCGCTGGTGCACTTCGATGCCCACACCGACACTTACGCCAACGGCTGCGAGTTCGACCACGGCACCATGTTCTACACCGCGCCGAACGAAGGGCTTATCGATCCGAACCACTCCGTGCAGATTGGTATCCGTACCGAGTTCGACAAAGATAATGGCTTTACGGTGCTGGACGCCGGCCAGGTTAACGACCGCAGCGTTGATGACGTCATTGCCCAGGTGAAGCAGATCGTCGGCGACATGCCGGTGTACCTGACCTTTGATATCGACTGTCTGGATCCGGCGTTTGCGCCAGGCACCGGGACCCCGGTTATCGGCGGATTGACCTCAGACCGGGCGATCAAACTGGTGCGTGGCCTGAAGGATCTGAACATCGTGGGGATGGACGTAGTGGAAGTCGCTCCGGCCTACGATCAGTCCGAAATTACCGCTCTGGCGGCGGCGACTCTCGCTCTGGAAATGCTCTACATCCAGGCGGCGAAGAAGGGCGAATAAGCCGGGTAACCCCGACCCTCTCCCTTCCCGGGAGAGGGTTGCGCGCGGCACAGAGGGGTTATCAAGGCGCCGGGCGAGTGCTCCTGTGCGCCGGGAGAGGGCCGGCGCGCAGGAGAGGGGTCATTATCGCGTCAAAACACGTTAAACGGATATTCGACGTAGAACCGGACTTCATTCCCGCTGACGTTATAGTCGCTGGCGTTGCTGGAAACGCGCAGCACCGAATAGCGTAGTCTGAATTTCAAATCTTTCGCCACGCCGTTTTGTACCTGGTATTGAACCTGGTTGAACCATTCGTGTTCTTTGCCGTTGCTGGTCTCTGAAGTTTTAATGTTATCACCGCGCACATAGGCGGTGGTCCAGGTCAGCCCCGGTAATCCCAGCCCGGCAAAATCCAGTCCGTACGATGCCTGCCAGGAGCGTTCATCTTCCCCGTTAAAATCAGACCAGTAGGAGTTGGCCAGCCAGATGGTGTTCCCGCCATCGCCGACGCCGCCCTGGTTCTGGTAGCCGCCGTAGTGGTAACCGGTGCTGCCGCTGCTTTGCTGATAAGCGACTTTAAAGGTATGAATATCCCAGATGTAGCTGGCGGCCAGGCTCCAGATGCTATTGCTGCGACCGGTGTCATTGGCATCGGCATATTCTTGATCCAGGCGTGAGTTATAGCCGTTGAAATCGAGAACCAGCTGTTGGTTGGCGGCGAACGGCTGCTTATAGTTCAGGCCAAGATACTGTTTGTTCAGCACATCTTCGACGTGTGACGCGTACAGCGCGCCGCTGAGCTGGTCGTTGAACCGGTAGCTTGCCCCGCCGAAGGTCAGGCTTTTCAGGCCGCTGTTATGGCTGTCGTCGCTTTTGCGCTGCTGGTCGGTGAGATAACCGGCGTTAATTTCCAGGCCGTCGATTTCGCGCGAGGTGAGCATGGTGCCGGTATAGCTCTCGTACAGCAGGCGTGAATCGTCAGCGTAGACGATGGGCAGCATCGGCCGCTGGCTGCCGTAGCTGAGCACGGTATTCGAAAAGCGCATTTTGCCGGTAGCGCCGAATTTGGCGAGGTCGGATTTCGCGCGGCCGTCGTCATCCTGGGCGAAAAAGTCGATCCCGCCCGCGCCGCTGCGCCCGCGACCGCCGTCAAGGCGCACCGCATACTGGGCGATACCGTCCACGCCAAAGCCGACCGGTCCCTGGGTAAAGCCCGATTCGAAGGTGGCGATAATCCCCTGGCCCCATTCGGCTTTATCCGGCAACCCATCGCGATAATCACGTTTGATATAAGCGTTACGCAAAAAGAGATCCAGATGGCTGTCGTCAATAAAGCCCTGACTGGCGGATTGTTGGCTGGCGAAAGTCGGCGTGGCGGCAATAATGCCAAGTGCGATTAACGATAATTCTTTTTTCACTGAAGGCACTTCTCTGTCTGTCGATATATTCAAGGGAATCACTGCAGTCGCGATATTCTCCTGAAATAATGTCGAAAGCAATCATTGTGTGAGCAATGGTATCGCCAGGAAACAAGCTGTGTGGCGCATGCCGGCTACGTTTGGCGAAGAGGGGTGGACTATTTATTATCTGGAGGAACGCGGTTCTGAAAGGCGGATTGTGTACGCTGTTTTTTATTTGCCAAATAATATCTTGCTGAGTGACAGCGCTTAAAATAATTGGCTGTGACGAGGTGCAGCAATAATTAACGGTTTGTGCGCTTAAATTATCAATTCATGCGGCTAAATATTTTTACAGGGATATAAAAAAGGGAGGCGATAATGCCTCCCGCTGTCGATTATTTAATCCCGTCGGCCTTCATGCGATCGCGAATATGCTGGGCGCGCGCTTCTGAGGCCGGGTGATCGTCAAACATCGAGCTCTGACGACCGGCTTCCAGCTTGGCCAGTTTTTCGAAGCTGGTGGCCAGTCCCGACGGATTGATGCCGCGCTTACGCAACAGGTCGTAAGAGTAATCATCGGCTTCCGATTCCTGGCGCTGGGAGAACTGCGAGTTCACCAGTTTTTCGCCTAAATCGCCCAGCTGCGACTGCGACAGGCTGCCGACGATACCGCCCGCGGAGGCCGCCGCCGCACGCACGGCGTTGGTGCCCAGCGCGACCTGCATGCCTTTCTTCACGTGGCCCAGCGCAACGTGACCCATTTCGTGGCCGATAACCGCTTCAACTTCATTATCGTTCATCAGGTCCATCAGCCCGCTGTAAACGCGGATGCAGCCGTTCGCCATCGCGAAGGCGTTCACATCCTTGGTCTCATAGACCTTGTAGTTCACTGGCTGGCCATTAATGTTATCGCCCAGCGCGGTCGCGATTTTGCTCAAACGCTGGCTGTATTCACTGCTGGCCGGGGCGATTTTCGCTTTGGCGTCCATCTCTTTACAGGCCTGGTCGCTTAAGGTTTTCACCTGCGCGTCGCTGAGGGAGTACGCCTGGAAGGCTTCGGCGCCTGAGCTGAGCAGACCATTGGAGTCCATGTTCTGACATCCGGTGAGGGTTGCTGCGATCCCAAGAGCAAGTACGGTTGAGCGAATTTTCATTTTTTTATCTTCCACAATCTTATGGTTGTTTATCCGACAATACGGCGACGGCAGGGAACCGTATTCTGCGTAAATTATAAAGAGTATCGCAGGATGCGGGCGAGCGGATTCCGGGGTAGCACAACCTGTTCCAGAGATTTCTTAAAGGGCAAAAGGATGCTCCATGTACATGACTTGTCGCTTGGGTTACATTGTTCACACTTTTTTCCGGCGTAGCCCAAAACGCGCTCTCGTCAAGTCGTTAAGGGCATGGCCTTCAACAGTCCGAACTGGAGTCAAAATGTCCTCACGTAAAGAGCTTGCTAACGCTATTCGTGCGCTGAGCATGGACGCTGTACAGAAAGCCAAATCCGGCCACCCGGGGGCCCCGATGGGTATGGCTGACATTGCCGAAGTGCTGTGGCGTGATTTCCTGAACCATAACCCGAACAATCCGGCCTGGGCTGACCGTGACCGTTTTGTGTTGTCAAATGGCCATGGTTCGATGCTGATTTACAGCCTGCTGCACCTCACTGGCTACGATCTGCCGATTGAAGAGCTGAAAAACTTCCGCCAGCTGCACTCCAAAACCCCGGGTCACCCGGAAGTCGGCTACACCGCGGGTGTGGAAACCACCACCGGTCCGCTGGGCCAGGGTATCGCTAACGCGGTCGGGATGGCTATTGCCGAGAAAACTCTGGCGGCGCAGTTCAACCGTCCGGGCCACGATATCGTCGACCACTACACCTACGCCTTCATGGGCGACGGCTGCATGATGGAAGGCATTTCTCATGAAGTGTGCTCCCTGGCCGGTACTCTGAAACTGGGCAAACTGGTGGCCTTCTATGATGACAACGGCATCTCCATCGACGGCCACGTTGAAGGCTGGTTCACCGACGATACCGCGAAACGCTTTGAAGCCTACGGCTGGCACGTGGTACGCGGCGTTGACGGTCACGACGCTGACGCCATCAAACGCGCAGTAGAAGAAGCGCGTGCAGTTACCGACAAACCGTCCCTGCTGATGTGCAAAACCATCATTGGTTTTGGTTCGCCGAACAAAGCCGGTACCCACGACTCCCACGGCGCACCGCTGGGCGACGCCGAAATCGCCCTGACCCGCGAAGCGCTGGGCTGGAAACACGCGCCGTTTGACATCCCGTCTGACATCTATGCCCAGTGGGATGCCAAAGAAGCCGGCCAGGCGAAAGAAGCGGCGTGGAATGAGAAGTTTGCTGCCTACGCGAAAGCCTTCCCGCAGGAAGCGGCCGAATTCACCCGTCGTATGAAAGGTGAAATGCCGTCTGACTTCGACGCCAAAGCTAACGAGTTCATCGCGAAGCTGCAGGCTAACCCGGCGAAAATCGCCAGCCGTAAAGCGTCGCAGAATGCTATCGAAGCCTTCGGCCCGCTGCTGCCGGAATTCCTCGGCGGCTCCGCTGACCTGGCGCCGTCCAACCTGACCCTGTGGTCTGGTTCTAAGCCGATCAACGAAGACACCGCGGGTAACTACATTCATTACGGCGTGCGTGAATTCGGTATGACCGCTATCGCCAACGGTATCGCGCTGCACGGCGGTTTCCTGCCGTACACCTCCACCTTCCTGATGTTCGTGGAATACGCGCGTAATGCGGTACGTATGGCCGCGCTGATGAAACAGCGTCAGGTGATGGTCTACACCCACGACTCCATCGGTCTGGGTGAAGACGGCCCGACTCACCAGCCGGTAGAGCAGGTGGCTTCCCTGCGCGTGACGCCGAACATGTCCACCTGGCGTCCGTGTGACCAGGTTGAATCCGCGATTGCGTGGAAATATGGCGTAGAGCGTCAGGACGGCCCGACCGCGCTGATCCTCTCCCGTCAGAACCTGGCGCAGCAGGAGCGTACCGCAGAGCAGCTGGCAAACGTCGCTCGCGGCGGTTACGTGCTGAAAGATTGTGCCGGCCAGCCGGAGCTGATCTTCATCGCCACCGGTTCCGAAGTGGAGCTGGCAGTGGCCGCGTGGGACAAACTGACTGCCGAAGGCGTGAAGGCGCGCGTGGTCTCCATGCCGTCCACCGACGCGTTCGACAAGCAGGATGCCGCTTATCGCGAATCCGTACTGCCGAAAGCCGTTTCTGCCCGCGTCGCGGTAGAAGCCGGTATCGCGGACTACTGGTTCAAATACGTTGGCCTGAACGGCGCTATCGTTGGCATGACCACCTTCGGTGAGTCTGCGCCGGCTGAGCAGCTGTTCGAAGAGTTCGGCTTCACCGTCGACAACGTGGTCGCTAAAGCGAAAGCGCTGCTGTAATGGCTGGTACGGTGCGGGCTGATGCCCTCACCCCAACCCTCTCCCACAGGAGAGGGTGCAAACACCAAAAACGGTAACCCCTGGGTTACCGTTTTGCTGTTACCTCGCCACCCGGCTTTTTGTATGCACTATTCTTCGAACATGTAACCACCCTGTGAATTATTCCAAAAGAAATGTGACACAAGTCATATAGCTGGTTTATTGCGCTGGACAAACATTCCTTTTATTCCTTGTTTCGCTTATTCTAGCTGAAGCGTTTCAGTCGTTTAAATGTTCGACAATTAATCAATCAGTCGCAGTTTGCAGCTGGTAAGGTTCCCCTCAGAGCGTTGCTGGATTACTCTGTCAGCCACCTCAAAAAAGGGTCAGCCTTGCAGGAGATCTATGACCATTCGCATCGCGATTAATGGCTTCGGTCGTATTGGACGCAACGTGGTTCGTGCGCTATATGAGTCCGGGCGTCGTGCGGAAATCACCGTGGTGGCAATCAATGAGCTGGCGGATGCGGCAGGGATCGCGCATTTGTTGAAATATGATACCAGCCATGGCCGCTTCGCCTGGGATGTCCGTCAGGAGCGCGAACAGCTGTTTGTTGGCGATGATGCCATCCGCCTGCTACACGAGCCGACCATTGCGGCGCTGCCGTGGCGCGAGCTGGCGGTAGACGTGGTGCTCGACTGTACCGGCGTATATGGGAGTCGTGAACACGGCGAAGCCCATCTGCAGGCTGGTGCGAAGAAAGTGCTCTTCTCCCATCCTGGCGGCAACGATCTCGACGCGACGGTGGTCTATGGCGTCAATCAGGATGAGCTCCGCGCCGAGCACCGCATTGTCTCCAACGCCTCCTGCACCACCAACTGCATTATTCCGATCATTAAACTGCTCGATGATGCCTATGGCATTGAGTCCGGCACCGTCACCACCATTCATTCGGCGATGCATGACCAGCAGGTGATTGACGCCTACCATCCGGATCTGCGGCGTACCCGCGCGGCCAGCCAGTCGATCATTCCGGTGGATACCAAACTGGCGGCAGGGATCACCCGTATTTTCCCGCAGTTTAATGACCGTTTTGAAGCGATTGCCGTGCGGGTGCCGACGATAAACGTGACGGCAATTGACCTGAGCGTGACGGTGAAAAAACCGGTAAAAGCATGTGAAGTCAACCAGTTGCTGCAAAAAGCAGCACAAGGTGCATTTCATGGTATAGTTGACTATACGGAATTACCGTTGGTCTCGACAGATTTTAACCACGATCCGCACAGTGCTATTGTTGATGGCACGCAAACCCGGGTCAGTGGCGCGCATCTGATCAAAACGCTGGTCTGGTGCGATAACGAATGGGGCTTTGCTAACCGAATGCTCGACACGACGTTAGCGATGGCGGCTATTGGTTTCAGGTTCGACGCGTAAACGTCGACAAAACTTTATGAATCAACGAGAGGATTCACCATGTCTGTAATTAAGATGACCGATCTGGATCTGGCTGGTAAACGCGTTTTTATCCGTGCCGATCTGAACGTACCAGTCAAAGACGGGAAAGTAACCAGCGACGCGCGTATCCGTGCTTCTCTGCCGACCATTGAGCTGGCGCTGAAACAGGGTGCTAAAGTGATGGTCACTTCTCACCTGGGTCGTCCGACCGAAGGCGAGTACAACGAAGAATTCTCTCTGCTGCCGGTTGTTAATTACCTGAAAGACAAACTGTCCAACCCGGTACGTCTGGTTAAAGACTACCTGGACGGCGTGGAAGTGGCTGCCGGTGAGCTGGTGGTTCTGGAAAACGTTCGCTTCAACAAAGGCGAGAAAAAAGACGACGAAGCGCTGTCCAAAAAATACGCCGCGCTGTGCGACGTGTTCGTGATGGATGCTTTCGGTACTGCGCACCGCGCGCAGGCTTCCACCCACGGCATCGGCAAATTTGCTGACGTGGCGTGCGCAGGCCCGCTGCTGGCCGCTGAACTGGACGCGCTGGGTAAAGCGCTGAAAGAGCCGGCTCGTCCGATGGTCGCTATCGTGGGTGGTTCTAAAGTGTCCACCAAACTGACCGTGCTGGATTCCCTGTCTAAAATCGCTGACCAGCTGATCGTCGGCGGCGGTATCGCCAACACCTTCGTTGCTGCCCAGGGCCACAACGTTGGTAAATCCCTGTACGAAGCAGACCTGGTTGATGAAGCTAAGCGCCTGCTGAGCACCTGTGATATCCCGGTTCCGACGGACGTTCGCGTGGCGACCGAGTTCTCCGAAACCGCAACGGCAACCCTGAAATCTGTTAACGACATCAAAGATGACGAGCAGATTCTGGACCTTGGCGACGTTTCCGCACAGAAACTGGCCGACATCCTGAAAAACGCCAAAACCATCCTGTGGAACGGCCCGGTTGGCGTATTCGAATTCCCGAACTTCCGTAAAGGGACTGAAATCGTGGCTAACGCTATCGCGGACAGCGAAGGTTTCTCCATCGCCGGCGGCGGTGACACCCTGGCAGCGATCGACCTGTTCGGCATCGCTGACAAAATCTCCTACATCTCCACTGGCGGCGGCGCATTCCTTGAATTCGTCGAAGGCAAAGTCCTGCCGGCAGTAGCGATGCTCGAAGAGCGCGCTAAGCAGTAATTCAGTTCAGGCGGGGAAACCCGCCTGTTTTTCAGCGCGCTTAAGGGCTCGCGAACCTTCTTCAACGGTCGAAGATACAGATACAGGACTAAGTAACATGTCTAAAATTTTTGATTTCGTAAAACCGGGCGTCATCACTGGCGACGACGTTCAGAAAGTGTTCCAGGTAGCGAAAGAAAACAACTTTGCACTGCCGGCGGTAAACTGCGTAGGTACTGACTCCATCAACGCCGTTCTGGAAGCTGCTGCGAAAGTTCGCTCTCCGGTTATCGTTCAGTTCTCTAACGGCGGCGCCGCGTTCATCGCAGGTAAAGGCGTGAAAACTGACGTTCCTCAGGGTGCTGCTATCCTCGGCGCTATCTCTGGCGCGCACCACGTGCACCAGATGGCTGAGCACTACGGCGTGCCGGTTATCCTGCACACTGACCACTGCGCGAAGAAACTGCTGCCGTGGATCGACGGTCTGCTGGACGCCGGTGAAAAACACTTCGCCGCTACCGGTAAACCGCTGTTCTCTTCTCACATGATCGACCTGTCTGAAGAGTCCCTGCACGAAAACATCGAAATCTGCTCTAAATACCTGGCGCGCATGGCCAAAATGGACATGACCCTGGAAATCGAACTGGGTTGCACCGGCGGCGAAGAAGACGGCGTGGACAACAGCCACATGGACGCTTCCGCCCTGTACACTCAGCCGGAAGATGTGGATTACGCCTACACCGAGCTGAGCAAAATCAGCCCGCGCTTCACCATTGCCGCTTCCTTCGGTAACGTACACGGCGTGTACAAACCGGGTAACGTGGTTCTGACTCCGACCATCCTGCGCGACTCTCAGGAATATGTTTCCAAGAAACACAACCTGCCGCACAACAGCCTGAACTTCGTCTTCCACGGCGGTTCCGGTTCTTCCGCTCAGGAAATCAAAGACTCCGTAAGCTACGGCGTTATCAAAATGAACATCGATACCGATACCCAATGGGCAACCTGGGACGGTATCCTGCAGTACTACAAAACCAACGAAGCTTACCTGCAGGGCCAGCTGGGCAACCCGAAAGGCGAAGACCAGCCGAACAAGAAATACTACGATCCGCGCGTATGGCTGCGTGCTGCACAGACGTCCATGGTGACTCGTCTGGAGCAGGCATTTAAAGAGCTGAACGCGATCGACGTTCTGTAAGAAAAATCTGTTTCTTACCCTGAAGCCCGCAGCAATGCGGGCTTTTTTATTACTTTAACAACAGGATAGCGTGCAGGAAAACTGTGATCCATTTGGCAAAACGTGCACTTATTGTTTACCCTATAACCTGACTGCCCTGTTGCAGGCTGAGTTATTTACTTCCCCGTTCGGGGATTCATAAGGAATGTTAAATGGAAGATTTGAACGTTGTCGATAGCATCAACAACGCCGGGACGTGGCTGGCACGCAACCAGGAGCTGCTGCTGAGCTATGCCGTCAACATCGTGGCGGCGATCGTTATCCTGGTCATCGGGATGATCGTGGCGCGCATCGTCTCTAACACCGTCAACCGCCTGATGCTGGCGCGTAAGATTGATGCCACCGTTGCTGATTTTCTCTCGGCGCTGGTGCGTTACGCGGTTATCGCCTTCACCCTGATTGCCGCCCTGGGCCGGGTAGGCGTGCAGACCGCCTCGGTCATTGCTGTGCTGGGTGCCGCCGGTTTGGCGGTGGGTTTAGCACTGCAGGGATCGCTGTCGAACCTTGCCGCAGGCGTACTACTGGTGATGTTCCGCCCGTTCCGCGCGGGTGAATATGTCGATCTCGGCGGTATCGCCGGCACCGTGCAGAACGTGCAGATTTTCTCCACCACCCTGCGTACTGCAGATGGCAAAATCGTGGTGGTGCCGAATGGCAAAATCATCGCCGGCAACATCATTAACTTCTCCCGCGAACCGGCGCGCCGCAATGAGTTTATCATTGGCGTATCCTACGATGCTGATATCGACAAGGTGAAGCAGCTGCTGACCTCGATTATCGAATCTGACGATCGTATTCTGCGCGATCGCGAAATGACCGTACGCCTGAACGAACTTGGCGCCTCATCGGTGAACTTCGTGGTTCGCGTGTGGAGCAAAAGCAGCGATCTGCAAAACGTCTACTGGGACGTGCTGGAGCGTATTAAGCGTGATTTCGACGCTAACGGCATCAGTTTCCCGTATCCGCAGATGGATGTTCATGTGGTACAACTGCCGGAAAAAGCAGAGTAAATCATCACTGACAGAGTCAGGCCGGCCATGCCGGCCTTTTTTAATGGCTCACTATTAGCTTAGCTTATTAATGATTAATACTTTCAATTTCCGCTAATAATCCATTCGCGTTATAGTCAGCGCCACTCTCGAACACAGCGGAAAAATCCTTATGTTTACCTATTACTTTCAGGGCCTTGCCCTGGGAGCGGCAATGATTTTGCCGCTTGGCCCGCAAAATGCTTTTGTGATGAATCAGGGGATCCGTCGTCAGTATCACCTGATGATTGCCCTGCTGTGCGCGGTCAGCGACTTGCTGTTGATCTGCGCCGGTATTTTTGGCGGTAGCGCGCTGCTGATGCAATCCCCATGGCTGCTGGCGATAGTGACCTGGGGCGGTGTGGCCTTTTTGTTGTGGTATGGCTTCGGCGCACTGAAAACGGCGTTCAGTCAGAATCTTGAGCTCGCCAGCGCCGAGGTGATGCAGCAGGGGCGCTGGAAAATCATTATAACTATGCTGGCGGTCACCTGGCTGAACCCGCATGTTTACCTGGATACCTTTGTGGTGCTGGGTAGCCTGGGAGGGCAGCTGGCGGTGGAGCCGAAGCGCTGGTTTGCGCTGGGGACCATTAGCGCCTCTTTCCTGTGGTTCTTTGGCCTGGCGCTGTTAGCCGCCTGGCTGGCGCCGCGGCTGCGTACCGCCAAAGCCCAGCGGATCATCAATATTGTGGTCGGCGCCGTCATGTGGTTTATTGCATTTCAGCTGGCAAAAGAGGGCGTCGGCCATATCCTGGCGTTGCTCAACTAAGCGTTGTCCGATGGACTTTCCTGCTGTACGCGCTAAGCTTGCTGGCATGCGTCCCGTAAGGGCGATTTAAGTAACATGGAGAAACGACAGTGAAGTTAAAAGTCTTAGCCCTGGCGGCAGCACTCGGATTTAGCACAATGGCGGCACAGGCAAACGAATTGCCAGACGGTCCGCACATTGTGACTTCAGGCACAGCAAGCGTTGCCGCGGTTCCGGATATTGCCACCCTGGCGATCGAAGTGAACGTCGCGGCGAAAGATGCCGCATCGGCGAAAAAGCAGGCAGACGATCGCGTCGCGCAGTATCTCTCTTTCCTTGAAAAGAGTGGTATCGCGAAAAAAGACATTAGCTCTGCGAATCTGCGTACCCAGCCTGATTATGACTATCAGAACGGGAAAAGCATTCTCAAAGGCTATCGGGCGGTGCGCACCGTGGAAGTGACGTTGCGCCAGCTGGATAAACTTAACGGCCTGCTGGACGGCGCGCTGAAGGCGGGACTGAACGAAATCCGCTCCGTTTCGCTGGGCGTTGCGCAACCGGATGCCTACAAGGATAAGGCGCGTAAAGCGGCGATCGATGACGCGGTGCATCAGGCACAGGAGCTGGCGGCTGGCTTCCACAGCAAGCTGGGGCCGGTCTACAGCGTGCGCTACCACGTCTCCAACTATCAGCCGAGCCCGATGGTGCGTATGATGAAGGCCGCTGACGCTGCGCCGGTTTCAGCCCAGGAAACCTACGAGCAGGCGACTATCCAGTTTGACGACCAGGTTGACGTGGTCTTTGAGCTGCAGCCAGCTCAGGCCGCCGCGCCAGCCGCGCCGGCGAAACCGGCGGAAGAGCCGAAACCAGCGCAGTAAGCGATAGAAACAAAAAAGCCACTTCCGGGAAGTGGCTTTTTTTATGCCGGGGATTTAATCCTGACGCAGCACTTTGTGGCCGTAATCAATAAGCGCATCGGTCACCCGGCGCATCATGCGGCTTTCCGGCGCAAAGCGGTGCCAGTACAGCATACGACGCTGGAACAGACCGGGCGTGAGGTCAATAAGCTCGCCGCTTTTCAGCTCTTTTTCGATTTGCAGATGCGGGATCATACAGCAGGTAGTGCCCTGGCGCGCCAGCTGCACGAAGGCTTCTGATGAGTTAACGATGTGGCAGGGGACGCTACCCGGCGGCAGGTCGAAGTTTTGCTGCAGGAACGCCTGATGCATATCGTCCAGATGATCAAAGGCGACGACCGGCGCTTTCAGCAGCGCAGAACGCGTCACGCCGTTCGGGAAATAGCGTTGCGCAAACTCTTTTGAGGCGACAAACAGGTAATCGAGCGCGCCGAGCTGATCCACCAGACAGCTTGGCAGCGCCTGCGGCTGGATACTCACTGCGCCCACCACTTCCCCACGGCGCAAGCGCTCCTGGGTGCGGGTTTCATCTTCCACCTGCAGGTTAAGACGAATAGGGGAGTCTGACAGAACATTGGCCAGCGCCGGCAGCAGCCAGGTGGCCAGACTGTCGGCGTTCACCGCCAGCGACAACAGCAGCGGCGTGGAGCCGGTCTGCTCGTCGCCCAGCCACTCTTCTTCCAGCAGTTCAACCTGGCGTAACAGGGCCAGCAGCTTTTGCCCCTGCTCGGTGGGGCGTGGCGGCACGGTGCGCACCAGCAGCGGTTGACCGAACATATTTTCCAGCTGCTTAATACGCTGTGAGACGGCGGACTGGGTAATACATAGCTTCTGCGCGGCGCGCTCAAATCCTCGTTCCCTAATCACCGCATCCAGCGCTTGTAGTGTCCTGTAGTCCGGTCGTTTCATTATTCTGGCGTGCCCCCATAACTAATCGTTATCTCGCACTATGACATAAATTTTTATTTGATACAGACGAAATTGGTCTGCTCAGTTGTGTGATCTGCATCGCAGGGACATTTCCACTGTCGATGTTCTATAATGCGCCACAGGCATTCACATCTCGGACCATAATTATGACGCAGGATGAACTGAAAAAAGCAGTAGGTTGGGCGGCGCTGCAATACGTACAGCCAGGGACCATTGTCGGCGTAGGTACCGGCTCGACGGCGGCCCATTTTATTGACGCGCTGGGCACGATGAAGGGGCAGATTGAAGGCGCGGTCTCCAGCTCCGATGCCTCTACCGAAAAGCTCAAAAGCCTCGGGATCCCCGTCTTCGATCTCAACAGCGTCGATCGCCTGGGGATCTATGTTGATGGCGCGGATGAGATCAACGGCCATATGCAAATGATCAAAGGCGGCGGCGCGGCGCTGACCCGTGAGAAGATCATCGCTTCGGTCGCCGATAAATTTATCTGCATCGCCGATGCCTCCAAGCAGGTTGATATTCTCGGCGCATTCCCGCTGCCGGTTGAAGTCATTCCGATGGCGCGCAGCGCCGTCGCGCGTCAACTGGTCAAGCTGGGCGGTCGTCCGGAGTACCGTCAGGGCGTGGTGACCGATAACGGCAACGTCATCCTGGACGTGCGTGGCCTGGAAATTCTTGATGCTGTCGCGCTGGAGAATGCCATCAACGGCATCCCTGGCGTCGTGACCGTAGGGCTGTTCGCCAACCGCGGGGCCGACGTGGCACTGATCGGTACGGCCGATGGCGTGAAAACCATCGTAAAATAGTCTGTCCGCAGGGAGCCAGTCGGCTCCCTCGCAAATATTTTTTCACCTGGTGCAATTTGGTGACTTCTGTCACATTTATGCAACCATTCTGATTAACACGCTACCATTAATCTTCTTTCTGGTGTTTTGTCCTGTCATTTCCCTCTGGATGACATTTCTTCAGGACGGCGACGCAAACGTTCATATTGCCGCGATAGTTTTTTTTGATATGTTGCTGAGACGAACTTTCGTTCAGCACGACATCAGTTAAGACAAAACAGGACGGGGAAATGGCTAAGGTATCACTGGAAAAAGACAAGATTAAATTTCTGCTGGTTGAAGGTGTGCATCAAAAGGCAATCGATAGCCTTCGCGCAGCAGGTTACACCAACATTGAATTTCATAAAGGCGCGCTGGACTCCGAACAGCTGAAAGCGTCGATCCGTGATGCCCATTTCATCGGCCTGCGTTCCCGTACCCATCTGACTGAAGAGATTTTCGCCGCGGCGGAAAAACTGGTTGCCGTGGGTTGCTTCTGCATCGGTACCAACCAGGTCGATCTGAACGCCGCCGCGAAGCGCGGTATTCCGGTGTTTAACGCGCCATTCTCGAATACCCGTTCGGTGGCCGAGCTGGTCATCGGTGAGCTGCTGCTGCTGCTGCGCGGCGTGCCGGAAGCCAACGCCAAGGCGCATCGCGGCGTATGGAATAAGCTGGCGGTCGGCAGCTTTGAAGCGCGCGGCAAGAAACTGGGGATTATCGGTTACGGCCATATCGGTACCCAGCTCGGCATTCTGGCGGAATCGCTGGGGATGCATGTCTTCTTCTATGATATTGAAAATAAACTGCCGCTCGGCAACGCCACCCAGGTTCAGCATCTCTCCGACCTGCTGAACATGAGCGATGTGGTCAGCCTGCACGTTCCGGAAAACGCCTCCACCAAAAACATGATGGGTGCGGAAGAGCTGGCGCTGATGAAGCCGGGCGCGCTGCTGATCAACGCCTCCCGCGGTACCGTGGTGGATATTCCGGCGCTATGCGATGCGCTGGCGAGTAAGCATCTGGCCGGGGCGGCTATCGACGTCTTCCCGACAGAACCCGCCACCAACAGCGACCCCTTCACTTCGCCACTGTGCGAGTTTGATAACGTGATCCTGACTCCGCATATCGGCGGTTCGACCCAGGAAGCGCAGGAGAACATCGGTCTGGAAGTGGCTGGCAAGCTGGCGAAGTACTCTGACAACGGGTCAACCCTGTCGGCAGTTAACTTCCCGGAAGTTTCTCTGCCGCTGCATGGTGGCCGCCGTCTGCTGCATATCCATGAGAACCGGCCGGGCGTCCTGACCGCCATCAACCAGATCTTCGCCGCGCAGAGCATCAACATTGCCGCGCAGTATCTGCAAACGTCGCCGCAGATGGGCTACGTGGTTATTGATATTGAAGCGGAAGAAGATGTTGCCCAGCAGGCGCTGCAGGCAATGAAAGCGATCCCGGGGACTATCCGCGCCCGTCTGCTGTTCTAATCATTTTTGCCTCTCGGGCAGGTCGCGTACCTGCCCGTTTTTTTCCCGCCCAACGCCCTCTGAGTGAAATTATCTTCCCCTGTCACATACCTTTGCGAGGCTCGCCGCAAACGGTAATTAAAGCGGGGAGGGCCCGTTGTGCCTGTTAGAAACGGACTTACGATAGGGGCGCAGCATGGGGCTGAAACGGGAAAGCCCTCACCGAGGCGAGGGCTAACAGGAGAAGGGTTATGATGAAGCTCGTCATCATACTGATTGTGCTGTTACTAGTAAGTTTCGCAGCTTATTAACAGTCAGTCAGGGGGAGGAGCAATCCTCCCTTACCCTTAACCTCTAAATTAGGTCAAGAATTCAGCAAAGTCAATCACCCGCCGCCTCACCAACTCCAGGTTTTTCCCGGGGTGATCACCGCCGGCAGCGGGATATCCCACTCTTCGCTTGGCAGGCTATCCACCTGCTGGCAGTCGTGCGCGTAGCCTACCGGCTGCAGGCGATACTGCTGCCAGTTTTGCAGCGTACGGTCGTAAAAACCGCCGCCCATTCCCAGCCGTTGGCCACTGACATCGAAGGCCACCAGCGGGGTCACCAGCACATCGAGTTCAGCGAGCGGCAGCACGTCCCGCACATCGAGCTTCGGTTCGCGGATTTTCAGGCGATTCACTATCAGTTGGCTCTGAGGATGGTAGTGTAAAAACAACAGGTTTCCGGGGCTAAACGGATGCAGCACCGGGAGATACACCCGTTTGCCGGCGCGCCAGAGCTGGTCGATCAGCGGCTGGGTGTCCAGCTCGCCGTCAAAGGAGAGGAACAGCGCCACGGTATGAGCGAGTACGACCGGCGGCCAGGCCATCATCCGCTCGGCGGCCTGTTGGGCAAACAGGCGCTGTTGCTCCGGGCTGAGCGCGCGGCGACGCTCGCGGATCTGCTGGCGAATATGCTGTCTGGAGAGCGGGATATCAGGCTGTAGGGTCATACAGGTCTCATTACGAGCAAGCGAAACAGTACGAGGAAGTGTAATACAGGGCGGCAGCAGCCGAAAACAGGAGTGTTGGGATAATGCGAACTAAAGAAGGGAATCTCCGAGATGCCGCCGCAGGCTGTAACCCTTGAACCCTTGGTT